>Ga0315286_10002598_pt1 | contig 16876 bp, 18 predicted proteins | sample YL17G10_0_MG_FD_205038 | JGI IMG/M metagenome (GOLD analysis project Ga0315286, IMG submission 205038) | Sediment microbial communities from Yellowstone Lake, YNP, Wyoming, USA - YL17G10_0 | ecosystem: Environmental > Aquatic > Freshwater > Lake > Sediment | place: USA: Wyoming | collected...
TCGTGATGACGCTCATCTCCGCAACCATCGCGGGATTGCTGGCGGCGCGTGACCGCCACTTCAACTTCCTCCTCTGGTTGCTGGTGACCGTCGGGTTGCTGTTCGCGCACGCCACCAACAACCTGGTCAACGACTTCATCGATCATCTCAAGGGCGTCGACAAGGACAACTACTTCCGTTCCCAGTACGGTCCGCAGCCGCTCGAGCACGGGCTCATGACCCGCGGCCAGGTGCTGGCGTACATTGCGGTGACCGGTTGCATCGCGCTCGCAGCAGGCCTCGTGCTCGTCGCGGTGCGCGGCCAGGCAACATTGGCGCTGCTCGGGATCGGAGTCTTCTTCGTCCTCTTCTACACCTGGCCGCTGAAGTACATCGGCATGGGCGAGGTGGCGGTGATCATCGTCTGGGGCCCGCTCATGGTGGGCGGCGGTTACTACGTCATCACCGGGCAGTACTCACTGCCGGTGCTGCTGGCGAGCCTCCCCGTGGCGCTTGCGGCGACGACCGTGCTCTTCGGGAAGCACATCGACAAGCTCGGGGCAGACAGTGCCAAGGGCATCCGCACCATGCCCGTGTTGCTCGGCGAACGGAATGCCCGCTACGCCACCATTGTCATGTTCACATTGGAGTACCTGCTGGTCGTCGGACTGGTGTTGAGCGGCTACGTGTCCGTGCTTCTGCTCGCCGTTTTCTTTGCGCTCCGTTGGTATGTATGGGCGGTGCGTGTCTACTGGCATCCGCGTCCGGCCGCTCCACCGGCCGAGTATCCACCGAACATCTGGCCGCTGTGGTACGCGGCGTTCGCGTTCAAACACACACGCCATTTCGGCAGCCTGTTCCTCCTAGGCCTGGCGGCGGACATCCTCGCCCGCCGGCTCGGGGTGCTGTGAGGGGAGCCGCGATGTATCACGTCCGAAGCCGGCGAAAGGCCTTTCCCAATATCCCGCCGCTGCGGTTTACTCGGAACGATGTGAAGGGAGAACCCATGCAAGAAAAGAGTCTGTACGCACAACTGGCAGAGCAGATCGGAGCGGGCGATTCCAAGGTCGTGCCCCGCATTTTCGAAACGTTGCTCAATGAGCGCGAGGCGAAGCTCCTCCTCGCCGCATCGCCGCCGGCGACGGTTGCGGAGCTCGCGGAGCGCACGGGCATCACGGCGACCGAGGTCGAACCGTTGATCGATCCGCTCTTCCGAAAAGGCGTACTCTTCAAGTCGAAGAAGCCGGACGGCACCCGGTATTACCGGGTGCGACATCTGATGCAATTCCACGATGCCACGGCGGTGGCGAACGATCCGCCGCGCGCCCTGTTCGATCTGTGGAAGGAATACATGCGCAGCGAATGGGACGAGCAAAGCAAGGTGTTCGAAGCGATCTTGCCCCGCGCCGCGGTCCGAGTCGTGCCCATCAACGTCAGCCTCGAGCCGAATTCGCAGATCCTCGCCTTCGATGACGTCAGCAGGCTCATCGACGGCGCCAGGAACATCGCCGTAACCAAATGCTCCTGCCGCGCCATCGACGGCGCCTGCGGCAAGCCCGTGGACGTGTGCTTGCAGCTCGATCGCGCCGCCGATTACGCGATCGAACGCGGCACGGGCCGACAGCTCAGCCGTGACGAGGCCCTCCACATGCTGGAAATGTGCGAGGAAGAAGGACTCGTCCACGTCGCCGAAAACAAGCAGGGCGTCGGCAACGTCATCTGCAACTGCTGCCGTGACTGCTGCATCAACTGGGCATCGGTCCGCACCGGTCTCGGGAAATTCATTGCACCGAGCCGGTTCCGTGCCGTCATCCATGCGGAGGATTGCAACGGTTGCGAGCTATGTATCGAACGCTGCTTCTTCGATGCCATGCACCTGGTGGACGGCAACGCGCTGGCCGCAGTCGACGAGCAGAAGTGCATGGGGTGCGGCGTCTGCAGGGATATCTGTATAACGGACGCCATCAAGATGGAGGTGGTACGGCCGGAGCAATTCATTCCGGCATAGTGAGCACCGCATTCGCCCCGCCATGCACGAGTTGCAAATCACCGAACGCATTCTGAACATCGTGCTCCGGCACGCCGCCGGACACGACATCAGCAGAGTTGTGCGTATTCACCTGCGCATCGGGGAGCTTTCGGATCTTCAGGACGAGTGGATTCAGCACTACTTCGATTATCTGAGCCGCGGCACGCTCGCCGAGAACGCCCAGCTGGCGATCACCCGCGCACCGATCACCGTGCGCTGTGACGCGTGCGCACGCTCCTTTGAGGTGAAGCGAGACGATGTGGGCAGCGCGGCCTGTCCGGAATGCGGCGAACAGCGCTTGGCGCTGGTTTCGGGCCGCGAGTACGTCATCGAGAACATGGAGGTGCAGTGACGAACGAGGTCAGATTGATCGAGGTCAAAGAGGAGATCCACGCCGACAACGACCGGGTGGCGAGAGATCTGCGCGCCCAGCTTGGCGAGAAGCACACCTTCCTGCTGAATCTGATGTCCTCACCGGGCGCTGGCAAGACGCAAACCATTCTCAGAACGATCGAGGAGCTGCGCAGCGGTCTCCACTTCGGCGTGTTGGAGGCCGACATCGATTCGAAGGTCGACGCCGAGCGGATTGCCGCGCACGGCATCAGCGCGGTGCAGCTCCGGACCGGCGGCCTGTGTCATCTCGACGCCTCGATGGTCGCCAAGGGGCTGGCGGCGTTGGACCTCGACGCGCTCGACGTCGTCATCATCGAGAACGTGGGCAATTTGGTGTGCCCGGCGGAGTTCGACACCGGCGCCAACAAGAACGTCATGATCCTGAGTGTCCCCGAGGGCGACGACAAGCCGCTGAAATACCCGCTCATGTTCACTGTTAGTGACGTGCTGCTGGTGAACAAGATCGATTACCTCGGGCTCTCCGATTTCGACCTGGGCGCGTTGAAGCAGCGGGCCCTCCGGCTCAACCCGCGCATGCAGATCTTCGAGATCTCCGCCAAGACCGGCGAGGGGGTCGCAGCGTGGGCCGCGTGGCTGCAGCGCGAGGTGCGGAGCGCCATCGGCGGGTGAGAGCGCCGCCTGCACGAAGCCGGCACCTCTCACGCCTGGGCACTGGGGCGCTGCTTGAACTCGGCGTACCAGCGCGCCACGTTCTCGTACGACGGATCGAGCGGCACGCCGGCAAACTCGGCGAACTCTAAGGCGGCGAACAGTGTGCAATCGGCGATCGTCGGGCCGCCGCCGGCCACGAATTTACGACCGGCGATTTCCGCATCCAACGCGCGGAGAAAAGTGGCGAGCTGATTACGGGCATTCTCGGCAGCCTCCGGGGACTGCTTGATCCGCCCGGCCATGAAAGGATGCGTGTTTTGAAAGATCGTGCCAATGCGCGTGAGGACACCCAAATCGGCAATCCGCTCGAGGGCGCGCACACGGGCCCGTCCGAGCGGCGTGGTGCCGATCATCGGTGGCTGCGGATGCAGCTCCTCGAAATACTCGATGATCGCCAGCGACTCCGGCACGCACGTGCCGTCGTCGAGCTCCAGGACGGGCAAGCCACCAAGCGGATTCTTCTTCAAGAACTCCGGTGTCCGATTCTCTCCGCTCACGATGTTGACGGGCGCGTACGGGACCGTGATGCCCTTCTCCGCCAGATACACGCGAACTTTCTTCGGGTTCGGCGCACCGATGAAGTCGTAGATCTTCATGATCTGAGTCCTCCAGTGTTTACGTAGAATCTAAGCATACGGTACTGCACCATCCAGTCAATTGGGTGTGCGCGGCGCAAAAGGGCATCGATTCGGACGTTGGGGTCGGCGGTACGGTTGTGCTTGACTGTACACCCTGGCCGTTTCCGGCTACACGGCGTGAGGGATCTACAGTCGAATGCCGCTGGAGTTTCGCGAGGACAATGGGGAGCTGGTGTGGATACGCAATCCGTTCACCGGAGTGACGACCTACTTCACGCACCTCCACAAGAAGCGCAGCGGCTTCGTGCGGCAGGCGCAGGACGCTCTGCTGCGGGAGACGCCGGTGGACCGTGCCGTATGGGAAACGCGGTTGCGCGAGGAGCTCGAAGCCGCGAAGCAAATCTGCCCATTCTGCCCCGGCAACGAGCAGCATAGCCCTGACGAAATCCTGCGCGTCTCGGCTCGCGAGGTTTTCCCGCACGCGCCGCGTGGCGGGTGGCTGATCCGTGCGGTCCGCAATCTGATTCCGCGCATCCCGGAATGCTGCACGGGCGGGCGCAATGAATCGTACGTCGTCGTCGAGGATCCGCGGCACTTTGCGGACGATCCACGCGGACACGACGACCTGCTGTACACCGGCCTGTTGCCGCTCGAGCAGTTCGAAGCGTTGCTGGCCGCCGATGTCGAAGTTGCCCGGCGAGCCTACGCCAACCCCGCCGTGCGGGCCGTGCTCATTCGCAAGAACCAGGGACGCGAGTCGGGTGCGTCACAGCCCCACGTACACAATCAGGTGATCGGCTCGGACATTCCATTTACGCCGGTCGTGCGCGAACGCGAGGTGGCCGCGCAGGAGCCGCGCTTGTGGGAATCGTTCGTTGCTTTCGCCCGCGCTCACGGTTTCTTGCTCGAAGAGCGTGAGCGCTGCTCTCTGTATTTCTGCCCCTTCGGCACTTTTCCCCGCAGCTGTGAAGTCGTGTGCCTGGATGACTGGGTGCGACTCATCGATCTGCCGGCGGCGCGCTGGAAGGTGTTTGCCGCGTTGATGCACCGCGCCTTGACGATGATCGGGCCACTGCCGCTCGATTATGAGGTTCATGACGGGCCGGGTGTACCGCTGCACGTGCATATCAACGAACGCCACTACGCATACTCGAACATCGGCGGCACGCTGAATCTCCCTTCCATTATGGCGGCCGGCGCGCCCGCCTCAGGCCTTCTCACCCCAAGCTAAACGACCTGCCCGCCAGGTCGGCAATGTGCCGGCCGATGGCGAGCGAGGCCGTCGCGGCCGGGGATGGCGCATTGAGCACGTGAATCGCATTCGGCGTTTCGGTGATGCGGAAGTCGTCAACCAACGAGCCGTCGGGAGTCACCGCTTGTGCTCGGACGCCCGAGCCCCCGGGCCTGAGGTCCTGCTCTTCCAAGGCGGGCACCAGCCGTTGGAGCGCGCGCAGGAAAGCGCGCTTGCTCACCGAACGATACATTTCGTACAACCCGGTGCGCCAGTAGCGCTGCCCCATCGCCCAGAACCCACGGTACCGCAGAAACCCGAAAGTCTCGGCCAGGTTGATGTTGCGCATCCGGTAGCCTTCGCGTGCAAAGGCCAGCACCGCGTTGGGGCCGGCCTCAATGTCTCCTTGAATGCGCTTGGTGAAGTGCACGCCGAGGAACGGGAACTCCGGGTCGGGCACCGGATAGATCAAGCCGCGCACCACGCCTTGCGCGCGGCGCAGCACGTAATACTCGCCACGAAACGGAATGATCCGCACGTCTGGGTGCACCCCCATCAACCTCGCAACGGTGTCGGCGTAGAGCCCGGCGCAATTGATGAGGTTGCGCGCCGCGACCACACCGGCTGTCGTTTCCACGTGCAGCACCGCGTCGCGTCGCACGATCCCGCTGACCCGCGCGCCGGTGCGGATCTGAACGCCGGCGCGCGCCAAGTTTGCAGCCATGGCGCGCGTGACTTCCGTGTAGTCTACGATCGCCGTATGCGGGGAATGCACGGCGCGCACGGCACGCGCGTACGGCTCGATCTCCCGCAATGCTTCCGGTTCGAGCAGCCGCAACCCTTCCACGCCGTTCGCCGTGCCGCGCTCGTACAACGTCTGCAAACGCGGCAGCTCGTCGGCGCTGGTAGCGACGATGACTTTGCCGCAGTCCTCATAGCGGACGCCGTTGGTCTGGCAGAACGCCTTCAGTCGCCGGACGCCTTCGACACACAGCTGAGCTTTGTACGTGCCCGGCCGGTAGTAAATGCCGGCGTGCATCACGCCGCTGTTGTGACCGGTTTGATGCTGCGCGAGCTGCAGCTCCTTCTCGACGATCACGATCGAGCAGCCCGCAAACCGTTCCGTCAACGCCAATGCCGTCGCCAGGCCGACGATACCGCCGCCGATGATCGCAACGTCGTACTGTTGGGAGGTCATGCCAGCAAGCGCCTAGCGTTCTCCCCAGCGTCCTGTCAACGGGCGGGGCTGAAGGGGGGCACTCGAGTGCCCGGCCGCTCAGCGCAGGCTGATGCCCGCAACCCGAAGTGGAAAGTAGCCCTGGAGCCGGCGTGCCCTCACGCCGCGTCGGATGTTCCGCCTGCCGCGGGCTGAGGGCAGCCCGGCTCCAGAAATCTTTGCGCGGCACGACGACTTTCGGAATTCGTAGCTCAGGGTTCAAAGTGCCCCGACCGTCTGGAGCCATTCGAGCGCGAAGGGCCAGGGGCCGTAGCCGGCGGCGATGTTGATGTGACCGGCGCTCGGGATGATCTGCAACGTCACACCGAGTGCCGTGGCGATGTCTTGGAACTCTTCGGCGGCAGTGAACGCATCGTTGTCGCTGCCCACCAGCAACGTGCGTGCAGCCAGCGGCACCCACACCTCAGCACGCCGCGGCGGCGGCAGGAAACTCTCCACCGGCTCGAAGAGCAAGTACGGTGAGGGTGGTGCCACCAGCAGCGCCGCGTGAAACCCGTGCACGCCGCGCTCCGCCAAGAGGTGATCCACCGCCCAGCACCCGAGGGAGTGACAGATAAAGGTAATGGGGGCTCCATTTGCAGCGGCAACCACGTCACCCAAGGCGGCGACCCAGGCGTCCTTCTGCGGCGCAGCCGGATCGGGAAGGTCGGGAAAACGCACGGGCACGCCGCGCTGGCGCAGCTCCGATTCCAGCCAGCGCTGCCAATGCCCAGGCCCCGAGCCCTCGTACCCGTACACAATGACGATCATGTACGAGAGTTCTTTCCACGTGCAGATAATCGGCGCAAGACAGGCCCCGTATTGCAAAAGCCACCACGCAAGATACGCTTAATGTTTGTGTCTACCCTGCCGTTGCCCATGGCCATGAAGCTGCGGCGCACTGCATTTACGAGGAGGAAACGTCGATGCACATCCGGCATTACCTGAGTATCGTGACAGTCGGCGGGCTGATTGTCGCGGCGACTAGCTCTGCGCTGGAGGATCCGAATCTGCGGGCCGCGCAACGTGAGCTCGAAACGGCTGCGTGGTACCTGCACGCCGCCCCCGATGATCCCGGCGGATACCGCAAGCACGCGGCATCGTTCGTGAACGAGGCCCTCGAGCAGGTGCATCGAGCCCTCGAATCGGGCTACCGGCCCGAGAGCCGCCGGGAACGGCTGGAGCAAAAAGAGTACAAGCGCGAGGAGCACCTGGAACGAAAAGAAGCTGAGCGCGAACGTAAGCTGGAAGAGAAGGAGGAGAAGCGCAACGAGAGTCTGGGGCAGTAGCTGGATGTAGTCGATAGTTGACAGTGAGAGCGGAGAAGGCTGCACACTGTCAACTATGGTGACTGATTAACACCCCTTGAAGACCGGCTTGCGCTTTTCCAGAAACGCCTTGGTGCCCTCCCTGGCGTCTTGGGTGTCGGAGGACATGGTGCCCGCGACGCCCTCATAATCGAGCATCTCATCGAGCGTGGAGGTCAGGGATTTATAAATGCAGCGGCGCGCCAGATCGATGGCCACGCTCGGCCCATTGGCCAGCTCCTTTGCGTACCGCAGCGTCGCAGCAAGCGCTTCGCCCTCGGGCACCAACTCGTCGAGCAGCCCTGCCTTGTGCGCCTCTTCCGCGTCGAGGATCTTCCCGGTCTCCACCATCATCAGTGCGGTCGGCAGGCTGGTGATCCGTGGAAGGAAGTACGTGATCCCGCAGTCCGGACTGAAGCCGAGCCGGACCATGGCCGCGCACATCCGTGCTTTCGTGTCGCCAATGCGGCGGTCGCAGGCGAGCGCGAACGCGAGGCCGGCGCCCATTGCCGGTCCCGGGATGGCCGCAATGACCGGCTTTTCCACTTCCACGATCGTCTTCGCGAACTCCGCGAACGGCCCGGCGGGCGTCTTGCGTTGATACCGATGCAGCACCCGGTTCTTGTCCGACAAGCCGGGCAACGGCCGGTCGCCGGAACCGCTGAGCCATTCCGCATCGCCACCGGCACAGAACGCCCGTCCCGCGCCCGTCAGCACGATCACGCGCACCTCATCGCGAAAACGAATGCCGCGGAAAAGCTCGACGAGGCGCGAAGCCATTTCCCAGTTCACCGCGTTGAGGCGCTCCGGACGGTTCATCGTGACGATGCCGACCCCCTCGTCAATCTCGAAAAGCACGTGCTGCTCCGACGTCATAACGATTCCCTCCGGCCCATTACCCTGTCATAGGGTACAGCGGGCATCAACTGGTGTACGCCGCAGTTGGGGCGACAGCTTGCACGTGCAGGTCCGGCAAACGCCGCCGAGCCGGCCGCGCTCCCAGGCTGACCGCTGAGCGCAAAGTAGGACAGTACCCGCGACTGCAACGTACCCCTTGGCCGACACTCGACCCCATGGCGGCGCGGCGCTATCTGGGATTCGACAGAAAGCGGAGGTCCGTGCCGATGACAGATCCGATACTCCTCCGGCGCATCACTGCGGACCCGGAGATCTTCGGTGGAAAACCGATCATTCGCGGGATGCGGATTTCCGTGGAGCTGATCCTGAGCTTGTTGGCGCAGGGAGAGAAGCCCGAAGACGTCCTCGCAGACTACCCGGGTCTGGAACCCGACGACATCCGCGCTTGCGTGGCGTACGCCCACGCGATCATTGCCAACGATTCGCTTGACGCCGTCGGCGTGGCGCACAAGTGAGGTTCCTCGTTGACCGCTGTGCCGGTCGGCGGTTGGCGGACTGGCTGCGTGCAACAGGACACGACGTCGTCGAGACACGGGAGCGCGGTCGCGATCCGGGTGATTCCACCGTGCTGCAGTGGGCAGCCTCGGACAGTCGCGTCCTCGTCACCATCGATACCGACTTCGGCAAGCTCATCTAGGCCGCGTGAACCCGCGGCCGTTGGGGATTTCATTCGGGAGCCTAAATGTGGAGGGCGCAGGCCAGATGACACCAAGACAATGCGGAATCGCTGCGGAGTCGTATACGGCGTGCCTTCTCGCCTGGGCCGGTTACGACGTGCTCGTGCAGTACGGCCCTGATCAGCCGCAGTACGATCTCGTAGCGGTAAAGGCGGGGCGTATCCTGCCGGTGTCAGTCAAGGGCAGTCAAGACGGCGGCTGGATGCTCGCAGTCAAACACGTCCGTGAGGGAGTGAACTACCACCAAGCCGCCGATTTGTGGCTGAGCCAGCAACGCGCTGATGCCATCTTCGTGTTCGTCCAGTTCTTGGACGATCATATCCCGAAGGAATGGGTGTTCTCGTGTGAGCGCGTCGACACTATCTAGCTCTAACTCTTCCGGTTGCAGGCGACCGTGGCTCGCTTCGCTCGCTGCGGCGGCTGAACCGAGCGTTAGGCAGCGGTAATAAATAAAGGCGGAACGGGAAGCGCTGCTAATTCCCATTCGACTGTCGGATGACGATCTTGGAAGCGCCGAGGACGATGACCGCATCTGCGCGCCGGAGAACGCGCAAATACGTCACGTTCCTATCGTTTCAGGATCACGGCGGTGGCGTTCGATCCGAGCCCTAAAGTTTGTCCCAGCCCGACCTTCGCGTCCGGGACCTGTCGGGCTCCCGCCTGACCGCGCAGCTGCCCTGTGATCTCGCAGACCTGCCAAACGCCCATCGCAGTGGTCGCCTCTCCGAAGCACAGGAAACCGCCGCTCGGGTTGATCGGGAGCTTGCCCGTCGGCACCGTATCGCCGCGCTCGACCATTTTCTCCGATTCGCCCGGTTCGCAGAATCCCCATTCCTCGGGGAACGCCAGCTCGTAGTAGACGGTGTTGTCTTGCAGCTCGATCAGGCTGACATCGCGCGGCCCGAGACCGGCCTGCTCGAACGCCTTCTTCACCGCAGTGGTAGCCTCGCTGTGCTCCGTATGGCCCGTGGGAACGACCGTCGCAAGGCCCCGTGGGATTCCATCATTGAATTTCGCGGTAGCCACCGTGCTGGATGCCACCCACACCGGATCGGTCGTGTGCTTGCGAGCCACCTCGGCCGAGCACAGCACCGCCGCGGCCGCGCCATCGCTGACCGGACAGATCTCGTACAGCCGCAGCGGCCAACTCACAACTCGTGACTTGAGCACGTCTTCGACCGTAAACAGCTGGCGGAAGCGCGCGTTGGGGTTATGTTGCGCCGCCTGGTGCGCCTTCACGGCTATCCTGGCGAGTTGCTCCTCGGTCGTTCCGTGGTCCGCCATCCGCCGGAGGCACAGCATGCCCCAGAACGCCGGGCCCGGCATGCCGACGCAGACCTGGCGCAAGTACTCGGGGTCCGTCTCTTCCTGCACGCCTGACATCTGGATGAAGCCCTTGGGCATCTTCTCGCCGCCGACGACGAGCACGATGTCATACAAGCCGCCGGCCACCAGGCTGTAGCCGACGTTGAAGGCGTTGCCTCCCGCCGCACAGCCGGCAGACAGGTTGTAGACCGGCGCGCCCGTCGGTCCCATGTCCTCAATGACATCATTGCCGTTCAAGCCCCACCCCTTGCCGCCAGAGAAGCGCGAGCTGGCGGCCGAGATCGCTTGGATCTCGCGCCACTGAATACCAGCGTCCTTGAGCGCCGACTGGACGGCCTCGCGGCACAGCTGTGTCACCGACTTGTCTTCGAATTTCCCCCAGGGGTGCATGCCGACCCCAAGAACCGCAACGTCTCTCATCTTGGTCTCCGTGTTCAGCGCGCCCCGGCTATCAGACCGGGCGGAACTTCCAGGTGATCACTTCGTTGCCATCTTTGTCGCTACAGAGATGGTCGATCACCAGCTCGACGTCCATTCCGATCTTGATCTTCTTCAGATCGTCAACGGCGACACGCCCCAGTACCCGCAACCCCTCGGGCATGTCCACAACCCCGATGGCGAATGGGGCAAACGGCTCGTCATACTTCACCGGTGGCGGTGGGGCGTAGTACTGCACTGCAAAGCTCCAGAGCTTGCCGCGCGGCCCGAATTGGACCTCTTCGATCCGTTGTCCGCTGCACTCTGGATTGTGGCAGACGGGAGACTTGGGGAAATAGGGCGCGCCGCACGCGGCGCATTTGGAGCCCAGCAGGCGCGGCCCTTGTGGCGTCTCAGCGAACATGCCCTGGACTACCGGAACGCGGTTCGTTGTGGTCATGGAAAGACTCCTTTCACAGAGAGTGACATCGCTACCGCGCTTTCACCGCGCGAATCAGCTCGGGGAGGACCTCGAGGCAGTTGCCGACGATTCCGTAGCGCGCGTAGCGGAAGACCGCTGCGTTCGAGTCGCGATTGATTGCGACCAGCGTCTTGGCCGCGGAGCAGCCGACCATGTGCTGGCTGGCGCCCGAGATGCCGGCGGCAATGTACAACCCCGGGCGCGTGATCTTGCCGGTGAGCCCCACCTGGCGCGAGGAGTCGACCCAGCCGTTCTCCACGACCGGACGCGATGCAGCGGCCATCCCTCCCAGCGTCTGGGCGAGATCCTCGATCAAGTGGTAGTTTTCCTTCTGCCCGAGTCCCATCCCACCGGCAACGATGATTTGCGCCTCCTCCAGACGCGGGCCTTCAAAGTGCGCCTTCTGGATGACGCGCACTCGCTCCGCGACTGCGCTGAGGTCGACCGATACCTGCCGTTCGGCCGGCGCCGACGCGCCCCCTTCCGGGGCCTCCGCGAGCAGCATGTCCGCCAGGACGCCGACCACACAGGACTCGGCGCCCGTCACCTCGTAGACCACACGGGTGTCCCCGCCGTAAGCCGAGGCGGTCACCTTGACCGCACTGCCCTCGACCTCCAGCTTGAGCGCGTTCATCACCACCCCGGCGCCAGCTCGTGCCGCCAGGCGCGGCGCCACGAGGCGAGCATTGAACGTCTGCGGGATGACCATCAGCCTCGGCGCTTGCTGCTTGCTGTACTGGGCCAGTGCTTCCACGCAGACGTCGGGTTGGAAGTCGGCGAGTTTCACATCCTCGATCCGGTCCAGGTGGGCGACCCCGTACTTCCCGGCGATCTCGAGCGCCCGATCCGGCGCCGGACCGGCAACCAACCAGTTCAACTCGAGGCCCGCAGCGGCAGCGAGCTTGCGGGCCAGGGTCAGCGTTTCTTCCGCACCCGCAGGTACGCCCGCACGGCCTCGTTCCCAGGTGCATACAACAACCGAGTTCGACACGTTCGAATTCTCCCTCACGAGACGTTCTCTCGGAACTACTCGATGGTCCGATCCGCGCGCAGGCGCTTGACCAGCTCCTGTGCCGCCGCAGCCGGCGAGTCGCCCTGGATGAACTCGCAACGACCGATGATGGCCTCGACGAACTGGCGGGTCATCGTCACTCTCGGCCGAGCACCGCTCTCACCCAGATCGAGACCGGCCGGCGTGACTTGCTGAGGCTTGACCTTGCGCGCCTTCATCGTCCGCATGCCGGTCGGATACCGCGGCTCGCCGAGCTCGTTGCTGATCGTGATCACCGCGGGGCAAGAAACCTCCACGATCTCGTCGCCGTCAGGTGTCACCCGCGTGACCCGCACCGTCGATCCGTCCACCATCTCCACCGCCCGCGCGATGGTTACGATCGGCATTCCCAGCATTTCGCCCAGCAACGCCGGCACGACCCCCTGATCTCCGTCCGAGGCCTGACGCCCGCACAGCACCAGATCCGCCCTGCCGAGCGACTTCACAAACCCGGCGAGCAGCGCGGCCGTCGCGTAGCCGTCCACGGTCCCGGTGTCGACGGGGATGGTTGCGACCTCGTCCGCCCCGATCGCGACAGCGTGCTGGAGGATCTTGGTCGGGTCGGTGCCAACCGAAACCACGTGGATCTTACAGTCGACCCCGGCGTCCCGTAGTCGCAGGGCACACTCGATCGCCTGCTCGTCGTAGCCGTTCATCAGCCGTGGGATCGACGTTTGGGTCAGGGTCTTCCCGTCCTGCCCGATCTCCAGCTTCCCGACCAGGACGTAGTTGTCCACTGCGTCCGGATCGAGAACCTCCTTGACACAAACCACGATCTTCATCGCAACCCTCTTACTGCTTCTTCAGTCATCCATCGACAAGATAGAGGCTTCCCGACTCACACCACACCGAGTTCCAGTCGTGATTCGGCGGCTTTACGGTAAGATCGACCATGAGATACCAACGCCAGGGCGGGTCCCCGTGATCGACGTATTCACCGGTCAGCCGTCCGGTAAACTCCTGGCGTCCCGCATACCTGGTTCCCGCGATCGAGCTTCCACCGTCGCACTCGGCCCACTTGCCGGCCATGGCCTCGTCGAAGCCTTTGCGGACCGGTAGTGAGTCGTCGGGCACCGTCGCTTCTCCTGCCATACTCGCCAATTGTTCGGAAACCGATGGGTTTGTGGTCCTGGCTCACCGCTCAATCGGGAAGCACGGTAGCGAAAGATGAGACACCTGTCAATACATCTCTCTAAACGCCTGTTGCAACGGGCGACGGATCGTGCCACCGTAACCGAGAGATTCTTTGCCAAGGAGAACGATAATGCCGCTGCACGGAATCCGAGTGGTGGATCTCTCCCGCTATGCGCCCGGGCCCTATTGCACGATGCTGTTGGCAGACCTGGGCGCGGACGTGATCGTGATCGAGGAACCACCGGGACGGGGGCGCCGCGTCGACACGGAGATGGGCGTGAGCGATCGCGTCAAGGCGTTCCTCCCCATGGGCCGCAACAAGCGGTCGGTGGCGCTGGATCTGAAGGATGAACGGATGCGCGAGGTGTTCTTCCGCCTGGTTGACGGGGCGGATGTGGTAACCGAAGGGTTCCGCCCCGGGGTGGCGAAGCGGCTCGGCGTGGGCTACGAGGCGGTGCGCCGGCGCAATCCGCGCGCCATCTACTGTTCCATCAGCGGCTACGGACAGGAGGGGCCCTACGCACACCTGGTCGGGCACGACCTCAACTACATCAGTCTGGCGGGCACGCTGGGAATGATCGGCTGGCCGGGGCAGCCGCCGGCGATTCCCGTGAACGTCCTCGGCGACTTCGCCGGCGGGGGACTGTTCGCCGCCTTCGCCATCCTGGCCGCGGTGATCGCGCGTCAGCGGACGGGCAAAGGGCAGTACATCGACATGGCGATGACCGACGGCGTGATGTCGCTCGCCTGCCTTGCAGCGAGTGACTACTGGTCCACCGGTGATCCGCCGCGCCCGGGGCGCTATTTCCTCAATGGCGCTCTGCCTTGCTACAACGTCTACGAGACAGCGGACGGGAAGTGGCTCAGCGTAGCCTGCATGGAGCCGTGGTTCTGGAGGAAGCTGTGCGCGCTCCTGGGTTGCGAGGAGTACGGAGGTGAGCAGTTCAATGCGGAGAAGTTTCCGGCGATGTTCGCGTTCCTCCGGCGCAAGCTCAAAGAGAAAACCCGGGACGAGTGGTTTGCCGAGTTGAAGGAGCAGGAGATCTGCGCCACGCCCGTGTACGGATTGGAGGAGGCGCTGGCCGACCCGCACACTCAGGCACGCCGCATGGTCGTGGAGTTCGAGCACCCGGAACACGGGACGATCCGGCAGATCGGCGTGGCGCCGAAATTCTCGGATACACCCGGGCGCGTGCGCACACCGGCTCCGCGGCCCGGCGAGCACACGGAAGAGGTGCTGCGGGAGATCGGGTATTCGCCGGCCGAGATCGCCGAGCTGACGGCCGGGAAGGCTGACTGAAGCGCCCCCTGTCGTGCCCCGGATCAGTTTTCCCGGGGCGTCACCGGCTGTGATGCGAAGGGCAGCCGGTGTCCGCCTCGCTGCTCCTTTGATTCTTGATAAATTGAGCTACCCAGGACGTCAGGGATAGGATCTCAAGCATTCAAGTCGCGGCCCGAGCGAGCGCCAAGGCAAATGGGCTGCGAGGTCGCCGGGCGCCCGGAAGAAGGGCCCTGTTTTCGGTGTGCCCATGTAAAGGGGCGTCTGCTCTTGACGGTCGCCAGTGAGCGCTCTAGCGTGACAGCAGAGTGTGGTGGGCCGCAGCTTGGCAACGCATCCGCAATGAAAGCAGATCTTAATGAGAATGAGGCACCCGGATTTTCTCGCAATGCGCCTGTTTTTCACGAGGCGTATGCAGTGAAGGGAAAATCGGCCCCGGCGAGCTTTCGCCTCGTGGCCGCAGACATCGTCTACATCGCGTGTCACCTCCTCGGCCTACCATCAGTCTCACCCAGTTTCCGCGCCCTCGATCCGACGATACGGCCCGACAGTGTGATCACAGCGAATATCGATGCGCTGTGTCCCCAAACCCCCTAGGCGGAATGCCGGTAGGATAAGCCTCAAGGCGCGCCGGCCGCCAGGGAATGGAATTCCCTGGCTGAGTCGCAAGAAGTCGGCTGAAGCCGACTGACCTATCGCAACGTCTCGTGAACATTAGCCATCCGGTGTTCGTAGTCGTCTTCAGACGACTTCGTCCGACTCAGCCGGGGACTTCGAGTCCCCGGCGAGCATGCTGGCATGGACCTTATCCTACTGGCATTGGCATTAGTCCGCGTAGGCGGACTTCGCGCCTCTCGTTGCCGCGGTTTCAACCGCCAGGCCTGTAGCTTTTGCCATTTCTCAGACACGCACTCACTCGTCGTCCCGTCATTGCCCTCAGATCCGCGGCGTGTCCTCCGGCTCCTCGATCACCTGGTTCTCAATCCGCCCGATGCGTTCGATCTCGATCCGCACGACGTCACCGGCAACCAGGAACCGCGCCGGCGTGCGCGCGAAACCGACTCCGGCCGGTGTGCCCGTGGAGATCACGTCCCCCGGCTCGAGCGTGCATACGGTCGATAGCGTCGCGACCTGGTCGAAACAGTTGAAGATGAGGTGCCTGGTGTTCGAATGTTGTCGTAGCTCATCGTTGACCCACGTCCGCAGCTCCAGCGCGTGCGGATCGCCGACCTCGTCGGGCGTGACGATCCACGGACCAATCGGACCGTGGGTGTCGAATGACTTGCCCAGAGTCATCGTCGGTGTTTTGAACTGCCAGTCGCGCACACTCACGTCGTTGACCACCAGGTACCCAGCGATCACCTCGGCGGCGCGCTCCTTCGGGACATGCCGGCAGCGCCGCCCGATGACGAAGCCGAGCTCGCCTTCGTAGTCGAGCATCTCCGAAACGCGCGGGCGATGGATAGGATCGAACGGTCCGTTCACACACGTGTGCTGCTTGGTGAAGAAGGTCGGGAATTCGGGCCGCTCCCGCCGTGATTCTGCAATATGATCGGCGTAGTTCAGGCCAATGGCCAGGAACTTCCGCGGGCGCACCGGGGCTTCCAGCCGCACCGATGCGAGCGCGATGCGCGCCTCGGACCGTTGCACGGCGGCGCGTGCCGCGTCGAGCGCAGCGCGCCCAGCCGCCAGAAAAGCCCTCATCTCGCGCGGCAAGTCCGGCATGGCGGCAGCAAGATCGACGATCTCGTCGTTGCTCACCACACCGATCCGCGTCTCGCCTGCGTGTGTGAACGTTGCCAGCTTCATCCATCCTCCACAGGAATATTCTGCGACCAGCGCCAGGAACCGTCCTCGTATAGCGTTCCGCGACGGCCGAGGGAAAGCCTCTTGCAACCGGCTGCGCCATCACGGCCCCGCTTGGCCAGGCAGACGCTCGCTTGCCATGGAATACGCAGGCACTGCCCGACGCTTCGTGCTAGGGTCGGACGCGTGAAAATCGCGGATCGCGGCCGTTCGTCGCTCTGGACCATCGTCTCACTGGTGATCGCCGCCGGGTTGTTGCTGGCCGTGATCGTGCTGATCGTGCGCCAGCCACAAGCGCCCCCGCCCGAGCCGGCACACGCCGACAGCGCGCCGGGAGCGTTCCTTCCGTGGCTGAAATCCGAGCCGGCCGAAGCAAGCAATA
>Ga0315286_10002600_pt1 | contig 16870 bp, 21 predicted proteins | sample YL17G10_0_MG_FD_205038 | JGI IMG/M metagenome (GOLD analysis project Ga0315286, IMG submission 205038) | Sediment microbial communities from Yellowstone Lake, YNP, Wyoming, USA - YL17G10_0 | ecosystem: Environmental > Aquatic > Freshwater > Lake > Sediment | place: USA: Wyoming | collected...
TAATCGGCGCTTCTGCGGGCCTTGCCGGCGGTCTTTTAATTACTCATAACGTAAACGCGATAGAGCGATGGATAAGCGTTTTCCTGGGCCTTAAGCTGTGGAGCAGCAGCGTTTATATGTTCAACAGGATACCGAATCATTTCAACTGGTACTGGGCGTGGCGGTTTTTCGGTGCGGCGGTTGGCGCCTCTGTGCTCGGAGCACTGGCGCCGGCGATAGCCGCGGCCAGGACGATTCCCGCGAAGATTCTAAGGTATGAATAGAAATGTACGATATTATACTACCTATCAGATTTTTTTTGCGACGCAGGATAACAATCCTTGCCGTCCTTGCCGTTGCGCTGTGCGTCTTTACAGTGGTAGTGGTGATGACGGTGATGAACGGTCTTGTTTCGGATTTTACGGACAAGAACCACGCGTTTTTCTCCGATGGAATTGTCTGGACCGATTCGCTTGTCGGGTTCGGTCTTTATGAGGAATTTATATCCCGTCTTGAAAAAACCGATTTTGTCGCTTGTGCCGCGCCCGTGATAAACACCTTTGGTCTTGTCGAGTCCGAATCGTCAGGCAAAAACGCTGCGCTCGACCTTATGGGTATGGATATTGCCCGGCAAATAAAAACAACGGATTTCGCGGATACGCTTTATTATCGCAAGGATACTCCGATACTTGCTTTTAATCCTATATACGATGTCAATCTTGCCGGCTGTATCATCGGTGTCGATTTGCTTGTCGAAAGACTGAAATCGGGACAATACAGACAATTAAGTTTTCTGCCGATGTGGTCTTATCTTATTACGTGTTTTCCCCTGACGCCCAAAGGCGCTCTTGCAAAGACAGGCACGGCGCTGACCGCCAATTCGGGAACATTTTACTACAGCGACAACAGCAATTCGGGTCTGGCGAAAATCGACAGCACCGTTGTTTATCTTCCGTTCGATTCTCTGCAGTCTCTTTGCGGGATGGACATCGGCGCCAAAAGAACGAACGCAATTTTTGTAAAATTTAAAAAAGGTTTCGACATTAACGTCTGCACGGACAAGGTGTCCCGGCTCTGGCAGGATTTTATAAAAGAAAATGGCGATTTTGCCCTTGCCAACCTGTTCGGCACCGTTCGGGTTGCGGACTGGAAGACTTATCGAAGAGAAACTATCGCGCCGATGGAAAAGGAGCAGACGATGATGATTCTGCTTTTTGCTCTTGTGGGGCTGATTACGGTCTTTATTATTTTCGTGATTTTTTATATGATTATAAGCCGAAAAAGCAGGGACATCGGTATTCTCAAAAGCCTCGGCGTATCGAAGACGGGCATTGTAAGAGTTTTTCTGCGGCTGGCTTTGCTGATAGGTATTTGCGGCGCTGCCGTCGGGATTGCAGCCGCCCTGGTTTTTCTTTTGAATATAAACAGGCTTGAAGGCTGGCTGTTCGACAAATTTGGTTTTCAGATATGGAACAGGGAAATTTACGCGATAGGCGAAATACCGCACCAGACCAGGCCGGTTCTTTTAGCGATTGTCGCCGCCTGTGCCGTGGCGGCCTGCCTGCTCGGCGCTTTGCTGCCGACGCTCGGCTCGGCCGGGCGAAAATGCGTTGACATTCTAAGGGTGAACCAGTTATGACCGACAAAGATAATTATATATTAAGCTGTAAAGACATTTACAAATCCTACCAGATGGGAGCGACCCGTCTTGAAGTTCTCAAAGGCATAAATCTTTCCGCCGCCCGCGGCGAATTTGTCGCCATAAGAGGCGCTTCCGGCAGCGGCAAAAGCACGCTTTTGCACATTCTCGGCGCACTGGATACGCCCGATAAAGGCGGGGTTTTTTTTGAAGGGAAAAATCTTGCCGATTTTTCCGGCAGGAAAATCAACGAGTTCAGGAACAAAAAGATTGGTTTTGTATTTCAGTTTTATCATTTACTTGACGAATTAACAGTGCTGGAAAACGTTCTGCTGGCGAAAATGGCCCACAGTTCCGCCGCGAGATGGCTTACTTGTTCCGATTCGGCCAAAAATCATGCCTGTCAGCTTCTCGGGGAGCTGGGTCTTTCTGAAAGGGTCTCTCATCGGCCATTTGAGCTTTCCGGCGGCGAACGGCAGAGGGTCGCGATAGCCAGGGCACTGATGAACGAGCCGGATATAATACTTGCCGATGAGCCGACAGGAAACCTTGACTCCCAGACAGGAAATGGTATTCTAAAGGTCTTTGAAAAGCTGCACAGCGGCGGTCAGACAATTGTAATGGTCTCGCATGATGAAAAAATCGCCGGCAGGGCGCAGCGGGTAATCAGGCTTGCCGACGGCAAAATTTCGACGGCTTGAAAAAATTTTGCGGAGTTTTTTATGGCGTTGAAAATATGGCTTAACGGTTCTCTTGTTGACGAAACGAACGCCAAGATAAGCGTTTTCGACCACGGTCTGCTTTACGGCGACGGCGTCTTTGAAGGTATCCGTGTTTACAGCTCCAAAGTGTTCGAGCTCGATGCGCATTTGAAGAGGCTTTACGAGTCAGCGAAAGTTTTAAGACTTAACATCGGTATGACGCCGAAGGAACTTGCCGATGTGACTATGCAGACTGTCAAGGCGAACAGTGTTGCCAACGGGTATATCCGCCTTGTTGTCACCCGCGGCGTCGGCTCACTGGGCATTAACCCGTTTGTCTGTGAAAAGCCCCAGATAATTATCATCGCCGACAATATTCAGTTATATCCTGACGGACTTAGCGAAACAGGTATCAAGGTTATCAGCGCCTGTACGATTCGCAATCATCCTTTGGCGATACCGCCGCAGGTCAAGAGTCTTAATTATTTAAACAACATCCTGGCAAAGATTGAGGCGCTTGATGCCGGCGTGCCTGAAGCGATAATGTTCAATCACGAAGGTTTCGTCGCCGAAGCCTCCGGCGATAATGTATTCGTTGTTAAAAATGGCATGATTTGCGCCCCGCCAATCCAGGCGGGTTCTCTTGAGGGCATCACAAGGGCTATTGTTATGCGTCTTGCCAAACGTGAAGGAATCGAGGTTGTCGAGAAAAACCTGACACGGTTCGACCTTTACGTTGCGGATGAGATGTTCCTTACCGGCACGGCAGCGGAGGTTATCGGCGTTATCGAAATCGACGGCAGACAAATTTCCGGCGGCAAGCCGGGCGAAATCACCCAGCTTTTGCGCGGAAAATTTTTCGATTATGCTCATGGCCGGTCGAAGTAATATATCCCGGCAGGATTCCACAGCCGCCTGCTGCGAGCTTATATCCGACGAGCTTGCGCAGGCGAGCGATTTTTTTTACACACAGCTCGATTGTTCCGATGGCAGACTTAAACCGTTTATGGACTATCTCAAAGGCCAGCGGGGCAAGATGCTGCGAGGCTCTTTTGTGCTGCTGGCCGGCAGATTGTTCGGCCCGACAACAGAGCTTCATATCAAAATTGCCGGCATAGTCGAGATGATACACACCGCAACGCTTCTGCACGATGATGTGATAGACAGCGCCACCCAGCGCAGAAGCCGTGCGACGGCAAACAATCTGTGGGGCAGCAATTTTGCCGTTCTGCTGGGAGATTATCTTTTAAGCAGAGTTTTTGTGGCTGTCGCATCCCTGCATAGAAATGATATCAATCGGCTTCTTGCCGAAATGTCCGTAAAAGTCTGTCGCGGCGAGATGCTCCAGAACGCCTGCCGCGGCGACTTCGGCATCGGCATTAAGGAGTATCTCGACATAATAGAAAAGAAGACCGCGGTTTTTTTTGCCGACTGCTGCCGGCTCGGCGCTATGGCATCTGAGGCCGATGAGCAATCCGTCAATCGATTATATGAGTTCGGCCTCAATTTCGGGCTGGCTTTTCAGATTGTTGATGACCTTGTTGACATCCTTGACGCAGAGAGCCGGACCGGCAAAACCGCAGGCAGAGACCTTTTCACCAGAACACTGACGCTGCCGGTCATTCACGCCGCCGGCGTCCTCGATTCATCGGCCAAAAGCGAGCTTCTTGATATGCTCGGCAGCGAACGGGCGGATATAAATCGCATTGTGTCAATCCTGAATACTTCAAAAAGCATTGATTTTACAAAATCACAAATCGCCCAGTACCGGCAAAAGGCTGTTTCGGTTCTTGACGATTTTGGTTCTCAGCCGGCAGCATCAGCGATAAAAGAGCTGGCAATCAGGGCGACACAAATATCTCTTTAATCATCCGGATTTTTCTTTATCCCCACACCAAAATATAATAACATTATTAAATTCTGATGTTATTATCGGATATGTCACTACACCAAAAATTTTGGTGTGGGGATTTACACCAGCCGGTTTCTGTGTAAAAATACCTGTGATGATTTTATGGAGGTACAAAAATGAGAACCAGGCTTTTAACAATTCTCTTTCTTTCAAGTTGTCTCTTGGCGGCCAAAGAGCCGCCGGCAGATGAGAATTCCGCAGCTGTTACCGTTTATAACAACAATTTTGCCGTCGTTAAGGAGCAGCGCCCGATAGACTTTAACAAAGGGCTTAACACGATAAGGTTTACCGACGTTGCCTCTTCGATAGAGCCTCCAAGCGTAAGTTTTCAGTGCATCAGCGCTCCCGGAAAGATAGCCATCTTAGAGCAGAATTATGAATACGACCTTATCAGCACAATGAGTCTTCTTAATCGTTACATCGACAAAACCGTCAATATCTCAATCAAAGGCAGCGGTGCCGACCAGGGGAAAAATGTTACCGGCGTCCTTATGGCCGCAAGAGACAATAACCTGATACTCAAAAACGAAAGCGGCAGGATAGAAATAATCAGCAATGACAGCGTTGAAAATGTTTCGCTCCAGCAGCTTCCTGAAGGCCTGGTCACCAGGCCGACGCTAATCTGGCTTGCCCAGTCCGAAACAGCCGGCAGAGAATTGTGCCGGGTGACGTATACTACCGCCGATATTGCGTGGAAGGCGGATTATTCTGCGATTCTTAACGCTGCCGAAAACGCTTTCGATATCAGCGGGTGGGTAACAATCGACAATAAAAGCGGCGCGACTTACAAGGACGCGACGATAAAGCTGATTGCGGGCGATGTAAGAAGAGTTGAAGAGCCCCGCCCCGTAAGAATGGCGGAATACCAGCTTGGTGCCAGGGGTGCCGCGGCACCGGCTTTTGAGGAAAAACCTTTTATGGAATATCACATTTACACGCTGCAGCGCAGAAGCACCATAAATAACAATCAGGTAAAACAGATTGAGTTTATTACCCCTGCCTTAAATGTTCCTGCAAAAAAAATCTATCTGTATGAACGGGACAAAAAGGCCGACAAGGTCCAGGTAAAATTCGAGTTTGAAAACAAAAAAGAAAACGGTCTCGGTATTGCACTGCCTAAGGGTAAGGTCCGCGTTTTTAAGAAAGACACCGATGATATGCTCGAATTTGTCGGCGAAGATTTGATTGACCATACGCCGAAGGATGAAAGAATATCGCTGTATATCGGCGATGCCTTTGATATAGCCGTTGAATACAAGCTTCTCGACAGCAAAGTTGACCGCAGGATGCGATGGGAAAAACACTCTATTGAGCTGCGGAACCGCAAGGATTCACCCGTTACTGTTTTTGTCGATGAAAAGTTTTCTTCCTGGGTCAACTGGAAAATTGATGAATCCAGTCATCCTTACGTAAAGAAGGATGCGACCACGGCCCGTTTTACGGTTGATTTGCCGGCCGATTCGAATGCGACTGTCGGATATTCCGTAACGCAGCGATGGTGAAAAAAGAAATTTAATTTTTTTTGAAAGGATTTTGAAATAATTGGAACACTTATCCGTCTTGCCATAATTGTTCTTATGATAGTTTCAATGTGGCAGATTTTCACCAAGGCAGGCCAGCCGGCCTGGGCGTCCATTATCCCGTTTTATAATCTTTATATTCTTTTGATGATAGCCGCAAAGCCCGGCTGGTGGCTGATTCTTTTTCTTATTCCGCTGGTTAATCTTGTCTTTGCGTTTTTGTTGTGTTTGGCGGTGGCTGAAAAGTTCGGCAAAGGCACGGGTTTTGCAGTCGGAATGTTTTTCCTCCCCTTTATTTTTTATCCCATCCTTGCCTTTAGCGATGCTCAATACTCCGGCTGAGGTTTTTAGCCCGGTCTGAACATTACTTTTGCCTGGCCGACGAGATAGAAGCTGCCGGTTATGCAGATGAGGTCTTCTCTGCCGATAGCGCTTGATGCTATTCTCAGGGCCTCGCCCAGGCTCATTGCCGTCTGACACATCTTGCCGCAGATTTCCGTGTACATATCGGCAAGGTCCTGCGGATTCACCGCTTTTGGCGAATTGCTGCGGGTGAATATCGCTTTATCGGCTCCGTACTGAAGCTGTTCGAGCATGCCGCGAACGTCCTTATCCTGTCCGCAGCCGAAGATTACTATCATCGAATCATAAGGTATGTGCTGGCCGATAGCGCTAATCAGGGCTTTGATGCTCGCTGCGTTGTGCGCAGCATCTATCAGTATCCGGGGGTCGTGTTGGATAAGTTCCATTCTGCCCGGCATCTTGATATCTTTAAGGCCCTCGATGGCCTTGTTGTCGTCGATTTTATAACCGCCGGCCTTGAGCATATCGAGCATCGCTATTGCAAGACCGCAGTTTAAGGCCTGATGTTCGCCCGGCAGCGGCACTTTTAAATGTTCGAATTTGCTTGTTGGCGTCGTCAGACATATTCGTGTATGCGGGCCGTGTTCGCGAGAGGATTCGAATCTGTATGAAAAATCTATGTCCTTGCCGGTTACCATAAGCGGCGCCTTTGCCGCAGTCGCTGCCTTTTTGATTTCTTTCATCGCGGCGGGGTCCTGCGTAACAGTTACTACAGGAATACCTTTCTTTATAACGCCGGCTTTTTCTCTTGCTATGCTGTCAATCGTGCTGCCCAGCAGGTTCTGATGGTCTATGCTGATGCTGGTTATGCCGACAACGGCTGGCTCTATTACATTTGTGCTGTCCAATCTGCCCCCGAGGCCGGTTTCAATAACGGCTATATCAACTTTTTTGTCGATAAAGTACATGAACGCCATCGCTGTGAAAATTTCGAAAAATGTGGGAGCATCGTATTTTGCCATTTTTTCGACCGGGGCATAAATGCGGTTAATCAGCCCGAGCAGTTCTGAATCGCTGATATTTTTGCCGTTAATTGCTATCCGTTCATGCAAATCGACCACGTGCGGCGAAGTGTACAGACCCACACTGTAGTCGTTGGCCTCCAGCATCCGCGCAAGCATCGTCGCGGTTGAACCTTTGCCCTTGGTGCCCGCAATGTGAGCGGCGGCAAGTTTTCTATGCGGATTACCTACGAACGAAAGCAGCTTTTCCATCCGGTCAAGACTGAAAGTCGTTACATTGTAGCGAAGCCGCGTCTGCTTTTCATAGTCTGTCCGGCTGAACAGATATTCAAGACCCTGCTTTATGTTCCTGAACTGTCTGACCAGTTTGACCTTCTCGACTTTAGAAGAAGTCTTAGCCGTTTTTTTAGTTGTGTCTGCTCTCAAAATCATAACCCTTCAAAATAGCAATAAAATATATCTAAGTCAATTTAATACGTCTTTTGCTTAATAACAGAGCAGAAAGAGCCTTTATTGGCAGTCCTATAAAGCATTTTAATACAAGTAATTATATTAATTTAGCTGTTATAAATCGGTCCTATAAATATTAGCAATATTTAAGACTTTAAAACTCCATATTTTACAGTGAAATTGTTATTTTTTTATACTTAAGCGATATCTTTATTGCTTTTGACGCTAAAGTGGATAAAAAAGTTACAAAATCTTCCTTCTTTTTTGAGAGGCTGCAGTGGAAGGAAACTCCGATAATATACGAAACTGGCTTAAGCTTGTTCGCGCCGAGGGCGTCGGGGCGGTGATTTTTGCCAGACTTTTGAAGCAATTCGGCTCGGTGGAGAGCGCGCTTGGGGCAAGCTCCGGAGCGCTTGCGAAAGTCGAAGGCGTCGGCACAAAAACGGCAGAAGAAATCTGCCGGACAAGAGACAAGTTCGATGTTGAAAAGGAAATCGCACTCGCTGAAAGAATAGGCGTCTGGATTATAAATATCGAAGATGAACGATACCCGGTCCTGCTGAAGAAAATTTACGACCCGCCGCCGGTACTTTACATTAAAGGCACACTTGCAAAATCGGACAGCCTTGCTGTCGCTATAGTCGGTTCCCGCCAGTGCAGTTATTACGGGAGCGAACAGGCATCCCGTTTTGCTCACCTGCTCGCGGCGGCTGGTTTTACAATAGTATCCGGCATGGCAAGAGGCATCGACAGCGCTGCACACAGCGGCGCCTTAAGCGCAGGCGGAAGAACTTTCGCGGTGCAGGGCTGCGGCCTTGCAAAAATATTTCCGCCCGAAAACAAGCAGCTGTTTGAAAAAATTTCCCAGAGCGGCGCCTGCATCAGCGAACTGTCGCTTGAGTTTGAGCCTTTGGGTGAAAATTTCCCGCCTCGAAACAGAATCATTGCAGGCCTGTCGCTTGCGACGATTGTCATAGAGGCCTCGCCCCGCTCAGGTGCTCTTATAACCGCAAAAGCAGCTCTTGAAAACAGCAGAGAAGTAATGGCAACGCCCGGCAGAATTGATTCGCCGCTGTCGAAAGGGCCGCACAGTCTTATAAAACAGGGCGCTAAACTGGTCGAGACAGTCGAAGATGTTATTGAGACACTCGAATATCTGCAAAATGATTTCAAAGAATTCGTCTCAGAATCGGTGAAACAATCCGTTCAAAAGGCACAAATGCCGCTGTTCGATGTTACACAATTAAAACTGACGGAGGCCGAAAAAAAGATATTCGATTGTCTCGATACCGAACCTGTTCATATTGAGCAGATAATAAATCAAACCGATATCGCTGCAGGAAAGGCCAACGCCGCTTTGATTTCGCTGCGGCTTAAAGGAATTGCCAAACAACTGCCGGGCAATTATTTTGTGAAAAGATAATTCACCACGAAGAAAAGAAGAAGCACGAAGAAATTAACCACGAATGAACACGAATTATATTTACCACAGAGATCACAGAGCGACACAGAGAATTTTTTAGACACGGATTAACACCGTTTGTTTCAACGGCAATCTACAATTGCCCTGAATTCAAAAACGCCGAGCCTTACTTGCAAGTAAACTTGCCGTCGGCCCGTCATTTTGAATTCTCGGCTGCGCCTTCGTTGAAACAAAACACGGTTACGGCTTACTGCTTCTATAAATGAGAACCTTAAAGCAAAAACATCGTTAGTTGTTCAATATATAATAGGAGGTAGGAATTTTATCGTTGAGTTTGGGAAAAGCGGGGGGTATAATTTTGTGAAGAATACAGAACATAGGACACAGGAGGTAAGAAAAACAGAAAATCTGAGGGAAAAATTATGGATATGACAATGATTAAGAAATTTTGAAATTGCGTTTTTTTTTAATCAAAGTATACTATAAGTTATTAATATGAAATTAGGAAAACCATAAATTAAGGGCAGGGAATTGTGAATAAACCAACTGGATATTCGATTTATAAGGAAGACACTAAAAAGCGAACAAAGCAAAATGCATTGCCAAGTCTTTATCCTAATTTACCAAACAAAAAATTTGACATAATTTATGCTGATCCACCTTGGCACTATAATGGGAAATTGCAATTTGATAAAAGCAGCAAAGGTGTAGATAGGATTGATTTGTCGAGAAAAATATTCATTAGCTCTGCTGTGTTTAAATATCCAACTTTAAAAACTAGTGAGTTGATGAGAATTCCTATTCACGAAATCGCAAAGGATGATTGCCTTTTATTTATGTGGACGTCAAATCCCCATTTAGCCCAAGCTATTGAATTAGGCGAGGCATGGGGATTTGAATATAAAACAGTTGCATTTGTTTGGGATAAAATGAACCATAATCCAGGGCAGTATACCCTTTCAAATTGCGAGTTATGTTTATTGTTCAAACGAGGCAGGATACCAAAACCACGAGGTGCAAGAAATATACAGCAATTAGTACGGTGTCCAAGAAGAAAACATAGTGAGAAGCCAATAGAAGTAATACAAGCAATAGAAAAAATGTTTCCAACGCAGGAACGTATTGAACTATTCGCAAGAAGAAAGACCACCGGTTGGTCGGTATGGGGATTAGAAGTGCCTAAGGGAACCGAGGTAACTGAACATAAGTGCTGTATATCAATAAAAGATCAAGAGGAAGACAGAAAGCAGCCAAAATTTGTGCAGTTGATGATAGGTAATTTTTAAGTCAACAGATGTTTTAGTTTCTTGTTGAAATGATCAATCAAAGATGCACCATCCGCTGAGTTATTCCACAAAAAGAAATGGTCAGAATACCCGGTATACCAAAGATGTATTTCTCTTACACGGCACGGGTCACGTGTAATATCACCTTGAAAGACTGTCCAAAAAGGCAAAACATCATCACCGAGTTTTCCTTTTTCTCTTAGTATTTTTAACAATCCCGGCGTGAAATATTTACAAGACCTTTCATGCGCGTTTCCTCTACCCGCACTACGTTTTTTTCCTTCTACCCATCCATCCTGCCTTTTGACTTCTACATATAGTCTTTTCTTGGTTTTATTATTAACTATTACGTAGTCTGGTGATATCCCGTGTTTTTTTATTTCAATATCCGGAGTATAAATTTCCGACAGTACCTTTTTGCTAAGTTTTACGTCAACGTAGATTTTTCTGAATTCCTGTGGTTTTGCATGTATCGTAAAATCTGTGCCCTTGAATTCTTTTGAGAATACATCATAAAAATCTTGTTCTGCCTGTCCTGCGTTTTTACCGCTGTAATCTTGCCAAATATCTCTTTTTCTTAATTCCTTTGTTCCCATAATTTACTTTTCTAATTTCATTAATTTATCGAGAGGGATTTCAAGAGCCTTGGCCAAACGATATATATTATTCAGTGATATGTTTCTAAGACCACGTTCAACCCCTGATATATATGTTCGGTCTAGACCAGCTCTGAAGCCCAACTCTTCTTGAGAAAGTCTCTGCTGTTCCCGCAGTTTCCGCAGTTTTTTACCGAATTCAATCAAAACATTAGACATGTAAAGTCTTTTTACCAGATGTGACTCTTTTGTCTACGGACTATAAGTCACATAAAATATTTTATTACGATAATTTAAAATGGGAAGCCGTTGAAGGAGTAGAAATAGAGAAAATAACGGGGCAGAGAAATTAATGCGCGTTGAACTGGGAGGGATAGAGCAGGAGAACAGGGGGACAGTTGAGCAGGGGAAACGAATTTAAGATTTGAGAATTCAAATTTCAGAAACGAACCCCCTGATGAATCAGGGGGCTAAATAATCAAATTTCATTTTTTAAAGTCTTTCATCCCCTCTAATTTTGCCGCGAGGCGCAAAATTCATAAAACTAAATTCGAGTTGGGAGTCGGTATTGCGGTCTGTTTTGTATTTTCTTAAGTCCTCCTGTAATAAAATACTCCTGAAAGGCTCGAATTTCCAGCACGGAAAATTGAGCGGGGCATACTCCTCCTCGCCGGCCTGCAAGACAAATCTGTCACGCGCAAGGGCGGCCAAGACTCTGTTGGCGGGACTATCAGGCAAATAAAAATATAATCTCTCACCGTTTGCGAGCACATATGTCGCAACACAGATATTTCTTTTTTTTACACAAACACCGATAAATCCTGATTTATTTTTGCGTATTTTGTTCAGATTATTTTGCCTTTTAGTTACGAAACGCAGATTGCATCTTCGGTTGTCCAAAGGGTCCCTGTTTTCATGGTCAACAATCTGACCTTTTTTCGCGTTCATTACGAACCGGGCGAGCGGAACATAACGCGAAGGTTTTTTGCCGATAATAACGACCGGACAACCATCCGAAGAAATACGGACCGAAGTGATGCCGCCATTGTATTTTCTGTTAGGCGGGTCACGATGAATGTTAAAGATTTTGCGATAAATGTCAGGGTCAATTTTGATAATCCGGCTTTGGACTTTGAACATCAGGTAATCGATTTTGCTTTTTTTCATAAATAGCCACAGAGATAATTTTTTTATTTTTTGCCACCCCGATGAGATAGCCGAAACGGCATCTCACGGGGTAAACTCCGAACACAGAGGAATAAATTATTTAAGATTTAAAATTGAAGTTTGGAAGTTTGAGAAATTGGGGATATAAAAAAGATGGTTTCTCTTAGTTGGCGGTTTACTCTTTACAGTTTACAGTAAAACTTGAGAAACTGTTAGCCGTAACATATTTGCAATAAAGGTGTTATGCAAACATAAGCCAAAAAATTTGCTAATTATCAAACAACCCGTGTATTTTACCATATTTTAAATAGAAATTCAAGGGAAAAAACACGGATTTTTCACCTGGCAAGATAGTTTGCTTTTATCCAGTTGAAATTTAAGGTGAAGTGCAGGGCGATAAGGCAAATTAATAATACTCCGCTGTTTCTGTGCAGAATCCCGAAGGCCTGATGCGAATAATGAATGCCGAAAATTCCGCTAATCGCCTGATTGATAATCAATATAAATAAAAAAGGATTTAGAATTTTAAGTGCAGCGTTTCTTGTCATAGTTATTTCCCTCAAATAAAAACTACTTTTTAATTCTCAAGAGTTTAAAGCCGGTTGCAGGGTCGGTCTCCCTCTTTGCATCAATGCCTGTTATCTCAATGATAGTTACTTCAAGAATCAAAAATATACTTGCGCCGCCGCGGGGACAGCCGACTATGTGCTTATTGCCTCTGCCGAGGCCGGCGTGCAGATGTAATTTCGGTTCGTCCTGCTCGTCGCAGTAAATTGTGCCGACGCCCATGACTTCTCCGGGGCCGGCGAAACTGTAAAAATTCGGTTCTATCTTCGGCGTTTCGGTCTTTGGGCCGACGACTACATCAGCCTTTCTGATTCCGCCGGTAATCAGCACCGCCGCGGATTTTATTTGCTCTTTTTTGGCGATTGACTCGATTGACTCGTAAAGCTCCTCGCCTTCAAAAAGCCTGGCAACGATTATTCTGCCTGTTCTGCCGACCGCGTATTCCATAGTAAATTCCTGACAAATATTTAATCAGGTTACTATAAAGTACAAGCTGAACAAGTAAAAAATTGGAAGATGCAGCGAAAAAAGAAGTGGATATCAGATAATTGCTATTGCCTGATTAATGGTTTTTGCGATATCAGCAATATCGGATGTATTTGTTATGCAGAAATCGTAACCTTTCTTCGTGACCGCCCCAACTTCGTTCTCTTTTAGACCCTCGGCGAGAGCAACTACTTTCGTAGCCCCCAATTCAGGATTATTTCTGACGTTCTTGCAGATATGGTCGGCATTTATATCGGAGGCCATCAGGTTAATTAAAATCACATGCGGCACGAATTTCTGAGCGATAAGGCCTGCGTCAAAACCGCTGTTGGCGGTTTCCACGCCGAATGAGGGATTCTTCCTCAAAGATTCAGCAAGAGTGTTTGCCATCTGCCAGTCACTGTCGATTATCAGAATCCTGACTCTGTCATACTCCAGCTGGTCGGTCGGCATATTGTGTGTTTTCATAAAACGGATCAGCTCCGCGGCCGGAATCCTCCTGTCTCTGCCGCCGGGGATTCTATAGCCCTTGAGTTGTCCAGTGTCGAACCACTTGGTCACCGTCCGTGGAGCAACCCTGCAAATCTGGGCAACCTGACCAGTTGTCAGGATGTCTTTTCTCTTATTATTATTCATAACTACTCTCTAAGCCTTGATGCTATATGTTTTTTCGACTTAAAAATTACCTAATTTAACAAAGAACTTGCCTTTTACTGTCTTAAGCTGCACAACAAAGGCCCACCTTGTCTCTCGTCCGATAACTTCGCTGCCTTTCTTAATCCCCCCACGTGAAGCTCCACGGCCCTCCTGACGCCGTGGATGCTTCACATATTTTGGCGAATTTTCGCCACCAAATACACCCTCCATAAATCTCGGCGAGAAAAAGCTACCATTTCCTGCACTCATTCACCGGGCTATTGACAATATCCAAAATTTTTCAAAGAATCCGTTGACAAATAAGATTTATTATTATATAGTAATAATTCCTATTTAGTTCTAAGTATATTACGCAATGGTTGGAAAAAGGTTTGTTTAGTGGATAATATTAAAAATAATGTTTAGAAGTAATATTTGGAAATAGGTTTTGAATAATTTAAAAGAAAAACTTGAACTGTTTCATAAGCTATGTCGCAGGAAGCACTTAAAGATAACACCTCAGCGTATTGAGGTTTACAAAGCCCTGATAACATCCAGCGACCATCCATCGGCAGAAATGGTTTATGAAAGGGTAAAACAGGTTCTGCCTAATGTTTCGCTGGATACCGTCAACAGGACTCTCAATACGTTAAACAAGATAGGCGCTGCATTTATAGTTGAGGGCAGCGGTGATGTAAAGCGATTCGATGGGAATCTCGAGAATCATCAGCATTTCAAGTGCATAAAATGCAGGAAAATTTTTGATTTTTGGCACACCAGCTTTGAAAATATTGAACTTCCCGAGAAATTAAAGCAGAAATTCAGAGTTTTAAAGGCTACCGTTTATGTTGAGGGATTGTGCCGACCGTGTTTCGAGAGGGGAAACAAGTTTAATTTATAAACAAGCAATTGCGAAGCGGTTTTCAGGGATATTCCTGTATTTCAAGAAGAAAAATAAGTTTAAGTTAAGTGGAGGTAAAACTATGGACTTAAAGGCCAGTCAGACTGAGAAAAATTTGGTCACGGCATTTGCGGGAGAAGCACAGGCCCGCAACAGGTATACGTACTTTGCTTCCGCCGCGAAAAAAGAAGGATTTGAGCAGATAGCGGCAATATTCACGGAAACTGCTGAACAGGAAAAAGAACATGCGAAAAGAGTATTCAACTTCCTGCAGGGCGGCGAAGTCGAGATACAGGCGGCTTTTCCGGCAGGCGTGATTGGCACTACGGTGGAAAATTTAAAACAGGCAGCGGCGGGCGAAAACCATGAAACCACACAAATGTATCCCGATTTCGCAAAGGCCGCTGACAAGGAAGGTTTTGCGGATATCGCGAATGTATTCAGGAGTATCGCGGTTGCCGAAAGGCGTCATCGCGACAGATACCTGAAGCTTGCCGACAATATCGAAAAGGGCAAAGTATTTAAAAGAGAAAAACCCGTTCGATGGGTCTGCAGAAACTGCGGATATGTCCACGAAGGAACAGAAGCCCCGCAAACCTGTCCGGCCTGTGCCCATCCGCAGCCGTTCTATGAAATCGAAGCAACGAACTTTTAGAAAACTCAAGAGGTGAAATATGCCCGAAAGAAAAGATATAGTAACGATGAAAGGCAAACCCATAGTTCTGATGGGTAATGCCGTGAAGGTCGGCGACAAGGCACCGGATTTTGAAGTTGTCGCAAAGGACCTTTCGACCGTAAAATTTTCCTCATTTGCAGGAAAAATGTGCATCATTTCCTCTGTGCCTTCGCTCGATACGAGCGTCTGCGACGTAATGACGCGAAGATTCAATGAAGAAGCGGTCAAACTCGGCAGTGACGTTACGGTCCTGACGATTAGTATGGACCTGCCTTTCGGACAGAACAGATGGTGTGTCGCGGCCGACGTGAAAAATGTTTATGTTTTCAGCGACCACAGAACGGCGTCCTTCGGCCAGGCTTACGGAGTCCTGATAAAGGATTTGAGACTGCTGGCGAGAGCGGTTTTTGTCGTTGACAAAAATGGCATCATCCGTTACGAAAAGATAGTGCCGGAATTAGGTCATGAGCCGGACTATGATGAAGTGCTTGAGGCAGTTAAGAAGCTTCTGTAATTTTCAGGGACTTATAAAAGGTTAACCGAAAGACAAGGATTTCAAACCGGCTGATTTGATTAAAACCATGCGTCAGGATTGACATGGTAAAGCAGAAGAAAGGAATGGATTATGGCGAAGAAACTTGAAATTTACAAATGTATGCTTTGCGGGATTATTGTTGAGGCTGCTCACGGCGGGGACGGCCAGCTTGTCTGCTGCGGTCAGCCGATGAAGATGCTCGTTGAAAATATAACCGACGCTGCAAAGGAAAAACACGTGCCCGTGATTGAGAAAATCGACGGCGGCTATAAGGTTAAAATCGGCTCTATTCCTCATCCGATGGAGGAGAAACATTACATTGAATGGATTGAGCTGATTGCTGACGGCAGGGCCTACCGGGAGTTTTTATCGCCGGGCCGGAAACCGGAAGCGGTTTTTAAAATTGATGCCGCGAAAGTCAACGCAAGAGAATACTGCAATCTGCACGGTCTGTGGAAAGCGTAAAAAAGCAAAAAGGAAAGAGTTAAGGAGTTTGCCTATGATAAGTGAAAAAATGGTTAAAGCTTTAAATGAACAGATAAATGCAGAGTTGTATTCGGCATATTTGTATTGTGCGATGGAAGCATATTTCCTGTCTGAGAATCTCGAAGGTTTTGCAAACTGGATGAGAGTTCAGAGTCAGGAGGAAGTGGTTCATGCGAGGAAGTTCTATGACTTTATCGCCGAGCGAAACGGCAGAATCGAGTTTGAGGCGATACAGAAACCGCTGAGCAGTTGGCAGTCACCGCTGGCCGTGTTCGAGGCTTCTTACAAACAAGAGCAGATTGTAACCGACAGGATAAACAAGCTTGTGGACATTGCGCAGAGTGAAAAAGACCATGCAACGGCCAGCTTTCTAAAGTGGTTTGTCGATGAGCAGGTTGAGGAGGAAACAAACGCCAACAGAATGGTTCAAAAATTAAAACTTGTCAGGGATTCTGCCGGCGGTTTGCTAATGATAGACCATGAACTTGGCAAACGGGTATTCAATCCGCCGGCAAAAAAATAATTTAAAGGAGCAGAATTATGGCGGTAAGTTTTACGGCTTTCGAGATTTTTGAGATTGCGGAG
>Ga0315286_10002601_pt1 | contig 16869 bp, 12 predicted proteins | sample YL17G10_0_MG_FD_205038 | JGI IMG/M metagenome (GOLD analysis project Ga0315286, IMG submission 205038) | Sediment microbial communities from Yellowstone Lake, YNP, Wyoming, USA - YL17G10_0 | ecosystem: Environmental > Aquatic > Freshwater > Lake > Sediment | place: USA: Wyoming | collected...
AACTGGACAACTTCAATACTCGATAAAGATACAAAACTGGTTAGCTTTAACATGTTAGTAGAGCGCGAAGATAAAAACGAGACTCTTGATAATGTCAGCTTTACCTACGATAGCAAAACAATTGACCCCGAAGGATGGGAACACTTTAGCACCAAAGAACCTGGCCCAATAAAATTTGTTGCCAGCGTAACTGACCAGCTCGGTGAAAATTATCCTCTTTTTGAAGAACATCGCTTCATACTAAATGATGCACCAACTGTTGCTGACTCCGTTGATAGCTATTACAATCCTTTGAATAAAACAATACCAATCTGGGCCTCAGCCTCAGATGTTGACAGCCATAACATAACCTCCGGGGATTATGAATTAACGCATACTCTGACAAAAGAAGTTGTCAAAGGCAAATTCTCAGCCAAAGACGGTGCCTTCGACTCAAAACTTGAGGAAATGCTTGCGGAAATTGACATGTCGGGCAGGCCAGAAGGCATTTGGCTTCTGAACGTAACAGCAACCGACAGCAATGGCGGAGTTTCCCAAACTATAACCAAGACCATAACTGTTCAGAATCAGTTTGACATAGTTTCTATGCTCAATCCAAATCCTGATGCGGACAAACCGGTAATCTTCTGGGACAGACAAGCTAGTATTGCCAAGCTGTTGTTAAAAGGCAACAACTCTTACGAATATGAAAAAGTAAATGACTTTTACAAATTTGTGAACAGCTCCATCAGGAACGAGCTGGAAAATAACTATACCAAATATGTCAATTACACCGACCCTCTGCAAACAATGACTAACGTAATGTCCTTGATAGCAACAGATCCAAATTCAATGGGTGTTGGCGATGCCAAAGGTAAAAACTTCACAATGCAGCACAGAGTTGCAATGGAATGGATAAAATACCAAATATTAAATAATAATTCCGTAAACCAATCAACAAAAGATCTTTGGCGCAACAGATTCTTTATTTGTCCTGTTAACTACAACGATCTTAACGCACCGTTAAATTTTGTAATCTATGACCAAAATAAAGATGGCCTTATTCAAGATACCGAAGAATGGGCCTATGTCCAAAATTTTGGTCCGATGACGCATGCTTCCATACCTACGGAACGATTAGTCATAGCCCGTGATTTATTTGCAGCAAAATATGGCGAGCCAGCAGCAGCAAAGAGAGCAAAAGAAACAATCCTGGACTACTCTGACTTGGAATGGAGATATCCCAGCTTTAATTTCACAAATATATTTAATTTTATCAATCTAGACATAAATGCTTCTCGTGCTTTGACGACAAATATAGATAATTATGGCGCGGGTTTGCCTCGCACTGACAATAACCTAATTGGGAATAGCATACTTTCAACTTACCTGCTGAGAAACAGCGTTTTGGGCTTGCAAGGCAAGACTTTGAACATAGGTTATGATACAACAACCAAGCAATACAAAGTCAGGGCTGTTTAATTTCTAGAACTTCTGTTTTGTTCCTGAAACTATGTTCTTTCATAGGTTATTACTTATGAAAAAGCGTTATATATTTAGAACGCTGTTTCTTGCGTAGAAACATTTATATATAATTAATATACTAGCAAGTCAGGGCCACATGAAGAACGGGGAGTTTAGCAAAATCAGAGATAGAATTCTTGTCATAATCAAGAAAGGCCCTGGCATTGTAACAACAACTGAAATTGCTTCCGAATTCAAACTTTCCTGGAATACTGCAGAAAAATATCTTCTCGAATTAGCTCTTGAAAATCAAATTGACAGAATCAAAAAAACCGGAGTAAATCTATGGGTGCTAAAAAAGTAAATCAAAACGTAAAGATATTGCAATATGTCTTGATAGCGGTAATAATAGCATCCAGTATTGCGCTGATCTGGCAAATAGGGAAAATAACTGGCGCATTTACTGCAGCTAATGGAGACTGGGAAAACTCTGTTGACATTTCAGCGGACAATAGCACTCCTGAAATCAGAACGCATCTTATTTTCGGAAATTACAAGCCAGCTAGCTGTGCTGATGGTATTTACGTCGAGTCCTCTGGAAAATCAGTTCAATTCAATACTGAAAATGAATTTTATGCCGATAATTTATGTTCGGAAACCGACATTGTGTTTGCAAACTCGGGTGCAAATACTTACAACATCTACTATGGACATATTTCAGCACAAACTCAAGAGCAACCCGCAGAGCAACAACCAAAAGTAACTGAAAAACAACAATCACCATTAACCATACGAACACAGGAAAAACAATTTACCATATTCTCTGGTGGCAATCAAGTTTTGTTAAGCAGAACGCCAGACAATGCGACGCTCAAGAATGGAACTGATGTATTAAGCCTTGTAAATGTTAGCGATAACAACGGCGCTGTGCTTTATATTGACAATTCTAACACCTCAGATTATGTAGATTTGATATGGAATAATCAAAACATTCTAGCAAATTCAACTATTAATAACATTACTGGTTATTTTGAACATAATGAAAGCACAACCACTGATGTTGACGTTTCAATACTGTGGTTTAATGGAACCGACTTTGAATCGATTTGCTCTGGCCTGCAAAGATTATCTGAAGGTATAGATTCCTGTAACTTAACTTCAAAAATAAACACTGTTACAAAAGCGAATAGCATCACAATAAGATATTTGTTTAATAGAACCGCAATTTTATTCTCGCAACAAAACTCAAATCTAGATTATGCAAATATCACAATTGATTACACAAATGCAACTACGAGTAGTCCGCCTGTTAACGAAACAACTGACTGGCCAATGTTTCACCAAAACCTTGCGCACGCAGGCTACAATCCTGTTGATGCACCTACTAATTTGAGTGCAAATGTGGAATACTTTAATGCGGGAAGTGTTATTCAGTCTTCACCTGCAGTTGCAAACGGTGTGGTTTATGTAGGAAGCTATGATGACAACAAAGTTTATGCATTAAATGCTTCTAACATCAGCCAGAACTTAGGAAGCTACACCACTGGAAGTGCTATTGTATCTTCGCCCGCAGTTGCAAATGGCATTGTTTATGTGGGAAGCAATGACTTTAAGGTTTATGCATTAAATGCTTCTAACATCAGTCAGAAATTAGGAAGTTACACTACGGGAGGTATTATCGATCATTCTTCACCTGCAGTCTCAAATGGAATAGTTTACATTGGAAGCGAGGATCACAAAGTTTATGCATTAAACGCATCAAATATAAGCCAGAAATTAGGAAGTTACACTGCAGGAAGTTTTGTTGTATCTTCGCCCGCAGTCGTAAATGGCATTGTTTATGTGGGAAGCCATGATGGCAAAGTTTATGCATTAAATGCTTCTAACATCAGCCAGAAATTAGGAAGCTACCTCACCGGAGATGTTATCTCTTCTTCACCTGCAGTTGCAAACGGTGTGGTTTATGTGGGAGGCGAGGATCACAAAGTTTATGCATTAAACGCATCAAATATAAGCCAGAAATTAGGAAGTTACCTCGCCGGAGATTTTATCCATTCTTCACCCGCAGTAGCAAATGGCATTGTTTACATAGGAAGCGACGATGGTAAGGTTTATGCATTGAATGCTTCCAACATCAGTCAGAAACTAGGAAGTTACACCACATTAAATATTTTTTATTATTCTTCACCTGCAGTAGCAAACAGCGTTGTTTACATAGGAAACGGGGATAATAATATCTATGCACTAAACGCTTCCAATATGAGCCAGAAATTAGGAAGTTACACTACGGGAAATAGTGTTTCCTCTTCACCCGCAGTTGCAAACGGTGTGGTTTATGTGGGAGGCGACGATGGTAAGGTTTATGCTTTTGGGGCTGCGACTGTTGCAGATACAACACCGCCAACATGGTCAAATAACCTGTCGAGCTTCCCAGCGAGCTACAATGCATCACAGCCTTCAGTCTTCAATGTGACATGGGCAGATAATGTTGCAGTCTCTGCAGTTTTGATAGAGGGAAACTGGTCTGGCTCTCCACAGAACTATACTGCAACTTTGATTTCAGGAACTACTGCAAATGGGGTCTGGAGCTATAATGCTACATTGCCAGCTGGCACATTTTATTGGAAATCTTATGCTAACGACACGTCAGGGAATTGGAATGTGACAGATACATGGAACTTCGCAATACAAAGCCCGCCTGCTCCTGCCGGCATAGATTTACTTCCGACATCAATCGAAACAACACCTTATGGTCCTGAAGTTGGAGATGGCGTGACAACTGAAGTGGTTATATTAAACAACGGGACTAATTCGTCAGGAGAATTTAATGTCACATTCTTTGTTGATAATAATCAAGAGTGCATCGCACAAAATTTGACGCTTGAAAATAATACTAATCTGACCACAAGTTGCGACTGGGTAATAGAAGAGGGTGGAACTCATACAATCAATGTTTTTGTTGACTTGGAAAATGCTGTTTCGGAAACCAATGAGCTCAATAATAATCTGACAGATGGTGTCGGCTCTGCATGGGCTGGCTTCCAGCAGGGCGAGCAGCGCAGAGGTGTCGCTCATATCGCCGGACCAGTTAATCCGCCATCACTTATCTGCTCGTCTTCAGTTTCATCATATTTCAGATCCGCAATATTCGATGGCAATCAGTATTACCTCGTAGGATTCGGCGGAACCAGCAGCCTGTACGCGATTGACAAAACGTGTACTGTTGTTTGGAGTAACGTAATTGGTGGTACGGGTCTTGGTTTTGTTGGCGTCGAATCCATACCCGTTGTTGACGCACAAGGCCGCGTCTTCGTTGGTTCAAATAACGGCAACTTATACGGATTCGATACAGCGACCGGGGCAAACTGGCCTGGCTTCCCTGTAGCTCTTGGAGGAGATTTGGAGACTTCACCGGTAATTGTTGATGGTATTGTATACATAGCTGGAAATCTTACAAATAACGGCAGGGTTTATGCTGTAGACGGTGCCACAGGTTCGTCTATTTTCAACATTACAATTAGTGGCGAACCAATCTATTCATCAATCGGATATGACGATGGTTATATTTACGTTGGAACGGATGCTGGAAAAATCTACAAGTATGATGCAAAAACTGGCGCATTAGCTCCTAATTTCCCCTACGCTGCACTATCTGCTGTCCGTTCTGCAATTGCAATTGTTGGTGATACTTTGTACTTCCAGGACACTTCTGTGCCAGTACACGTCTATGCAATTAACAAGAACACGGCCGCAAACATATGGTCTCCAACTTCGTTGACCGGTTGCACAGGTCTCGCAGATGTAACTATAAATAATGTGGGCGTGGTCAAGCAAGCTTCATTAACAGTAGACGGCTCAAAAATTTATGCTGAGTGCAAGGGTACGCCAAATCTATTTGTGCTAGACGCGACTACTGGGTCAATTCTGAATAGTGCCACTTTGAGTGCAATACCAGGCAAGGCCTGTACTTTGGCAACAGTTAACAACAAGCTCTACTGCCAAGATGGACCTTCTTTAGTTATGACAACCTACGGCCTAAATGGAAATGACTTGACAACTAACTGGAATTTGACTGGCTACAGCGGATGGAATGCCCCAACACCAGGAAGCGTGGCTTTTGGTGATATGGTCAGTAACAAATTCGTTATCTTCGGCTCACCGGATCTGAAACCAATTGAATCCACATATTCTCCTTATGGCTTGTTTGGCGGAGAGATGATCTATATTAATTATACTATAAAGAACGTTGACAAAGCAAATGCTAGCGCATTTAACGTCAGCTTCTACGCAGATAATGTTTTCCAAGAAAAGAAATATGTTTCTGGCTTGGATACAAATGCGACTACAACATTAAACTTTAATGCAACTGTAAATGGAGACGGACCTCACGATTTGAAGATTATTGTCGATTCGGATAGTAATGTAGCTGAATCAGACGAAACCAACAATAAACTCACGAGAACTGTTGCCGTGAATTGGGCTGCATTCCAACAAGGTCCTGACCATCAGGGCTTTTCAGCAGTCGATTTCGCGCCTGTCACGAACAATACAAAATGGATATTCAATACTTCGGGCACGATTTTCTCATCGCCAATAATAGCCAACGGAGTTGTTTACATAGGCTCTGACGACTCTAATGTTTATGCTATAAATATCACAAATGGCTCAAAAATATGGAATTACGCAACGGGCAGTATTGTCCGTTCAACTCCCGCATACTATAACGGAACGATCTATGTCGGTTCCAATAATAAAAAAGTATATGCATTTTACGAAAACGGAAGCTTGCGCTGGAACGTCTCAACAACGGGCGCCATCGGCTTTGCATCTCCTATGGTCTCTGATGGTACGGTATACATTGGAAATCAGGCTGGCACATTTTATGCGTTGAATGCCACCACGGGTTCAACAATCTGGAGCGTTCAGAATGGGTGTGGCGGAGGAAATGCTGAGGAAGGAAGTGCGCCAGCCGTTGCAGATAATATTGTCTATAAGATCAACAATTGTAATAGTGGTTTGCAGTCTCGCAAAACAAGCGATGGCAGTTTTATTATAAATTTCAATGGAAACATTGGTGGTTCAACATCTGCCGCTCTAGATGGTGATGTCATATACCGGGGAGACGCTGCCGGAAAAGTTTTTGCTTATAACCGATTTAATGGCACTTTGATTTGGAATTACTCAATCACTTCGATAGAAAGGAGTTCACCTGCTGTTGCCTATGGCATGGTTTTCATAGGCGAAGAAACAAACGGAGCTTCACTAGCCAAAGTCTTTGCATTAAATGCTACGAATGGGGTACAAGTATGGAATTACACAACTGAAAATTCAGACATACACTCTTCTCCCGCAACTGCAGCAGGCATTGTATACATTAGCGCGAGAAATACATCGCTGCCTTATCAAAATACACTCTACGCACTTAATGCAACTACTGGAAGTCTTATTTGGAAATATGCGGCACCTGGACTTTCTCTTTCATCACCGGCAATCTCACCTGGCTCTTCAATTCTCGTAGTAGGTCTAAACTATTCTATATTAGCATTTGGAACATTTGACCTTATTCCACTTGAGATGAATGTAACTCCTGCTAACTTAACTGTTGGTCAGCTTGCAACAATCAATGTTTCTGTAAAAGACAATGGAAGCATTGGCGTTGGCTGGTTTAACATATCTCTCTTAGTCGACAATGTTGAGCAAAGCAGACAGGAGGCTCAACTCGACTTTGGCATGACTCAAATTTACACATTCAACTGGACTGCGGTATTTGGACTGCACAACCTAACAATAGCTGTAGACCCTGATAACGTTATACCGAATGAATCAAATGAAAATAACAACAACATAACTCAGGAAATAAATGTCAGTGCCGTTCCGATAACCGCCTGTAATTTATCTGTGCTGATAGATGGTGTCAACACAACTAGTTTCACTAATGCTGGCGAACCTTACAACGTAACTGTTAATGTTACTTACACGAATGGAAGCGCATTCGATACAACTGTCAACGCTATAGAATGTAATGGTTTGAATCAGTTTGCACTGATACAATCCATTGATTCGGTATTTTCAAACTGCGATTCTGCAATTGTGCAAACGGGCTCAGATGGAATAATCTCATGGACTGACGTGCCGACAGGAGGGGATTTAGCAGATTCCGCTGGCACCTATAATATTACAATAAAAGCACTTCTTAATGGAAATGCTTGTGATGAAAAGAGTTTCACTGTCGTCAACAGAGCACCGCCTACTGCCGCTGGACAGAAGACAACAAATGTTCCAAACAGAGCAAATATTGAAGGAAGTAATGAACAAATACTCGTAGTATTTGACAGAATTTCAAGGTCGAGATTATCTGGAGCTGTCGCAGGCGAAACATTTGACATTAATATTTATGACAATGGAACGGCAATTGGAATTCCTGCAAGCATAAACGCTGGTGAGCCAACAGGTCTGAATATCACTGTGTTGAACACATCTGATGTTGGCATAGAAAATGTAACAGTCAAAGCTATTGAGCATTCAGGCTTGAATCATTGGGCTTTGATACAATTCGATGAATCAAATGTCTCGAGTGAAGTTACGGGAACAACGCATACAGACAGCAACGGAAATGTTCGCTTTACAATAGTGCCCACTGCGGGCTTTACACAGCAGGAAGTTGCAGATGCCATCGGCAACTATTCCGTAACATTACAAGCAGTACTACCGAATGGAACATTAATATTTAATAATACCTTAACAGTAGATAGAACGTTGCCACAGCCTTCACCTACCGAAGCAGTTCCAAACGCGGGACAGATTGAAGGCTTCAATGAAATGATATTGGTCCTGTTTGACAGGATTTCAAAATATATTTAAGGAGGAAAATGGCCAAAAAAATATTGCTAGCAATCGTAATGTTGCTTAGCTTTACCTTTTTAGTAGCTGGCGTACACGCAGCCTATCAGTCTGCTTCATTGCTAAAAGTCAGCGATAACGCTACTCAGGACGTTTATTTTTCAACAGCAGGTAATGGTTACAAAGATAACGTTGGAAACACACCGGATGTTAAAGTTAGAGTTTGTGCCGACACTGCTGAAGAAGTAAATGCTAGCAAGAAAGTTGCTGTGTTTTATCTGATAGCAACAAATGATAGCGGTTTGTTAAAATATGATATTTTAGGCGGAGATACACAGGCAAGATTTATTTCTCTTGGCACTCCTTTTGTATCTGGCGGCTACAACTGTTCTGAAGCAAATTTTGAATTCTTTGCTGGCAGAAGCCCATATCCTGCATACCCTTTTGCTGTTGTAGACACCAATGGAAATGACAATGATACGATTGATTACGGCACTGACGTCATGATACCAATAACATCTAGCACTGGCAGATTATTAGGTTCGTTCTCATTAAATAACGTTCAATCCTCATATAATCAGGGAACTGGAAACGTAAATATTGACGTTACTGGTGTGACTGTTTACACTTCTTCAAGTTCTTCGCAAGCCTTACCCTCTGATTTAGAAAGCGAAAACAAGCTGCTTGTTGGTGTTTGCACTGATTCACAAGGCGTAGACTGTACAAGCACGGCAAGAACGGCCATGAACGCCAGTTCTGTAAGCTTGTCAACGGGGATAGTAAGTCCTGCTGACACTTCCAATTATACGAGATATGCAGTTGTAAACGGAATTGGCAGCAGATTCTGCATAGGTCCTGACTTAACTATAACTGGTGTAAGTGTTGTTCCGAGCTCTACTACTGCGGGCCAGAATGTAAATATCACTGCAATTGTCAATAATAATAACAATGTTGATGTAACAACTAATTTTGATGTTGAATTCCTGATAGATGGAAACTCAACTGCTAATGTTACTGTAACAGAGGATTTAAGCCCGGGAGACAGCACAGCTGCTTCATACATTTATGACACCACTGGTTTGCCTTCAGGAAGCAAGACGATAGTTGCAAGAGTTCTGGATGCTTCAGCAGGCATTGCTGACTGTGATAATGGAAATGATAACTCATCAACTGCTTTGAACATAGGAAAAGCTTACTTTGTTTCAGTCTTGATAAACGGGACTGCATCAACAAACTTCCCGATACCTGGCAGGCCATATAACGTTTCAATTCACGTGAATGATTCTGATGGAAACGATGTTGCAGCTCTTGTAAAAATTACTGAAAAGAACGGAATAAACTTGTTTGCACCAATACAAAATCTGAGCAGTGGTGGAGGCCTATCTCCGTTATCTGTTGCAACTTTCGAAACAAATGCCGGCGGTGATGCTGACTTAGCATTGATACCTCTAGGAAACAAGCTATACCTTCCCGAATATGCTAACTTGAGTCTTTCAACTCTTGTAGGAAATTACTCGCTGTATTTAGAGATATTCAACATAACAACTGGATCTGAGCTGCAATTGTCTAATGGGATATCACTACTTAGCCAAATTGATTTCACTCTCGGCAGCATGACTGCTGTTAATCCAATAGCTGGACAAGAAAATTCAATATTCGTGTACAACCATGATTCATTCGTACAACAGATAATAGATTTAGCAAACCAAGTCTACTCAAGCATAAAGAAGTGGACTGGCGTGATATGAAAGCAGCCTATTTACTAGCTTTGTTAGTGTTGGGCGCAATTATGCTCTTTTCCCCAGCGCAAGCTACAATAACGTCTGCACAGCTCGTACTTTCGGATGGAAGCCAGGCTACACCGCTAGGCTACGATACTTTTACACAATCATACGCTGACAGCTCACAAAAAAATCCGAATGTTTTTTTAAAAATATGCTCGGATGATTCTGCTGAACTGCAAAATAACTTTGCAGCTTTATTTTATAGGGTTGGAGACGCTTCAAAGGAAGTTGACATCTTCCCAGCTCAGCTTGTGAATGTGGATGGCAACAATTGCTCAAAGGTTGATTTAGATTTCTCGGTCTTCAAAGCACTTTATCCAGGCATACCTTCTGTAGGTTTGGATGACAATCCAGAAATGACTTCTCCAGCGTTCACTGATTTTAGCGAGTGGACGGGTTTTCTGGATGGAGCTTTTATAGTTAGATACTTTGAATCGAGTCCCGGCATACTTAATGTCACTGTCACGAGAGCGATTATTGAATATGGTGAAATAACAAAAGATGAACCCTTTATAGTAATTGGAATACAGAACTCTACTGATGTTTATAATGAAACCATAGTAAGTTTAGACGAATCGGTATTAATGGACCTCATATCTGATTTTATGTTCAACGTAAATGGCCTTACTGAGCTAACTGCTTGCCTAGAGGGAGGAGCACTTTGCCAGGACGGCACTTGCAGTGCTAACTGCGCCGGAACAGACACTGGTCCAGCTGGCTGCATAGGTCCCGCAAATGCTGTTTGTGAAATTGGCGAAGGCTGCACCTGCTCTGATTGTTACGGGCAGCAGGATAGCTGCGCTACTGGACTGATTTGTGACAGGCTAAGCGAGACCTGCCAGACTTATGATTGTGGAAACAGTGTTTGCGACACTGGAGAAACTCACACTACTTGCCCTGCTGATTGTCCGTCAGCTCCGGGAGGCGGTGGTGGAGCTGAACAAATCACTGGATTTGGCACGCCACAAAACATAACTCCGCCAGAACAACCACCCGCGCCACCAACTTTAGCTCCATCAAATCCTACCTTTGTTTGTGGAAATAACGTCTGTGAAAACGGTGAGAACTTCTTAACCTGCCCTTCAGATTGCCTGAAAGTGGCACAATTCATACCGCCATACTTTTTCATAATAGCTGCAATTCTACTGACCCTGCTTCTAGTCATTGGAGTTGGCTACAGAATATATAGAACTTCGGCTCCAAGGCCATCAAAAACTGTTTTACAATTTGAAATGCCCGAAGTATCTCCGAGATTAGTACCTAAGCATACTCTGAGAAGACTGCCAGAAGAAGAAAGAGATATTCAAGATAGATTGGCTTCAGTAAGAAAGAGTCTGGAAGAAATGTCTCCTGCAAAGCCAGAGATGCCTAAGCCGATAAGGATATTTGTGACCCCTAAACCCATTCCAAAACCGCTGCCTGAAGTCAAACCTGAGGTAAAACCTAAGCTGAAAGAGGCCAAAAAGCTCAAATCCCAGCTTTCTAAAAATTTAAAAGACATAGAAAAAGTGCTTAGATGATGCAAAAGGTTCGCGATATCAAATTAGAGAAAAAAATAACTGCTGATGGTCTTGTTAGACAGTTCTACGATGCCGGCGGATTCTCAGCCAAAAAACTGGCTGTCGGTGTTAATATCATTGAAGAGATGTTCAAAGACAAGGACTGCACGCGCTTTCTATCTTTGCCCGCCGCGCCTATTTCAACAGGCATGCGAGGCGTTATCAAGGATCTGGTAAAAAACAAGCAAGTCGATGTAGTAATCACAACTTGCGGATTGCTTGACCACGACGTAGCAAGATTATGGAAAGACTATTATCATGGAGATTTCATGATGGATGACGTAGAATTACACAAAAAAGGTATCTACCGGCTCGGAAATATTCTGGTTCCTAAAGAATCATACGGTGAAATAATTGAAGACAAGGTAATACCTGTTCTGGAAAAAATGTACAAGGAAGGCAAAAAGCAAATCTCCACAAAAGAATTTGTCTGGGCGCTTGGCGAATCCATGCAAAAAGAAAAGAACAGGGAAGATTCCATAATTTACTGGGCCTGGAAAAATCAGATCCCTATGTTCATACCGGGTCCGACTGATGGTGCTGTCGGCAGCCAAGTCTGGTTATTCTCACAAAAACATTCTGATTTCAAGTTTGATATCATAGCAGATGAACAAGAATTGGCATCAATCGTTTTTGACGCCAAGAAAATGGGTGCCCTGATGATTGGCGGCGGCATTTCAAAACACCACACTATTTGGTGGGCGCAATTTGGCGGCGGTCTGGAATATGCAGTTTACATAACAACTGCTGTTGAATACGACGGCAGCCTGTCCGGAGCTCAAACTCGCGAAGCCATAAGCTGGGGCAAGCTAAAAGAGAAGGCAAAACATATAACTATTGAAGGCGATGCCACGGTATTGCTGCCTTTGATGCTTGCAGCAGTGTTAGAGAGAATATAATGAGCCACGTAGTAATTACCTATGAAGAAGTTCCTAAGCTTATTACTAAACTCTATAAAATAATTAACATGCCCAGAAAGTGTGTTGTCGATAAAGTCAAACGTGCAGAATACATAGTTATTAACACGAGTAAAGAAAAAGTTATAAGCATCAATAAGTTGTGCCGAGAACATGAACACAAAAGGAGGAAGATTTTATGGCAGAAGGCGATAAAAGAGTAGGCTGTCCTAAATGTGGCAGTTCAGCGTTTGGTGCTGCAAAAACAAAGATTCCAACATCAAAACTGTATGGCAATTACGTTCGATTAAAATGCTTTAATTGTGGTGCTGAATTCGATTTAACAGAGAAAACATAATGGCATACAAACAAGTTATCGTAGTGAGATCAGATTTAGAGATGAGCCGAGGGAAAATGGCTGCGCAGGCAGCTCATGCAAGTCTCGAGGCGGCTCTTAAAGTAATGCAATCAGACAAAATCTTCCAGAGCACTATTTTCAAAGACTGGCGCGCAGAAGGCGCAAAAAAGATTGTTGTAAAAGCAGAATCTGAAGGTGCTTTGATTAAATTGAGAGATGCTGCTGTAAGAGCTGGCATCAAAAATGCCCTGATATCAGATGCTGGCCTAACAGAAGTCCCTCCTGGGACAAAAACAGCTCTTGGTTTGGGTCCTGATGAAGAGAAAAAGATTGATAAGCTAACAGGCAATTTCAGCGCACTTTAAGATAGAATTTTGTCCATAATCTCTTTGGGAACTAGAACCATAAAAGCTATTTCTTCTTTTTTACTAGTTTTGCTTTCTTCACTATAAATACTCCTGAATCTTCCTTCCAGATTTTTTCGGCGTCAACTATTTCTATCCGCTTGGTGAAAATCGGGCCGTCAATAACAAGAGTTTCGTATTCTCCGCCTTCGCCGCCGATGTGTACTCCGAATTTGTCTCTGACTCTTTTCAGGTCTTCCAAAGTTTGCAAATCTAATTTTCTTCCAAGCCAGCTAGCGTCAAAACCACCTGCCGCAACTGAAACTATTATCGCTTCAAAGCCTTCTTTGATTAATTCAATCAGATATCGCTCAGGATCCAAGTGCCACAGAGGTGCAATAGATTTCAAACCCAAATCTGCACAAACAGCTTCTACCCTGTATCTCTGATATTCAGAAGCTATCGCTCCTGACACAACGCCTTCTATTTTGTACTGTCTTTTTGCTGCTGTCAAAGCAGCCTTGAGGTCTTTCAACTCTTCTTCTTTAATCCCTGGTGTCTTTTTGAAAATCAACGGTATTCCCAAAGCCTTTGCCTGCAATTTGACCATATCCACGTTTGGCACGTGAAACATGTAAGAAGCGGGATTTGCTGATTTCAATGTGATGAGGCAAGCCACTTCTCTGCCCTGCCCTATTGCTCTGTGTAAGGCAAAAGTGCTGTCTTTCCCGCCTGAAAAAAGTGCTGCTATTTTCATAGAAAAATGACTTGTATAGTAAAGTATATAAATCTTGATTATCTTCAATATTGAAAGTAATAGCTTTTAAATCATTATTTGTTAAGCTCTATTTAGTGCGCCGGTAGTCTAGCCTGGTAGGACCTTCGCCTTCCAAGCGAATTGCCTGGGTTCAAATCCCAGCCGGCGCATTTACTAAAATGACAATACTGTTTTGTACTGCACACCCAGATGACGGCGTACTTGGAGCTGGAGGAACCATTGCCAAGCTAGTAAGAGAAGGAAAGAAAGTAGTCGTAGTTGTCTTCTCCTACGGAGAGGGCTCTGACCCGCTAAAAGACCCTGAATTCGCAACAATACAAAGAATAAAGGAAGCGAAGCGCGCATTTGATGTCCTTGGAGTCAGGGATACTATCTTTTTGAGCCTTTCAGACTTCAAATTTGTTGCTGAGATAAAAGAGCCTTCAACAACAAAGAAATTTGGAGACATTTTTTCAAGATACAACCCTGCACAAATCTACACTAACAGCATTGATGATCCTCATTCAGCTCACAGCGCAGTTTCTGCCTTTGTAAGAGATTACACAGATAAATTGCAGCAAAAGCCAGACCTGTTCGAATTCCTCGTTACTATTCCAATAAAATTTGCATACCGGGAGCGACCGAGATTTTACATTGATATAAGTGAAACCGTCTCTATTAAGAAAAGAGCTCTTGAAATTTTCAAGAGCCAGCAACCCCTGCTGACATTTAATTCTGCAATCGCGAGAGTATCGAATTGGTTATCTGGCTTCAAATCAAAAGTTCATTATGCAGAAGTTTTCTATAAAGTCTAAAATGACAAACGTAATTATAATCCACGGAACGGAAGGGAGTCCGGACGGAAATTGGTTTCCTTGGCTTAAAGCTGAACTAGAGAAATTAGGTTGCCAAGTTTTTGTTCCGAAATTTCCTACGCCAGAAGGCCAGAATTTAGATAACTGGCTTAAGTTATTCGAAAAGTACAAAAAATACTTAGATGGAAACACTATCTTAGTAGGACATAGTCTCGGTCCTGCATTTTTATTGAGCGTCCTCGAGAAACTAAATAGACCGGTCAAAGCTGCTTTCTTTGTTTCAGGTTTTCTTCGCCTGCCAAACAACTTAGAGGTGAATAAAACGTTCACCGATCGACAATTTAACTGGGACAAAATAAGACACAATTGTAAGAAGTTCTATGTTTTACATGCAGATAATGATCCGCATATTCCTCTAGAGAAAAGCAAGGAATTAGCGCAAAACCTAGGCACAGACATAGTATTAATCAAAGGCGGCGGTCATCTCAACAAAGAATCTGGCTACATCAAATTCGACTTACTTCTAGAGAAAATTAAGAATGAATTGTAAGCGCGCCCGGGAAGATTTGAACTCCCGACCTGCTCATTAGGAGTGAGCCGCTCTGTCCAAGCTGAGCTACAGGCGCATAGTTTTAAAACGAACAACCCCTCTTTTAAATAATGCGGTAAAATGAAATACAAAAGTCCTTGGGAGAGACCTGATTTGATAAGCGAGGCACAAAAGCGCTTAAAGAAATTTGTTATAACTATCTATAAACTTCTTGTCGAGAAAAAACAAAAATATGACCTTGTTATTGGCGCTGGCAATTCTGGAATTAATATGGCTAAAGTCACGGAAATGATTTATGGTCATTTAAAATTAAAGGCGCCCCCTATGCTAAAAGTACCTACATACCTTAGAACTAAGTCGGGAAAAAGAATAAAGTTTGATAATTCAGTACTTATTCCTCATTTAAAGAAGGAGATAAAGAATGTTAAGAAGATTGAAAATATTCTATTTGTTGATGATGATATAAGCAAAGGTGCAACTACCTTAAGAGAAGTTCTACGATTAATTTCAAAATTAAATATAACCCAAACAACAGTTACTATAGTGGCTGAAGATTACGGTTTTAGCAATCATGCAAAAATTAAGAACTATAAAATAAAATTCTATCCATTTTCCAAAAAATCTAAAGAGTGGAAAGGGATTAGTAATTTTATTTCTTATGGCATACCCTACAACATATTCAAACCAATTCGGGATTTGTACAGTGATAAACAAATCGATTCAAAAGAAAGATTTAGCATTTTGTTGGGAGAACCTGTCAGAGGATTAAAAGATAAAAAACCAATACTTACACATAAATGGGATAATATTCTCAAGAGGAAGATAAAAAATTTTGATGTGCTAAAAAAGAAATTTAAGAATCACATTAAAAAAAAGATCGCCGAGGCTATCGGCGAGTAAAGTGTTTCACCCTATTTCATAGCTAATTGCAACAGTAGCCGTGACTTCTATTTCGCCTGGCACTACTTGTGTTGGCGTAGCTGAGGCGCCCGCCATCGCATACCTTTCAGCACCATAGTAGATTGGAGTCTGGAAGCCGCTGCTTTCACTAACTTTCAGAGTTTTGCCTAAAGTCACTCCGCTCGCTATTGCAAGATTCTTTGCTTTATCTCTTGCCTTGCTCGCCGCAGATGCTAACGCCTGTTGCTTCAGTGATTCTGCTTTAGCGTCCGATAAAGAGAAGCTTACATAATCAACGGTGCTTGCGCCATTTGCAACTGCCACATCTAGGATTTTTCCAACGCCAGTCATGCTTTGTGTGTTTATTTTCAAACTGTGTGAAACAATGTAGCCGTTTACAAAAGACATTCCAGTTTCGGGATCATAGCTTATGTCTGGATAAATATTGTAAGAATTTGTTGTAACTTCTTTTACGAGTCCAGAGCCCTGCAAGGCCATCCTCAGAGAACTTACTGTCGCTGCATTCTGGTCCTGAGCTTTGGCTGCTGTGTCTGATCTCGTCTCCACTGTTACAAAGATGTCTGCAATATCTGGATCTGCAGAAGCTGAGCCATCGGCAGAGA
>Ga0315286_10002602_pt1 | contig 16868 bp, 15 predicted proteins | sample YL17G10_0_MG_FD_205038 | JGI IMG/M metagenome (GOLD analysis project Ga0315286, IMG submission 205038) | Sediment microbial communities from Yellowstone Lake, YNP, Wyoming, USA - YL17G10_0 | ecosystem: Environmental > Aquatic > Freshwater > Lake > Sediment | place: USA: Wyoming | collected...
TCCTCGGCGGTGTTAAAAGGCCCCAGGCTCACGCGGACGGTTCCGCCGGTCCGGCGAAACGTCCCGAGGGTCCTGTGGGCGGCGGGGGAGCACTGAAGCCCCGCCCGGGTCATAATGCCGAAACGATCATCCAGTATCTCGCTCACCGCAGCGGTATCCATCCCTGCCACCGTAACAGAGACCACGGCCGTCTGTTTCTCAGGGTCGCGCGGACCGTAGACGGTCAAACCCGGTATCCGCGAGAGTTCATCAAGCAGCAGGGCGGTCAGTTCCTGGAGTCTCTTCTTGATGACCGCCACTCCCTGTTCTTCCAGATAAGCCAGTCCTGCGGCAAGGCCCGCAATGCCAGGCCCGTTCAGCGTGCCGCTCTCGTATCGGTCGGGCAGGTGCGTCGGTTGGGTCTCGTGCTGGGAGCGGCTGCCCGTGCCTCCCTCCTTCAGGGGCGCCAGGTCCACACCTTCGCCGACAACAAGACCGCCGGTGCCCTGGGGGCCAAGAAGGCCCTTGTGCCCGCTGAAGGCGAGCAGGTCCGCGCCGAGCGCGCGAACATCGATCGGCATGGACCCGGCCGACTGGGCGGCATCCACCAAGAGCCGGATGCCGCGTTTGCGGGTGATGTCGCCGATGTCAGCCACCGGCTGAATCGTACCCACCACGTTCGAGGCGTGGGTCACCACGACCAGCCGCGTGTTCGGCTTGAGATGCTTCTTGACATCGGCAGGGCTGAGCCGCCCCTCGCGCGAGCATGGCACCACGGTCAACTCAATGGTGCCATCGGCCTCCAATCGACGGAGCGGCCGCATGACGGAATTGTGCTCGACACTGCTGGTGACCACATGATCGCCCGGCCGGACCAGGCCCTTGATGGCCAGGTTCAGCGCCTCGGTGCAGTTAGGCGTCAGGATGACGCGGGCAGAATCGGCCACGTTGAACAGGCGGGCCAGCCGCTGGCGCGCGTCAAGGACCACCCGTCCGGCAGCCAAGGCCAAGCGATGGCCGGAGCGCCCCGGGGTTGCGCCGACCTCCCGTTGGTAGTGATCGACAGCGCGGTACACCTCTTCCGGCTTCGGATGGGAGGTGGCCGCATTGTCGAAGTACACGATCCGGCTCATGTTTCCCCCACACTCCAGCCAACGGCCAGGCAGGTCACGAGGCCCGCCACGACAACCACTTGCCCGCCCACAGGAACACCGGCGGGCGAGGCGGCCAGATCGAAGTTGTGCGCGACCGCCGCGCCCGCGAACATGCCCCAGATCGCGCAGAACGCTCCGCCGTCGCCCTGGGCAGCCAGCACCAACTGCCGGAGGGGACATCCGCCCAGAAGCACGGCCCCCAGCCCCACCAGCGCCATGCCCAGGAAACTCCACAGGTGCGCCGTGTGGGCGATGGGCTGGCCGGAGAACCCCAGGTCGAACCGGCCCAGGGCCAGATTCGTCAGAGCAGCCGCAACCAGTGCCGCCGCCAGCCCCACCAGCAGGTGCGGACTGCGTATCAGCAGCAGGTCTCGGATGCCCCCCGCAAGGCACAGCCGGCTTCGCTGGGCCAGCGCCCCGAGGAGCAGTCCCGCACCCACCGAGGCCAGCACGGGCGCGGCCTGGCTTCCCGGTCCTTCGGCACTGAAGAAGATGAAGGCGGGCCTGATGAACAAGAGGACCAGAAGGCCTGCGGCCAGAACGGGAAGCACCAGTGTGGGCACGCGCGAGCCTGACGCGGAGCGGCCCAGCGAGAAGCCCCGCCGCAGCAGAAGCGTGCCCGCCCAGATGCCCGCGCCAAACCCGGCCAGTCCGACGAGCGCCGTCAGGTCGCCGCCCCCCAACCGCAGGGTCATGCGGACAGGGCAGCCAAGAAACACCAAGGCGCCAATCATCACGAGCGCGCCCAACAGGAAACTGATGGCGGGCGCCGGGGCGCTCCGGCCTTTCCACTCCTTGCGGAGCGCGGCAGCAAGCGTCGTCCCCAGAATCAGGGCCGGTATCTCCGGACGCAGGTACTGAAGCCTGGCCGCATGGTGAAGGCCGAGCGCGCCGACGATATCCCGCTGAAAGCACGCGATGCATAGACCCATGTTGGGCGGATTGCCTGCCCACGCCAAGACGGCGCCCAGCACACCCAGAATGGCGCCGGTTATGATCACGACGGGCGGCATCATGGCCTTCCAGTTCGTTCTCATGGTTCCTCTCCGCCTGAGCCGGGCTTCTCGATGATGATCCGGAACCCGCCCTCGCAGGCTGCGCACTGGTGCGAGCATCGCATGTACCCCGCCAGCCGCGTGATGTTCTCCACAGCCACCTGCTCGTCAACGAGCACGACCACGCGCCCGCGCGCGACGCCCTCCAGCGCCTTCTTGACCCGAATCACCGGGATGGGGCAGGCCAGCCCCCGGGCATCGATGGTCATCTCTTGAGTCACAGCGGCGCCCTCACATTTCCACGAGGAGGCGAGGCTCTCCGTCTCCCTCCTCGACCTGTCCCACAACAGCACAACGGCATGCCCGTTGGCCGGCGGCGGCCTGCCGGAACTTCTCCACGCTTTCCGCTGGCAAGCAGACGAGCAGGCCGCCTGAAGTCTGCGGATCAAAGAGAACGTCCTGGAGGGCCAGCGCCACCTTCTCGCAGATGCGGACTCGGCCATCCAGAAATCGCCGGTTGGCATAGGCGCCGGCCGGCACCAGCCCCATGGAGGCGAACTCGATGGCACAATCCAGGAGCGGCATCTGCCCGGCCCGCAGTCGCATCCGCACGCCGCTGGCCTTGGCCATCTGCCAACAGTGCCCGAGTAGCCCGAAGCCGGTGATATCGGTGGCCGCGTGGGCGCCGCCCTGAACCGCCGCCTCCGCGGCCGCGCGGTTGAGCGCCGACATCCACCGGTTGGCCTCCTCGACAAGGGACGCTGGAGCAAGCCCGGCCTTGGCGGCGGTAACCGTCAGGCCGGTGCCTAGCGGCTTCGTGAGGACCAGCACGTCGCCCGTTCTTGCACCTGCATTGCTGAGGATATGCCCCGGCTCAACGAGCCCCGTGACCGACAGGCCAAACTTGAGTTGAGGGTCCTCCAAGGTGTGCCCGCCCACGAGCAACGCCCCCGCCTCGGCCAACTTCTCGGTGGCGCCATGGACGATGGCACGGGCCACACCCAATGGAACCTGCTTCGAGGGAAGGCACATCAGGGCAAGCGCTGTCAGAGGCCGTCCGCCCATGGCGTAGATGTCGCTCAGGGCGTTGGCGGCTGCAATGCGCCCGAAGGTTTCGGGGTCGCTGGCCACCGGCGGGAAGAAGTCCACCGTTTGGACCAGGAGACAATCATCCCTGAGACGATAGACGGCGGCATCATCGAAGGTAACCGGACCGACTAGAAGGCGTGGATCGCGCGAGGCGGGGAGGCCCGAAAGGAACTCCCGGAGATCGGCCGCCGCGAGTTTGGCCCCGCAGCCGCAATGCTCCGTGAGTTGCAGGAGGTCGCACTGGCCCTGAATAGCCATGTGGGGTCCTTTTGCCGGGCCGCCGCGGCCGGGCAGACGCTTGGCATTCACAACAAGTGCATCGTGTAGAAGATGAGCATTGCCCTTGCCTCTTGCATTCCCCCTTCAGAGTCCCGCCTGCGCACGCAACAGTACCATATGGACGGTCTGCCCGCAAGAGGGTCGGTACTGAGCGCATCATGCCGCCCATGCATGTTTGCCGCCCCCTGTGCGGGTTTCCGATCTCACAGCAACCAGCGCGCCCACAACATGACACGCGCAGGCGATACCATCCGCGAAGGGCAACACGGAGCCAGGATGGGCGGAACAGGTCAAGTACGCGGGGAAACGGCGAACGGCGTGCCCCGTTCCCCGCCGACTGGCTGATGACCGCAACCACCTCCAGCCCGGCGACCGCGTCGTCCTGATCCCCGCCGACCAGCGGGACGCCCTCGGCCGGCTCTACCAAAGCGACGCCGCACCCAAAGACAAGGTCGTCCTCATCGTCGACGACGACGTCCGGAACCTCCTGGCGCTGAGCGCGCTGCTCCAGCGCCACGAGGTAAAGGTTCTGACGGCCGAGAGCGGCAAGGACGCCCTCGATGCGCTCGCGCGCAGCGATTGCGTGGATATCATTCTCATGGACATCATGATGCCCGTGATGGATGGTTACGAGGCCATCGGCAAGATCCGCGCCCAGGACAAGTTCCGCAACTTGCCGATCATCGCGCTCACGGCCAAGGCGATGGCGGAAGACCGCGTGCGCTGCCTGACCGCCGGCGCCAGCGACTACCTGGCGAAGCCCCTCGACGAAGGGCGCCTCATTTCCATGATGCGGGTGTGGCTATACCGCAATCGCGAGGTGAGGCTGAGCCGCACCTGATACGCCGGGGGGCCGATGAAGCACGACGAGGTCGAAACCATCGAGATCGACCTGCTCCTGGAGGTCATCTTCAGGCGGTGCGGCTACGATTTCCGCTCATACGCCCGGGCCTACGTCGACCGAAGGGTCCGCCAGTTTCTGTCCCGCTCGGGCTGCAAGACCATCTCGGAGATGGTCCCGAGGGTGATGCACGACGCGGAGTTCCTCACCGATCTGGTGCAGCACTTCTCGATCTCGGTCACCGAGATGTTTCGCGACCCGTTCGTCTACCGCGCCGTCCGCGAGAAGGCGGTCCCGCGGCTTCGCACCTACCCGTTCTTCAAGGTCTGGCACGCCGGCTGCGCCACCGGCGAGGAGGTGTACTCGCTGGCCATCGTGCTCGCGGAGGAGGGCCTCCTGAAGCGGGCCACCCTCTACGCCACGGACTTCAACGACGAAGCCCTGGCCCGGGCCCGCGAAGGCATCTACCCGCTCGACAAGATGCGGAAATTCACGCAGAACTACCACGACGCCGGCGGTCGCGCCTCGCTCTCCGAGTACTACGACGTCCGACACGGGTCCGCTGTCATGAGCGGCCCCCTGAAGGAGCGGATCACCTTCGCCAACCACAACCTCGTCGCCGACGGGGTCTTCGGCGAGATGCACCTGGTCTTCTGCCGCAACGTCCTCATCTACTTCAGCCGGGAACTTCAGAATCGCGTCCTCCGCCTGATCACCGACAGTCTGGCCCGCGGGGGGTTCCTCTGTGTCGGAACCAAGGAGGACCTCCAGTTCACCGACGCGGCCGCCTGCTACGAGACCATCGACAGGGAGGCGCGGCTGTTCAGGAAGACGGCAGGATCTTGATGCGACCGGCGGTCCGGCGGTTCCGTAATAAGCGCTGGCGGCAGCGGTCGGCATCCGAGCCCACGCCGCCGCGCGTTCCACCAGGCAAGACGGACCCGAGAACCTCGCCGATCCCCTCTCGTGATTCCTGACGGAGGCCAACCCCCATCTCGCCGGACCACTTCGCCCGCCGCCGATTCGGGTGGAGTCGAAGCCCACCCCATGACGATATCTTCTTAAGGCCGGGCGTCTTGGAAGGTGGCCCGGCCTGCGCTGGGGATAGGGGCATGAACCCTCCGGTCATTGAACGTGCAGCACCGTCCCTTCGGCTGGCTGACGCCCGTTCCAGAGCCCGGCGTGCGCCGTATGTTCTGGGCCTGATCTTCGTTGTCCTGGCGGCGGGCATCGTCGCCGCCGGCTGCTTCTATTACCGAAACTACGAGCAGCAGTATCGCGCCGAGGTGGAGCGCCAGATTACCGCCATCGCGGAACTGAAAGCGGTGGAGTTGGCGGGTTGGCGAAAAGAGCGTTTGGGGGACGGCGCCGTCTTCTTCAGGAACGCCGCCTTTTCCGCCCTGGTGCGGCGGTACTTCGACAACTCGGCGGAGGCGGAGGCCCGAGCGCACCTTCAGACGTGGCTGGGCCTCGTCCAGGCGCACTTGCTGTACGATCGGGTCTTCCTGTTGGATATCCAGGGCGTTGAGCGGATATCGGCCCCCGACGCGTCCGAGCCGGCCTGTCCCCTCCTGGTACAGGATGCTTCCGAAACCCTGCGGCTGGGACGGGTGAATTTCCTGGACTTCCACCGGCATGCCCCCGATCAGCCGATCCGCCTGACGGTCATGGTGCCCATCCTCGACGACCGGGACGGCAGCCGGCCTCTGGGCGTTCTCGCCCTGCGCATTGATCCTGAGGCCTCCCTCTACCCCTACCTCAGCCGCTGGCCCACGCCCAGCCGGACGGCCGAGACCCTGATCGTCCGCCGGGATGGAAACGATGTGCTATTCCTGAACAACCTCAGGTTCCGGAAGGACGCCGCCCTCAACCTGCGTGTTTCGTTGCAGGGGGGAGAAGACCTCCCCGCGGTGCAGGCGGCGATGGGACAGGAAGGGATCGTGGAAGGGGCGGACTACCGGGGCATGCCGGTGATTGCCGCCGTGCGGGCCGTCCCCGGCTCGCCGTGGTACCTGGTCGCCCGCATGGACACCGCGGAAGTGTACGCGCCGGTGAGGGAACATTTGTGGGTGACGGTCGTGCTCGTCGGCGCCCTGCTCCTCGGCACGGGCGCGGCCATGGGTTTCGGCTGGCGGCAGCAGCGCGTGCGTTTCTACCGCGAGAAATCCGAGGCTGCCGAGGCGCTGGTGCAATCCGAGAAGACCTTGCAGGTGATATTCGACGGAGTCAGGGACGGCATTCTCATCGCGGACGCCAGGACCCTGAAGTTCGCCAACGCCAACCAGGCGATCTGCCGGATGCTTGGCTACAGCCGCGACGAGGTGTTGAACCTCAGCGTAAATGACATCCACCCGCAAGAGGGTCTCCCGTCCGTCCTGGAGCAGGTCCGGCGACAGCTCGCGGGCGAGATTTCTCTGGCGCCCGACCTCCCCGTGCTGCGCAAGGACGGCTCCGTCTTCCCGGCCGACGTGAACGCCACGCTCATGGAACTCGGCGGGTTGCCTCGCTTGGTCGGCGTCTTCAGGGACGTCACCGAGCGCAAGCGGGCCGAAGAGGACCGACGCCGTCTGGCGGCCATTCTGGAGGCCACGCCGGACTTTGTCGGTTTCGCCGATGCGAAAGACGCGCATATTCTCTACATCAACAAGGCCGGGCGAATGATGACGGGGCTCGCGCCGGATGAGGATGTCACAAGACTGAAGATTTGCGATGTCCATCCGGAATGGGCCAACCGGATGTTCGTGGAAACCATTCTTCCGACCGCCGCACGCGACGGCGTGTGGACCGGGGAATGTGCCTTTCTGCACCGGGACGGACACGAGATCCCTGTCCTGATGGCGCTGCTCGCCCACAAGACCCCCTCGGGGGAAGTGGAAGTCTTCTCCACCATCTCGCGCGACATCACCGAGCGCAAGCGAGCAGAGGATGCGATCCGCCAAGCGAAGGCCCAAGCCGAGCAGGCCAACGTCGCAAAGAGCCAGTTCCTCGCCAACATGAGCCACGAGATCCGCACGCCCATGACGGCGATCCTGGGATTCACCGAGATGCTGGGCAACTCCATCGAGTGCGGCGTCACATGCCCCGACCACGCGGCCTGCCGCACGCGCGAGGAGAACAAGGAGAGCATTCAGGTCATCCGGCGCAACGGCGAGCACCTGCTGGAACTCATCGGCGACATCCTGAACCTCTCGAAGGTCGAGGCCGGAAAGATGGAGATCGAGCGGGTTCCCTGTTCGCCCGTGCAGGTCGTGGAGGAGGTGGTCTCGTTCATGCGGGTCCGCGCGGTTGAGAAGGGCCTGTCCATGGACGCCCGATACGAGTTCCCGCTGCCGGAGACGATCCTGAGCGACCCGGCGAGGGTCCGCCAGATACTCATCAACCTCGTGGGCAACGCGGTGAAGTTCACATTCGAGGGCCATGTGGAGATCGTCGTGCGCTGCACCACGGACGTCCAGGCGGGGCGGGCTTCAATTGCCTTCGATGTGAAGGACACCGGCATCGGCATGACGCCGGAGCAGATGGGGCGGCTCTTCCAGCCGTTCGCCCAGGCAGACTCCTCCACCACGCGCCAATATGGCGGCACCGGCCTGGGCCTGGCCATCAGCAAGAGGCTGGCGGAGGCCTTGGGCGGCGATATCCACGTCGTCAGCCGGCCCGGCGAGGGAAGCACGTTCACCTTCACGGTGGAGGCGGAACTGCCCGAGCCGGTCCGCATGCTGAACGACCTTTCGGAGGCAGCGGCCCGGCCGTCTCATCTGTCGCAACCGCCTCCGCCCGCCGCTGTGGGGCTTCGCGGAAGAGTGCTCGTGGCCGAGGATGGGCCGGACAACCAGAAACTTATCGCCATGATCCTCCGCCAGGCCGGGGCTGATGTCGATCTGGCCGCCAGCGGGCGCGTGGCGGTGGAACGGGTACTGGAGGGGATGGCGGCGGGGACGCCCTACGACGCGATCCTCATGGACATGCAGATGCCGGGGATGGACGGCTATGAGGCGACCTCGAAACTCCGTGAATCCGGCTATCGCGGTCCGGTTATCGCGTTGACGGCCCACGCCATGGCCGGCGATCGCCAGAAGTGTATCGATGCCGGGTGCGACGACTACGCGACGAAACCGGTGGACCGCCTGGGCCTGCTGCGCATGCTGGCTCGGCTGATGGGATGCCCGCCATCGGCGCCCGGCGAGGCGTCCGAGGAGCCCGCCGCCGCGACGACCGCTTCGGACGAGGCCATTCCCTCGGTGTTCCGCAACGATCCGGACATGGCCGGCGTCATCGCCGAGTTTGTCGGCCAACTGCCCGAGCGACTGGCCGAGATGCGCCGGGCGGCGGACAACGGTCTCTGGGAGGACCTGCGCCGGCTCGCCCACCAATTGAAGGGCGCGGGCGGCAGTTACGGCTACGCCTGCCTGACCGACGCGGCCCGCGAACTGGAATCGCACGCCAAGCCGGAGGACGCCGAGGCGGCCGTGCTGGCCCTGAACAGGCTGGCGAGTCTGTGCGGCAGAGTCGAGACCGGAGTTGCCCTGGATTCCGTGCCGCAGGGCGGGAGGGCAAGATGAAGATACTCATCATCGACGACAGCGCCGATGCGCTGGCCGTGGCAAAGGCCCGGCTGGCCCACGAAGGCCACGATATCCTGTGCGCCGGCGGCGGCACGGAAGGGCTGGAAGCCGCCGGCCGCGAGAACCCGGACCTGGTCCTGCTCGACGTGGACATGCCCGACATGACGGGCTTCGAGGTGTGCCGCCGGCTGAAGGAGGATGCGGCCACGTGTTCGATCCCGGTGATCTTCCTGTCCGGCTCGGGCGGCGCCGAGGATAGGGTCAAGGGGCTGGACCTGGGCGCGGTCGACTTCGTCACCAAGCCCTTCGATGCGTTCGAGTTGCGGGCGCGGGTCCGGGCGGCCTTGCGGACCAAGCATCTCCAGGACCTCTTGCGGCAGTACGCCTTGATCGATCCCCTGACCGAACTGCCCAACCGCCGCGCCCTTGACGAATGCCTTCAGCAGGAGTGGGCCAGGCTCCTGAGGCACGGCGGACATCTGTCGGCCATCATGGCGGACCTGGATCACTTCAAGAAGATCAATGACCAGTTCGGGCATCCGGCGGGCGACGAAGTGCTGCGCCAGGTGGCCCAACGGCTGAGCGGGGGCTGCCGTAAGTCCGATACGCCTTCGCGCTACGGCGGCGAGGAGTTCGTCGTGGTTGCCCCGGAAACCGCCGCCGATGCCGCCGCGGAACTTGCCGACCGGCTGCGAATGAGCATCTGCTCCCACCCTCTCCAGGTTCATGGGAAGGCCTTGGGCATCACGGCCAGTTTCGGCGTTGCGGGCCATGAGGGGCTCCAGGGCCCCGAAGAGATGGTCCAGGCGGCCGACAGGGCCCTGTATCGCGCGAAGGCCGCCGGCCGGAACTGCGTCAAGACCGCTGAGGTTCCGACTCCCGCCGCCTCTAGCACCTTGCCCTATTCTCCCTATAATGACGGGTCATGATGGGGCCCGTCCTCGGACTGCGACCTGGCCGCTACTGCGCGGTGGCGCTCGCCGCGATGCTCGCCTGCGGCTGCGCCGGCCGGCCGGCGACCGCGCGCCTTGAGCAGGCGTCCGACTTCCTGCCGCATCACCCGGCGTCCGTGCCCGGCGACGCCGCCCCGTACAAGCCGCACGTCCTTGAGGCAGGACGGTCCGTCGACGGCCAGCCGCTCGTCGTCGAGGTCTTCGGGGCCGGACCACGCACGACCCTCGTCATCGGCAGCATCCACGGGGACGAGACACGCGGTACGGGCGTGGCCCGACGCCTGGCGGCGGAGCAGCCGTGAAAACCGACACCCGTACGTTCCTGCTCAGTTTGCTCATCGTGGCCAGCCTGCTGGCGGCGGCCGCCTTGTGGAGAATGCTCGGCCCCGCCTCGCCAACGTCGGAAGGAACCGTGACCGTCGCGCGGGTGCTCAAGGCGGTCATGGGGACGGACTGCGAGGTCAAGATCGTCCTGCAGGGCGACCCGAAGTCCCGCGGCGACTCCGCCTTCGCGGCGGCCGAGCGCGTGCTGCGCGACGTCGAGGCCCTCATGAGCCGGCACATCGAACGGTCGGAGTTGTCCGGGCTGAACGGGGCTCCGGCCGGAGAGAAGGTCCCCCTGTCGGCCCGCACGCTGGAGGTGCTGAGAGCTTCGCGGGACCTGCACCGGGAGACGCGCGGGGCGTTCGACGTCACGGTCTGGCCGCTGGTGAGGCTCTGGGAGGGCGCGGGGAAGGCCGGCAGGTTGGCGAGCGCCGCCGAGGTCGCCGCCGCCCGCGGCGCGTCGCAGTGGGACCAGATTCAGCTCCTTGAGGACGGGGCCGTCAAGACCACGCAGACGGCCGGCGCCGACCTGGGCGGCATCGCCAAGGGTTTCGGCGTGGACCTGGCCATCGAGGCCCTGAAGAAAGAAGGCATCAGCGGCGGGATCGTCAATCTCGGCGGCGGGCTAAGATGCTTCGGCCGGCCGCCCGGCGGCGACAAGTGGGAGGTCGACGTGCTGGACCCGTTCCGGGCCGACAAGAAGGAGACCTTCGCGGCCCTGTGGATCGGCGAGGGCGCCGTCTGCACCAGCGGCAACTACCACCGCTACAGCCTCATCAACGGGGTCCGATACAGCCACATCATCGACCCGTCCACCGGCTGGCCGGCCAAGGCGTCCCCCTCGGCAACCGTGGTGGCGCCCACGTGCATGATAGCCGACGGGTGGGCGACGGCCCTGTGTGTGCTGGGGCCGGAAGGACTGGCCCTGCTGCCGAAGGATGCCGGTATGGAGGCGATGGTCGTCGTGGGCGACCCCGGCTCGGCGGTGGCCTACGTCACCGAGGGGTTCCCCCAGTTGTTCAAGGACCCGCCGGGAATTCCCGTCAAGCCCTGGCGCTCAGCCATGCCACTCGGCCTTATCCACCGTGGAGTCGAAAGTGTCGCGGACGATGCCGGGCACCTTCTCGCCCGCCATGGCCACGAGGTCCTCCGGGGAAGGTTTGCCGATGAAGAGGACCCGTTCCATGGGACACTTGGCGATAACCGCCTGAAGCGGCTCCATGCTTTGCGGGTCGTACTTCCCGTAATCGATCTGCGGGAGGTTGTCCAGCATCGTGAATAGGTCGGTCACCTTGGTGCAGGCCCGGCACCCGATGCAGCCGACCTTGCAGACCGCGCGGACCTGCTTGCCGAAATCATGGTTGGAGCAGGTCACCACGACCATGCGTTCGACCTTGAAGGGCACCATGGTGATGATGCGGCGCGGGCACGCGCGGGCGCAGGCCCCGCAGCCGGTGCACTTCCCGTAGTCCACCGCGGCCAGACCGTCAACGATGTGGATGGCGTCGAAGGGGCAGGCGGCCTGGCAGTCGCCCATGCCGAGACATCCGTAGGTGCAGCCCTGGACGCCGCCGATCAGGTTGGCCGAGCCGCAGGTGGGCTCACCGGCGTACTTCGCGCGGCCCAGGCGGTCGCCGTAGTGAGCGCCGCAGTGGACCACGGGCCGGTACGGCCACGTCTGCTCCACTTCCACGCCCAGGATGGCCGCGATGGCCTTGGCGCACGACTCGCCTCCCACGGTGCACTTGTTGACGGATGCGCCCTGCTTGACGAGGCCCTCGGCGTACTCGCCACAGCCCACGAAGCCGCAGCCGCCGCAGTTGGCGCCGGGCAGCACCTTCAGCACCGCCTCGACGCGGGGGTCCACCTCCACCGCAAAGGCCATGTTGGCCCAGCCCAGCACGAAGGCCATCAGGACCGCCAGCAGCAACATGGTCCCGCCGGCCAGAAGCACGATCAAGAGCGTCATGGCAGTACCCTCGCCGGTCCGCCCGGCTCATCGGCTGTGCGTCCGGCCCGATCCGGCGACAGATCCGGCCTCGCCGGCGCCGTCGCGCCTTGGGCGCCGGCCGCCCCGCCGTGTTCCCGGACCCCCTCGCGCGCGGCGGCGAGCTGAGCGCGGGCCGAGGCCGCCGGCTTGGGCGCGACCAGCCGTTTGTTGATGCCCCGGTCCATCCCGGTGAATCCCAGGAACGCCAGGGCCAGAATGCCCGTCACGATAAGCGTGATGCCGGGACCGCGAAGCGGCCCAGGCACGTCGCAGTGGTCCAACTCCTCGCGGATGCCGGCCATGATCACAATCGCGATGGTAAAGCCGATGCCCGCAAAGAACGCCAGCCCCATGGCCTGGAACAGGCCCCACTGCTCGGCGGGTCCCACCCCCACCACGTGCTTCATGATCTCCAGGCACGCGAAGAGGATCGCACAGTTCGTTGTGATCAGCGGCAGGAACACGCCAAAGGCCTTGTACAGCGAGGGGAAGAACTTCCGCAGGTACATCTCCACGAACTGCACGCAAGCGCCAATGACGAAGATGTAAGCAATGTAACTGAGGATGCTCAGGTCGATCTCGCGGCCAAGGATCAGACGGGTCAACGGCGCGCCCGGCTGAAGGATGAAGTACGTGATCGCCCAACTCAAGATGCCCGCGATGGTGATTACGAAGGTCACGGCGGCCCCCATCCCGAAGGCCATGTCCACCCGCCGGCTGACGCCGATGAAGGGGCACATGCCCACGAAGAAGTGCAGCACGTAATTATTGATGAGCGCCGTTCCGACGGACAGCAGGACCAGTTGGCTGATGACGTCCATGTCTTATTGACCTCAACCGGAGACCCGGGGCTTCGTTCGCCGCCCCCAAACCTGGCTAATCCAGACCGAGAGGCCCATCAACAGGCCCAGCGTCAGGAAGGCGCCGGGGGGCTGGCCCATCAGCACCCAGCGGTACTGCTCCGCCCCCTCGCCCCAGAACAACTGAATCCCAAACCAGCTCCCGCTGCCCAGTAACTCGCGCACCGTGGCCAGACTCGCCAGGGCCAGCGCGTACCCCGCCGACTGCCCCAGCGCGTCGGTCAAGGAGGGCAGGACTCCTTGCTTGGCGGCGCAGACCTCGCACCGGCAGATGATGATGCAGTTGACGATGATCAGCGGGACGTAGGGCCCCAACTCCTTGCTCATCTCGTACATGTAGGCCGCCAGAAACCGGTCGGCGATGGTCACGAACGCCGCAATCAGGAGGATGAAGACCAGGATCCGAAGATGCGGCTTGAGGAAACTGCGGATCAGGCTGGTCATGATGTTGGCGCAGACCAGCACAAAGGCCACCGCCCCGGCCATCGTCATCGCCGCCTTCATGTTTCCGGTGACCGCCAGCGATGGGCACGTGCCCAAGACCTGGCGGTAGAGGGGGTTCTCCGGCAGGATGCCGTTGATGAATCGCTCCAGCGGTGTCGGCCCGTCGCTCGCCATGATGGCCCCTTAGTCCTTCCTGCCCCGAAGCCCCGGCAGCTTGGAAGAGAAGTCGGCCGTGGCCTGGTTGACGATGTCGCAGACGCTTTGCGAGGAGATCGTGGCGCCGCTGATCGCCTTGATCTCGTTGGCGGACGCCGCGGCGCTCTTGGTCGCGCTCAGCACGGCGCCGACGGCCTTCTCGCGGAACTGCGACCGCCACGGGTCTTCACGAATCTTGTTGCCCAGGCACGGGGTCTCATTCTGGGCCAGAACGTCCAGCCCGGTGAGCCGTTCGGCCGCCAGATCCATGCCGATGAGGACCTCGATCGTGTCGGCATAACCGGGGCCCTTGGCCTTGAGGACCCATCCGATCTGCTCGGGGGCGGCGGCGCCCTTTCGCATCGCCCGGTAGAGGCGGTAAAGGCGCATGCCGCGCTCGTCCTTGACCTCGAGATCCTCGCCCGGGGGCGTCAGGGCGCCGTCGGCGCCGTGCACCAGCAAGGGGACCCGGCCGCGGGCGTCGTTCTCCTTGTTCTGGTCGATCCGGGCGCCCCAGCCGGCTTGCACGGCCGCCAGCAACGCCCCGAACACCAGCGACATCACGAGCACCAGCCATGCCTCGCCAAGGGATGCGACTAGTCTCATTCGTAGTCTCACTTCCCGTCCGCGGGCCGGGCCTCGCCCAACGGGCACTATCCCTTCTTGACCGGCACCGGACCGCCAACCGGCCGCGGGACCATCCAGCGGTTGAGTAGCGGGCTGATCCCGTTCACCGCCAGCACCGAGAACATCACGCCCTCCGGGTAAGGCGTGAACAGCCGGATCGTCATCACGAGCGCGCCGAAGACGGCGCCGAAAACGAGCTTGGCGGCGGGCGTCAGCGGGCTGGTGACTGGGTCGGTGAGGATGAAGAACGCCCCCAGCAGGAAGGCCCCGCCCAGCACGTGGTGCAGGACCGTCCACTGGCTCTCGGGGCGAGCAAGGTTGTCCAGCCCCGCCACGGCCAGCAGACCCAGGATCGCGCCGGCGGGAATCTCCCACGAGGCCGTCCGCCGGATACACAGGTAAAGCCCGCCCAAGAGGCACGCCAGGGCCGACGTTTCGCCCAGCGAGCCGTTCGTGTTACCCAGGAAGAGGCTTGCCAGGAGGTCGGCGGGCACGGCCCCGCCGTCCTGCGACCGCTGGAACACCTCGGTCATCGGCGTGGCGTGCGTCAGCACCGGCACGCTCGCATCGGCCAGCACGTAGCCGCCGGCCGCGAGCGCGCCGGGAAACGCCATCATCACGAACGCCCGGCCGACCATGGCCGGGTTGAAGATGTTCATGCCGACGCCGCCGAACACGATCTTGCCGATGCCGATGGCCGCGAACGAGCCGATGATGCCGACCCAGACCGGCGCGGTCGCCGGCAGCGAGAACGCCAGGATCAGGCCCGTCACCATCGCCGAGCAGTCCGTCAGGGTCAGCCGCTTGCCCCGCGCCCGCGTGAGGATCGCCTCCGCCGAAACGCAACTCGGCACACAGACCAGGATCTGAAGCACGGCATACCAGCCGAAGACGAGAACCGACGCCACCGCCACGGGCGCCAGGGCAATGAGCACGTCGATCATCATCCGCCGCGTGGTCAGCGCGCGGCTCAGCACGTGCGGCGCGGGCGCCACTTCGATCAGGGGCCCCGCCGGGGCGGCCGTTTCCACATCGCTCGGCGCCTTGCCCATGTCCGCAAACCTTTCGCGACGTTTGTGTGCCCGCTCTATTCCCTGGGCATCTGCGATTTGCCCGTCCGCATCAACTGGACCAGCGGAATGCCCGCGGGGCAGACGTACGCGCAGCACCCGCACTCGCAGCAGGCCGACAAGTAATACCGACGGGCCAATTCCCAGTCCTTGTATCGCGACGCCATCGCCATCCGGGTCGGCACGAGGTGCAGCGGGCAGACATCCACACATCGCCCGCAGCGAATGCACTGGGTCTCCTCGATCCGCGTCACGTCGCGGGTCGTCAGGACCGTCACACCGCTGGTCCCCTTGGTGACCGGGGCGTCCAGGCTCCCGAGGGCAAAGCCCATCATCGGTCCGCCGGCCACCACGCGAACCGCGTCGTCCGTCAAGCCGCCGCAGCAATCAATCAGGGCGCGGTAGCTGGCGCCGATGGGCACCAGCAGGTTCTTGGGGTTTGCGATGCCCGCTCCCGTCACGGTCACGACGCGATGCGTCAGGGGTTTCGCCCGAAGGACCGCTCGCGCCACCGCGGCGGCCGTGCCCACGTTGATGACCACCACGCCCACGTCCAGGGGCAGACCGCCCGTGGGCACCCGGCGCTTCAGCACGGCCGGGACCACCTGACGTTCCCCGCCCATGGGGTACTTGGTCCGTACCACCGAGACCCTGACGGCGGTGCCGGAAGCGGCCTGGCGGAGCCTCTCCGCGGCATCGGCCTTGTTGGACTCCACGGCAATAACGATGCCGCGCGCTCCGCAGGCTTTGGCCGCCAACATCGCCCCGCAGACGATGGCCGCGGGCGCCTCGAGCATCAGCCGGTAATCGGACGTCAGGTACGGCTCGCATTCGCAGCCGTTGACCAGCAGCGTATCGACGGGCCTACTCTCGTTGCGCGTGAGCTTGACGTGGGTGGGGAACGCCGCCCCCCCCAGCCCCACCAGCCCGCCCTCGCGGACCGCCTCCACGATGCGCCCGGGCTCGTACCGGCCGAGGCCGGACCGGGGCCAGTCGCCGCCCAGCACGTCGTCATACAGGGCTTGCCCGGCGAGCTGCTCCCCCGCGGCCCTGATGGGGATCGTCTTGACGTGCCGGCCGTTGGGCAACGTCGCGACAGAGAACATCTGCACCACGCCCCGGCACGGAGCGTGTACGGGCGCCGACACGAACGCGTCGGCCTTGCCGATCATCTGCCCGGCCGAAACCTCCTCCTTGGCCTTGACCAGCGGCTCGCACGGGACGCCGGTGTGCTGAAGGAGCGGCACCGCCACCTCGGGCGGCAGCGGCAGCACCTCGGTCGCGGCCGCCTCGCTGTACGTCTTGCGCTGCGGCGGATGGACGCCGCGCGCGAAAGTCCCCGACCCGACAGCACCGCCCATCGATGGGTTCATCGGATCACCTTCCGGGCCCTCGCCGCCTGCTCGCCAGAATGGCCAGGCCCAGCCCGGCCGCCAAGCCGATCAGAGCCCCCAGCATTTGACCAGCAATGCCCGGGCTCCCCAGCGCGGCGCCGGCGCCCCCAAG
>Ga0315286_10002603_pt1 | contig 16866 bp, 10 predicted proteins | sample YL17G10_0_MG_FD_205038 | JGI IMG/M metagenome (GOLD analysis project Ga0315286, IMG submission 205038) | Sediment microbial communities from Yellowstone Lake, YNP, Wyoming, USA - YL17G10_0 | ecosystem: Environmental > Aquatic > Freshwater > Lake > Sediment | place: USA: Wyoming | collected...
TCGCAGAGCGTTTCCTCGCTCGCCGGCTCGACGGCGGGAAAAGAGTCTTCCTGGTGCTGACGGGAACGCAGGATGTCGCAGGCCCGCTCGTGCGCCCCTTCCAGCTCGACGATCGGTTCGAGAACATCCTGTCGTTCGAGAGGGTCCCCTTCGAACGCCACGACGTGTTTCCTGGGGCCACCGTCGTCTCGACACTGCACAGCCGCGTGTTGGAAGTGCGCCTGGTCCGCGGCACGACCGAGGCACCCTCGGTTCGCGTCGGTCGGTGAGCGGGAAGGCTCCCTCCCTACCGAGTCCCGATCCCCAGCATCTGCGCCGCCGCAGCGGCGTTCTGACGCCAGTGCTGCGGGTCCAGCGTACAGACCCTTCCGAGGATCCGGCCCGGTCGGAGGTAGAAGGACCGCAGGAGCGTCCGGCGTCTGCGGCGCGCCTCCCCGGCATTCACCAGGCTCTGCTCGTGGAGGGTTCTGTGCAGCTCTGTGCCCGGGTACGGCACGAGCACCTGAACGTTCAAGTGATCCGGGCGGATCTCGCGGACGAGGCGTCGGGTCGCTTCGATCGAATCCCTCGTCTCCCCGGGTGATCCCACCATCAGGTTGGCTACAGTTTCGATTCCCGCGGCGCGCGCGGACTGGAACGCCTCCCGGACATTCTCGAGCGTGATCCCCTTCTTCAGAGCGTCGAGAACGGCCAGGTCCGCCGACTCGATGCCGAACTGGATCACCCGACATCCAGCCGCCGCCATCTTGCGCAGGAGCGGGCCGTCGACGCAGTTGACGCGAGTGCTGCAGGTCCAGGTCACAGGGGGCCCGCCCCGGATCATGAGGTCGCAGAAGCCTTCCACCCGACGCCGCTCAAGCGCGAATTCGCTGTCCTTGAAGAGCACCTCGCGGATGCCGAACTCATGCACCAGGTGACGGATCTCGGTGACGATCCTCTCCGGCGACTGGGCTCGGTACTTCCTTCCGTGGACGACGAACGCGTCGCAGAAGGTGCAGGGGTAGGGACAGCCGCGACTTGTCACCATGGAGGTGACCGCGCCCGCGGCCGAGTACGGCGTGGAGTAGAGCCGCATGGGCAGGAGGTCATAGGCTGGCAGCGGAAGGTCGTCCAGATCCGGAATGGGAGGTCGCCTCCCGTTGACCCGCGGTCCGTTCCCGTCCCTGAACGCGATTCCGGCGATGGTGTGGAGAGGCTCGGATCGCGCGACTGCGGCGAACAGCTCGACGGCGGTCTGCTCACCCTCGCCGTGCACAGCGAGGTCGATCATGCCTTCCCGCAAGACCTCCCCGGGGAACAAGGTCGCGTGCACGCCGCCGAGGACGACCGTGATGCCCGGGTCCGCCGCCTTGGTTCTCCCCGCCAGGTCGAGCGCGTGCTTCAGCATGGCGGTGGAGGCCGAAATGCCAACGGCCCGCGGCCGCCAGCCCGACAGAACCTCTCCGAGCCGGGCTTCCCAGTGCGGCTCCACGGCAGCGTCGATGACGCGGACCTCGTGGCCGGCCGCCCTCAGGGCTCCCCCGACGCAGGCGAGGCCCAGCGGAGGGAGACGGATCAGCCGGTCGATCGTGTCGTTTCTCGCGGGGTGGAGAAGGAGGATCCTCACGGCGAGACCATCGGCAATGTGGGCCTCGGGGCCAAGGCGAGATCGGCCGCGAAGGACGCCACGGTGTCTTTTGCGTGGCGGAGCATGTCGTGGATCCACCCGTACTCGAAGCGCCCGCTCCGGCCGGCCAGCGCGAGATTCTCGAAGCCGCCGAGGTAGCTGCGGAGAGCGCCCAGGGAACTCTCGGAATCCAACGAGAGAACGGGATAGGCGCGCCGGATCCTGACCACCTGCGATCCCAGAAGCTCCCCCCCGCGAACCCACCCGATCTGCTCGAGCGGTCTCATCACAAGTTTCACCAAGTCCGCATCGTCTGCGCTCCAGAAACGTTCCCGGGAGTCGCAGGGGATCTCAGCCACGAGCGAGGTGTGCCCCGGCGGACTCATGGCCGCGCTCCGGTTCCTGGGCTCGGTGACACGGGTAAAGGCGAAGCTCGGTTCGGGGAAGTAGACGGTGGCTGCGCTCGTCACAGACTCCCTCCGCAGAAACAGGGCGACGAGGATCAGATCCCGATGCGTCAGCTTCCGGGCGAGATCGAGAATCCCCTGGGGGGGCGGAGGATCCATCATCGCCACAAGCCGCTCGACCGGCAGGGTGCTGGCGACCTCATCAACCGCGACATGGCCCGGACCTTCTACCACTATCGCGCGGATCCGCTTGTGGTCGTGGCACAACCGTCTGACCTCGACGCCGGTGCGGATCGCGTCCCGTCCGAAGCCCTGCGCCAAAGCGTCAGTCAGCATCCCAATTCCCCGGGTGGGGTAGTAGAACTGCCCGTCCGTGTTCCGCCGGTCCCGCCGCCCTCCGAGGACGGTGTGGAGCAGGAATTGACGCAGGTCGAGGCCATTCAGCCGGCCTCCGGAGATCCGCGCGGAGAGGCTCTCGCAGGGAAGGCCCCAGAGCTTGCGCGAGTAGTTCAGAAGGAACCGATCGGCGAGCGTCCGGCCGTACCTCCGCACCGCCAGACCCGCGAAGCTCTCCGGATCCGGGCGTCGACCCGCCAGCCGGGCCGCCGCCATGCACACAGCGTCTCGAGCGAGCGAGGTCGGTCCCAGATGCCAGAGGACGTCCGTCAAGCGGAAAGGGAAGTTCATCAGGCGGCCGCCGTCGAAGATCATGCTGGGCCGGTCCACCACGTGGAGATCCTCCCCCAGCAGGCGTTGCACGTCGCGGGTGATGTCGGGGTCCTTGTCGTGGAAGCGGTGCGCCCCGGAGTCGAAGAGGAAGTCGTCGCGCTCGAAGGTGACACAGAGCCCGCCGGGACGGTCCTGTCCTTCGTAGATCGTGGCCGGCAGGCCGCGTTGCCGCGCGTAGTACCCGATCGCGAGACCCGCCGTGCCCCCGCCGAGTATTGTCAGATGTCGGCGTGGCTCTCCCTGTCTCGTCATCGGCACCCCGTCTTACCGCTCGCGCGCCTGGGGGCGTTATCCGGCCAACACAGAGAAGACTCCTCCAACAGATCGCTACCTGGCGCTGTCGGCAAGCGCCCATACCATGTGCTCGGTGCGCACGAACAGGGTGTGTGCGGCCAATGCCGGCGTGGCCATGGTGGTCTCATCCATCAGGTTCCTGGCGAGGATCTCGAAGTCGCGCCCGGCGCGAATCGTGAAGATCTCACCGGCTTCGCTGGCCACGTAGATGCGGCCATCGGCCGCAATCGGCGACGCCGAATATCCCCCGGGTGCGATTCGCTGCTGGTAGATCTGTTTTCCCGTGCGCGGCTCGAACGCCGTGAGGACGCCGCGCGTGGACACGACATAGAAGATGCCCCGGTACAGCAGGGGCGTTGCCATGTACGGCCCGTCGCGCAAATTGCTCCAGGCGATCGCATCGCTCCGGGTGACGCCTTCCTTCAGCGTCAGATCGCCGCGCGATCCCGGGACGACGGCGTAGATCGGCTTGATGGGATTGTAGCCATTGGCGACGAAAATGAGGCCCTCGCCGACAATCGGCGTCGGCGTCGTGTTGGTGGAACTGGGGCCCAGACGCCAGAGTTCCTTGCCGTTCGACGGATCGTAGCCCTGGATGAACGGCGCGGCATTGATCACCAGTTCGGCGTGACCGGCACCCTCATAGATCGCGGGCGTGGACCACGAGGGATGGGCGTCGCGCCTCGTGCGCCAGATCTCGCGTCCCGAATTGACGTCGAAGGCGGCCAGATAGCCGTCGCCGAGCGAATCGCAGAGCACGATCACCATCCCGTGATACAGGATGGGCGAGCTTGCCGTGCCCCACGTGTACTCCGGGTTGTTGTGCTTGCCCGCGTGAATCACGCCGAGTTCCTTCTTCCAGATCAGATCGCCTTTCACGTTGTAGCAGTAGAGCCCTTCCGAACCGAACGACACCACGACGTAGCGTCCGTCGGTGGCCGGTGTCGCCGAGGCGTAGCTGTTGTGGGGATGACGGGGAATCCTCGGAACACCCTCGTGCGCCAGCCGGTCCCAGATGATCTTGCCGGTTGCGCGATCCAGTGCGTAGACCCGCCACTGATGCCGGGCGGTATCGCTGCGAAAGTCCTGTTCGCCCTTGAGCACCGGTTCGAAGACCGACTTGGGATCACTGCTGACAGCGGACGTGAGGAACAGATGGTCGCCCCAGATGACCGGACTCGAGTGCCCGAGCCCGGGGATGGGTGTCTTCCAGACGACCCCGCGGCCGGAATTGAGATTCCAGCTCACTGGTGGACGCTGGCCGTCGGCGACACCCGAGCCCTGCGGTCCCCGGAACTGTGACCAGTGCTGAGCGGCAAGAACAGCACACGCCGCAATCCAGCACGCCGCAGTCGAGCCAACCAGTCGTCGCATGGCGCCAAGCATACCACCGGGCATTCGCCGTGGGCGGGCGCGGCCCGGACAGGCGCGGCCCGGACAGCCCTTCGCCCCGGGACTTTGCTGGCCTCCTGGTCGATCGCGCGGTAGACTCACGCGAGCCGTGATGCTGGACGGCCCGTTGGTCTCCGGAGACGAGCAGGGACATGACACTCCGACTCTCACCGTCGCCGCGTCGCCCTTTCGCCGGGCTCCCCTCGATTCCTGCGCGGGCTCTGCGCCTGATCTCGGGGTTGCTCGTGATCGGGATGCTGGCGCGGGCGGCGGCGCTCGGGCAGGGCCCCGGATTGCGTTCGTTCGACCGCGTGCTCCTGCTCGAGACGACGAGCGAAAGCTCGGCCAGCGTGAGTCTCGGCGACATCTATGGCGACGGCCACCTCGACATCGTGCTTGCCAAGGGGCGGCACTGGCCGCTCAACAACCTCGTCTGCCGCAACGACGGCAAGGGGCGCTTCACCATCGCGGTCTTCGGTGACGCCCCCGATCGCACCTACACCGCCGCGCTCGCGGATCTCGACGGCGACGGCCGCCTCGACATCGTTGTAAGCAACGACAGGCCTGACAGAAAACTCATCTACATCAACGACGGTAAGGGACGCTTTCGCGTGGCCGGGACGTTCGGCCAGCCCGAGTGGTCCACGCGCTACGTGACCATCGCCGATCTGAACGGCGACAAGCGCCCCGATCTCGTCGTGGCCAACCGGAGTTCGAACCCGGCCAATCCGCGCCCGAGTTTCGTGTGTCTCAACGACGGCAAGGGCGGCTTTCCATCGTGCACGGCGCTGGCGACACAGTCGGCGACGATCATCGTCGCGGCGGACCTGGACGGCGACCGATTCGTCGACTTGTTCGTGCCGCATCGAGACGGCGGGCAGAATCTGATCTTCTGGAACGACGGCACTGGGCGATTCGCCGCGGCGCCGTCGACGGTTGGGCCGGAGCACTCTTCGATTCGCGCGACCGCCGCGGCTGATGTCAATGGCGATGGCATCCCCGACCTCATCGTCGGTGATGAACGGACAGGGATGTTTCTCTACCTCGGCGCTGGCCACCGCTCTCTTGATGCGCCGGTCGCTCTTGGCGCCGGCTCGGGTGCGCCGTATGCGATCGCCGTGGCCGATCTCAATCGCGATGGCAGGCCGGACATCGTGGTGGGCCGGCAGGAGGCGCGCGGCTCGATCCTCTTCAACCAGGGCGGCGCCAGGCTGCCCCGCTTCGAAGAAACGCTCTGGAACGATGGCAAGGGCTCCGTGTACGGCGTGGCGATTGGCGACCTTGACGGCGACCGATGGCCAGATATCGCCGCAGCCCGATCGGACGCCCCCAACGCGGTCTGGTTCAACGGGCCCGCGGTGCGGAAGTAGCTGGACAGCCGTTCCGTTCGTATCAGAAGGTCCGTCTCCTCACGTGGGTCACAGTGGCAGCCACGTGCCCACGCCTTCCTTCAGAGCGCGCGCGTAGACCAGCGGCGCCGTGGCGACATCGTCGAGCGCCAATCCGAGATTGCACGCCATCGTGCGCTCCCGCGGCGTCTCTCTGCCAGGCCTTCGGCCGGACACCAATTCCCCGAGGTCGGCATGAATGGGAGGGATGTGCTGGAAGTAGCCGATGCGGCGGTAGTGTTCGAGCTGCGGGACATCGTCGGTGCAGAACTTGTCGACCTCGGCTAGCGCGTCGGGATGCCAGTAGGAGTCGAAGTCGACGAGCGAGGCAAACGAGCCCTCGGCGAACCAGCCGCGCTCGATGGTGGCGTGCGGCTGGCGAAGGATAGGCCCGGCCGTCACCACGATGTCGCAGCCGGCGACGGCTTGCTTCGGCTCGGCAACCGGCACGACGTCCAGTCCCCATTCGGCGCTCATCTCGCGCGCATACGCTTCACTGGTCGCGCGGTCGACGTCGAACGCCCGCACGGTGCGAAGCCCGAAGACGACCTTCAGGGCTTCCAGGTTGCTGCGGCCCTGCACGCCGCAGCCGAGCATGCCGACGGTGCGCGACTCGGGGCGCGCCAGGTATCTGGCCGCGACGGCGGTCGCTGCCCCGGTGCGCTTGGCCGTGATCCATGTGCAGTCCATCACCGCGATCGGAATCCCGGTCTCGACGTCGTTCAACACGATCAGCCCGGAGATGTACGGCAGGTTGCGCCGGTGATTCTCCGGGTAGCCGCCGATCCACTTCATCCCGACGGCGTTCTGCGCGGGGATGTAGGCCGGCATGGCGTGAATGAAGGCGTCCGGCCTCGTGTGGACGCCCGGCTTGGGAGGCATCTCGACGCGCCCCGCCGCCTTCTCGCGGAACATGCCCTCCAGCGCCGCGATGATGTCCGCCATCGGGAGTCCAAGCCCGGCCACATCTGCCTGAGAAAGGTAGAGGAACTCGCGCCCCAGTCGATCGGTCATCGTTGCTCTCCTCCAGATCGCAGCACGCGCACCCTGCGCCGCGCGGCCGGTCCGGCGTTCGTGCAAGAAGGTAGCACAGGTCTCCGGTTGGTCTTTGTCGGGGGCCTTGGCGGTTGACGTGGGATCCGCGCGGCAATCGTGCTATCGTGCGCCGCATGCGACCAGTGCTTGCGTTGTGCGGCCTCGCCCTGCTTCTGACCGTCGGTGTCGCCGGGCTGGGTGTCCCCCCGCCAGCCGCCGACGACTGGCCACAGTGGCGCGGGCCGAACGGCGCGGGCATCGGCGCCGGCACCTATCCCGACCGCTGGTCACCGACCGAACACATCGCGTGGAAGACAGAGATTCCCGGCAAGGGCCACTCGTCGCCGGTCGTCTGGGGTGATCGCCTCTTCGTCACGACGGCCATCGAGGGCTCCGAAATCCCCGGCTGGAAGGCGCCGGTCCACCTCGGGTTCGATAGAAAGCCGGGGTACGTCAACGCGGACAGCACTGGCGTGGGCCACATGCTGACGATGAAGGTCTACGCGATTCAGGCGACCACGGGCAAGATCCTGTGGGAGCGCACGTCGTTTGAAGGACCGCCGCAAGACGACCGTCACAAGTCCAACACGTACGCCTCGTCTACCGTCGCCACCGACGGCAAGCGGATCTACGCCTTCTTCGAGTGGGCCGGTCTGTACGTCTACGACCTGGGCGGCACCTTGAAGTGGAAGCTCGACCTGGGCTCCATGCTGAAAGCGGGGCTCGGCCCAGGCACATCGCCCATCGTCTACGAGAACCTCGTCATTCTCCAGTGCGACCAGGAGATGGGTGAAGGATCGTTCATCGCGGCGTTCGACCGCACCAATGGCAAGCAAGTGTGGCGCGTGGCGCGCACCACACGCCGCAGTTGGGCGACGCCGATCGTCGTCGGCGCGGCCGGGCGCGACGAACTCGTTGCCTCCGGTGCCGAAGCCGTCGTTGCCTACGATCCGCGGACGGGCAACGAGTTGTGGACGGCGCCAGGCACGGTCAGCCACCCGATCCCGAGCACCGTGACGGGGCGGGGCCTCCTGTTCGCCAGCGCGGGCAGCCAGTCCAAGGTGTTGCTGGCGCTGCGTCCGGGGGTTCAGGAGGACGGGGCAAGCCGGGTCGCGTGGAAGTACAACAAGGGCACCGCCTACGTCGCGTCACCGATCTTCTACGGCGACTATCTCTATCTCATCAGTGACGCCGGCATCATGACGTGCCTGGATCCGGTGACGGGCGCGCTGCAATACGAAGGCGGGCGCGTGCCCGTGCCCGCGACCATCCGGTCGTCACCCGTCGCATTCGGCGGCAAGATCCTCGTCACGAGCGAGGACGGCGACACGTTCGTCATCAAGGCGGGGCCGAAGTTCGAAGTGCTCACGACCAACTCGATTGCCGAGCCCGTGTGGGCGTCGCTCGCGCTGGCTCGCGGCATGGTCTTCATCCGCGGCGAACGCCATCTGTTCGGGATTCGGTGAAACGACTGGGCGCGATGAGCCGGCGCAGCCCCCCGGGGCATGGGGGGCATGAGGGATCACATCCTGGCGAGGCCCGCTTGGGTGTAGAATCCACGCGTTCACGTGTCCGACAATCCCGTTGCACCGAAGGGAATCGCCATGCGTTTGACCCGCCTCTGCCTGGTCGCTGCCGGCCTCGCTCTCGGCGTCGCCGCCTCCCCGACACTGTTTTCTCGCCAGGCCGCCGTTGACCCGGCGTCGGACATGCACTGGCGCCAGATCGGGCCCACCCGCGCGGGCCGCGCTCGCCCGCTCGCCGGCGTGCCAAGCCAGCCGAACGTGTTCTACGTCGGCTTCGACAACGGCGGAGTCTGGCGATCCACCGACTACGGCTCGAACTGGACGCCGATCTTCGACCGTGAGTCGACCGGCTCGATCGGCGCGATCGCTGTCGCACAGTCCGATCCGAAAGTGATCTACGTGGGCACCGGCGCCGCCATCATCCGGCCGGATTTGTCGACAGGCAATGGCGTCTACAAGTCCGTCGACGCCGGCAAGACGTGGGCGCATCTCGGGCTCAAGGACAGCCAGATGATCGCCCAGATCGATGTGGATCCGCGCGACCCCAATCGGCTCTTCGTCGCGGCGCTTGGGCATCCATACGGGCCGAACGCCGAGCGCGGCGTGTTTCGATCGACCGATGGCGGCAAGAGCTTCCAGAAAGTGCTCTACAAGGACGAATACACCAGCGCGAATGACGTTCGCATCGATCCGGCCAATCCCGACACGGTGTACGCCGCGCTCTGGGTGCAGCAGCAGAGCTACATCGAAGGCGGCGCGTTTGGCAGCACCGGTGGAGGCATCTTCAAGTCCACAGACGGCGGAACGACCTGGAAGCAGGTGACCGCTGGATTGCCCGATGTCATCCAGGCCAACCTCGGCATCTCGCAGAGCTATTCGAAGATTCTCTACGCGACGATCGCGGGAACTGCGGCGCCGGCGGCGGCGGTGGCTGGAGCGGGTGGCCCGCCTGCGGCTGCGGCAGCGCAGGGAGGACGCGGGGGCGGGCGCGGGGGTGGTGGCGGCGGCGGTGGCGGCGTCGGCCTCTACAAGTCCGTCGACGGCGGCGATCACTGGTTCCTCGCGGTGAAGGGGCCCAGCGGGACGGGCACGCGGACGCCAGACTCCCGTCCGCTCGGGCGCATCGGTGGCGGCGACCTGCCGCCGATCATCGTCGACCCCAGGAATCCCGATGTCATCTACAGCTGTTCGACCGTCCTGTGGCGATCGGAGGATGGCGGCCTGACGTGGACCGCGGTGCGCGGGGCGCCAGGGGGCGACGACTATCAGGGCGTCTGGATCAACCCGAACAACACCGACATCATTCTCGCCGTGGCCGACCAGGGCGCCGTCATCTCGGGCAACCGCGGCGCGAGCTGGAGCAACTGGTACACGCAGCCGACCGCGGCGATGTACCACGTGACGACAGACAACGCGTTCCCGTATCGCGTGTGCGGCGGCCAGCAGGATTCGGGGTCCGCGTGCGTGGACAGCCGCGGAAACGACGGTGAGATCACGTTCCGCAACTGGAGCCCCGTCGGCATCCAGGAATACGGCGAAGCCGCGCCCGATCCGAAGAACCCCGATCTCGTGTACGGCAGCTCGCGCAGTAACGTCACGCTGTTCAACCGCAAGACCGGCCAGATCAAGAACGTCGGCCCCAACCTCTCCGTGCCTGACGCGAATGGGATGATCTACACCCGCAACGTGCGGACGATGCCGCTCGAGTGGTCGCCGGTCAATCCGAACATGCTGTTCTACGCGCAGAACGCGGTGTTCATGACCACAGACGGCGGCCCGAACTGGACGCGCATCAGCGGCGATCTCACGCGCCAGGCGTGGGCCGTGCCAGCCAATACCGGAAAGTACGGCAGCAATGTCACGCCGGCTCCGACAGGTTCGATCACGGCGCTCTCGCCGTCGCCAATCGACGTGAACGTGCTGTGGGCGGGGACCGACGACGGAAGCATCCAGGTGATGACGGGGCCTGCGCGCACGTGGACCAACGTCACGCCGCCGGCGATCAAGCCGTGGACGCGCATCTTCAACATCGAGGCCGGGCACTTCAGCGTGCTCACGGCGTACGCCGCGGCGAATACCATGCGCCTCGACGACATGAACCCGCACTTCTGGCGTACGCACGACGGCGGCAAGACGTGGACGGAGATCAACACGGGGTTGCCCTCTGGCGCGGTGTCCAATTCGATTCGTGAGGATCCGCGACAGAAGGGGCTGCTGTACGCCGCCACGGAGACGCAGGTGTGGGTGTCGTTCGACGACGGCGACCACTGGCAGTCGCTGCGCCTCGACATGCCGGCGGTTTCCGTGCGCGACATCGCAATCAAGGATGATGCCACATGCATGTGCGCCGACCTGGTGGCGGGGACGCACGGCCGCGGGTTCTGGATCCTCGACGACGTGACGCCGCTCAGGCAGGCGGCGGCGATCCGCACCGCAGAAAGCGCGCGCGCGGCCTACCTGGTGGCGCCGGTGACCGCGGTGCGCGTGCGGTTCGGCATGAATCCGCCGACGCCGTGGCCGCCCGAAGTGCCGGCCGGTGAGAATCCGCCGCCCGGCGCCATCCTCGACTACTACCTGGCGGCCGATTCGGCCGGACCGGTCACGCTCGAAGTCCTCGACACGGGCGGAAAGGTGGTCCGCACATACTCGAGCACCGATCCGGTGCCCGCCGTTCACCCCGCGCTCGACCCGGTTGCGTACAACAAAATTTGCCAGGAGACGCCGTCGGCGCCGGACTGCTCGCAGCCCCTTTACTGGCCGGCGCCGCCGATGGTGATCTCGACGCGCCAGGGGCTGCACCGCGTGTGGTGGGACATGCGCTACGACCCGATCGGCGAGGGAGGCGGAGGACGCGGGGGCGGCGGCGGAGCGGCGGTGCCGCGCCGGACGTACGCGTCTGTCAACACGCCGTGGGCGCCCCCGGGGGCCTACACCGTCCGCCTCACGGCGGACGGCAAGAGCTACACGCAGCCGATCTCGCTGAAGCTCGATCCGCGCGTCACGGCATCGGCCTCCGCGGCCGACTTGGCGACGCTCGCCTCGCTGACGAAGGAAATGTACGAGGGCGCCCGCGCAGCGCATGCAACCTACACTCAGGCGCGCGCGCTGGTAACCCAGCTTGATGCGCTCCCGGGTGACGATATTGCGACGTTCAAGACCGCCATCGACGCGATCGCGCCGGCAGGGGGCGGAGCAATGGGCGGGGGGCGGGGACGGGCGGGCGGCCCGCCCTCCCCAGGGGGCTGGGCGGGGGGGGCAGGGCGGGGGGGGCCCCCCGCGCCGCGCGCCGGCGGGGGGCCCGGCGGGCCGCCCGCGCCCGGCCGCGCCGGGGCCGGCGGCCCGGCCCAGGCGCCGACGCTTCAGAGCGTGAGCACGGAGATGCTGTCGGCGGCGATGGCGATGCAGGCGGCCGAAATCGCACCGACTGCGCGCGAAGTAGCAGCATGCGCGACCGCGCGCACGAATGCCGCAATGGTGATGGCGAAATGGACCCGGCTCACCACCACCGATCTGGCCGCGCTCAACGCGAAACGGAAGGCCGCGGGGCAGCCCGCGATCGGCATGCCAAAACGCTAGTTGCGGCTGGTGACCGCCGGTCCTCTCAGCAGGACCGGCGGTGCGCCAGCAGTCCCGCGGTCCGGAATTGTGTCATTGCGCCCTGGCTGGGAGCTCGGGACGATTCCCGCCACTGCCTTGACACGGCTTCATTGCTCCTTGCTCTCGCTGGCGGACGGGCCGAAGCCGCAACGTCCGCGCACGCCTTGCCGGAATCGTTCCCGCTCCTCAGGGGTCATGAGCTCCCAGCGCTCCGCCATGCGACGGCGGAAATTGGAGCGACCGGAACCGTGGATGCCAAATCCGCCGAAGAGGATCCGGCACAGCGCCAGAATTCCAAGCGCTTGCCAGAACGTAATCTGGCGCCAGCCGAAGATCGGCGGCAGCAGCCAATTCCACAGTTGCAGCACGACTTCGCCGCCGATGGCGATAAACAGCAGAATCCCCAGAATCGCCAGCGGAGCCAGGAAGATCCATTTCCTTCTCATCTTCAGTTCCTCATGCTTTCGTAAATTCGTCGTAAATGCTTCGCAATCGCTCGCGCAGATGCCGCACCGCATAACGTTTGCGGGAGAGCAGCGTATTCACGCTCACGCCGGTCTCGGCGGCCATCTCCTTGAAGCTGCGCCCTTCCAACTCGTGCGCGACAAACACCTCGCGCTGCTCCGCCGGCAGTTCGTCGACCGCCAGCTCGAGTTCATCGAGAAGCACGTTGCGGGCGTAAAGCACGTCCGGTCCGGCATCGGGCGAAGGCAGCAGGTCTTCCAACTGCAGCCGCTCGTCGTCGTCCGCGACGGCGGTATCGCTGAAGCTCTCGGGCCTCTTCCTGCGGAACAGATCGGTGATGCGATTGCGCGCCACGCGAAACAGCCAGCCGGTGACGTGCTCGATCGGCATCAGCAGGCGATTCGCTTCCACCAGCTCGTAGAAGACGTCCTGCAGAATGTCTTCAGCGTCGCGCGGGTCGGGCACGCGCCGGCGAATGAAGTTGCGCAGCCGGGACTGCTCCCGCTTGACCACTTCGGAGATCCGCTGGTCCTGTTCGTGTTCCATCCGCTCCAGCCCGGGGTCCCCGGCGCGCGGAATTTGCGCGCTGGGGTGGAGGCCCGCCTCGTCCTTCATCTACGGTTGTAGACGAATGAGGGGGTGCGGATATTGTAGGGTCGCTGGTGAACCGATCGCATTCCAATCCCGCTCGCGCAGATGGATTGACCCATATCTGTCGCCCAGGAGCGGGCGATGCCGAGCTCCGCCTTCTGGTGCTGCGGGTACTTTTTGAGGGTGTGCGGAACTGCCAGCACCAGGTTGTTCCGGACGAGGCAACAGGCGGCGGATCGCTACTTCGCGAACCGATACTCGAATCGATACGAGCCGGATCCCGCCTCGATCAGGACGTCGAGGCCATCCTGGCGCGAAGTTATAATCCCGTCTCCAGTTACCAGGGGCCGGCCGCCGGCCGTCACATCCGCGAGCCGCGCGCCTGGCAACCGGATCGTGGCGGTGGTATTGGCAGGAATCTCGACGGCCAGCTCGAATGCGGGCCCGTCGATCTTCCAGGCGGATCCCACACGGCCGTACGGCGTGATGTGGGACGCGCTGACACGCGTGAACCCGCCACCCGGCCTCGGCTGGATGAGGGTGTGCCTGTAGCCGGGCGCGGCGGGATCGATCTCGATGCCGGCCATGACGCGGTACATCCACTCGCCGATCGCGCCGTACGCGTAGTGATTGAGGGAGTTCATCCCCTTGTCCTGGAAGGTGCCGTCCGGCCTCACGCCGTCCCAGCGCTCCCAGATCGTCGTGGCGCCCTGCTTCACCGGGTAGAGCCACGACGGATACTCCTCCCGATTGAGCAGCCGGTACGCCTCATCGAGGTATCCGTACCGGCTCAACACGTGACACAGGTAGGGCGTGCCGACGAACCCCGTCGTCAGGTGCTTCCGCTGACGCACGTCCTGCGCGAGCCTGGCGGCCGCCGCCGCGCGCAGCGGCTCGGGCAGCAGGTCGAACTGCAGCGCCACCGCATACGCCGTCTGCGTGTTCTCGCCGACGCGGCCGGTGGCCGTCACGAACTCCCGCTGAAACGCGGTCTTGATCTTTTCGAGCAGCGCGCCGTACGTCGCCGCGTCCTCCGTCTTGCCCAGGACCCGGGCCGTGCGCTGCAGCAGGTCGGTCGAGTAGGCGAACATCGCGGTCGCAATCAGGTCCTTGCCCGTGGTTGCGCCAGGGTAGTCGGATGCCGTACTCGCGAACGCAAGCCAGTCGCCGAAGGTGAAATCCTCGCTCCAGATATAGTCATTGCCCGCGCGCCGCCTGATGTACTCGACCCAGGCAACCATGCTCGGGTATTGGGTCTCCAACACTCGTCTGTCCCCATAGCTCTGATACATCGTCCAGGGGATGATGACCGCTGCGTCCGCCCATGCTGCTGACCCCGCCTGCGGTTGTTTAGGCGAGCTCAACACGTCCGGGATGACGTGCGGCACGCTGCCTGTTTCCAACTGGTCTGCCGCAACGTCCCTGAGCCACTTGGTGAAGAACCCGGCCACGTCCATGTTGAACGCCGCGGTCCGGGCGAACACCTGCGCATCGCCCATCCACCCAAGCCGCTCATCCCGCTGCGGGCAGTCGGTGGGCACGTCGACGAAGTTGCCCTTCTGGCCCCAGAGGATGTTGTGCTGGAGTTGGTTGATGAGCGGGCTGGAGGTTTCGAAGGTGCTTGCGGGTGCCATGTCCGAATGGAGGACGATGCCCGTGAGGCTGTCGGGCGTCACCTGGCCCGGGTAGCCGTCCACGGCCACGAAGCGGAAGCCCTGGAAGGTGAAGTGCGGCTCGAAGGTTTCGATGCCGCCGCCCTTGAGGGTGTAGCGAACCGTTTGCTTCGCCGCTCGGAGGTTCTCCGTGTAGAAGTTGCCCTGCTTGTCGAGCACTTCGGCATGGCGCAGCGTGACCGTGGTGCCCGCCGCGCCGTCGACCTTCAACCGGATCCAGCCGACCATGTTCTGGCCCATGTCGGCCACGGTGTCACCCGCGGGAGTCTTGAATACCTTGATGGGCTTGATCTCGCCCGTCCTTCGAACCGGCGGCCCCGCTGGGGCGACGAGCAGATCCTTGCGCGCTTCGACCACCTTTACTCCCGACCAGCCGCCGTCGGCGAATCCCGGCGATGACCAGCCCGGCTTCTCGAGGCGGGCGTCGTAGGTTTCCCCGTGGTAGATCTCCGACATCAGGATCGGTCCGGTTGACGACTTCCACGCCCCATCGCTGGCAAGCGTTTCCTGCCGGCCGCCGCGGTACGAGACGACGATCTGCATGAGCAGGCCGAGGCGACTGCCGTAGATGTTTCGCTTGTCGTCCCAGGCGAGGTAGCCTCGGTACCAGCCGTTGCCGAGGGTGACGCCGACCGCGTTCGGCCCCTTCTTCAACAGCCCGGTGACGTCGTAGGTTTGGTACTGCAGCCGCTTGTTGTAGCTGGTCCAGCCCGGCGTGAGGACGGCATCGCCGACGCGCTGGCCGTTGATCGCCATCTCGTAGAGGCCGTGGCCCGTCACGTAGGCGCGGGCGCGTTCGATGTCTCCTGTAAGAGAGAACTCCCGCCGCAACATCGGCGACGGGCCCGACTTGGCGACGTCTTCAGGCAGATCTGGCTCAATCCAGCTCGCCTTCCAGTCGGACGGCTGCAGCAGACCGACTTCCCAGAATGCGGCCTCGCTCCAGCCGGAGGCTGTGCCGCCGCCATCCCAAATCCGCACGTGCCAGTGGTACCGCTGACCGGCTTGCAGGGCCGGTCCGGCATAAGCGACATTCACCGAATCGCCTGACTTGACCACGCCCGAGTCCCAGGTGAATCCTTTGCCGCCGCTGAGCGCACGCTCGCTCGGCGCCACCTGGACCTGGTACGCCGACTGCGCGAGCCCCCGCGCGCTCCCCTGGAGTTGCCAGCTCAGGCGAGGTTTCTGGACGTCGATGCCGATCGGATTGACGGCGTACTCGGTACGCAGGGTGACGACCGACAGCCCAGGCGGCTGGGCCTTCTGGAATGACGACACGACCGCCACTCCGAGCATCGCCAGAACGACGACGACAGCGAACGAGCGCATGGTGTTCATACGGGCCTCCGGCACGACGGAGATTATCGCCGAATCAGGTACGCCGTGGCGAGCGACCAACGGCGGCGACGAACGGCCGGGGCGCCGGGTCCGTACACATCCGAGCGTGTGCGCCGGAGCGCGGTTGCCGCGATGTCGTGTCCATTAATGGTCGAGGAAGAACGCCGTCGTCGCGCGGCGTGATGGTCGAAATGCCTTTGGTTTGGCCGGGAGGCAGGGATGTGAACCCCGAAAGGCGAAGCGGCCTTGCCCTCCCCATGCGATGAGGGCTGTGGCAGCGGCTACCCGTCCAACGCATGCTGTGGGATGGGGTGGACCGAGGCGTTTCTGGTTGGCTCAATCGAGGATGTTCCCCGTAGTCAGTTCTCGGAGGAACCGCATGATCGGCCAGATATGGAGCGGCCCGTCTTTGAGTTCCGTCGGTCCCGTGTACACGCCGTGCCCGGCTTTCATTACACCCTGATCGATCAGGCCCTTGAGGGCGGCCCCGTACTCCCGTCGCCAGGTGGCGGCCGCTCTTACTTCGATCCCCACAGTGCGCGCGCCACGGGTCCAGACGAAGTCCACCTCGGTGCCGGCTGGCGTGCGCCAGTAGTGCAGGTGCCCTCCAAGATTCCGGAACGCCATTGCCGCGCGCAGTTCGTGCAGCACCCAGGTCTCGAGCAGGAACCCGCGTTCGAGCCCGTCGAGGGGCTCGCGAAGTCGTCCACTGAGCGCCCGCGCCACGCCCGGGTCGAAGAGGTAGAACTTCGGGCTTGCCACCTCCTTGACCTTCGCCCGCTTGCGCCAGGCAGGCAGCCAGCAGCCGATCAGCGTGTCCTCGAG
>Ga0315286_10002604_pt1 | contig 16863 bp, 13 predicted proteins | sample YL17G10_0_MG_FD_205038 | JGI IMG/M metagenome (GOLD analysis project Ga0315286, IMG submission 205038) | Sediment microbial communities from Yellowstone Lake, YNP, Wyoming, USA - YL17G10_0 | ecosystem: Environmental > Aquatic > Freshwater > Lake > Sediment | place: USA: Wyoming | collected...
GAGAGGATGGGGGGAAACACCGAGATTTTCCCCTTTTTCGTCCTTCAGGATTTTCGAAAAACCTTCGTAATTCTGCCATCCAAAGGCGTAGTCGGCAATCAAGAAGTACCATCGCTTCCCAAGATTCTTAGCCGTAAATCGACCCATGACATTGCCCAACATGTAAGGGGCGATATCCGGATGGAATGTATACTTGCTGAACGTAGGCAAAGCCGTAATGGGGTCGCTCATCGTGTTGCACATATTAACAATCTTCCTGGGATAGGTCTGCTCGTGGACGGCAAGACCCTCATGGCCCAAATTGGCGCCACACATGAAATCGATTTTGTCGCTTTCAATCAACTCTTTGGCTCGGGTGGAGGCGCCCGCTGCGGTTCCGGCAGTATCCCTGACGATAATCTCCACTTTCCTTCCGAGAATGCCTCCCTCTGCATTGACCTGCTCCATGGCGAGGATAGAGGCGTCCCGAAACTCCGTCCCAAGAAGGGCCGCGGTTCCACTCAAAGCCGCCGGGACGCCGATCTTGATCGGCGTGTCTCCTAACGCATACTTTAGAATCGGTGGAAAACCAAGCGTAGCGCCTACTGCTCCAGTTGTTGCCCCAGCAATTTTTAAGAACTCTCTCCTCGTCCAGATTTTCCCTTTACTTTTTCTTCCTTCCTTGTTCATTTTTTCTCTCCTCCTTTCACCGTTGGAATATCTTTTCGTCCCCATAACTTTCAATTGCCTTCCTATGAAAGAGCCCGGTCTTTAAAACATCGATGCCGATACTTAGGTTTGAAGAATTTTCCTGGTTGGAGAAATCAGGTGCGAGCAAAGGAGTCTTGGAATAATAGATTCTTTATACGTACAGGGGGAAAAAAAGAAGGGGCCCCTGGGTTGATCAAACCCCGAGTTGGGCACTAACCCTGCGAACCTATCAGCCCTTTGAGCTTTTCTCATCCGCTTCAGGTCTGCCGGTGAAAGGGGCTTCTGGGCATCATAGCAGAATTTCGCCAAACCGAAAACCCTCATAGGATAATTCGTTGTTTCCTCTCGCCATTCTTCTCCTGTCTTCCAGGGGGGATACCTTTTATATTCGGATCCCTCTTCTTCAGAGCGCCATACCGCCCGAAAATTAATGGGGGGGGCAAGGGTATTAGCCCTTTATAAAGTTTTATTTTCCTTTGCGAATTGTTAGACGGTCTTTCTGCTTTTTCGCTTTCCTTTCCATTTAAAAAAATCTTTTCGGCCTTTAGGCCGACTATCCCATTAGGGAGCCTATATTAAAGCGGTTTTTTTTTGATGTCAAGCAAAAAAAGGGCAAAAAATGGGCGACAGGAAGGTCTTGCCTGCCTTGATTTACGGGATTAATGAACGAGTGGGCTTCCTTTCTCTTTCGGGAAAATGAGGGCCGGGAAAAGAACTCTCCTCCAACTCTTAAAAAGACTTCTCGCCGAAAAATCAAAAACCATTCATCTCCTCAAAGCCCCCTCTGCATTCAAAGATCTTTTGAAGAAAATTTCCTTTGCTCCGAAAAGGACTCCCGCGAGAAAGGCGATTTCAATCATCACTCGCGAATCTTGATGGTCTCGTAAAAAGTCCATCTACGGCGTTGCGCAACTTCGCCGTTGCGGCGCACCTGTACGTGCGCCTCACTCCTCCGTTTTTGCGCGCCTTGCATGTAGGGGCGAGTTGCCCTCGCCCGATCATGAGCGTCCGGCCGGACGCCCCTACAATCGAAACCATCGATCCGCTAACTTCTTACGAGATCATCAATTTTGGAAAGCCGGAGAAACCTGGGGGGGGAGCAGAATCTATTTTCAATCGGTGCCCCCGGTCAATATTTGCAGCCACAACTGATTAATTCTCGGCAGGGAAATTTGGAAATGACTTCCGGATCGCCATCGGTGATAACCGTCATCTCCTCGATTCGGGCTCCATCGATCCCTTCCCCATCATACGTCTCGAGAGCAATCACCATTCCTTGCTGCAATTCCACCGGGTGGTCCATGCTGTACAGCCGGTGGATGACCGGTCTCTCCCAAAGCCCCACCCCGACTCCATGACCAAAGGCCAGGCCGAAGGCTTGGGATTCAGATTGAAAACCCCAATAGGATGCCGGAGGCCATACTCCGCAAACATCGGCCGTGGTATTCCCTGCCCGGAGTTTTTCGATTCCCCTCTGCAGCATCTCATAGGCACGCCGATACATATCCCTTTGTTTCGAACTCGAGGGTCCACAGCACAGGGTGCGGTAATAACAAGTATGATACCCATTTAGCAGAGTAACAATGTCGGCGAACAGCAGGTCTCCCGGCTGGAGAACCCGATCCGAACTCAGATGGGGATGAGGATGGGTTCGCGGCCCGCTGGTGATTTGGATATTGATGACCCACTGGGCTCCCAGCGTATGCAGGACATAACTCGCTTCCGCCTGGAGATCGTTCTCCCGGATTCCGGGTTTCAGGATTGAAGCCATGCGATCAAACGCCGCATCAACGGTTGCCGCCGCCTGCCGCATGATCATAATTTCATCTTCCGTCTTGACCGCTCGCGCTTCCAGCATGACATCCTGGCCATCCCCCAGTGTGAAACCGGCCGCTTGAAGGGCCAATATCAGTTGGGCATCCAGGATATCGATGCCGACAGGGTCCTTCTCAACCTTGTGTTCCTTCAAAACCATTAAAACATCCCGGACAAAACTTTCGCTTGCCTGGAAATGTTTCGGCAAAGCCCCCATCATCGTGGTGTGGGCGGGGAAACTTCGCTCGGCGATCCAGGGGCAATAGAGCTTCTCGGCTGCAACCTCTGAACCGAAACCAAAAATGTAGGGTTTCTCTCCTCGCGGAAGGATTGCATATCTTCCCATCTGGTCCACTTCCGGGGAAGCGACGGCCGTGGATGTCGCATAGCGTTTGTTCCCCGGGTCAAAAAGCAAAAGGGACCCCAGGTTCGTTTTATCCATGGCCCGATGGATTTTTTCCAGCCTTTGCTGCCGCAGCCGATCGAAATTAATCCGTTCCTCATAATCCACTTGCATCGTTCCCACGGTGCCTTTTCTCATCGGGTTCTTTCCTCACCACTTTTTCTATTGGGCGAAACACCGCCGCATCTGGCTTTCAAACAATTCGCTTAAGAAAGCGCTTCCAAGCCGCTATTCCCACGCCTGACTTTGCTGTACGAGTTCGAGAACAATCCCGTCGGGATCGCGAAAATAACACCACTTCCATTCGATCTTGCCGGATTCCATATAAGTATTGATCGGGGAGTGAAACTCGACCCCGGCTTCTTCCAATTTCCTTCTGGTCTCTATAATATTATCTACCTGCAAGGCCAAATGCGCCGATCCCGCAATCGAGGGGTTCTTGTGGTAGGTTTGGGGCTTCGGATCCGTATATTCGATGAATTCGACCCTCGTGCCTCCGATATTCATCACGGCGAGTTCGAGGTCGGCATGCGGCTGGTTTATTCCCCATCGCGTTCCAAATAGGGCCGTCCCAAGCGTTTCGTACTTATTGCGGCCCTGGGACTGGAGTTTTACTCCCAATACCCGAGTATAGAAATCTATAGTCCGCTGAATATTTGTAACGGAAAAACTGAAATGATGCACTCCGGAAATCATGTCCAATCCTTCCCTTCAGATCATCGCCCCGTTGGGTTTCCGGGAATTCTTCTTTCCGTTGAGCTGGCCTCAATAAAGGCGTTTGCCTCTCTTTTCCCACCCCTCGCCGCAGATCTTGTTCGGCTGGATCTCTGACCCTTTTGCGAGATTGCGAGCTCGCGGGCTTTATTCCTTCCGAATCCCGGCCCATTCCTCCAAAAAAGTTACCATGGCAAAAAAGTCTAAATTCCCCTTGCCGGTTGCTTGCATTCCTGCATAAAACTGACGAACCAATGCCGTAACCGGCAGGGGGAGATTCAAAGCTTTCCCCGTCTCCAAAGCCAGGTCGAAATCCTTGGCCATTTGTTCCGCCGCGAAGACAGGAGCAAAATTTCGCTCTTTCAGGGCTTGTGCCTTATAGGCAATCAAAGGCGAGGCGACCACGCTTTGGTTGATTGCGTCAATCATGGTCGCCCAATCGATCCCGCTTTTCCTACCGAAATTTAAGGCCTCCGCAACCATCATCGCCGTTGTTCCCACCATCATGTTTACCAGGAGCTTTAGAGAGCGCGCCTCTTCCCCCGCCCCCAGGTAAAAAAACTTTTGACCCAGGACCTGCAGGACCGCCCGGCATTCTTCAAAAGCCCGCTCCGGACCGGAGACAAAAATCGTCAAAGTGCCCGCTTCCGCAAATTTCGTGCTCCCGGAAACGGGGGCCCGTAAGTACAAAACCTCTTTTTCCGCGGCCCTTCGGGCCACTTGCAAGGAGGTTTTAGGGGAGACGGTGCTCATGTCAACCAAAACCCTTCCTGCCGCAGCATTTTCCAACACCCCGTTTCTACTTAAGGCGACCTCCTCCAGGGCGGCATCATCGGAAATCATCGTGAAGACCAGATCACAACTCTCCCCCAAAGCCTTCGGTGATTCCGCTGCAACCGCTCCCTGGCCTTGCAAGGCATCGACCCTGGCCCGCGTACGATTGTACACTGCGACCTCATATCCGGCCCGAATTAGGCGAGTAGCCATGGGAAGGCCCATTTTCCCTAAACCAATCCATCCGACCTTTTTCCCCCGGTTGGTCATTTTTCTAACCTCTTGAAAACAGGTACGGAGAATAACGGCGCAGCCTTGCGCCCGCTCGCGACCCGTTTGCCGCAAAATCCCTCGGTTGACCACTTCGGTACAGTCCCCGTCGGAACGAGAGAGAGAAAACACCGGAAACAGGGCGCGACCTTCCAGCGCTCTTTCTGGCTCAGAGTCTTTCGAATCCCTTAGGACCCCACGTAGGCCATGGTCCCGGGAACGCCGCAAGAGATCAATTCTTCAATCGGGTAACGGAAAATGCGCTCACACCCATCTCGGGTAACAACTACTTCTTCCTCAATCCGGGCCGCCCCCTTTCCATCTGCTGACGGGCAGTACGTCTCGAGGGCAAAGACCATTCCCTCGCGGATGGGGTACGGATGTTCCAGGGAGATCAGCCGGGAGACAACCGGTTTCTCCCAAATGCTCAATCCGACCCCGTGCCCGAACTGCAAGAGGAAGGCCTCCTCTTCGCTCTTCAGGCCGAACTCCCCGGGGGCAGGCCATGCTCTGGCAATGTCCGCAGTCGTCGCTCCGGGCTTGACGACATCGATGGCATCTTTCAACCATTTCCACGCTGTGGCATAGGCCTCCAACTGTTCGCGGGATGGCTTTCCGCAGATAAAGGTCCGGTAGTAGCAGGTGCGGTAGCCCATATAAGAATGCATAATGTCAAGAAAGATCATGTCCCCCGGCCGAATGATCCGATCCGAAAAAGTGTGGGGATGTGGTATCCCGCGCTCTCCCGCCACACTGTTGACGCACTCCACCAGCTCGGATCCCAGGGAATAAAGGACCTGGTTCGCGACGGCTACGAGATCATTCTCCCGGTTCCCTGGACGAATATGGCGAACTACTTCCTCGTATGCGGCATCCACCATGGCGGCAGAGATTTTGAGCAGTTCGATTTCGTCCCTTGTTTTGATCATTCGCGCTTCCAGCATGGTTTGCTGGCCATCCACAACCTCCAAGTTCACTCTCTCCAGAGCCCGGACGAGGGGGATGTCGGCAATGTCCATCCCCACCGGCATTTTCTCAACCCCGTGCTCCTGGAGCCAACGATAAATTTCTTGGGCCCCCTTTTCCACGCTCTTCACTTCTGACGGAATCGCGCCTCTCATCGAGCCGACAGCGGGGAAAATGCGATTGGCTAGCCAAGGGCAGGAGATTTTCTTCGCCGGCGTCGCCGGATCGAAGAGCAGAGGCTCCGCCCCCTTAGGCAGGATACAATACCGATTCATCTTATTGCGACACCATTCGCCCACGTGAGTGCCCGTAATGTAACGGATATTGTCGAAGTCGTAGCAAATGAGGGCCCCCAAATCGCTGGCCTTCAAAGCGGCTTTGGCTTTATCCAGCCGCTCCTTGCGCAGGCGTTCAAAATTCACCCTTTCCTCGAAATCAACCCCCATAGTTCCGTAGCGCATGGGCCTCCTCCAGAAAAATCGTTATGCACAGCAAAAAATGTCTTTCCTTCTCAGTGGATCCGCGTTCTCTTTTCCTGAAGGGAAACGCCGGTGTCCGCTAGCTCCTTGTTTTTTTTTCCGCAGCCCCTGAAGGGATTTTATCCCCAATAAAATTTCCTGGCTTTTTCCAACTCCGGGTCGGTCGCCCGCTGATAGGTAAGATGCCGGGATACCCCAAGCTTTTCCAGCTTCCTTAAGTCCACAAGGATCTCCGCCACCTTGATCGCCGCCGCCGAAGCATCAACCACCGGCACTCCCGTTCCAGGAATATCAAAATAATCAAAATACGCCAGGGCAGGTGCCAACCAGGCGTCCGCACAGATGATCACTTCGGCCCCATCCCGAATGCACTCCCGCGCCACTGCCTCAAACTTTGGCCAAATGCTCTTCTCCATCACTTTTTTATCAAACAACCCCTCTACCTCCTGCCCGTTCAACTCGCACGACCGGATCGGATTCATAATCGCCCGGCTCTCTAAACCATAAAAGCGAATCAAATTCGACTTGGGAGGAATCAACCGTCGAAACACGGTTATCCCGGCGAACTTCGCCCCTAACAAGCAGGCCAGATGGCAGGCCGATTCGGTCACCCCGACGACCGGGATCGTTAGTACCTCTTTCAGGTACTGAAGGCCGGTATCTGTGGCCGCTCCCACTAAAACCGCATCGCATCCATCTTTCTCGGCTTTTATGCCCGCCTCTACAAACCACCGGTTGTTCAAAAATTCAATATACGGAAAATGCACGGTCCAGCCGGATTTCTCCGGAAAATACATTTGTACCTTCGTCTCCGGCCGCTGTTTGGTAACCTTTTCAAAATACTGTTCAAATCCTCGCCATACCGGTCGGAAATCCAACCCCGCCTCACTCTTCGTCTCCTTGGGCAACAAGTTAGTCCAACCAATCTTCATAACCACACCCTCCCTCTTGATAGGTTTTGATTAAATGGAAATGATCTTTGGCCCCTTTCCCAGAAGCCTTGTTTCTCAGGATTTCTCCATCGGTGAAGTCTAAACTCGCGCAATCTGCATCTCTTCTCTTCCGCTCACTCTTTTTGAGGGCTAGCGGCAACTTCTGCGGAAACGACAGAATTTCCTGTTGCCTTTTCCCGCCTCAAGGGCAAATGTCAACCCGGAACCTTAGGGTTTGGCCACCGGTACGAAACGTCCATTTGGTTTTTCCGTTAATTGACGGTTCTCGGCCACCAACTCCCCCATGACGAGGGTGGAAACAGGCACCCCTCTCAACTTCATCCCTTCATAGGGAGACCATTCTTTGGCCCGTGTCACCATTTCTTTCGACCGAACCGTCCACTCTCGATGGGGGTCCACGATCACGATGTCTGCATCCGCACCAGGTACCAACGCTCCCTTACGAGGATATAAATTTAATAGCCGCGCCGTTCCTTCACTCGTCACCTTTACCATCTGTTCAATGGAGAGTCGCCCCTTGTTGACTCCCTCACTGATCATTACCGCGCAAAAAATCTCCACCCCCGTTGCAAAACCCGGCAAGGCCGACCATAGATCCCCCCCCTGCTCTTTTTCTTTCCGGGTATAGGGACAGGTATCCGTCCCCATCGTCGTAATCACCCCATCCCGCAGAGCTGCCCAAAGCGCTTCTTGATCGTCTTTCTCCCGGAGCGGTGGATTGATTTTTCCAAACAACCCCACGGGATCATATTTGGTCATGGTCAAATAAGTCGGCGTCGTCTCTCCGTAAATCCGCACTCCCGCTTGCTGCCACCGCTTCAATTCTTCCACCGCCTCCCGTGTACTCATATGGGCGATGTGTACCGGCGCCCCTGTGGCCTTGGCAATCCAGGCGGCTGAATCCAAGCTCATTGCTTCAATAAAATCGGGCCGGGCCTCGGTCCATGCCGGCAAATCCATCCGCTTGCCCTGATACCGCGGTTGCAGCAGATCCATAATATCCTGTTCCTCGCAGTGCAACGTGGCCATCGCCGGATATCCATACTCTGCCAGAATTTCACACGCTCGATAAACCATTCCATCGTCGCATCCCAACTGCCCGATCTTTCGCCCCTCCTCTCCCTTATAAGCCGTATAGAACATTTTGAACCGGGACATGCCTAGATCACATAACTTGGTCATCTCCTCCAGATGGGCTGGCAGCTGAATCGCGCAATGAAACGCATAGTTGACGTAAGACTTCCCCCGACCCCACTCGATGATTTTCTTCGCAAAAGGAATGTAAGATTCCAGGGTGGCCAACATCGAACAAATGGTGGTCACCCCATTTAGGGCGCAGCCTGGCGTCTCGGTCTTGAAATCACTCTCGATTCGATCCGCTGGTCCCCCCGCCCCCAGGTGATAATGCATATCGATCAACCCCGGGATGATATATCCTCCCTGGGCATCGATGTACCGGCTGGCCTCGGGCAACGCCGCATCCGCCTCTACGGCCACAATCTGGGTTCCTTTCACCGCCACTCCCCCAAGGATCGTATTTTGGGGGGTCACCACCCTACCATTCCGAATCACGATATCTGCCTTCATAAAAAACCTCCTTCCTGATTCAATTTGATACCATCAGGTTAATTTCTCCCCGGATGGGGAAAAATCCCAATATTGTACCTTCTGGCGCCAGAATGTTTCTGCACCCCAATCGGCAGGACGGTCAAACTCCCAAGCTGGAGGATGAATATTTAAATTGAACTCGCTCTTTTCAATCCCTTCCCGGATCGTCTGTTTGCTTTGTGTTCAAGTTAAATAGGCTTTTCTGAGCTTTTCGTCCTGCAAAAGCTTTTCCGGGGCCTCTTCTTGGAAAACAATTTTTCCCAGCTTCATCCCATAGACCCGGTCGGCAATCTTGAGAACTTCGTTAACATTCTGCTCAACGATGATGATGCTGCTTTTGATCTGCTCCTTGACACTGACGATGGCTTTCATAAGATTCCGAAGGACCAAAGGGGCTAGGCCAAGGGAGGGTTCATCCAAAAGGAGGATTTGGGGCTTTAGCATGAGCCCACGGGCAATCGCCAGCATCTGCTGTTCTCCTCCGCTCAAGGTGCTGGCCATCTGGGTTTTCCTCTCTCTTAATATGGGGAAGAGATTACAAACCTGCTCCACGGATTTCTCAACTTCTTCCCGCCGGGAGAGAAGATACCCGCCCATCTCCAGATTTTCCAGGACCGTGAGGGGTTTAAACACTTTGCCACCCTGCGGAACAACGGAGATTCCATGCCGGACATTGCTGAAGGCCGGCCGTTGACTGATATCCTGTTCGTTGAAGAGGATTCTTCCCTTGAAAGGATGGATTTGGCCAGAAATGACCCTCAGAGCGGTTGTCTTACCCGCACCATTCGGCCCCACCATGGCCAAGAGCTCCCTTCCGGCAAGGATGAAGGAAACTCCGTTCAGGACCGTCTTCTTTCCATACCCGGCTTCAACGTCCTGCAATTCCAGCAACATGTTCTCAGCAAACTCCCAGATAAGCCTGGATGACCCGTTGGTCACAACGAATTTCGTCAGGGGTCCCAGCGGCGATTTTATGGCCGAAGTCCAGCACCACGACATAGTCGGAAATATGAATAACCACATCCATGTTATGTTCAACGATGAGCACCGTCTTCCCGTCTTCCACCAATTGGCGGAGCAGGTCCATCATCCTGAGGATGCTCTTTTGATCCAGCCCCGAAGCAGGTTCGTCCAGGAGAAGAAGGGTCGCATCCGTAGCCAGGGCTCTGGACAGAATCATCAATTTTTGTTCGGCATACGATATATTCTCGGCCAGCTCTTCTGCGACCTCTTCAAGACCTGCGAATTCGATCAATTTATCAATTTTTTTCATCATCCCGCTGCCCAGGTTTTTCCCCCGGAGGGTGGCCTGAATCAGGTTTTGCTCATGGGTCTCTCGCAGCCCGACTAAAATATTCTCCCTTACGGTAAGTTTATTTAGGGCCCGCACCTCTTGGAAAGTTCTAACGATCCCCATATTGACAATCTGGTAAGGGGGAAGCCCTGTGATCTCTTTTCCCCGAAAAAGAACCTTCCCGGCATCCGGCTTCAGAAATCCAGTGATCAGGCTAAAGGCAGTTGTTTTCCCCGCCCCGTTAGGACCGATGAGACTGTTGATCGTTTTTTCCTCGATACCGAAGGAAAGATCAACGATAGCCTTCAACCCTCCGAAAGATTTGGATACTTTCTCCACTGCAAAGATGGACATTTTTCCCCGCACCCTCTCATGGTTTCCGGCGAATCTCCGACAAAATTCCCTGTGGCCGAAAGCGCATAAAAAAAATGATGAGCAAACCGTAGAATATCTGCCGCAGGGGCGCCGCCACCGTACTGGGAATATTCAGGAAACGAAGAATTTCCGGGAAGGCAATCAGAAGGGGAACCCCTACCAACGCCCCCTGGATATTTCCGCTTCCTCCAATAATGACCAAACAGGAAATGAAAATGGATTCTTCCAATGAAAAGGTGAAGGGATCGATAAAAGAAACGATGCTTGCAAAAAAACTTCCGGCGAGAGCAGCCAGCGAACAGCCGATGATGAAAACAGCGACCTTGTAAAAAACGATATTTTTTCCTAAGGCCTCGGCAGCCATTTCGTCTTCCCGGATGGCTTTCAAAATCAAGCCGAAAGGGGATTTGGCCAAGCGCGCGGTGAACCATAAACAAAGGAGCATGAAGATCAGAGAAAGAAGAAAGCAGGAGAAATTCGACTGGAAGCGAAATCCTAAAATCTCCGGCTTAGGAATACCGGCGAAACCGTTGGAGCCACCAGTAAATGCCAGATTGATCATCAGACTCATGACGATAAATTGAATCCCAAAGGAAACCGCAATATAGTGGTCTCCTTTGACCCGCAGAGAAGCCACTCCAAATAAAGTGCTGATGGCAACCGCGAATAGCAAAACCAGGGGGAGGGTCGCCAAAAAGCTCCACTGGTAGTTCATCATCAGAATCGTAGTTACGTAGGCACCAATTCCCATGAAGGCGGCGTGGCAGACCGAAATCATTCCCGTATATCCTAAAATTAAATTTAGGGAAATCGTCAGAACGATATAAATGTTAACTATAATCAGGATAAAAAGGACAAATTCCACCTTTAGCTCCTTGTCTTTAAATCCTTCAAATCCTTTTTCAGCGGGCGGCCGTTTTGAATAGTCCTCTCGGACGAATGACTAAAAGCAGGACAATGATCCCGAAGAGGATCACCTGCTTCCACTGGGAAGAGAGGACCACCATCCCGATGTTTTCAATAATTCCCAGGGATAGGCTGATGACCCCTATTCCCGTGAGTCCCCAGCCTGCCCCGATGAGGGTGGCGATAAAGCCCAGAAGGGCTACGCTCAGTCCGGTCGTCGTATCCATTCCGAAGTCCATGATCTGCAACGCTGCCGCCAGACCGATGAGCGCCGATCCGATAAAGAAGATCCAGAGCCGTAGGGTTTTTGTGTCCATGCCCATTAACTCAGAGGTTTTCGGGTCTGCGGCAAACGCCCGAATGGCTTTGCCCATTTTGCTTCTCCCCATGAAGAGATGGAGAGCGCCCCACAGGGCCGCAACCGTAGCTATGGTAATAATCTGGAAATAGGTAATGCGAATGTTTCCCAACTGTCGGCCCCGGAGCAGATCCTGAGAAATGGGCACGACCAAGGGCTCACTTTTCCAGATGAGCAGGGCAATATTCTGCAGGACAATCGTGAGTCCCACGGCGGTAAGAAAAATTTGCACGGGGGTGGCTTGAAGCTCGTCCAGAGGCCGATAGCAGACCCGCTCGATCAGGACTCCTAATAACGCCGCAAATACGATTCCGGCAAATAAGGAGAAAATGAAGGGCATCTTCCAGGCAATCGCCATTTGATAAAAGGTGAATCCTCCGAAGGTGTACACCGCTGCATGGGCGAAATGGAAGACGCCGGTGGTGGTGAAAATGATTCCAAAACTGAGGCCAGCCAGGATGTACACGGATCCCGCAACAACCCCGTTCACAATGATTTGCTCAATCATGATCTGAAATCCACAGAGGATAAGAGGGGAAAGGGAACGAAGGGGGAGGCTAAACCTCCCCCTTCGTTCACATCTCGGCTTCGGAGAACTTCTTAAATTCGTGGACGACTTTAAAATCGCCCCCTTTGACTTCCAAGACCCGGTGAGATGCCGAGGCTTCACTGTGGGAGTCAAAGGTGAGCGTCCCAGCGACCCCCTCGTAGTTCTTGACGCCGCGGAAGAAGTTCTTAATCTCTTCGCTAGTCTTGGCCCCCGCTTTCACCGCTTCGGCATAAAGCATAATGGCGTCATACGCTGCCGCCGAATAAATGGGGGGAAAGCCTTCATACTTATTTTTATATTTTTCCCCGAAGGCCCTCATGGCGGGGGTGCCGGTCTTCGGTTCAAATTGATAGGCAACGGCAAACAGGCCTTCTGCATCCGGGCCTGCGGTTGTAATCGTCTCAGAAGAATAAAGCGCCGTGGCCCCCAATAGCTTTGCCTTGATTCCAAGTCTCTTTGCCTGTTTGACCGTATACCCGGCATCCACCGAAGTCTGAATAATGGCAATTACTTCAGGGGTCTTGGCGTTGGCCCGAATTAGGACGGAGCTGTATTCTCTCTCTCCCGGACGAACACTCTCGCGCGCAACGATTTCGCCTCCCATCTTTTTAAAATACAGCTCAAACAGGTCCGCCCCAGCCACGCCATACTCGGAATCATTCGTGATCAAAGCGACTTTTTTCGCCTTTAGGTTCTCCCGGGCGAATTTAGCCATCGCCAAACTTTCGGTAACCTGTCCCCCCATCATTTTAAATGTATAGTTACCGCTTGTGCGCACTTTGTCATTGGAAGCCGAGGTATAGCACTGGACCACTTTGTTCTGTTCAGCCAGGGGGACCAATGCCCGGACAATAGGGCTTCCCGTAATAATGATAAAGTTCACTTTATCCATGAAGGCCAGCTTATTAAAGGCGGCAATGGCCTTGCGAGGTTCGTATTCGTTATCTTCCCATTGGATCTCTATTTTCTTTCCCCCGATCCACCCCTTTTGAGCCAAGTCGTTCATAGCCATCTCCACCCCTCTAAAGGTATAGGCGCCGAAGCTGGCGACTTTTCCGGTTAGAGGGATAGTGCCTCCGATCCGATAGGAATCTTGGGCCGTCGCTGCGGTGCTGAAGAGAAATAACCCCAATCCTATAAGCAGGATCAGAATTCGCGATTTGGAAGCCTGATTTTCCCGTTCTAAAAGCATTTTTTCTCCCCCTTCTGAAGTTTTTGAACGCCATTAAGCATCTGCAAAGCCTTCCTCGGAAGGAAGACTTTTCCTATTTGGAAGCAAAAAATATCATGCCCTCGAAGGCATGTCAAGAAATATGAAATTCATCATTGCCAAAACTTATTAAGACATTCCCGCCCTGGAAAAAGTTGGGATTCAAAACGGAATGAATCGTGGTTCAAAGGGATTAAAAGATGATCAAGCTCCGACTTAACCAATAAGATTGATCCAAGTTTTCCTTATTCCCTCTTTCATAGTCAATTCCTATTAGGTTCCTAAGGGGAATAAAGCAAAGTAACTCCGAAATTCGGCAAAAAGACATTCACCACAGAGATCACAGCGCGGCAGGGCCGCAACCAAAAACCATTAGCCACAGAGGGCACAGAGATCACAGAGCCACAAATAGAATCCTCATTTATCCCTCTCCCCCGTCCCCGGGGAAGGTGTGAAAAAATTGAATTTCAGCCGTCACCCCGGTGAAAACCGGGGTCCAGTCAATTGCTAAAGTTTTGAAAACACTGGATTCCGGCTTTCGCCGGAATGCCGTGAAAAAGATCGAAATCAATTTTTTCACACCTTCGGGGGAGAGGGGGGGTGAGGGGGCGTTCCCAGAGAAAAAAAGTTAACAAAATTTAAAGATTCTGAACATTAGTAGTACAGAAAACACAGAATTGAAAAGATCCAGAAATCAAATTGCAAAAAGGATAGCTTTTCAACTTTCGCCTTTGCATTTCGAATAACACATTCTCTGCGTCCTCCGCGTGCTCTGCGGTGAATCATTACTCCTTATAAAGCCGGCAGGGAATCGCCCTGAGATTCGTTGAGCCGATCGCCGGGTCATAAGGCGGGTCGTTATTCGTCAAAATATTGATATTGGACTCCTTCCAGCCGGAAAGATCCAGGTCCTTTCTTTCCGGGAACCACCAGCCGTAGGCGCCCACAATCACCCGCGGATGAAGATCTCGGTCGAAGACGGCCTTCTGCCGGATTTTGCCAAGCCCGGTCTCGATAAAGACCCAATTCCCTTCCCGCACCCCCAGTTTTTCGGCCGTATCGGGGTGGACCAGGACCTCCGGATCCGGGGACAACCTACGCAGGGAGGGGAGGTTCCGATAGGCGGAGTGGAAGTAATTCGGATCTTTGGCCGAGGTCAGGATCAGTTCCGACCCGCCTTCCTGTAAATCGCCGGTCGCGCTCTTCTCCCCGCGCCAAGAAGGCAGAGGATCATATCCCCACTCCTGGAACCGGGAAGAATAAAGTTCCACCTTTTTTGAGGGCGTTCCAAACCCCTTCCCTTCATAGCCCCGATACGTCCATTTCCCCCGCAGCATTCCTTTGCTTTTCAGCTCTTCGTAGGTTATTCCGGCCGGCTTGAGGACATCGTCCAGACAAGACCTTAGATCCGGCCAGAAAAAATTTTCCTGGCCGAGTTTTTTCCCGAGCTCGTTCAGGATCTTCAAATCCGGCCAGCATTCCTCCGGAGGATCGACCACTTTCGGCCGGGCCAGGATAAACCCATGGGGAAGCCCATAGTGGCCGATGTCGTCGAACTCGAAGTTTGTAGCCGTCGGCAGAACCAAGTCGGCCAGCTGCGCCGTCGGCGTCATAAAAATTTCCGCCACCGCCAAGAAGTCGAGCTTCTTCAGGGCCTGGAAGGTCTCCTGAGCATTCGCGTAGCTCAAGAGCGGGTTTCCTCCCTGGACATACATCATCCGGATCGGCTGCGGCACATCGGAAAGGATGGCTTTCACCACCAGCTGGCTGGGGGTAAAGCCCATCTGGGCGGCAAGGCGAAACTCCGGCCCCAGAAGCATTTCCCTCTTTTCAGGAAAATTCCGGCTGCAAACGAAATCTCCCGGCCGCATCACCGGCGGCCCGGAGCGGTTCACATTTCCTCCGGGGGTATCAAGATTGCCGGTAATCGCCTTTAAAATCAAAAGAGCCCGCGCGTTTTGGACGCTGTCCGTCGTATGCTCCAGGGCGTTGCCCCACTGAATGCAGGCGGGCTTCGTCTGCGCATAGAGGAGGGCCGCTTCGCGGATCTTCTGCTCCGGAACCCAAGTGGCCTCAGCCAAATTCCGCAGAGAATAATCTTTCAACTCCTTTTCCAGCTCTTCAAATCCCACCGTCCATTTTTTTACAAAATCCGGGTCGTAGATTTTTTCCTCCACGATCACCTTCAGCATCCCCAGGGCTAAGGCCAGGTCGCTTCCCGGTTTGGGCTGAAGCCAGAGAACGGACCTGGAAGCGAGCGCCGTCTTGCGAGGATCGATGGTTACCAGCTTTGCGCCCCGATCCAACGCCCGGCGGAGCTGGAATCCGATGACCCCCTCTTCGTTCGTCTGGAAGAGATTGCTGCCCCAGGCCAGAACCAAGGCCGGCGGATGGTCGTAGTCCGGAACCGGAAAGAATCCGCAGGTAATCAGCGAGGCCGTTTCCCGGGGCATATGGCAGATCGACCCGGGGGTCACAATGTGGGGGATCTTGAGGACGTTGGCCAGGCGGATCATCAGGTACAGCTCGAGGCCTTTGGGCGTCCCTTGGGCGAAAGCCATGCTCTTTCCCTCGCCCCGGGAAATTCTTTCCCGGAATTTCTCTGCGAGGAGGGCAAGCGCCTCGTCCCACGAGATCCTCTCCCATTGTCCGCCACCTTTGGCTCCGGTCCGTCTCAGAGGGTGGCGCAAACGTTCGGGATGCTGGAGCCGCTCGATTTGGGCGAGGCCCTTGGCGCAGATCGTCCCCCGATTCAAAGAGCAGTCCGGATCCCCCTTGACGCGGACGATTTTCCCGTTTTCCACTTCCACCAGGAGGCCGCAGCCGCCATGATCCATCCGCGCACAAAACGTCTTAACAATCATTTTTTTCCACCGCAGAGAGCGCAGAGCCCGCAGAGAATCCTTTGAATATTCAAATTCAAAAAAGGATTTTTATCCTTATTATGAATTCTGTTCTGGAAGAAAAACATCTATATCACGCCTCCTATCAGGTTTTTCTCTAAATTCATTTCAGGCTTTTTCTTTCATTCTTTCACTTTATATTTTTTCCCTCTGCGGTCTCTGCGTGCTCTGCGGTGATTTAAGACTGGCCCTTGCTCCCTTCAAAAAATCTGGCGATCTCGTCCCGGGGAAAAAATGGCAGGTCCCGCATCTCGCCCCCGGTAAGAATTTTTACCCCTTTTTCCTTTTCCCAGGTTCTGCCGATGGACTCCGCCGGAATGCCCTCACGCCGCAGGGCTTCTTTGATGCGCTCCGCATCGCGGGGGGGCGCCGCGATCAAGAGGGCGCCGGAGGCGATCAACCCTAAAGGATCCAATCCCAATTTCTTGCAGAGAATTTCGGTTTCGGGGAAAACGGATATTTTGTCCCTTTCCACCAGCAGGCCGATATCGGCCGCCTGAGCCAACTCGAGAAGGCCGGTCGCCAGGCCGCCCTCGGTCGGGTCGTGCATGGCATGAACCCCGCCGCTCTGCATGGCGATCCGGGCGTCCCGGAC
>Ga0315286_10002605_pt1 | contig 16862 bp, 11 predicted proteins | sample YL17G10_0_MG_FD_205038 | JGI IMG/M metagenome (GOLD analysis project Ga0315286, IMG submission 205038) | Sediment microbial communities from Yellowstone Lake, YNP, Wyoming, USA - YL17G10_0 | ecosystem: Environmental > Aquatic > Freshwater > Lake > Sediment | place: USA: Wyoming | collected...
ATGTGATCAAGCCGTATGTGAGCCGTCACATGTGGACAATAATCCAATTACAGCTTCTCACCGCGGCCAGGCCCAGTGAGATATTAAAGATACGACCATGTGATATAGACCGCAGCGGTAAAATATCGGTCTGCTCACCTGCCGCACATAAGACCGCCCATCACGGCCATGACCGCAAAATATATCTTGGGCCAAGGTCGCAGGAAATCCTGACACCGTTTTTATTCCGCGACCCCGAAACATATTGTTTCTCGCCTATTGAGGCAAATGCCGAGCGTCTGGCCAAACTCCATGCTGAGCGTGTAACGTCTTTTTCCTGTGGGAACAAACCAGGCAGATTCAAGAAAGATAATCCCAAATGGAAACTGGGAGCTTGTTACGATGTCGCAGCGTATCGTCTTGCAATAACACGGGCGATTGAAAGAGCATTTCCTGCTCCGGAGCATCTGCGGCAGGGGAGTGGTGAAACAAGAATAGAGTGGCGCAAACGCCTATCTAAAAAGGAAAAGGCCGAGCTGAAGGCATGGTATAAACAATATCATTGGCATCCCCACCAACTTCGTCATAACGCAGCGACGTTCCTGCGTAAAGAGTTTGGGCTGGAAACCGCACGTATTATCCTTGGCCACAGGTCGGCGGCGATTACCGAAGTCTACGCCGAGCTTGACCAGCAGAAGGCGATGGAGGCGGTGGTGAAGGTTGGGTAACTTTCGTCAGGGACAGCTTTAAGTCTTGTTATGGCAATGAATTATGCCGAAATAATATTTGTACCCTGCGAGGGTTGACGTTAAATTTCGCGGGTCCTCCCTGGCCGAAAATTTTCGTGACCGCACTTGGAATGGTCGCCGTTTGGCATTGATTCGGTCGCCAACAGCATTTTTTTGAAAAAGCATGAAAAAACACCTGTTTTGAGCTGAAAAAGAAGTTTTTGGCCTTAGCCGGTTACCTTTTTAAGGAGCATATATCGTGGAAATTGAACGGGCAAAGAGGCACAGTGATTTAAAGGACAGTCGCAATGATGCTCACTGACTTAATCTGTTTTGCGACCTGTGGTCAGTCGGCCAAGAGCATGGCCATACTTTTGGTTGGTTGCGCGCAGAATCTCTGTAAAACGCTTGTGATGAGGTGGCCGCACATTTTGAATAACCTCGGTGTCCTCAGCAAGCATTTTAAGATATGCCTGATAAGCGTAGACACGATCCCGCCGTTTACCAGTGATTTCATGGATAACACCGGCTTGGCACAGGGTATCGATTGCTTTGGAGGCAGTCGGCTTTGTGGTCTTAAGCAACTTCATGGCCATAGGCATGGTAACAAGGGGATGTTCAACCAGCTGGTCCAGCAGGCGAATGGCACATACCGTTGCCGATGTATGGTGGGCAACAGTCTGGCGGTCCTTGCCCATCAGAGTAAATATACGGCGAGCAGTGTCAACAGCATTGTCAGCAGATTCCTGCACACACGACAGGAAAAACGCCGTCCATCCTTCCCAGTCGCCGGCAGTTCTGACTTCGCTAAGGCGACGATAATATTCCTGACGATGCCGCTTGAATGCCAAACTCAGATACAGCAGTGGTGAGGTAAGCAAACCCCAGTGTTCCAGCAGCAGTGTAATCAGCAGTCGGCCGATGCGACCATTGCCATCCAGGAATGGATGAATGGTCTCAAATTGTACATGGACAAGTCCTGCGCGTACCAGTGGTGGCAGCGAATCTTTGCCGTGAATCCATCGTTCCATCGCCGCAAGCAACTCGGGCACTGCTTCAGAAGGCGGTGGAAAAAAATGCGCAGTACCGGGACGGCTTGCACCTATCCAGTTTTGCGAACGGCGAATAGTACCTGGTTGTTTGTCGGCACCTCTGACACCTCGCATCAGATGTTCGTGAATCTTGCACAGCAGGCGAGTACACAAGGGAAGTCCTTTGGGACGGGCCAACTCAGAGCGGGCAAATGCCAGAGCTTCGACATAATTGCAGACTTCCTCTACCTCAGCAGGCATATCGGATTGGCGAGTAGCCTCATAGGTAAGGACATCCTGCAAGGTTGCCTGTGTGCCTTCTATTTGCGAGGAAATAACCGCCTCTTTTCGGACAAAACCATACAAGAACCATTCCTCGCTGGGAACCAGGGCACCTGCAACTTCCAGACGGGCCAGGGCAGCAACAGCGTTTGTATGCAGTTTATCCAAGTTACCTTCGATACGCAGGGACGGTTTTTGGGGTGGCAAAGAAGATGGAATAAAGGCTCGGACTTTCTCTGCCTCGACCACGGTAGTCTTATATGTGCCTGTTATGCGTGCCATAGTTGGTATCATTTCCTTTCCCAATGGAATTCACTAGTAAAGACATCTTATCTATCATCGGCTGTTAGTCAAGGATTCTTTACTACTAATTTTGGCGATGAATTTACTGGCAACAAAGCGGAGAGAATAACATGTAACGACACAACCCCGACGGATGCCGGGGTTGAGGAGGCAACGAAATAATGGTCACATCACTTGACCAATTCAAACTTGCCTCTTTCGGTTTTACGGAACCGGGCATCGGCTCCTTTTTCTTTAATCTCGCGGCTAATCGCGCTGTAGATGGTGGCGGCAGGGGTCTTGCCCTCGGTCTTCCAGTAGCCTTTTTCCAGAATCCGCTTAATCATCTCCTGGCAATTAAGCGGCTCACCTGCTTCTTGAAGAACCTTTACCGCCGCACTCAAACCGCCTGTCTTGGCTACGGTGCGTTCTTTCTTGGCGGCTGCCTCATTGCTTGGCTTGGCAGGATTCTTTTTGCCCTGCGCCGCCGTGGTGCGTTTGATGTTTGCTTTCTTCATGGTACGTTTCCTTTCAAAAAATTAATCGTTTACGGGAATAGTTACAATGCGGCCACCGTGGTCGCAGAGATATGCAAATTCAACTCTCGCTTGGTCAAGCCGCCCAGCAGTGTCTTCGCTTACAACCATACGTTTGCCGTTGATAAGGATTGCCTCACCGCCCTCGGCTGCTGCGTGGCTCATGGCTTCGTGTGCTGTTTCAAATTCGATTGCTTTGATTTTCATGGTCCGGTCTCCTTATCTGACTTCTTGGCACTCGGTCATTTTGACGACCATCTGTTTTGGTTGGTTTGGTTTTCTGTTGGTGACGTTGATGTCGTACCGTCCATCCATGTAGACTCCGACAACCCTGCCTCGTGTTCCTTTGGATTTTCCTTTTATGATTCTAATCTTCATGGTTTGGTTTCCTTTCTAAAAAATGTTTATTTGCTTTCGAGCGAATCTTCGATTTGTCTTTCTGACGTTCCGGATAGGGAAGCGAGCGTTTCAATGAGCTTGCTGCGTGTGTATCTCAGGTGTTTGTATTTTTCCCATATTATTTTATCTTGCCGCGTATTCAATGTCTCGCTGTGGTACATGCCCCAATTCATTTTGTCGTGCTGCTTTGTCAATTCGCATTCCATAAATCCCAGCAGGTTGGCGATGTCGTATCTCACCGTCTCGAATGCTTCCTTTGCGGTTGGTTCTTTTTTGTTTTCTGCGTTTGCCATTTTTTATCCTTTCAAAAGTTATGTTCTATGTTGGTTACATACATCCATTTTGGCGAAAGCATAGCAAGTCAATTACTCGATTATTTTTGAAAATATGTGAGATTTTTTTTATGACCGAAACAAACGATGTTAAACCTGTTAAACCACAGCACAAGAGCGGACACGATGCAACACGTGCCCCCACGTTGCGAGCAAAAAAGAAATGGGGTGATGTGTCGCAATTTACAAATGCCGCCCAACGTGCGCAAACGTGTGCGTTCCTTGGGAAACGAATTGGTTCCTTCGCCAGCGATAATCGCCAAAGCCCAAGGCGGAATAGTCGGTGTCAAAAAGACATTCTTTCGGATTGCGCGCAGAGGCTGCCATGCCAAACAAATAGGCCGTATTTTATTAAGGAGATAGTTCAATGAAAAAGTCAAAGAAGCAGGGGCACATCCATCTGCTTGAAAAGATTAGAAGCGGCCAGACGCTTACCGCACGCGACATGGGTGAGCTGGCCAAGCTTGAGGGCAGGACCGAAGAAGGATTATGCGGAATTAGCAGCGAATAATCTCGCCAAAAAGAATTTAGCAAGGATTTTCAAGTTGATTTCTCCCGAATATTGCTGTAATATCGAATCTTAACAACGACTCAGGGAGTTTACATAAGTCGTTGAAATTAAACAAGTTCGAATTTTTGAGCAGGACAGGTCAGGATAAACCTTGTTATAATTTTGCTTTTACTCGGCGTGTCGCAAAATGGCTAAAGAAAACCGCAAAATGGTGTTGGCGCAGGTGTGTAGTCGAGTAATATTTGGATGTAGTAATTAAGGTTGAATTGCACCAAGGCGGAACAAAAAAGTGGGAGTATTATAAGGAACCAGTATGACCGTTGTTGCCAAAATCTCATGGGAGTATTCTCTGATTCACTCAAGTGAAAAATCCGGCTGTACGCTGGCTATAAATGTTTATCAGGTCACCTTTAAGAAGGAGGTATACAAATGTGTAAAGTAAGTTTAAGATGTTTATGGATCGTGCTTTGGCTTCTTTTTGCAACAAGTAATGTACTCGCCTCAGATATTTGGTGGAGTGATGCCAACGCCAGCAACCATTTGTGGAGCACCCCAGATAACTGGTGGCAGTTAACTGTACCGGTAATTTCAGATGACGCTTATGTTAATAGAGCAACCTATCATTGTGAAATTGATTCAAGTGTAACTGCATTGTGCAACATGCTTGAGGTTGGTTATGATCATACATCGTGCTTCTTGGATATGAACGTTGGCCTGAGAAGTGGAAGTATTACAAAATCAATATGAGTTCTTTCAGAAAAGTTTAGCTAAGTTTTGGAATTTAACATAGGAGATATGCAATGAGCAATTTTAGTCGTCGTGATTTTTTGGGTATGGTGGCAGGTGGGGCGGCAGTAGCTGTAGCTTTGGTTGGTGTGTGTAGCAGTCCGCTGGAGGCTATGACTGCAACTGTAAAAAAAGATAGCAATAAAATGAATGTGTTATTTATTGTGGATGATGACCTTCGCCCACAGCTTGGCTGTTATGGTCAAAAGCAAATGAAAACCCCTAATATTGACCGTCTAGCGAAGCAAGGTATGGTTTTTGAGCATGCATATTGCCAGTGGCCGGTATGCGGGCCTTCGCGGGCGAGCCTGCTTAGCGGTCTTCGGCCTGATGCGTTTGGACAGCATCCTGGTGGTGAAAGGGCGGCGGAGATGGTATCCGACAAACTGTCTTTACCCGGGATATTTTATAAAAATGGTTATTACACAGTCTCGCTCGGCAAAATATATCATGGTAAAGGAGCCGACCTGAAATCCTGGAGTGAAGAGCCATGGCTGGATCCGTTGAGTGAGTGGAATGGTTATGTAAGTCAGGAGACTGAGAAGCTTCGTCAAAAACTTTGGGAAGAACGTGGCAAAAAAGGCTGGTATTCTTCGGTAAATGGCAGGCCTGTGGAGATAACAGATTTGCCGGATGACCAGTTCCGAGACGGCAGGACTGCTCTTAAGGCTATTGAGGTTATGAGGCGAGTTAAAGATAAACCATTTTTCCTTGCGGTTGGATTTGTAAAACCTCATTTGCCGTTTGCATGTCCTAAAAAATACTGGGATTATTATAAGGAGAGCGACATTGAAATGGCAAAAAATCCTTTCAGGGTTAAGGGGTCGCCGGATTATGTGTATATATGGAGTGAACTTAGTGAGTATTATGGAATGCCTCAAAAAGGATTACCCTCTGAAGAGACGGCGCGCGAATTGGTTCATGGGTATTATGCGTGTGTTAGTTTTGCAGATGCCCAGGTGGGCTTGCTGCTTGACGAGCTTAATAAGCTCGGGCTTCGGGACAATACGGTAATCGTTTTTTGGGGTGATCACGGTTGGCATCTTGGCGATCAGGGTATCTGGGGAAAACACACCAATTACGAAAAATCGACTCATGTGCCGCTTATAATCAGCCTGCCCGGTCAGAAGACGGCGGGGCAGAAAACAGATGCACTCGTTGAGTTTGTTGATATTTATCCGACGCTTGCAGAGTTATGCGGACTTGAGGTGCCGGACTATCTTGATGGTAAGAGTATGGTGCCGCTTCTGGAAAATCCCAGTCGGCCGTGGAAAAAGGGTGCATTCACTCAATGGCAGTATTGGGAAGAGCCGTACGATACCATTATGGGTTATACTGTGCGGACAGACCGTTATCGGTATATAGAATGGCAGGACTGCGAAAACAATAATAAAGCTGTAGCGGCGGAATTATACGACTATAGCAAAGATCCGGAGGAAACCGTCAATATTGCTGATAAAGCTAAATATGCCAAAACGGTCAAAGAACTTTCCAAGATGATAGAAAATTATAGGCTTAAACGCACGGAGGCAAAATGATGCGAACAAGGCCATGGTTTCTATTTGGTTTTTGCTTATTATTTATTGCACCATCAATATCGTTGCCCGATGTACGCACTGCGGGTATTTTTGGCGATGGGATGGTATTGCAGCTACGGACTTTGCCTGGGTGTTCCACAATGCCGACTGCGAAAACCTGATAGATACTAATGAGTTTACTGTTGATGTTTCTGAATACAGTTGCCTCAGGTTTGATGTTGATCTGCGAAGAAACAGTTCTTATTCCACTACGCCAGAGACTAGCATAACAGTGAAGGTCGGGGAGAATTGGTATGCATCGAAAACAATCTGGACATCTACCAGCACAAGCTTTTCCACAAAAACACTGTTCTATGACCCAAATAAGAATAACTGGGATACGCTGGACCGAGCAACAGCCGCCCGGGGTTCAACTGCCTCATCAGACTTGTCTGGTGACATTACAGAATTTGGCTAAAGGTACTGCAGAATACGACAACCCGCCATGCTTTGTTTATGCCAAAAGTGGCAAAAATATAAGAGTGTGACTTGGCAGAACTTCTGTCCTGTCGCAAAATGGTTAAAAAAAAAACGCAAAAGGGCGTTATAAATCTCATCGGAAAAGGTATAATCCCTTACTAAAGTAATAATTATAAAATTATGTTAAATTGTTTAAAGGATACGAACACAGGAGACTTATGAAGCAATTTGAAGGGCCGTATCTTGGTGCGGCATATTATCCCGAAGCCTGGCCGCCGGAGCAGGTTGACGAAGATATTGCGTTGATGAAGCAGGCAGGGATGAATGTGATGCGAGTCGGCGAGTTCGCATGGAGTCGAATGGAGCCTCGTGAAGGCAAATTCGATTTCGATTGGCTGCATCTTGTTGTTGATAAACTGGGCCATGAGAATATTGCTTCGATTATAGGTACGCCAACCTGTACGCCGCCGATATGGCTGGTGGAAAAATATCCGGAGGTTCTCGTCGTTAAAGATAATGGTCAAATCTCTCAGCATGGCGGACGAAGACATGCCTGTCCCAACAATCCTGTTTATCGCGACTATTGTGCTAAAATTGTAACGAAATTGGCGGAAGAATTCGGCAAGGACGAAAATATAATCGGCTGGCAGATAGATAATGAACTTTATCCCGAACCTCGCGGCGGCCGAGGCTGCTGCTGCCCGGTCTGTCACAAAAAATTCCAGGACGCGATGCACAAAAGATTCGGCAGTATCGAAGCTCTCAATAAGGCATGGGGGACGGATTTATGGAGCCAGACGTATCAATCATTTTCGCAGCTGCCGATTCCAAGGTCTGATACCTGGCATCATCCTTCGTTGTTGACGGCGTGGATGGACTTTCAATCGGACTCTTATATAGATTTTACCGAGCATCAGGCGGCAATCCTGCACAAACTATGCCGCCAGCCGGTCGGGACAGATATGATGTGTCTGGGCGGCATCAACTATCATAAAATCCATCGAAATTTAGATATTGTTCAAGTTAATAATTATCATCAGGAACCAGATTTGTGGCGGGTCATTTTCTGGTATGATATGGTAAGGTCAGTTAAAGACACGCCTTTTTGGAATACAGAGACATCAACCTGCTGGCCGGGCTCTACCACCGCAAATAAATATCGGTCACCTGGATTTTGCCGGGCTAACTCGTGGCTTCCGATAGCGCTGGGCGGAGAGGCTGTTCTTTATTGGTTATGGCGGGCGCACTGGAGCGGTCAGGAACTGATGCACGGTTCGGTGATTTCCAGCAGCGGCCGACCTCTTCATATAATTGATGAAGTGAAAGAAATCGCGGCCGGCTTCAAGTCCTCGGCCAAGTTTATAAATGGAACAAGACCTGTCAATTCAGGTCTGGCTGTTCATTTTTCCTGCCTGGCATGGTTGATGTTTGAGTTTGAGCCCATGGTCAATGGTTTCAAATACAGCGACAAACTCACCGGCTTCTATCGGTCGCTAATGGATGCATCGTTCAGGGCTGACGTTATTGACCCTGCGGCTTCGCTGGATTCTTATCGGGTTGTTTGTTCACCATTTCTGCCCGCACTGGACGAGGCTGATTTGCGTCATCGAATCAAGGCGTGGGTCAAAGCCGGCGGTATATGGATTGTTGGACCCTTATCAGATAATCTTACCATTGATGCCGCAAAGTTCACTCATTCGCCTTTCGGTTCCCTGGAGCAATGGACAGAAACATATTGTAATTACCAAATTCCGGGCGACCCGCACGATTTTGGTCTTCGTTGGTCTGATGGAAGCGAATCCTGCGGTTCAATCTGGTATGACGGATTTGAGGCCGGAGGGGCGGAAATTCTGGCGGCTTATACCGAACAGCCGTTCAAGGGTCTTGCCGCTGTTGTGCGAAAGAAATTTGGCAAAGGGCAGATTATTTTGTTAGGTACGATGCCGAGAGAGGAAGATATGAAGAAGCTGCTGTTATCAGTGTGCAAAGAAGCGGGAATTAAGCCGGCAGCACAGGCAAGTTCTAATCTTCTTGTTGTGCACCGGAATGGCAAAGCAGGTGAAGGTCTAATCGTTGTTGAATTTGAAAATCGTCCGGCATCATTAACGCTTACTCAATCCGCGACGGATTTGCTTACCGGCCGAAAGCATAAAGGTAAAATCGAAGTTCCGCCTTATGGCGTTATGGTTTTGAAATATGAAAAATAAAATTATACTTTTTTTGATTTTAAGTACAGCGGCAAATTTATCTGCGAGACAAGCAGACAGATTAATTAAAGTTGATGAACAAGGCGTTATGCGATGGCAGGACGATAATGGAGAAGTCGCTCTATTCGGAGTCAATTATTGTCTGCCTTCCGCAAGTGCATATCGAATGGCCGCAAGAGTTGGAGCGTCTTATAAACAAACAATCGACCAGGATGTCGCGCATTTTGCCCGTATGGGTTTGGATGGCATACGTCTGAGTTTCTGGGGCGATTGGGAATGCGCCGACGCTAATGGAAATCTTATCGACAACGAGCATCTTCGTTTGCTTGATTATCTGATTTATAAGGCCAAAGAACGTGGAATTTATATGCTTTTGTCCCCGATTATCCTGTATGACTCACGATGGCCGGATGCTATGGGTAGTCCAATTGACGGTTTCTCAAAAGTCTATGGTAAAGTCCGAGATTCAAAAATAGGCACAGACCCAAACGGAATAAAGATACAGGCGAACTATCTGAGCCAGATTATGCGGCATGTTAATCGATATACAAAACTGGCATATAAAGATGACCCTGCGATACTGGCAGTTGAACTGGTGAACGAGCCATATCTGCCTCCTGGGGTGACGGAATACATAAACACTCTGGCCAAAGCTATTTGCGATACGCCCTGCAATAAGCCTATTTTTTTCAATGTGAGTCAGGACATGCGAATCGCCGCAGCAATCCGCGATTCTATGGCGGATGGTGCTACTTTCGGGTGGTACCCTACAGAGCTTCTTGCCGGTTGGTCGCTGCGCGGTAATTTCCTTCCCTATGTTGACGATTACCCTTTGATGCGCGACCCCGCGCTGGCGACTAAGGCGAAGATAGTCTATGAATTTGACGCCGCCGATGTATCCAATTCGTATATGTACCCCGCGATGGCACGCACCTTTCGGAGTGGAGGCGCCCAATTCGCTGCGATGTTCACATACGACCCATTGACTATTGCATCCACTAATATCGAGTTTCAGACTCATTATCTGAATCTGGTTTACACCCCTAACAAGGCAGTCAGCTTCATCATTGCTGCCCAGGCCTTTCATAACCTGCCTCGACTAAAATCGTATGGAAAATATCCCCAAGACACCGTATTTGGGCCGTTCAGGGTCGATTATGATAAAGACCTGAGCGAGATGGTCAGTGACTCGGCGTTTATGTATTCCAATGATACACAGACCATGCCGCCCAAACCTAATATGCTCACAAGAATTGTCGGTTGTGGTTGTTCGCCTGTTGTTTCGTATGAAGGAACGGGCAGTTACTTCCTTGATAAACTTGAAAACGGCTTGTGGCGGCTGGAGGTTTATCCCGATGCTGTCTGGGTTGATGATCCTTATGGCATACATCGTCTTGACCGCGAGGTCTCTCGTGTTCTCTGGCGCAATTGGCCAATGGAAATTAACCTGCCGGATTTGGGACAGACCTTCACCGTCGAGCCGATTGATAAGGGTAACAACTTTAATACAGAAATGACAAACGGCGCGTTCATGATATACCCCGGTGTATATTTACTGAGGCGGGAAGACGCTAATTCATCAACGTGGCGGGCCTCAACACCGTTTGGGCACCTCTTGCTTGGTGAGTTTGTAGCTCCCCCTGAGTTGCACAAGGTACCGATAATTGTCCATAAGCCTCCCTACCAAATCGTTGCCGGTAGAGATTGGTTAGTCACAGCGCAAGTCGTTTCTTCAACTTTTCCTAAAGCGGTGGCACTTTACATGCGTCGAGCTGGTGAAAAACAGTTCAATCGATACAACATGAATCGTTGCAAAGGATACGAATACAATACTAAGATACCTGGGGATTCACTAGAAAGAGGGTTGATAGAATATTCGTTATCGATTGAATATGACCAAACTGTACAATCATTTCCAGCAAAAGTCGCTGCCAGACCGGGAGATTGGGACTTTCCAGAAACAACGTTGTGGCACGCTCTTGTCGTCAATCATGACGCGCCAATTGTGCTTTTCGATGCGGAACGCGATCGCCACAAGGTCTTATTCCCTCACCCGTGGGGTACCGCACCTTATAATAAGGCATTTGTGCCAGGCGTAAGGGGTTCTAATCTGGCCCTTCGAGTTGACATCACTCAGCTGGCATCAGACACGGAGGAGTTTGTATGGCGAAGTACGTTTGTAACGGAAATTGAAAGCCGGCACATTGATATAAATTATTGCAATACTCTTTCAATCACTGCCCGTGCTGGCACAGAAGCCACTACACAATTTAGCATAGCATTGATTGATAAAGATGGAACAGGCTGGGGTACGTCGATACCGGTCGCTACACATTGGCAGGAGATTCGTATTCCATTGTCAATTCTTCAGCCCACGAAAGTTGCTGTGCTACCTAGGGGTTGGCCAAGATTTTCCAAATGGTTAGAAGGTACAACGAACGCTTCTAGTAGACTGACGCTTAGCGATATCGAGGGATTGCAGATTTCGTTAACCTCAAAATTCCCACGCGGCATGAAGTCCCTGCCGCATGCATTGGAAATTCAGAGTGTTATGCTCGAAAGAGTGCCTGAAGGAAAAAGAAGTGACATAAAAACAGTTCTGACAATACCGTGAGCCATAAATAAAAAAATAAGAATCCACAAAATTGGAGGTGAATTACGACAGGTTATTCACGTCGTAACTTTTTGTCTATGATTGGGGAAAGTGGGGTTGCACTGATGATTCTCGGTGGCTGTAGTCAGTTTGATGCTCGGCGCGCTCTCAAAAGAGAAATACACCGTTCTAAACCTATGAATATATTACTCGTGGTCGCTGAGGATATGAGTCCTCAGATAGAGTGCTATGGAGATCATACCGTACCTACCCCCAACTTCGAGTGTTTGGCATCCGAAGTCAAGCTTGTGTCGCAAAATGGTTAAAGATAAACGCAAAATGGCGTTTACTTGGGGGCAAAGTATATAGACAGTTAGTAGCAAGTTCCGATAATATACAGGTTATGCTGGTTGCAGTTGTTATAGGAGAAGTGAGGGAAATATGCAGGAGGCCAGCTTTTCGGGAGGCAGTGACATTAAACCGTCGGCCTGCGTTTTTTTGTTATATTCGCAGTAACTCAACCAGTTTTCTTAAAGAAAGGAGGGCCGCATATAAAGCGAAAGGAATGTAAAGGAATTATGGGGATAGTATCTTGTATATAAATGAAAGGAAGAATTAATTATGTGTACTAAAATATTATATTTAGCATTTTTTGTTTTATTGCTGGGGTCGATAGGTTCGGCTTCGGCAGCTGTGTATTGGGACGATGGAGATCCCTGCGACAGTGACTGGGACAGCCCGAACAACTGGAATCCAAATGGTGTGCCCAACAGTACAGCGTATGCGCTGATTAATATCAACACGACCTGCCTGATAAATACTGGAATGACCGCCGAGTGCAACGACCTTATAGTCTCTGATATGGATTCGGATGCCATTCTGGATATTGACGGCGGCACTTTGACGATATCGAATTATTTAATAATTGGCCGTCTGGAGCAAGACAGCAACGGTACCATTGATATGGACGGCGGCACGGTAACCGTCGAAAATGTTACGGTTGCTCGCTCAGGTGTCGGCCTGTTTGATTTGGCTGGCGGCACCGTTAATGTAAACAACAGCCTCAAAATAGGTCCTTACGGTTTGATGAACATTGCCGGCGGCACGTTGAAGATAACCGGTGATGCGAATTCGCAGATAATCGACCTGATCGAAGATGAAGCATTAATTGCTCAGGGCGGCAGCGGCAGGGTAAGGTTCGATTACAACATCACCAATGCCGGCAAGACCACCGTTACCGGTGAAACATCAACCGACCATAACTGGAACAACGGTGCCGCAGGCGACAGCAACTGGTCCAATTTGAACAACTGGGTCGAAGATGAAGTGCCAGGTGTCGTCGATACCGTTTACATTAATATTGCAGACTCCAATTGCCAGATTAACACCGGAACAAATGCGGTCTGCGACGGCCTGGAGGTTGGAAAAGATACAGGCACCTGCTATCTTAATGTGAAAGGCGGCACTTTAAAGGTCTCAGTCTATACTGCGCCGCGCAACTTCGTAATCGGCAACAGACCGAGTGCTACCGGTGTTGTAAATCTCAGTGGAGGTACCGCAAATGTCGCGGCTGATATGCTTGTTGGTTTCAATGGCACAGGTACATTGAACGTCAGCGGCGGTACGCTCAACATTGACGGTAAGTTGCTTGTTCCTGCCGGTGTAGGCACTGGTACTGTCAACCTGACCGGCGGAACCATCAATGCCGGTGCAAATATTGCCAATGCCGGACTTGACGTTAAGGCCGGTGTCGGTGGTACGGGTACAATTAATATTACAGCAGGAACACTGGTAATCAACGGTGATGCAACCGCTCGAATTAAAGAATACATGGCAAAAGGCTACCTGACCGCTTACGGCGGCAGAGGCAAGATTGTCTATAACTATAATGTCACCCATTCCGGCAAGACCACGGTAACTGCTACTGCTGATAACAACATTGCTTACAGTCCTGACCCGGCTGCCGGTGACAGCGGTGTTTCTTCGTCGGTTACACTCAAATGGGCGAAAGGCAATAGTGTAGCTGACACAAACGGCCATGACATTTTCATTGGCTCATCCTTTGACGATGTCAACGATGCGAATACCGGTTCAAGTGAGTACAAGAGCACCAGAGATTCTAACAGCTATACTCCGACAGGTCTTGTAGCCGGCGAAAAGTATTACTGGCGCGTTGATGAGGTTAACGATGCCGCTAGTCATACATGGAAAGGTAACGTCTGGTGTTTCAAGGTCAGTGAGCCGAATTATGTCAGGCAGAAGATTACCTTCAACCAGGACTGGAAGTTCCGCAGAGGCGATGTTTCCGGTGCCAACGGTACTGCTTATGACGATTATACCTGGGACGATGTGGCTTTGCCGCATCATCCGAAAATTGACCCGATGTGGGCGCCGTACTATAACCTAAGCTGGCAGGGCTATCACTGGTACCGAAAGCACTTTACATTGCCCAATTCTTACTACGGCAAAAAGATTTTCCTTGAGTTTGAAAGTGGCAGCATAGTTTCCAGCGTCTGGGTCAATGGTACATATATGAAGGCCCACTACGGACAATTCCTGCCATTTACCATTGATATCACATCTGTTGCCAACTTCGGTACTACGGAAAATGTTATAGCTGTCGAACTTGACAACTATGAAAATGATTTAGTTCCTGGTGCCGGCACATGGTACATTTACGGCGGTCTCTACAGAGACATCTGGATGCATGTTACCGATAAGCTGCACGTTACCGATGCAGTTGACGCAAATGTGACTGCAAGTGGAGGTACATTTGTTACCTTCTCGGATGTTAGTTCCAGCTCAGCTACTATCCAGGTAAAGACACACGTGAAAAATGAATATGCCTCGGCCAAGACCTGTAAAGTAAGGAACTACCTGTTTGACCCCAACGGTGATTTAGTAGATCCGAATGATTTTTATCTATCGGATTCGTACAGTATAAGCGCATCCGGGACACATACCTTTACGCTGTCCGACTCCATCAGTGACATCTGTCTGTGGACTCCGGAGAATCCGTATCTGTACACAGTCTGGACGGAGGTGTATGACGACAACACACTGGTTGACCGTGTCGATACGAAGATTGGTATAAAGAAAGTAAGCTTTGCACACAGCACCGGCTTTAAGCTTAACGATGTCTCTCGCAAACTCCGCGGAACAAACCGGTCCCAGGACTGGGCGTATATCGGTATGGCTATGTCGAACTTCGGGCAGAAAACACATGCCATAAAGATGAAAAAGGGAGGGATGGAGTATATGCGCAGCTCTCACTTCCAGATGGATCCGACTTTCCTTGATACTTGTGACGAACTGGGTATTGCGGTTATGGACGAGGTAGCTCCCAGCGGTCATTACTGGAGCAACGACCCGATATTCGTTTCGCGTGCCTATGAGCAGATTACAGATATGATGCGTCGCGACAGGAACCACGCCTGCGTAATAGCCTGGGAACTGTCAATGAGCGAAACCCAGTTCCCCACTTCATATGCTGAAAACGCTGTCAGTATTGGTCACACGGAGTATCCCGGCAGTTATATCAGCGGCTGGAAAAACGATGGTGTGTATGATATTTTCGTTACTACACCTCACCATGCACCCGGCAGGGACTACAGCGGTTCTGCTGCCCTGATAATCAGTGAGTACGGCCACTGGGACTACGGCGGTACGGCCAGCACCAGTGATGTTCATCGCGGAGACGGTGAAGCTAATTTGCTGCAGCAGGCATTTAACCACCAGGAAGCCCATAACTTGAATCGCGGTGTATCAGACCTTTGTGCCGATGGAGTATGGATATTTAACGATTATGGCACGTATGAGTCAGGACTTATTGATAGGGTAGGCTTGCCTAAGTTCTCGTACTACTTCTATCAGAGTCAGCGTGACCCGAATGTTACCAGCGTTGCAGATGTTAACCTTGGGCCGATGGTTTACATAGCCAATTACTGGAAGTCAGATTCGACTACCAATGTAACGGTCTACAGCAACTGCGACCAGGTTAAGCTGTACATCAATGATGTCAACCAGGGTATTCGGAGCCCCAATACCGACGGCAACTGCACCAATATAGCTCAACCTCCGTTTACGTTTACGGGCCTGACTTACTCTGCCGGTGAACTGAAGGCAGAAGGTCTTATCGGCGGTGTAGTTAAGGCGACACATGTCGTTAAAACTCCCGCCAGCGCCAATAAGCTGTCTGTCGTGTTCGACACGGAAGGCCAGACTGTATATGCTAACGGTGAGGATATGTTCTTCGTGCATGCTTCCGTGCTGGATGCCAATAATGTCGTGGTGTCTGATGCTAACAATACGGTAACATTCAGTGTTACTGGGCCGGCTATTCTGGTATATCCTACTTCGGTGGATGCCGAAGCCGGTATCGCATCGGTTCTTGTCAGGACATTGACAGAGCCGGGTACCATTACGGTAACTGCTACAGCATCAGGTCTGACCAGCGGCAGCAGCAGTATTACCAGCGCTGCCTATTATGATTTTAAGAAAGCTTATGATACAACAACGCAGACGCGGAGTTCTTATAGCAACCTCTATGAAGAACAGTTCACGGTCGCCTCTGACAGTGATGTAAATGCCGTAGGCTGGAGAAAAGTCCTCAACAGCAGTAGTACCGCCGGCATTGAATCCGACAGCCCGAAGTTCGCATGGGTCTATCATAACGCCGACTGTGAAAACATTATCGACACCAATGAGTACACCGTTGATGTTTCAGAGTACGCGGCTATAAGGTTTAAGGTTGACCTGCGCAAAAACTCGAACTATACCAAAACGCCGGAGGTCAGTATAACCGTCAAGGTCGGCGGCACCTGGTATGTCTCGAAAACCAAGTGGACCAATACCACTACAACCTTTGTTACCAAAACGCTTGACTACACCACCGACAAGAACGACTGGGATACGCTAGACCGTGCAACGGCAGCCAGGGGCTCAACAGCAGGCTCTGACCTGTCCGGTGATATCAGCGAATTCGGTCTGCATTCTGACAGTAGCAACATTGGTGGCACCTGTAAAGGAACAGCCGAGTACGACAACTTCAAGGTCCAGGGGATTTCTTATAGCGACCTCTATGAAGAACAGTTCACGGTCGCCTCTGACAGTGATGTAAATGCCGTAGGCTGGAGAAAAGTCCTCAACAGCAGTAGTACCGCCGGCATTGAATCCGACAGCCCGAAGTTCGCATGGGTC
>Ga0315286_10002606_pt1 | contig 16857 bp, 16 predicted proteins | sample YL17G10_0_MG_FD_205038 | JGI IMG/M metagenome (GOLD analysis project Ga0315286, IMG submission 205038) | Sediment microbial communities from Yellowstone Lake, YNP, Wyoming, USA - YL17G10_0 | ecosystem: Environmental > Aquatic > Freshwater > Lake > Sediment | place: USA: Wyoming | collected...
GGCGTGAGTTTCAGGAGACAATAGGCTGCGTGAGGTTTATCTGTTCCACAGCCTTTTGTGTTATATAGGGTGGATCAATTTCGGATTGGCGCTCTGGATCAATTTTGAGTTGGCGAAAACAACGGAGAAGTGAGTTGACCGGAGTCCAGGTCTCATGGGGTTCCCGGGCCGGAATTCCGGTCTCCCCAAAACAGGCCTTCCTTTCCTCTTGACCGTGCTACCCCCCCAGCGAAAAAAGAGGGCTGCTGCAAGCCCGCTAAATTGCAGGGTCGAAATCCCCGCAAATCACCCCAATACGGAAAATACCCATTTAAATCCATATTTTTTGTAAGCGTGGACACGGTTTTCCCATCGCCAAAAAACACCTTCGTCCGTTTGCCAAAAGGAGCATTTTACGGGCTTGTTTGAGATACGGTCAAGTCTTCACCTGCGTTATACATCCGGGAGTTTGTTCTCCGGGCACCCGGCCAAACGTGGATCTTGTCGGGATAGACGGAGTGGGAAAAAATGAAATCTCCTGCCGGGAATTTTTCAAGGAATCCTGATCTCTCCGGCTATCGCAGGATTAATATTTTCCGGATGCTTATATCTCCTGTCATGAGCACGAAAGCGAGAGTTACGGGAGTATCCGGAAATCCTGTCGTGGCATCACGCAATAAAACCAGGTTATCAACAGGGCGTGATGAAGAGGTCCCCCTCTCCCCGGTCCAGCGTATGCGGGGAAAGATCCTTCTTGCGGACCCGGAGATGGCCCGCCGGATTATTTTCGATCCGTCCCTGGAGCCGTAAGAGATGGCAGTCGGGTCCGGGAGTGACGCGACAATTTTCATTGATGCAAATATTTTCTTAAATCCCATTTTTTAGAAGTGGAAAGGAATCTGCAGCCTGTGCCAGGTTTCTTGAAGAAGCAGATGCGGGTGCATTTCCCACTGCGACATCGGTGATAGTCCTGAACGAAGTGCTCCACCGTCTCATCATCGCATCTGTCGTGAGCAGCAGCGGTATCACCCCTGAGTCCGTGGTTCATCAGATAAAACTCAACCCGGAACTTGTCCGCGAAGCCGGAGCTGTCTGGGAGGTCATGGAAGATATCCGGCTCATCCGTTCCATGAAGATATACGGGATCTCCCCTGCAACGTTTGAACGATCGCTTGCTATCATGCAGGAATGGGGCCTTCTTGGAAACGTTGCTCTTCACGTTGCCTGCATGGAAGAACATTCGATCGGAACAATCGCAACCTATGACCGGGATTTTTCCCGGGTGTCCTCGATAAAAATCCGGAACCCCGTCGATACCAGGTGATATTTTTCCAGAAGCGGGTCTGGAATTGTCCGCTCAGATCAGGTCGTCCACTCCCAATTCTTTACCCGATATCACATCGGTATCTGACAAGAGAATTATCAGTTCCGACCCTAATCCCGTTCTTCCTTCCGGCAACCCCCAGCCCTTTCCTTGATCGCTCACGCTCCCAAAAGCGCCGGTAAGTGAACGTCCGGAGCCCGCCCCCTGCCGAACCCGGCCAAACGGAGCGCCACTCCCGCCCCTTCCCAAACATCAGGAGTTCGTCCGCCCTATTCCTCTCCTATCTGGCGTGCGGCTGCGACTGAGCGTAGTGGCGGGCCGGCGATGTGAGCGGTTGACGCAAGCGGTGCTGGGGAAGGCGTTTGCGGGGAAGTTGTGAATACCCAGGTTACCGGGCATAATACACATACCATGACTATGTAAATTCACCTCAGGAAAAAAGCGCAGTTAACGAATGTACACCCCGAGAATTCAATCAAAAGATTGTTATATCAACATACGAATAGACTCTATTGTAATGATTTATTTTTCACTTTCACACCGCGCCTATACAACTTTAATAAGCGGTGTAGTTTCTTTTGATAATTGTAATCTTTCAAAAAAAAAGATAGTTGGTTGATTGGTATATGACGTTAAGTCCCACGGAAGCAGCAGTGATGGTGATCGATGCAGCGGGAGGCAGGATAGCCGGACGGACTGCAATCCAGAAGATCATCTACTTCGGAACGGTCAGGAATGCAGTCAAGGCAACCTACCGCCCCCACTACTATGGCCCGTACAGCGCAGACGTATCCGGGGCTCTCCAGACAATAACCTCCTGCCACTTTGTTGATGAGGCGATGGACACCGATAACAGCAGGAAAGCAAACGAGACCTTTGAATGGAAACGGTATTCGTACACGCTCAATGATGAAGGTCATAAAGTTACAGAGTTCCTGAAGGCAGGATCTCCCAAAGATTACGAAGAGATTAAAAAAATCGTTGACATCTGTAAGAAAACAGCCAAGCTGGATCCCAACGTTCTATCGTGGGCAGCGAAAGTCCATTACATCATAAAACAAGAACACCGGCAGATGACATATGAGGAGATCAGCAAGATTGCCAAATCTCTCAATTGGCAACTTCAGGACCCACAAATCGAAACCGGTGTAAATTTATTAAAGGAACTATCCCTAGTAACGGGGTAACCGATGCTTTCTTTTTCAAAGTGGATCCGTGATCCACTGTACGGTTTTGTCGGACTTACCGAAACAGAAGTCAAGCTTCTCGATACTCCGCCACTCCAGAGACTTCGCCGCATCAAACAACTGGCAAATGCACACCTCGTCTATCCGAGTGCGATGCACACACGGTTCGAACATTCCCTTGGTGTCATGCATATTGCCGGCAGGATGGCAGAACAACTTCAGTTCAGCGATGACGATGTAAGGGCGGTCCGGTATGCAGGATTATTGCATGACGTTGGTCACGGGCCGTTCTCTCATGTCTTTGAAGCCGCACTCCATGATATCTGTGGGAAATTAATAAATCACGAAGAGATAACCCGGTTAATTATCCTGAATGAGAGTACAATTTGGGATACATTGGGACCAGCAAACAACGATGTAATAGATTTATTCACCGAGAACGGTGAAAGAATTCAGAATCAGGTGATCTCCGGTAATCTTGATGCCGATAAGATCGATTACCTGCGCCGAGATTCATATCACACCGGTGTTGTTTACGGGAATTTCGATCTCGAACGAATTCTGCACACAATCCACAAAAAAGTCGACGGAACAAGATCCTATCTTACACTCTACAAAAAAGGGGTGGATGCGCTCGAAAATTTCCGGCTGGCACGGTTCCTGATGCACGCTCAGGTCTATCATCATCATACACGGGCTGCTGCTGACAAGATGTTCCAGAGGGCAATGGAGATCGCAATTCGAGACAACGTGATTTCAAAAGAATTTTTGGACCCGAGAACCCCGGATTTTCTTAAAAATTATCTCTCGCTTGATGATGCAAGAATGCTCCTCACGCTCCTCAAAAATCCGGATAGCAATGCCCACATACTTGTATCAGCCCTTGAGAACCGGCAGCTCTTCAAACGCGGCTACGAGATCGAAGTCACTCATATACCTGATCCAATCCTCCGGATGAAGATTGCACAGATGAAAAAAGAGCAGTATAAAGTATTGGAAGAAGTTCTTGCAGAAGACTGCCGTTGTGAGTCAGATTTCATTATGGCAGATATCCATAACATCGAGAATTCGCTTTACAAATCCTCGAACGAGAGCATCCTTTCAGATAAGACTCCGTTTCTTATCGAGGAAAATGACGGAAGTCTGCATGAGATCGAGGAGTTTTCCACATTATTGCCTACGAAGGATCCAAGATTGATATTCTATGTGTTTTGTCCCAAAGAGTACCGGGCTCATGTTAAAGATCGTGTTGAGGAAATAATCCGGGACACCATTTAGAGCCTTCTTTGATAGATCTTGATTTAGTGCATAAAAAATCTCTCAAAACCCCCTCCCGACCCTCTCGTACATCAACCCGACAAAATCCACCGGCTCACAGGAGAGGCTGACCTGAGAGGTATCGAAAAAAGAATCGACTAGGTTCCGTTCCAGATCCTCGTTTGTCTTCAATTTCATATCATGACATATATGAATTACCGAAATGGCTTTTGACTGGAGAACCGGCGAGATCAAAGCAAACCGGTGGCATCGCTCCGGTTCCTTCTCGGCACACATCAGTGCAATCTTCTTTCCGCTGGAAATTATCGATAGTAAATCGTTGATACCTTCCTGGAATTTTTCCGTATCCTGAACTTTCCGGTAGTTGACCGTGCCGTCAGGGAAGAGCAGGTTGGGATGTGAATACCTGCCTCCAATCTTGTTGCCCATATACCAATAATCGACGTTGTCCTCTCTCAGGGAATTTTCAAGTTTTTCCCGGTTGAAATGCGGATTGAACCGGCTGTACGGGGAACTCCGGACATCGATGATCACATCGATGCTGATTTTCTGTAGAACAGTGATGAACTGTTCGATCGGGTAATTCCCGTAGCCGATGGTGAAGCATTGTTTTGGTTGCGGTTGATACATCATCGGGGAGCAGCTGAACATTTTTCCCCATCCATATAACAATACGATTGCGGCGGCACAAACCCCGGCATCGTTTCATACGGATTGATCGGATCGTTAAATTCCTGCAGGTTTTGGATCTCGATGGCAAATGCCCGTGACTTTCCCTCAAAGTATGCAAAGAAATCCCGGTCATTGATACCGGCAAATTCTTTCACCGTATCCCAGAGATCAACCGGGTGATCTTCCAGAATTCCCCCAATCTCAAACGTCCCCACGATTTTTTTCACGGGCGATGAAGAATAGATGTAAATCCGGTTGATTTCGCGGTTTTTGAAAATCGTCTTCCGGAACTCGTACCGCTTATCGCCATTGATGATGGACTTTACATATTTTGGCTTAATTGACAGTAAAACGTCCATGGATGCCTCAGTGGGCTTTTATGATTGCAGGGGTATCGGGAATTCTACCCTGTCACCATTCCACCGGATTCCTGTACGTATTTTAAGAACCGGTCCTTATTGCCATGCAGGTTGGAGAACTGCTTCTCACAGATATCGGTAAACTTCGAAAGTGCCTTCCGGTTGATCTCTTCCTGGTCCTCAAAGATACCGATAGACCGGAATTTCAAGCCCCATTTTTCAAACATGAGCAGGTTGATCGTTGCATTACTCACCCGGTCATCATTCAATAACGCGTACACAAGAATCGGCCCGGATTCACTCTCGATCATGAAATCCGCAGTGTACCTGCTGTCAGGATCATGGTCAGGATCATGCCAGTCAGAATGGACACGCTCTTTTGGGATATGCTCTTTTATGAATTCCCGGACATCTTCCATGAATGTTGATCGGACACGCTCCCGGGACAGATAGGAGACATCTGAAATTTTGAGCAGGGCCTGAACGTAACTGTAAAGGGCATCGCCATACTGGTCGTTGTGTATTGAGAGGATCAGTTCTCCGTTCCGGTCCTCGACAGAGAATGCCGAGAGAGCATTTGAGATGATCTTTTGCCGTCCACCGCTTCGCAGATCCTTATCCTCCAGATCGTAGGTAAGGTGCATGAAAGTATGTCCTTCATCAGAGAGCACCCATCGCTCATCCTCTTGTTTCAGAACGACAACAAGGTGATCCCCATCTTCAAAGAGGAACGGGGTGAACACCCGGTACCGGTCCACACCTTCGGCTTCCACTCGTACCTGATCGCACACTTTCTGCCGAAAATTCTGCGTGATTGCTTTGACCGGCATTTAGTTCATCCCCCATTGTGAAAGACTACGGTTTTGCGTAGAGACCATGAACCCGCAGTCCCGCAACATACACTCGATTGCACCGTGATAATCTGCATACCGGTTTGTCTCTTCAGCATAGGTATCTTCCCGATAACCTGACTGCTGGTAGCGTTCGGACGCGGTATGGATATGGAATCCATAGAAGGTATTTTTCTCTATCGGATTCGTATGTTCATGACTTTTTCCATTATGCCTGCGCAGCCGGAACTGCTGGTTTGATCCTTTAGCGATGTACAGGAGAATTATCGAAAAATCCAGCTGGTTTGATTCGCTCTGCCGGAACACAAGACGGAATAATGATCCATTCTCCCCGGTAATTTCTCTTTCGAATTCTTTGTGTCCATGTTTGGACTTTAACTTCGGATGAAGCAGGGAATCATCCGGCAATTCTTTCCGCTCTGCGAGCAACGATCCAATCATATCATCACTTAGTTGGATCGTCATATTTTTTCATTTGTCTCCGGATATAATAATTCTGTTCTTGAATTTGCACAGTTGATAATTCCCTTTTTCTGATTTTGAACATTTCGGGTTCTTAAAAAAGGAAGCGATTATTTTTCTTTTGTCACACCTTTGAATGGCTTTTCATCTTGTTTTACGTCTATGAATTGCCCGGTGTTCGTATCGCGTTTCACAAACTGATCGGTCTGTGGGTTAAGGACCTGACTTCGATCATCTACTGCACCCCTTCGAAAATCTTTTCCTGTGTTCTTTGCCATTGTTCTTCTCCTGCAATAATTCCCATTTTTTATGAGAATTATTGTTATCTCTCATTGACCAATGTGTAATTAACAAATTTTCTCATGCGCAGAGTGAAAGTGAGTCGCTTGATAAAGCTCATCCATCCCCCGAACAGTTTAAGATCGTCCGCCCCCTTCCGCTCCTATCCGGCGTGCGGCTGCAATCGGGCATGAGTTGGTGGCGGGCCGGCGGAGGTGCGAGCGGGGGGTATTGGGGGTACCACTCCCGTCCCTGCCCCTTTCAAAATTTCACGTCTGTATCCGACGAAAGATTTCCCCGGTTTTACCCCCAAAACAGCCCTTCCTTTCCCCTCGACCGTGCTACCCCCCCAGCCCCCTTGCGTTTTGCCTCCCAGTAGCATCTATTAGCGTTTTATAGCGCCACGCAAAACGCTCAGTTTGGCGTAAATCTGTCGTAAAATCATTATTTCAAAAATGTGTGCCGGAATTCGCTGTTTTTTGCAACCGTGCCGGAAATATATCTCATGTTTTGGTAAACGGGGGCTGGATCGGGCTTATTTTCTCACTCTCCATACACGCTTCTTCTCAGGTAACGATATGCCGGGAAGCCTGGCATCATTCATCGGTTTTTATTCTACCCACCAATATTTGTTTTTGTCAACTCAAAATTGATCCAGAGCGCCAATCCGAAATTGATCCACCCTATGAGGCTGTTGCCTGAAAGCCTCTATGGCAGTAAGACCTCCCGCCCATTTATCAACCGGAATGCCACAGGATTACTATTGATCACCCATGAACACCCGGTCCCTTTCCCTTCCTGTCAGCTCTGCCGTATGTATTCTTGCTTTCCTCATTCTCCTCGTGATGGCAGCGGGATGCCTGCAGAATGCCCCCAGTGATACAACAGCCGGCTTACCCCCGCCCATCCCTGCCAGCAGCACCGGCCTGATAAAAGTGCAGTACTCCCCCGGTGAGATCATAAGGCTCTGCGCTGCGGCAGAACTCGATACCAACACCTCGCTCAATGCCATCGCCGCCATCCCGACGGGACAACGCACCATGGACAACACGCTCCTTGCGTATGACCGGGTGAGAACTGATTATTCAGATGCCGTAATGCCACTTGTCCTGATGGGAAATGTGCACCCCGGTGCAGTCATTGCTGCAGAGGGTATGGCGTGCAGGGAATCATCCGGTATATTTGATTCGGCAACCAGTTCCCGGCGCGACCTTTATGATGCCATGAAGGTGCAGGCCCCCCGCAACAGCGAAGAGTCGCGTTTGTATGCCATAACAATGAAGGACTTTGAACACAACGGGCTGAAGCTTACTGACGAGCGGCTGGCCCGCGTCAAGGCCATGAAAGCTAACCTGACCGGGCTTGAAGTGCGGTACATGGCCAACCTGAACAATGACAACACAACGCTTGAGTTCCCCGCAGATGAACTGGCCGGTCTCTCCGCTGAGAAACTGGCTTCTTTTTCCCGGACACCGCAGGGTAACTACCTTGTCACGATGAAGGCCCCGGACGTATCAGCGGTCTTAACAAAAGCCGACCGGAGCGAGATACGCAAGAAGGTGTACGCAACCTCCTTAAACCTCCAGGCTGCTCCGAATACCGCTCTCTTAGAGGACGCCATCGTTCTCCGGTACCGGATTGCGCAGGAACTCGGGTACCGTACCTGGGCTGATTACAAGCTGGACGGGAGGATGGCAAAGAACACGAGCAACGTGATGACATTTCTTGATGCCATGAAAATGCCGTTAAAGGAGAAGAGCCGGGTGGAGTTGGACGGCCTCCTTGAGATCAAGAAGAGTCTAAACCCCGGCGCAACAACCGTAGATCCCTGGGACATCGCCTACCTGCAGGACAAACAGACCGAGAGGTTGTATGCCTATAAAGAAGACGAACTCAGGGAATACTTCCCTCTCGACAGCGTATTGCGGGGAGTATTTTCCATCTACGGATCGCTCTTTGGTATCCGGTTCGATGAAGTGAAAGATGCGCCCGTCTGGTCACCTGAAGTCCGGGTCTGGCGCGTGGGAAACCTTGATGACAATACGACGGTCGGGTACCTCTATTTCGACCTGTTCCCACGGCAAGGGAAGGGGCAGGGGTACTGGGAGAGTTCGCAAAAAAGCGGGAGGAGACTGAACGGGACATATTCTGTCCCGGTTGTTGTCATTGTCGGGAACGCCCGGGAACCGGAAGGTGGCAAGCCTGCCCTGCTGAATATGTATGAGGTGCAAACCCTCTTCCACGAGACCGGCCATGCCATGCACGATCTGCTCACCCGGGCGCCCTATGGTACCCTGTCAGGGACACGTGTGGAGTGGGATTTTGTAGAAACGCCATCGCAGACCCTTGAAGAATGGGCCTGGAACCCGCAGGTACTGGAATCGCTCTCCGGTCATTACACGAACACATCACAAAAGATCCCCGCCGACCTTCGCGACAAGGTTATAGCATCACGCAATGCCGGGGCCGGGATCATGTACAGCAACCTGCTGTCCCGATCGCTTGAGGACATGCGCTTCCATACCGCTGAGGGCCCGGTCAATGCAACCGAGATTTACTACGAGACATTCAAGGAGGTCCGGGGCATGCCACCCCTTGCCGGCACACACCAGCCTGCCCAGTTCGATCATCTCATGGACGGGTATGATGCCGGGTATTACGGTTATCTCTGGTCGAAGGTGTATGCACTGGCGATTGTTGAGGAATTCAAAACGGATGGGATGACGAACCGCACTTCGGGCATGAAGTTCCGGCAGGCAATCCTTGAGAAAGGAAACATGGAGGACGGTAATATCCTTCTGGAGAATTTCCTTGGGAGAGAGCCCGGGGTGGAAGCATTATACAACCACATCGGGATCAATGTCACGAAAGGGACGTGAAAAGAGAAATCATCCGGCGCGTCGTATGGCTGTTCCGGGAATTGCACGCAGCCCTGCTCCCATCACACCGGTCCGTGGGGAGTCTTCCAAGAAATTTCCCGCCCACACCCTGCATGATAGAGCATGGTTGCCCCCGCCAGGCGATCTTCTGATTTGAGCCCTATCCGGTACTATTTCTAAGCCCAGCCCAGTCCCCTCATACCGGCCCGGGTAGGACATGCCCGGAAATTTCGAGCTCTGATATCTCCCGCAGCATTCGCGTGAACTGTTCCCCATCATACAATTGCCTGATTCAACTCCCGCTCCCACCTCCCGGGGCTAATGGCTGCACCGCCATGCCGGGACCGGCCTTTCCCCCGGACCCGGGTTTTTTTCATCGGGATATCATGGGAAAATGAAAAAATATTACTTTCCTACCGGTGCTCCATAGTTCTGGATCTTCGCCTGCATTTCCGGCGTCAGTTGTTTGACCAGCTCTGCATTGTAGGAACCCCGCGACATGGGATCTGCCGTATAGTTGAATATCTGGTGGGCCGCGATTGCATACGACCGTGATTGTGCAGCAGGCGACCCGTCACGGACTGAAGGATCAATGTTGGTTGCAAAGATTGAGACCGTATTGTCGCTGTTGCGGACGATCTCAAACGTGCGGAACTGCTGGGGGAACTCCCGTAATGATGCGGTTTCAACCTCCCAGAAACCGAGTTCGGGACGGGCGGGATCCGGAAATTTAAGAGCAGTAACGGTATTCTGGTGACGATGCCCCGAGATCCACACGAGGAGATTCGGATAGGTATGAAGCCGGGCAATCAGATCTGCTTCTGATACTGCAGCATATTTGTCCCAGGTCATTAAAGAACCGAGACCGGAACTCTCCTGTTCGAAGCCTATCGGTATATGGGCTGCGATGATCATGAGCTTGCCTTCAGCCTGACCCGCCTCGAGTTCCTGTACCAGCCAGTCATACCGTTCCTGATCAAGGGAACCGCGTCCATTGCTGCTACTATCAGGAGATTTGCCGTCCCCTTGGGTGTCATCGAGCACAATCACTTTGATTGGTACATCCGATTCCGGTTCGAACGCATAGCAGGCAAACCCCGTTGTTATGTCGGATTTATTGAATCCATGTCCCACCGGATTTGAAGAAGTGTTAAAAAATTCACCAATCCACTCCGTTCGGGAAACAAAACGACGATCTGGATCGGAAGGCACAGCGGGAGGACCATCCGGGAAGTCCCCGACAGGTCCTGCACCGATAATATCGCCATACGGTGTCCGGCCGTCGATTGTCCCCATGTAAAATCCACGGCTTTTCAGCCGGAGCGGGTCAGTAAGGACATTTCCGATATTGAGTGTGGCAGAACCGGTCAGGGTTCGACTGATATAATCGTCCGGAGGGAACAAACCCATCCAGAGATGATCGTGGTTGCCGAGAACCTGGTACCATTTGATCGTTGAATCCAGCCCTGCCGCTTTGTACGAGTCCTGGTAATCATTCAGGGGTCCGGGGACCGGATCATCCAATTTACCGGAATCGGGCTTTATCGTTTTGCCGTCAACGACATCGAGATACCATCGCAGTTCATTGTACTGACCGCTGTTGATCTCATCGCCCAGAAAGACACCGAAATCAAACGGCTTTTTCTCATGAAGGGAGTTAACTGTCTGGACCGCTGCATCAAGGATCTGGGTTGTGTAGAGCATCGCCGGTGAATATCCCGAAATTATGCCCCATTTGTAGCCATAATATACCGTCTGTGCAGGAGATTCTTTGTCGGTGATATGGATATCGGTCATGGCAAAAAAATTCAGAAGCCGTGCAGTATTTGCCGGCGATGTATTGGAATATCCCGCGGGCATCAGGTCCAGTCTTTTTTCATAACCCAGTCCCTCACCGAACTGCCAGACGCCATAACCATACGCTGAATAGTTGGCTACCTGATAAGGAAGGAGTTTTGGCGAAGTTGAAGGTACAGGAACGGGAATAACGGTCCTGTCAAGGGTTGTGTACACTTTGGAATCTATGGGATATCCTGAAGAACCAGCACCAGAGGTTGAGGTATTGGAGAAAATCCCATATCCTGCTATTACTGCGATCAGAATAACTGCAATGGTTATTCCAAAGGCGGACTCTTTTTTCATATACGTTACGTAAACCCCCTGTTAAATCAGTCTTTTCATATAACATCCCGAAAAATTTCAAATCAGATCTGAAACCTGCTCAAAAAATCCCGGATGAATGCCTGCGTTCACAAAACCATTCTCACGAACCAGTTGTTATTCCAGGATAAGGAGAGTGATTAAAGAAAGGATAGTATTTTTACAAGGAAACGAACTGAAATCTTCCCGTTCTGCCGGAATTCTGCCACGACCAGCCCTTGGCTGTACCCGCCATGCGAGGAGAGTATGAGGGGGAAATTTCAGAGATCCATCCTGGTAAAAAAGGGGAGATCAGGGAAACCGGACAACAACATTGTTCTGCATGAGCCGGTTCTCCTGGGGAACCGCCTGCTGATAATAGGTAATAAAATCGCCGAATTCCGACCATAACTGCTTAAAGGAATAATCCGGGGAGGACATGCGCTCTATTCCGAGGGTCTCATTGACTTCTCCGGTTACATCGAATGAGCGGTACACATGGGGATAGCCCTCGGCACCCAGGAAGGAGGGGAGGTCCGTTACGACCTGAAAATGGAGGTGCGGGATATCGGAGTTCCCGCTGTTGCCCATCAGGCCAAGCACCTGGCCTTCTTTGACGGTATCGCCGGTCTTCACCCGGACCGATCCGTTGACGATGTGGGCATAGCAGGCATATTTCCGGTTTCCTAGGTCAAGGATGACGTAATTCCCTGCCAAGGCTGCAAACGGGGTACCCGTGGCGGAGTAGATCGTTTCAATGTCCGGGATGCCATCGGCGGCATCCACAACCGTCCCGTTGGCAACCGCCAGGATCTCCTTGCCAAACCCGTAATAATTTCTGGCGAGTGTCGCATTACCGGTGGCTGCCTGGCCGCTCACCGTGTCCAGGTAGACCCAGTCCTGTGCGTACCGCTGGGGAACACGGGTCACCCCGTTCATTGTGATCTGGGCACGGAAGTGGTGAGTCAGGGGTGATGTTGTTTCCATGACCATCCAGCCCGGGCCATGCACCGGCGAACCGACAACCACCGGGGCGAGGTCTTTACGCACGGTAACTTCCCCACCGGTTACGGTTACCGGGGACAATCCGGCAGCGGTCCGGTTCAGGGTGAGCCGGTGGGAGAGCCGGTCCGGTACGGCACCGGGGCTGACCACAAACCAGAGCGATACGCGGGGCAGGGGGAGTTTTCCCGTACCGTTCTGGATCTCGGCTGGCGTAGGCGGCGGGACATTTGCCGGGTGGTACAGGGCAGCCAGCAGTTCGCCATCTTCGGTATAGAGGACCTTTCCGGTGGCCGGATCGAGGACCTCCACCTTCTCAACAAGCGGTACCTGGCCGTCGGCCGGTACAAGTTCGAGTTCGTACGCGAGATTGACCCCGTTCTGGCTGGGAACCGGGATCGGTGCGAACGGGACAGAAATATTCACCGGTGGGACCGCAGTTGCGGTTTGCTGCACCGCGACCGGTTGCTGTACCGATGCCGGTTGCGTGCACCCGGCGCCAAGAACTGCTGCTATCGTGATAATCGTGATAAGGAACTTCAGAGTCGCTGACATGGTAATGACATCCGGTTTTTGATGTACGGGAAAATAAAAAGGATGGATCTGAAATCCGGGTGCCGTAACCCTCCAGGCCGATTCTCCAACCCCTGCCGCCCGGGCCTGCGCAATAGTGAGCATTGAGATTAAAAAAAGGGGAGCTACGACTGGAATACTTCAGGTTCTTAACAGGAGTTCCTGCCCTGCACATGAACGTCCGAAAGGTGACTCGCTGCAGGAAAAAAATTTGTTGATGGAACACCGGCTGATCCGGTCAGGCCCGGGAAAACGAGCCGAACTCCTCGGATGTAAAGCCGGTGACAGCCCCCGATGGGTTCACTCCGAAGGTGACAAATCCAACCATATCGTCCGGGTTTGGCCACGAGAGATACCAGGTGTTGTTGGTCCAGTGCGTGATAGTCCCCTCGTACTTGTCCGGCCCTAACTGGATGGTCATGTTCCCTGCATCCGCACCCTGGTTCACCAGCAGGATACCGTACAGCTCGCTCCGGTACGTTCCTGCGATTACTGATGGAACGATTGTTGCCGGGCCCGGGTTTTTATGATGGTCGGGATTCTTGATGAGCGAGTTCCACCCTGCCTGAGAGGCTTTTTCCCGTGCCTGCAGGTCAATGCTGCTCTTCCCGATATACCGTTCAAGGAACTCATCCCGGACTGCCTCAGGGAACGCCGTGAGCTGTTTGTTTGCGATAACAACAATGCCGCTCTTTTTCCCCGGTATGAGAATTACGACCGAACGAATGCCGTCCAAAGCACCATTCTTTTCAATTACCCGCTCGCCAAGGAAGTTGTACGAATCGCAGCCAAGACCAACTGCCGCGTTCGGGTCACCAAGAGGCCCGCCGGCACCTGCTACAAGGCTGGCCGCATGGATCTGTTTGACGGTTCCGGGCTTGAGAACCTGCTTCCCGTCAATCGAACCGTCGGCAAGCATCATCCGCAGCCACTGCGTCATATCCCGGCCGGTGGAAACGACCTGGCCGGCAGCGGGGAGGGATGCCAGTTCGAGCGGTATGATGTGAACATCTCCGCTGGCGCCGCCATGGCCGGAAACACGGTTGTCATCAAGGTACATTGTTTCGGGATGGGCTCCTGACCGCGTCATGCCAAGTGGCTGAATGATCCGGGCATCCGTTAAGTCTTCCCAGCTCCGGTTGTCCACTGCCGCGGCAGCTTCCCCGGCGATGAAATATCCTGCATTCGAGTAGAGGTACTTCTCCCGGAAACTGGCGCCCGGTTCGAGGTTTTTCATCCGCTCCAGCATCTCGCTGTTGGAGTACCCGACCCTGCCCAGCAGTTCGCCATCATACTGTTTGAGACCCGAGCGATGGGCGAGCAGGTCGCGGAGTGTTACATGATCCCGGGCGTACGTGTCCTTCAGTTCAAGGTCCGGAAGATACCGGATAACGGGTGTATCCCAGTTCAGTTTCCCTTCATCAACAAGGGTACCGATCGCAGCACCGGTGATGTACTTGGATACCGATGCGATCTGGAAGCGGGTGTCGGGATCAACCTTATCCGGTTTCCCCAGTTCCCTAACGCCAAAACCTTTCAGGTACACAACGGTGTCGTTCTCGACAATGCCGACAACTGCACCCGGTACTTCATATTCAGCCATTTTCCGGGTAACAAAATCATCAAAGCCGTCAAGTTTTCCGGTCTTCTGATTCGTACTTTCACAGCCGGCAATAAAGACCATGCCGGCCACAAGAAAAGCCACAAGGAACAACAATGCATATCGCAGGACGGGTTTTTTCATGAAAGGGGGTTGGGTTTTATCATGAAAAACATTGCCATGTGCTGTCAGGAGGAGCACAGGTTTCTGATGGTTACGGGACGGAATGACGGGTCCTTAAAAAAAGGGATTATTTTCCCTTTCACCGGGTTAACCACAAGCCCCCTTGAGTTTTGCCTCTCGTTAGGGTCTATTAGCGTACATTCTCCTGCCCATAAATTGCGTATTTCATATAACTGAAGACGTGTCGTAACATTTATCTTTCATCGTTCTGTTTATACTCTCATCGGGAAGGCATGTCCCAACCCCGATATCGCACTGAGGAAAATTAACCATGACTCAAAAATTCCCGCCCAATCTTGCCCTTGTGAAGTATCACAGAATATACGCGGACGCACAGGGCGGTTCGCACTTTGATACGGTAACGGTCGAACAGAGTCTCGCAAGTGGAGCGCCCCCCGCTGCCCCGTTCTACGTCTCCGGGGATAAGCCCGCATCGAAGTATCGCTTCTATTCGTTTCAGCCCGGCTGGATTGGCGACTGGCACCCGTGTCCCACCCGGCAGTTCCTGGCCCTCATGTCGGGTGCAGTGGAGATGGAGACGACCGACGGGACGGTCAGGCGGTTGGGGCCGGGGGACCTTGTCCTGCTGGAGGATACATTGGGCAAGGGCCACGTGACGAGGAACATCGGTGATGGGTACTCTACGTTCCTCGTGGTCCCCATCCCTGCGGCCTGATTAAAAACCTTGACGGTTTCCACTACAGCTATTTTAAAGTCCTGTGGCATAAGCGGTTTTATTGCTTTTTATTTTCACGCCCCGCTACACTCTAGTGGTCAGAGACATCTTAAATTGTGGAGTCACTTATCCCTAATATTGTCCACAAGTTTAGTTGTCTCACTCCACTAGGCACCAAGGCACAATTTTCACGATTTCCGGGATCTTTTTTCTGTACTATTTACTCGTAAGAGATCCCGGAAACAGCTGTTTTCGTGCCTACGTGCCTCGCCCCCACCAGGCTCATTTGCTCTCCGGATACTATCTCTGCATTCTGGTCCTTTACAATCCATCATGACGATAGAAGGCACCGGGGGAGTTCCGGCAACCCTCACGCATAATCAACAGGAAAAAAGAAAAAATCGTCTAGTGCATAACGCAGAAGTATCCGCCGCGGAGATGGTACTTCGTAAAGAGTTCGCAGGCCGGGCAAAAGCAGCCTATCTCTCTCATATTCGTTGCCGAGGAGATTCCGCATCCGCAGAAGAGTTCGGTGGGCTGGTATTTTTCCAGTGAATGACGCTTGTAGTTCTGGCATATCGTGCAGTACTTCCTGCAGATCTTCTTGTTCTCTTAGGTGTTCTTGACAACAGGTTTGTTGCTGGTATTAAACATGCAGATTAAGGTCGGTGATAATCTATTATAGATTTTTTTTATTGAGTTTTTGCCACATCTGCTGAATGCTATGCAATAATTTTCTTCGCTGCCCCGGATGTTCCTTTTCCCGGACGCAAAAAAAAAATCCCGGTTCCCTCACCCGCCCCTCTCTCCTACCCGGCCGCAACCAATCTTTAAAATTCCCAAAACCAAAACACATCCACACCCGGTTAGAGAACCTGAGCCGGAATTCGCGGTTTTGTGCAACCTGTACCGGAATTCTTCTTCCCGTATGGGCTAACCAAGGTCGAACAGGGGCTGGATAGACGGGACATGGTGTACATGAGATTAATGAAAGATATGAGGAGAAGGGAAAAAATAAGAGAGAGAGTTACGGCTTAACGCCTTCCGGCCCAGTTCGGGGGGAATTTGGACGGGTCCTGCGTCGAGTCGTAGAGGTCGCCGAGCCAGGACTTGTTGTCCGCTGCCATGGCAAGCGAGAACTTACGGCCATCCTGAACCTTCGAAAAGGCGGGGGATCCGGTCCAGGTACCGGCAAGCATGTTACCGGTCACGGTGCCGCTGAACGTGAGGGAGCAGTTCACTCCCTTGATCGTTGTCGAACCGGTGACATCCCAGCAGGTCTGGGTCATCTTCACGGGGGCCGGGTCGCCGTATACGCGGTCCGTGTATTTGGTCCATGCCGTGCTGAGGTCGTGGTTGCCGGCCATACCGAGTTCTGCCGAGTCCCACGCCCCGTTCCAGACAAGCTTGTCCG
>Ga0315286_10002607_pt1 | contig 16855 bp, 14 predicted proteins | sample YL17G10_0_MG_FD_205038 | JGI IMG/M metagenome (GOLD analysis project Ga0315286, IMG submission 205038) | Sediment microbial communities from Yellowstone Lake, YNP, Wyoming, USA - YL17G10_0 | ecosystem: Environmental > Aquatic > Freshwater > Lake > Sediment | place: USA: Wyoming | collected...
TACTGCCTTAACCACGGATCAGGCGGAAACCAGGCCTATTTTAGTTAGGGCATTCAAAGTAAAAGCTACGGATTTCCATGATGTATTGCCGGTAATGGGGACCGTGAAAGGCAAGACTGAGATTGAATTGAAATTTGAAATTAACGGCGTGATCAAAAGCATTAATTTCCGCGAAGGGCAGAAGATTCAAGCCGGTGACCTGATTGCTTCTTTAAACCCCAAAGATACCGAACTAAGAATTGCCTATGCCAAAAATAAATTTAATTCTGCCCAGGCAGCTTATAATTCGGTACAGAAAAAATTAGAAGTACACCAAAAACTTTACGACGTAGGGGCAATTATAAAATCAAAATTAGAAGAAGTGGCCTTAGAATGCGAGAGCACGAGATTTCAAGTGGAAACCGCAAGAAGCGAAATGGAACTGGCGGAAAATGAATTGAATAAAACCAGCCTTTATGCCACTAAGGATGGGGTCATGGGGCCGCGCGAAGCCGAAGAAGGAGAATTTGTCACTCCCCAGGATAAACTGGGTTCCCTTTTAGAAATTAAGGAAGTATTCGTCGAGGTCGGCGTGGTGGAAAGGGATATCGATAAAATAAAATTAGGGCAGAAAGCAAAAGTATACGTAGATGCCTACCCTAATGTTAATTTCGAGGGAAAAGTAGAATATATTTTTCCGGTGATAGAAGGCAAAAGCCGAACCCTCACCGCTAAGATACAGGTTCCTAATCCCGACGCTCTTTTACTTCCGGGAATGTTTAGCCGAGTAGAAATATCGATTGTTGAACTTAAAAATGCTCTCATTGTCCCTTCAACCTGCCTTATTTCTACAGGGGTAGGTTCAAAATTAGCTCCGGTCATACCCGCATCATCCATACTCACGGGTGAAGACGGAGCGCAAACTGGCGTTGTCTATTTAAACCAGGTAAGTTTAGGATATTTTACCAGTGACTATGCACAAGTCTTTGAAGGATTAGGAGTAAATGATTTAGTAGTTATTGAGGCGCAAGGAGAATTAAAAGACAGGGGCCAGGTCAAAATTGTAGGAATAGAAGAGGGGAGTTTTTAAAAACGATATATAGCCCCAACCGGATTTGAACCGGTGTTTAATGGCTGAGAACCATTCGTCCTAGACCAGGCTAGACGATGGGGCCAAAAGTTATTTGCAGCGTATTTATTTTAATTTAATAACCTACTCTAGTCAATAGATTTTAGATTTTTTAAATTTTTAAAAATCCCATGCAGATAGGCGTAGGTCTAAGCACAGATAAGGATCCTGTCTTGGCAGCCGAAGAGGCGACTAGACTTGCCAAGGCAAATATGTATAACGAAACATTTGATCTGGCAATAGCCTTCAGCTCCATAGATCTCTCTTGCGCTAGTCTATTAAAAACCATCTCCCTTTCTTTAGAGAATGCACCGATTATAGGCTGTAGTGGTGCAGCCATTATCTCTAATCAGGGCATATTTAAACATGGTTTGGCCGTACTGCTTTTTAGTTTACCAGAGGATGTCTATTTTAATACTGCTTGTGTTAGAGATATAAAAACAAAAACGTCTTTAAGCGCGGGCAAGGAATTAGGCGAAAAATTGCTCTATGGATTTAAAGGTTCGCCTCGGGATTTAAGTATTGTTTTTTCGGACGGGTTAATGGAAGAAGGTTCAAATCTGGTTTATGGACTGCAGGAAAGCCTGGGCCGTAGTTTTCCTTTGGTGGGCGCTTCTGCTTCCGATAATCTACGTTTTTTTAAAACCTACCTCTATTTTAATCAAGAGGTTTTTAGCGATGCCGCTTGCGGAATACTCTGGGGAGGTAAATTGAACTTTGGCTTAGGCATAAAACATGGCTGGAAACCCCTGGGCAAACCGCGTTACGTAACTAACTCTCGCGGCAACATCGTCTATGAAATAGATAATGCTAGCGCAACAAAAATCTATGAAGAATACCTGGCTTGTAATTTAAACGAATTAAGAAAAGAGTTAAAATACATTTCTATATTTTACCCTATAGGGATACATCTCCCCGGAGAAGAGGAATATCTCTTAAGAAATATCCTTTCTATAGAAGAAGACGGTTCTTTGGTCTTACAAGGTGATGTCCCCCAAGGAAGCCAAATAAGATTAATGATCGGCACCAAAGAATCCTGTCTGGCGGCCACCCAACAGGCGGTGGAAGAGGTAAAAAAGGTATTGCCTCTGCCGATTATAGAGAGAAAGAAAAAAACAAGTAATAATTTTGTCCTGGTCTTTGATTCGATTTCAAGATATCTCCTCTTAAGAAGAGACGCAAATAAAGAACTGCAAATCATCAAAGAAGGATTGGGCCAAGATACCCCCATCATCGGTATATACACCTACGGTGAACAGGCGCCACTAATGGCAACGAGTTATCAGGGTAGGTCATATTTTCATAATCAGACTATTACTATTTTGGCTATGGGGGGCCTAGATTGATATGTTCAATAGCGAATATCTGATTAATATCATGGGGTTAGCCAGTACGGTAATTGCGGCGGCGCTGCTTATGGTACTGGTCTCCAAAATGGAAAGATTAAAACAGCTGCAATCCGCAGTGGAGAACTTAAAACGGTCATTGGACGAAATGGATGAACAGGCCAAACTCATTGTGCGCACCGATATGGAATTAAATAAAACTCAAGAAGAGCTGGATAAAAAAATAACTGGCCTTTACGCTTTACAAAGGCTATCCCGGGCGATAAGCACAACTTTAGAAGAAAAACAAATCTTTAAAAGGATAGACACAAGCTACCTGGAAGACTTAGGTTTTGAAAAAGCTTGCGGTTTCTTATGGGCGGATAAAGAAAAGGGATTCCTGCTCTATCTCAATATTGGTTATGCCTCGGATGAGATCGATTTAATAAAATCAGAGGTTAATGTAAAAAGTGACCTCTACGTAGATTTTATTCGTCGAGAAAAAACTATCTCTTCTATATCGATACCCGACACCCGTTTAAGGGATAAAATAAATAGCCTTTTTAAGACTACCTCTTTTGTTATTTCTCCTATTTTACCTAAGGAAGGGAGCAAGGGCCTTTTGTTTATAGGAACAGAAAGCGTAGATACCGCCATAACCGAGGGAGATGAAGAATTAATTACTATCTTGGCCAACCAAATTGGTTCATCTCTAGAAAACGCTCGTCTCTTCGAACAAACCTGGCTTACACACCAAGAACTGGAGCAAAAGGTTGAAGAAAGGACGCATGAATTAACCCTGGTTTTAGAGGAAGTGAAAAAGATCAGCAAGCGCAAAACGGATTTTATCTCTAGCGTTTCGCACGAATTAAGAACTCCCCTGACTTCTATCAAGGGCTATGCCTCTATATTGCTTACCGGAAAATTAGGCAGCCTTCCCCCGGAAGCTCAGGAGCGCATTAATAAAATAAACCGGCACAGCGACGAACTCGTACGCCTGGTTAATGACTTATTGGATATATCGCGTATTGAATCCGGCAAGGTAATTATGAAACGCGAATCTTATGATTTAAAGTCGATTGCCGAACATGTCCTGGATTTATTATCCGTGCAATTAAAAGAAAAACAAATAGAGCCGCAGCTTAATATATCTAAGGATGTGACCGCTGTCTTTGTAGATCACAGCCAGATAGAACGCGTATTTATCAATATTGTTGGTAATGCCCTAAAATTTACGCCTCCCAAAGGTAAAATTACCATCGCCAGTTATAAAGTAGGTAAAGAAGTACAAGTAGATATTACAGATACCGGCTGCGGCATACCCGAAGAAGCACGGGAGGCGATATTTGAAGAATTTTATCGCGTAGATAACCCCATTAACCAACAGGTAAAAGGCACAGGTTTGGGCTTGAGCTTAGTAAAACATATTATCGAAGCACATAATGGTAAAATTTGGGTAAAAAGCAAAGCGGGCTTGGGTTCAACCTTTAGTTTTACTTTACCCCAAAAATCATAAAATAAAAAATATGGCGATAAAAATACTGGTTGTTGATGATGATCCGGATATCAGGGATATATTAAAACTTACTCTTTCTGAAGAAAACTATGAGGTTCTTGAGGCCGCCGACGGCCAAGAAGCTTTAAATATAATCGCGACTAAAGCACTAAATCTCGTATTACTAGACTATAAAATGCCCAAAATTGATGGACAGGAAGTCTGCCGCAGAGTCAAAAAAGACTTGTTGCTTAGGCATTTACCCATCATTATGCTTACCGCCAAGGGTGATATCGATGATAAGGTAGGAGGTATTGATGCCGGTGTAGATGACTATATCGTAAAGCCTTTTGAACCCAAAGAATTACTGGCGCGTATCCGCATGATTTTAAGACGCACCGAAAGGGACCTGGAGGCAAATCCCTTAACGCATCTACCGGGAAATGTTTCTATTTTAAATGAGTTAGGGCGTCGCTTAGAAAGCAAATCTTTATTTGCTATCGGCTATATCGACCTGGATAAATTTAAGGCCTATAATGATAAGTATGGTTTTGAGCACGGCGATGAGGTTATCCGTGAAACCGCGCGTATCTTAATCCGTGCGGTACACCAATTCGGAAATCCCGATGACTTTATCGGGCATATCGGAGGAGATGACTTCGTGGTAGTCACCACGCCCAACATTGTGGATAATATCTGTAAAAAAATAATTACAGATTTTGAAAAGACCGTCCCTACATTTTATAACGAAACGGATAGAAAAAACGGTTATATTTTCGCCTTTAACCGCAAACGTAAAGAGCAAAAAATACCGCTTTTATCTGTATCTATCGGCGTCGTAACAAATGAATCAAGAAAAATAGACCACGTTGCCCAGATCGGCGAGATTGGTGCCGAATTAAAAGCCTACGCTAAACGCCTGGAGAGAAGTAACTATATAAAAGATAAGCGCCAAAAAATAGAATAACTCTCCCCAACAAAAAACCCGCACTTGGGAAATTAAGAAATGGAGAATATTTCCCGGGTGCGGGATATTTTTTGGTGCGCGGGGGGGGAGTTGAACCCCCACACCTTTCGGCATAAGCCCCTCATGCTTACGTGTCTGCCATTCCACCACCCGCGCGTCAATAACTAAAAACTGGCTGCCCCGCATGGAATCGAACCATGATACTCAGATCCAGAATCTGATGTCCTACCAATTAGACGACAGGGCAATGATGATGATTAAAAGTATAGCTTGTCTAAAATAGGAGGTCAAGGGTTTTATTGTGTATATTAGCAACGGCCTAGGGGGCAAGGGAGCTTAATGCCTTGTAAGGCGGGGTAAAATATGTTATATTTTATATAGTAGCGGGTTTTGCTTACTGATAAAGGCAAACCAAGAGTAATCTTGGGACGCAAAGCCAAGGGTCCGCTGCATTAGGCAGGGGATAGCCTGGTTACCAAAGAGGCAAAAAAAGACGGTTATTTTTTATTATTTAACCCTATGGTTTGCCTTAGGGTTTTTTTTATGCCTTGAGCTTAATCTCAGCAGCGGGGTGCGCCATGAAAGATGAAAAAACAAAGATATTAGTCGTGGATGATGAATCCGAAATAGCGGATACCTTGAAACATTTTCTTTCCGCCAGAGGATACGAAGTAACCAGTGCTTATAGCGGCGAAGAGGCTCTGAATATTTTGAAACATAAAAGCATAGATTTAATTCTACTGGATATTATGATGCACGGGACAAGGGGTGCAGCGATTGCCAAAATAATAAAAAATAACTATCCGCAGATTAAAATTATTGTGGTTACTGCCTACCCCGAAGAGGGAAGAAAAGTATCGCAGGCTATAGCTTTAGATGGTCTCTTTTTTAAACCTTTGGCCGTCCAAGAGCTTTATGATAAATTAATAGGCCTCGTAAGCGCAAAAGGAACTTCTGCTGCTATTCAGGGCGATTCTACCAAAGATTCTTACGTATCCAATCATCCGCCCTTTTAATGACCTCCCAATCCTTATTGGCTCCACCAGTTGCGCCTTGAAACGAACTTCTAATTGTCTCGCATCCGCTGAGTAAGATAAATAAAAGGGATAAAATAAAAAAGGCCGTGCCTTTCCTGATTATCAATGGGGCCTCCTTTTGATATATGGCATCAATCTCTCCCTGGTACGTTCCTTGCCTAAATAATAGATCACTTCAAATAATCCTGGCCCTATGGTTTTACCCGTCAGGGCAACCCGGATAGGATGGATAAGAATCTTGGCTTCGATATTCAGCTCTTCTACCAGTTGCCGAAAGCCCGCTTCAATAGTAGGGATATCAAATTTATCTAGAGCATCTAATCTTTCTATAAAAAGCTTGAATTCTCTGGATAAATCCTGGGCTAAAAACTTTTCTTTAGCCTCGGAATCTATCTTAATTTTTTTGACAAAGAAGAAGTCTGCCCAACTCAGGAAGTCTTCTAAGGTAGAAAGGCGGCCTTGAAATAACCTGACCAAAGAAACAATGTAATTTCTATCAAAATTATTTTTATGGATATATTTTTTCTTTACTAATAGAGGAATTATTGCCTCAGCCAGCTTTTGGGGATCTTCTTTTTTAAGATACTGCTGATTTATCCAGTTTAATTTATCCAAATCGAAGGTGGCGGCGGTCTTATTAGTATTCTTGATATCAAATAATTGCGTTGCCTCACCAAGATCAATAATTTCCCGGTTTGCGCCGGGCGCCCAGCCCAGAAGCAAAAGATAATTATCCAGCGCACTAGGCAAATATCCCATTTTACGATAATCCGATATCGCCGTAGCTCCTGTTCTTTTAGAAAGCCGGCCTCCTTCTTTACCCAATATTAAAGGCAGGTGTGCAAATTCAGGAATGGGCAACCCCAAGGCCTGATATAAAAGAACCTGCTTGGGCGTATTGGAGATGTGATCATCGCCCCTGATCACCTGGGTAATGTTTGTGGTAGCGTCATCTACCACGCAGGCGAAATTATAAGTAGGCGTGCCGTCGGATTTAATTAATACCTGGTCTTTAATATTAGCGGTATCGAATTCAATCTCGCCGTGAATCAAATCATTGACCTTAATCTTCTGCGGCGTAACCTTAAAAATGATTGCTCTTTTCTTGGATTTTGGATTTTGGATTTTGGATTTTTCTAAGTAGGCTCTGCCGTCTTTTAATAGCCCCAGGGCATATTCTTGATATATATCAAATCTCTGGCTCTGATAATAAATCTCATCCCAGCCCAGGCCCAGCCACTTAAGGCTGTCCAATATTTCATCCAAATATTTCTTCTGGGAGCGTTTTTTATCGGTATCCTCTATTCTTAAGATAAACGCCCCCTGCTTAGCCTTAGCATAAAGCCAGTTAAATAAAGCCGTACGTGCGCCGCCTACATGTAGATAACCTGTAGGGCTAGGGGCAAATCTAACTCTTGTCATTGTTATATATGAACCTAAAGTTATTTATTTTATTAATTTTATCCCTTCACAAATCGCTCGTTTATTAATTTCAATAAGGCTTTTCTTTTCTTCGGGGGCAATCTCTTCAATAACCTTAAAGACATTATTTATATCCATAATTTTCTTCTTTGCCAAATAACATCCCACGGCTACCATATTCGCCACTCTGATATTGCCCAGCTTTAAAGCGATATCCGTAAAGGGATATTTTAAAATATGCATGTTTTTTTGAGTATCTTTGCGTACCAAAGAACTATTGAGGATGAATAAGCCTTTATTTTTTATTCTATTTTTAAATTTTACAAGCGACGGCTCGTTCATAATGATCAGGGTATCTGCCTGATCAATAAAGGGTGAGCCTATTTCTTGATCCGAGATCACGACCATACAATGGGCGGTGCCTCCGCGCACTTCCGCACCATAAGCCGGCAGCCAAGTAACATGTTTGTTTTCTTTTATGGCTAACTCGGCTAAAACCTGACCTAAAAGCATGATACCCTGGCCACCCGCACCGGCAATGATAATACGTTCGGTCATTTCATTCTCCCGAGTGGAAACTCCTTCACCATTACATCTTGAATCCAATCCAAGGCTTTCTTAGGTGACATTCCCCAATAGGTAGGACATGGGGATAAGATCTCCACCAAAGAAAATCCCAGATTATCCATTTGATTCTGAAAGGCCTGTCGTATGGCTTTTTTAGTTTTGAGCACTTCTTGTGGTGTATGTAAAGAACACCGCTCAATATATTTTACTGCGGGTAATTGCGCTAATATTTCCGAAATCTTTAAAGGATATCCTTCCAGCTTAGCCTGTCTTCCTTTGGGGGTAGTCGCAGTCTTCTGGCCTAATAATGTAGTGGGCGCCATCTGGCCTCCGGTCATGCCATAAACCGCATTATTGATAAATATCACCGTGAGATTTTCGCCGCGATTAGCGGTATGTAGCGTCTCGCTTGTCCCGATAGCCGCTAAATCTCCGTCTCCTTGATAGGTAAAGACGATATTCTCCGGGCTTACTCTTTTTATGGCGGTAGCTACCGCCAAAGCCCGGCCATGTGCTGCCTCGGAACAATCAAAGTCCCAATAATCGTAAGCAAGCACCGCACAGCCCACCGGCGCAATAGCAATAACCCGCTCTCGGATGCCTAGCTCATCTATTATCTCGGCAATCAGGCGATGTACTATGCCGTGTCCGCAACCTGAGCAGTAGTGGGTTGGTATATTACGCAAAGATTTGGGATGACTAAATATTTTTTGCATATTTTAAAAACGAGCTATCCTATTTATAATTTCTTCTTCCGTCGGAATTCCCCCGCCAGCACGACCTAAAAATTCCACTTTCACCTTGCCCCCCACTGCTAACTGCACGTCTTCTAACATTTGGCCGTAAGACATCTCTATTACTAAGTATTTGGTATTTGGTTTTAGGTGCTTGGTAAAGGCTTCTTTAGGAAATGGCCACACAGTGATGGGACGGATGAGGCCGATTTTTTTACCTTTTGCTCTTAATTTATGAACCGCGCTTTTAGCGACTCTGGCCATGCTCCCATAGGCAACTAAGATAATTTGGGCATCGCCTAAAAACATATCTTCGTAACGCGCCTCTTTTTGCTGAATAGTTTTATATTTTTCCTGTAAAACAAGATTCAATTTTTCCAAAGCACCTTCGGCAAGATAAAGAGACCTTATGATATTGGGCTTTCTATTCTTACAGCCGGTCAACGCCCACTCTTTAGTTTTTAGTTTTCTGTTTTCGGTTTTCAGATTATTTTTATCTGACAACTGAAGGGGCTCCATCATTTGCCCCAGCATGCCATCAGCTAAGATAATTACGGGATTTCGATATTTATCTGCCAGGGCAAAACCCAGAAACATCAAATCGTATGCCTCCTGAACACAAGAAGGGACAAGGACGATAGAATGATAATCTCCGTGGCCGCCGCCGCGTGTAGCCTGAAAATAATCGGATTGCGCCGGCGCAATATTGCCTAAGCCCGGGCCGCCCCGCATCACATTTACGATTACCGCCGGCAATTCACAACCCGCAATATATGAAATGCCTTCCTGTTTAAGGCTTATCCCCGGACTGGAAGAGGAAGTTATCGCCATTTTACCTGCGGCTGCGGCACCAAAGACCATATTAATCGCCGCTAATTCCGATTCTGCCTGAATAAATATACCCCCGACCTCAGGCATGCGTTGAGCCATATAAGCCGTCAATTCATTCTGGGGAGTAATCGGATAGCCGGCGTAAAAATGACAGCCCGCCTGTATCGCTCCGCAAGCTAAAGCCTCATTACCGCTCATTAATACTTTTTTAAGCATTATTTATACACCTCAATGCAACAATCCGGACAAATAATCGCACACAGGCTACAGCCCAAACACTCCGGGATATCTTTTCCCCCCTCTGGGGGAATCCCGCCCTCTATCTTCTGAGGTTGGCGGGAAACCTTGGCTGGCTGGATACCCCGTTTATTGAAATCTCGATCCACAGAGATTAAATGCTTTGGACAAAAACTAATGCAGAGCAGGCAGCCTTTACATTTATCTTTATCAATACTAATCCTGGCCATATGCTTGTTTAATCTTACTGATAATGCCTTGGCTCGTCAATCCATACTTCTCTAGCAAAATTTCTCTTCGGCCATGCGGTATAAATTCATCCGGCAGCCCGATTCTGATTACCGGCTTACCTATCGCTTCGCCAACCGCAGTACCAAATCCGCCTTCGACAATACCATCTTCTATGGTAAAAATAAATTTTGTTTTTGCACTGATCGACTCAAACAGATTAGAGTCTTGCGGTTTGATGAAACGCGCATTAATTAAAGTGCCGGATAGGCCTTCTGTTTCTAATGCTTCCAGGGCTTCCCAAGAAGGCATAACCATATCCCCTAAGGCAATGATGGCAAAATCTGCGCCGCTTTTTAACACCTCGGCCTTACCCAATTGGAGCTTAGAGTTTGGGACCTGGGACATGAGGCTTGGGACTTTATCTTTAGGATACCTTATTGCTACTGGTTTATCTAAACTTATCGCCAATTCCAGCATATTCTCTAATTCCGCTCCATTTTTGGGCGCCATGATCACTAAATTAGGGATATTCTTTAAGAAAGCGATATCGAAAATTCCTTGGTGGGTTGCGCCATCTTCTCCGACGAGACCGGCGCGGTCAATGGCCAAGATAACCCCTAAATCCTGCAAAGCCACCTCTTCGATAATCTGGTCGTAAGCCCGTTGTAAAAAGGTAGAGTAAATCGCCACTACTGGTTTAAGACCGCCTCTGGCTAGACCACCCGCTAAACAAACCGCATGTTGCTCCGCAATCCCGACATCAAAGAATCTCTCGGGATAGGAATCCCGAAATTTATCCAGGCCTGTCCCCTCGGGCATAGCGGCGGTAATGGCCACAATACGCTTATCTGTCTTAGCTAGCTCTACCAATCTATTGCTAAAAACTTCGGTATAGGTCAAAGGCCGGTCGCCTTGCACCTTGGGTTGTCCGCTTGAGATTATAAAAGGGCTGGCGCTGTGAAATCTTACCGGGTCACTTTCCGCAGGAAGATAACCTTTGCCCTTCTTAGTAACGATATGCAATAATACCGCACCCTTTATATTCAAGAGGTTCTTTAATGTAGGAATTAAGAGGCCTAAATTATGGCCATCCAAAGGCCCAAAATAACGGAATCCCAATTCCTCAAACAAAATACCCGGGACGAATAATCCTTTTAGACCCTCTTCAAATTTATTGGCAATTTTTATCAGACGGCTTCCTTTAGGGATACGCGATTTTACAAAACTGTCCAGAGAATTCCGAAAACGATTATATATAGGTAAGGAAATCAGCTTATTCAGGTATGTGCTTAAGGCGCCGGCATTAGGGGCGATGCTTAACTCGTTGGTGTTCAAAATAACTAACAGGTCTTCTTTGAAATGCCCGGCGTTGTTTAAGCCTTCAAAACATAAGCCGCCGCTTAAAGAACCATCGCCTATGACGGCAACAACTTTAAAATATTGCTCTCGGGAAAGATTTTTTCTGGCGCAGGCAAGACCCAAGGCCAGCGATACTGCGGTTGAGCTATGCCCGGTAGTAAACGTGTCGTAGATAGATTCATCATGTGAGGGAAATCCGCTTATCCCCTGATACTGGCGAAGACGAGTAAAATCTTGGTTTCTGCCGGTTAAGATTTTATGGGCATAGGCCTGGTGCCCTACATCCCAGACTATCTTATCCCGGGGCGTATCTAAGCAGTAGTGTAAAGCAATGGCCAACTCTACCGTTCCCAGGCTTGAAGCCAGATGCCCGCCGGTATTAGAAACTACCTCGATGATGCGCTGCCTGATTTCGCTGGCTAATTGCGCTAGTTGCCCTAAAGAAATTTTTTTTAAGTCTTGGGGTGAATTTATAGAGTCTAACAACATCGGATTTTAAATTTTTATTTAGGGCTATTTCTCGTCAAATTTCTCCAAGGAAAATTTACCTTCTTTTTTCATCAAAATCTCTACTTTGCGCTGGGCTTCATTTAACACGCCAGAGCAATCTTGCGCTAATTTAATGCCTTCTTCGTATTTCTTCAGCGACTCACCCAAGCTAAGCCTACCGCCAGATAATTCATCGACAATCTTTTCTAGCTTTTTGATATTCTCCTCAAATGTTTGCTTTTCCTTCATTTTTGATTACCTCCTGAACAGAACTGATAAAAGCACCCTTCTCTAAAATCGTCTTTACTATATCGCCCGTCTTTATTTTTGTGCTATCCTTAATAATTGCGCCTTGCGGCATGAGCATACTCAAGCTATAACCCCGCGAGAGTATGGCCAAGGGGCTTAAGACCCCTAATTTCTCTATTAATCCTCGGGCTCTCTCCTGTTTGATGCTTAAATAGTGCCGCACCTGTGAAATTAAATTAGATTTAAGCTCATCGAGTTGCTGCTGTTTCTCAAGAAGTCTATCCAAGGGGCTTTTAAGCATATGTTTTAAAGCAATGAGGTTTTTATTCAGGTTATAAAAATTTTGCGCGATAGACGAAAAGAGCTCTTGTCTGTGGGCATCGATCTGGGCGAATAAAGCATTTTTTTTATCGACAACGGTTTTCGCTGCTGCCGAAGGCGTTTCCACAAAGACATCGGCGACTAAATCCGAAAGCGTAACATTGATCTGATGGCCCACTGCCGAAATCGTGGGGATAGCGGAATTGTATATGGCCCGAGCGACTATCTCTTCATTAAAAGACCAAAGATCTTCGGTGCTGCCTCCGCCCCGCGAGATGATAATTAAGTCTACTGTTTTAAATTCATTCAATTCGCTTATGCCAACGGCGATCTCTCTGGCGGCAGATTCACCCTGCACGCGGACCGAACGGATTACCACATCTACGCAGGAAGCTCCGTTTTTTAGGATTTGTAATATATCCCTGACTGCTGCGCCACTAATAGAGGTGACTATCCCCACGCGAAAAGGCATCAGGGGCAGTGGTTTCTTATGCGCAGGGTCAAACAAGCCTTCTTTGGCTAATTTCTTTTTTAGTTGCTCAAAGGCCAACTGCTGTGCTCCAACACCTTTGGGTTCCATTTTTTCTACAATCAACTGGTATTGGCCGCGCGGGCCGTAGACGCTAATACTGCCAAAACAAATAACCTTTAATCCGTCTTCAATTTTAAACGGCAATTCTTTATTCACCCGGCTAAACATCACGGCTGACAATACCGCATGCTCATCTTTTAAGGTAAAGTAAAAGTGCCCTGACTCATAAGCTTTAAAATTAGAGATCTCCGCTTCTATCCAGACTTCGCCGAAGGTATTTTCTAAGATTAATTTGATGTCCTTAGTAATTTCTGAAACAGTATAGATATGTTTTTTAGCTCTTTGGGGATCTGTTTTTGTTAGAAAGAGATCAGCTGTATCTTTGGGCATGCCTTAAACCGTCCTTTATTTAGTGGCACTCTCTGTATTTTGGGCCGGTGTCTCTGCTTTGGTATTGACCGCAGAAATAGTTTCGGGTTCTGGGGGTTTCTCTTGTAAAATAATCATATTGATCGAATAAGGAGCAACGGTCAATAATTCTTGATGTGGGCCAGCAACGCTTAATGGTTTTTCCTCAATGGAGGTAAATTTACAGTTCAGGCCACAGGAGGAATCGATGGCATATCTTTGGTATAAATAGTCTTTCCCTGTTAAATTTCTTATCTCGATCTTGAGATTACGCGGGGAATCCTTAAATTTTACGGCTTGCGCGTTTAATTCCTGGGCCTTCTTTAAGAGGTTTTTTAATTTATGGCTTGTGCGCAGGCTAGAGACGTCTAATTGACGCAAGATTACCTTCTCTAATCTGCCGGACTTAACCAGATTTAATAGGGTTTTCCTTTCGGCATTATTGAGAGTGGCGATATTCCGGGATAAATAATTCTTAGCTATCTCGGGATCGATATAATTATAAATAATTAGCGCGATAGAATCTTTAGCCTCGGTGGCCAGTACGCCCACAAATTCATCGTTAAATTTTAAAGAAGAGACGAACATCTCATTACCTAAGTTAGCCAACATTCTAAAGCTATTATATATAGACTTAGGCTCTCCTTTATAAGGAGTGGCGTCTGAATCAAACCGAAAGATGCCTACATTTCTATTGATGCCCTCTTTGTTATTCTGAAAATCTTCCAGGGCAAAATAGGTCTGATAATCAAGGCCTGCTTCATACATATTCTTAAGCCGCGCGAAGATATAGCTGGCACAGACAAAAGACCTTTCTTCTCTTTCGGGTAATATGTTGGCTTCTTGATCGTAATTCCACTCATCGACAATCAAAGGAATATTTCTATCCAGCTTAAAATAAGAAAGCCAATCCCGGATGAGCGCCGCCGCGGATTTTTTATAAACAGTGATTTCTTTTTCTATTTGCGGGTCAGTGGAATAGGTATGCCAGGTAATAAAGTCTAGGGGCAGGTGATAATGGGAGCAGAATTTAATGAATTCGTAGATCAGGCTCTTTTCAGGGGTAACGATGGTATTGCCGTCGAAGTTCTGGAACCACCAGCTTGCACTCGGCCCACCCAAGGGTATATAGATCTTGCTTTCTGCCTCTAACTCTGTTATGCTCTCGGCAACTGCCCGATACAGATTGAAATACTCTTGTTTTCTACCCAAAAAGAAATCATCCCGATCCGGAGCACTCCAGAGTTCATACCAGATATTGTATCTTTTATTACAACTTAAGTTTTTAATATGGCTTTTTACCAATGCCTTAAATGCTTTTAAATCGACGGGAAAGCTCTTTTTATCTAAAACCTTGCCCAAGCCTGCAGGCGTACCGAAGATATCCAGAATCACTATTCCTCCGGCGTCGGTTATTTTTTTTATGATATCCTCATAATGGATGACTAACTTATCCTGTAAATCTTTATCCTTAGCCAGTTCGTTTATTTCCCAGAGGTTATACTGTAGGCGATATATGCCGTTAAAACCGATTTCCTTCTGCCAAATATCCAAAACCTCGAGTACGGCCAGGCCTTGCGGCCAGCTAGAATCGCGATGGAACCCCCGACCGCTTAAATCAATATTGGGTTTAAAAATTTTAGGTAGGCTAACCTTCGGTGAAGTAACATCTAAGGTAAACTCGAGATCACTCTCTTGGGCAAAGCAATCAAAGGCAAAGGGCAAAAGGCAAAATGCAAAAATACAAGTTAAAATTAAAAAGTTTAAATTCTGAATCAAACTTTTGCCTTTTGGCTTTTTACTTTTGGCTTTCAACATCTACGACCTTTCTTTGTATCCTCACAATCGACCTTGCCTTGCCCGTATCTTCATCAATATCCACCACAACCCCTTGCAATTGGATGTTCTCTTTGGCCACCTCAAACCGAGTAGGAACACAAGTAATAAACCTTGCTAAAACATCTTCTATTCTTCTGCCAATAACGGAATCTAGAGGTCCGGTCATGCCTACATCGGTAATATAAGCGCAACCGGAAGATAAAATTCTCTCATCCGCGGTTTGTACGTGTGTGTGCGTGCCCAAAACCGCAGATACCTGGTCTGCTAAATACCAACCCAGGGCCACTTTTTCGGAAGTTGCTTCCGCATGGATATCTACAATGATGATCTTTGTCTCTTTAGATAATACTTCTTGGGCCTGGCGGCTGGTACGAAAAGGGCATTCCAGCGCCTCCATAAAAACTCGGCCCTGGACATTCATCACGCCTACCTTAACAGCCTGCTTTGTCTTAAATACGCCGAAGCCTCTACCCGGTGCACCGGCAGGAAAATTTAACGGCCTTAAAATGCGCCCTTCCCCTTCGATAACCTCAAAGATTTCTCTTTTTTTCCAGATATGGTCTCCTGAGGTCAGCACATCCACTCCCAAGCTAAATAGCTCCTCGGCTATCCTGGGAGTGATGCCGGAACCACCCGCGACATTTTCGGCATTAGCAACCACAAAGTCTAGGTTATGTTCTTTTGTTAATGCAGGTAAGAGTATTTTTACCGCTTCTCTTCCGGGTGAGCCAACTATGTCACCGATAAATAATATTTTCATCTATTTAGCATATTCAATTACCCTAGTTTCGCGAATGACCGTTACCTTAATCTGACCCGGATACTCCATGCCTTCTTCTATTTTCTTACGGATATCCCGGGCTAGATTTACGGCGTCGCTATCCGAGATTTTCTCGGACTGTACAATAACCCGTATTTCCCGACCAGCTTGGATGGCGTACGATTTCTCCACCCCTTTAAAGAGATTGGCGATAGATTCTAATTTATCTAGCCTCTTGATATAGGTTTCTAGTGTCTCCCGCCTTGCTCCTGGTCGGGTAGCGCTAATCGCATCTGCGGCCACAGCTAAAATGGCATAGAGACTCTTGGGCTCCGCTTCTTCATGATGCGCCTCAATGGCGGAAATAACTTCCGCGGATTCATTACATTTCCTGGCTAGATCTGCTCCTATTTTAGCGTGCGTGCCTTCGATCTGATGGTCCACGGCTTTGCCTATATCGTGCAACAGGCCAATGCGCCGGCCGAGCTTAAAATCCATTCCTAATTCTGAAGCCATCAGGCCTAAAAGAAAGGAGACTTCTTTAGAATGTTGCAGCGCGTTCTGGCCAAAACTGGTGCGGTATTTTAGGCGGCCTAAAAGTTTTAACAGTTCTGGATGCAGACCATTAACCCCGGAGTCAAATGCCGCGCGCTCACCTTCCTCGCGTATCTTTTCTTCCATCTCCTTCTTAGTTTTCTCAACGATCTCTTCAATCCTGCCGGGATGAATCCGGCCGTCAGCAATAAGTTTTTCTAAGCTCAACCGGGCTATTTCTCGGCGCACAGTATCAAAACAAGATAGGGTTACGGCTTCGGGCGTATCATCGATAATCACATCTACGCCGGTAGCCATTTCTAATGCCCGGATATTTCTTCCTTCCCTTCCGATGACCCTGCCTTTCATTTCATCATTGGGTAAGTTTACCACGCTCACCGTCGACTCCA
>Ga0315286_10002608_pt1 | contig 16854 bp, 14 predicted proteins | sample YL17G10_0_MG_FD_205038 | JGI IMG/M metagenome (GOLD analysis project Ga0315286, IMG submission 205038) | Sediment microbial communities from Yellowstone Lake, YNP, Wyoming, USA - YL17G10_0 | ecosystem: Environmental > Aquatic > Freshwater > Lake > Sediment | place: USA: Wyoming | collected...
TCTTGATCTTGCCCGTAAAAACATCACCGAGTTGATCAATCGTAAGATCACTCACTTTGTTCGCAGGATTCACGACAACCGCGAGACCATCCAGTGCCACGACGATCTTATACGGCGAGAATCCTTTCGATTCGGCGAGCTTGATCTCGCTTTCTTTCATCTCCCGCGAGACTTCGGCGATATCGCATGTATTGTTAACAAGGGCTGTGATCCCTGTGCCCGATCCCCCACCGGTGACGGCTATCGAAGATCCCTGACTTTGCTTCATGAATGCTTCAGCCCACGCCTGCCCGAGGTTCACCATCGTGTCGGAACCTTTGATTTGAAGCGCGTTGGACTGATCGCTGCTTTTCCGTGAACATCCGGCAATGCCAAGGAAAACCAATGTTGTACAAATGAGATAGAATGATGATTTTGACATTATTGCATTCCTTCGTTGAGTTGAGTAGTGAACAGTTCAGCCTTGCCATAAATATACACAAAGAAAATGTAAGCTCTTCATTAAAAAATTGCTAAATGGTTGGGAATTCGAAGATGACAGATGCTGAGGTATACGAGAGCGCAGGTTGTCTGGTGGAAAGTTGCCAGCACCCCCGGAAGGTGCTTCCAACTCGAACAGTGAGCCTCTATGTTACGGCAGCTTATCCTCGACGTTGTGCTTGATGATGCGGGCTTGAGTCAGGAATATGACATCCTCTGCGATGTTTGTTGCCAAATCGCCGATTCGTTCAAGATTCCTGCTCACTCTGATCAATTCAAGACCTCCTTCGATCAGTTTTCGATCCTTCTGAAGGAGCACAATGACTTCACTCGTCATGGAACGATTTAGTTCATCGATCAAATGATCCCGTTCAAGAACAGACCGGGCCAATTCCGGGCTGAGGTGAATGAAGCTGTCCAAAACGTCCCGTAACATGGAACCTGCAATTTCAGACATCTTCGGAATCTCGAGCAGAGGCTCTTTTGGTTTTGTTTTTGCGATGGTCAGCGCCGACTGGGCAATATTGACCGCGTGATCTCCGATTCGTTCCAGATCGTTGCTGATTTTCTGAGCAGACAGGATAAGCCTCAGGTCGCTCGCCACCGGCTGCTGCAGGGCAAGCATGTCCATCACACTGTTGTCAATCTCAATTTCCAATGCATTGATCCGACCGTCAGAGTCGACAATCCTCTGCGCGAGTTGTATATCCTCTGAGAGAAAAGCCGTGACGGAGAGTTTGAAGCTCTCTTCCGCGATACTCCCCATCCGGATCAGTGTTGTCTTGAGACTCTCTAGTTCATGCTCAAATCGGCGTTCCATGATTCCTCTTACTTTTATGGACAAGATTATGATTCTGCGTGTGTACTAACCGAATCGTCCGGTGATGTATTCTTCGGTCTTCTTTTGTCGCGGCGCCGTAAACATGGTCTTGGTTTCATCTACTTCGATCAACTGACCAACATAGAAGAAAGCGGTGTAGTCGCTTACCCTCGCCGCCTGCTGCATGTTGTGTGTCACGATCGCGATCGTGTATCTTTTCTTCAACTCGTAGATCAATTCTTCAATCTTCGCAGTCGAAATCGGATCGAGAGCGCTCGCCGGTTCATCCATGAGGACAACTTCCGGGTCTATCGCGAGCGTTCGGGCGATGCAAAGCCTTTGCTGTTGTCCACCCGATAGACTCATGCCCGATTTATTCAGCGAATCTTTCACTTCATCCCACAGTGCTGCCTTTGTCAGGCTCGCTTCCACGACCTGCTCGAGGATATGTTTGTCCCGCACGCCATTCAGTCTCAACCCCGCCGCGACGTTGTCAAAGATCGACATCGTCGGAAATGGATTCGCCTTTTGGAACACCATGCCAACCCTCCGTCGGAGAACGACTGGATCGCTTTTATACACATCTTCTCCATCGAGGAGAATTGTGCCCGTCATCGTTCCCCCTGCCACTTCATGCATCCTGTTCAGCGACCTGAGAAATGTAGACTTCCCGCATCCCGAAGGTCCTATGATCGCGAGAACCTTCTGGGTTGGAATCGAGAGGTTCACATTGATCAATGCCTGTGTCTTTCCGAAGAATGCGTTCAGGTTCTTGACCGCCATTTTCTCGACGAGATCAGTCCGTTGTTGTTTTGGTATTTGCTGAATGTCCATGACCAATTGATCCATTTCTATGCTATCTGCTCTCATAACGAGTCCGTGTGAAATACCGGAACAAGAGGTTGACGACAAAGACGAGGGAGATCAACACAAACGCTGCTGCCCATGCTTGTCGATTCCAATCATCGAACGGTGCTCTCGCATAGTCATAGATGAAAACCGTGAGTGAAGCCATCGGTTCATTCAATGAGGTTGACCAGAACCTGTTACCGAGCGCAGTGAAGAGCAAGGGAGCCGTTTCCCCCGCTGCCCGTGCCACTGCAAGAAGTATTCCCGTCGTAATGCCTGCCGTTGCCGTCGGCAGAATGATCCGGAGCGTCGTTTTCCAGTTGGAAATTCCGAGGGCAAGAGAAGCTTCGCGTAATGAATGCGGCACAAGGCGTATCATTTCTTCCGTTGTTCTTGTTACCGTCGGTATCATCAGGATTGCGAGGGAAACGCCCCCAGCCATCGCGGAAAAGTGTTTCATCGGAAGGACAATAAGGACATATGTCACAACACCAACCACGATGGAAGGAATACCACTCAATACATCGGTGAGAAATCGTACAGACGTGGCGAAAGGATTATTCCCAAATTCGGCCAGATAAATGCCGGCCAGAATCCCGATTGGCAGACCGATAGCGGCACCGATCCCTACCATGATGAGCGTACCAACGATGGCGTTGGCCATTCCGCCGCCGTCTTCACCCACAGGTTTGGGCATGTGGATAAAGAAATCAATATTGATAGAGCCGAGTCCTTGGTTCAGTGTATATGAAAAAATGAGAACAAGCGGTGCAAGAACGAGGACCGCGCTGAGAATGCAGAGACCCATCATTGCAACGTTTTTCGATTTGCGCCAGCGATCCAGTGAGGTAAGTCGATGCGTCGTCATTGTGCGAATTGTTTTGTCACACTCCAAACAATGAGACGCGCGACGGCATTCAAGACGAATGTCACCGCGAACAAGATCAATCCGATTTCAATCAACGCGCTCAAATGCATCTGAGTACTTGCTTCGCTGAACTCGTTCGCAAGCACGCTGGCCATGGAATAGCCCGGGTCAAGCAACGATGAGGAGATTGTGGGGACATTTCCGATCACCATCGTCACCGCCATCGTCTCGCCAATCGCGCGTCCCAGACCCAACAAAGCAGCTCCAAGAATCCCCGATTTTGCGCTCGAAAACACGATCATGGTCGTTTCCCATTTGGTAGCACCCAATGCCAGTGCTGCTTCCCGCTGTGTGTTTGGCACAGCTTTCATGACATCCCTCGAAATGGAGGTGATGATTGGTAGAATCATGATCGCCAGAATAATTCCGGCGGTAAGCATTCCAAACCCGTACGGCGCCCCTCGAAAGAGGGGAAGAAAGCCGAGAGTATCGCTCAGCATCGGTTCAATTGACCGCCGAACAAATGGCACGAGAACAAACATCCCCCAAAGCCCGTAAACAATGCTCGGAATGGCGGCAAGAAGTTCTACAAGAAATGACGTCCCTTGTTCAAGCCACCGTGGCGCCATTTCAGAAAGAAAAATGGATACACCCACGCTCAGAGGAAGTGCGAGCACCAATGCAATGAGGGAGGAAACAATCGTCCCATAGATGTACGGCAATGCACCATAGACTTCCTGCACTGGATCCCACGTTGAAGTCCACAGGAATTTCCACCCAAACTTCTGAATGGTAAGACTGGACCCCTTGTACATCTCATAAGCCATAACGAAGACAAGGGAGAATACAATGATGGCAAAGAAGAGAGTCAGGTTCTTGAAGAGAAAGTCACCCAGGTTGCGGTTTCTTTGTTTGGGTTGAGCACTGAGAACAGCAACGGGTGGCTCACTCTGAGGATCCCTCCCACCCGTTGTCTGTTTTCTCCCCACGTTTCCACCACGAAGGAGATATGTCTGAACCAGGCCTATTAGTTCACCGCGATAGTAGTGATTGCCTTTTCGCACAATGTCACAACCTCTCTTGGCAGTGGCGCATAGTAGAGATCCTTGGCATAGGTTTGGCCATCTTTCATAGCCCATTTGAGGAAGCCAACAATCGCCTGAGCCTTCTGCTTGTCCTTCATGTTCTGGTACACCAGAAGCCATGTGTAGCCCGAAATGGGATAGGAATCCTTGCCTTCGGCGTCGGTGATGGAGACCCGAAAGTCTGCCGGCATTTTTTTGATCGAGCCGGCCGCGGCAGCGGAGACGGACTCAAAGCTGGCCTCGACAAACTCGCCCGCCTTGTTCTTGATCACGGCGTAGGGAAGGTTATTCTTGATTGCATAGGCGAGCTCGACGTACCCAATGGCGCCCTCGGACTGCTTGATGATACCGGCGACCCCTTCGTTCCCTTTTCCTCCCAAGCCGGTTGGCCAGTTCACTGAATTGCCTCGCCCAATATTTACAGCCCATGTTTTGCTGACCTTCGTCAGATAGTCTGTGAAGATGTTGGTCGTGCCGCTTCCGTCGGAACGTCGTGCAACGATAATCGATTGGTTGGGAAGAGTCTTACCAGGATTGATGGCAGCGATCTTTGAATCATTCCACTTCGTGATTTGACCAAGGAAGATTTCCGCAATAACATCGGAGGTCAGACGAAGCCCTTGACCGACGGCAGGAAGATTGTATGAAACAACGACAGCTCCCATGACGGTCGGAATATGGAGCACATCGGATCCTTGCTTTGACTTCACTTCTTTCAGTTGATCATCGGACATCGGTCCGTCGGTCGCGCCGAAATCAACCGTTCCTTCGATTGTCTGCTTGATGCCTCCGCCGCTCCCGATCGATTGATAGTTGAATTGCATATTCTCTTTCTTGCTGTAAACATCAAACCATTTGGAGTAGATGACGTACGGAAACGTTGCCCCTGCGCCGTTGAGTTTGAGCTGTGCATGAAGTCTCACACTCATGCTCAACAGTACGATGAGAGCCAATGCCATTGTTTTGATTGCTTTCATGTACAGACCTTTCATAGAATCTTAGAATTCAGTCAGATTAAGGATTAAAGGAAGATATAGTACAATGTCACGCGCGCCGTAATCGACGGATCGATATTGCTGACGCCTGCGGGCAATTCGTATGTCTCATACAACAGATTGGGCATGATCTGGACATTTTTGTCGACCTTCCAGGAAAGTCCCGCGAGAATATAGTTGCGAACGTCGCCCACAGAAGAACCATCGGTGTTTGGATCAAATCTGTCGTATCGTGCTACAACTCCCAGTTCCGGCAGGACATAATAGGTGCCGAACAGAGAATAGCCAAGACCATTCTTCGAACCCAGCGTGCCGCCTGTTGGTTTGTAGCCATTGGACTGGGAGGTCATGAACAATTCCGCATTGATGTTGTATTTGAACGGCTCGCCGTAGCCTGCGAAGACGGCTGTTGTCAACGTACCGTTGCTGACCTTGTTCCCCGTTGCAGCATCTATGATGTCTGCGGCGTCCTTGAAATCTGCATAGACGGTGGCATGCAGGTTTGCGATGGGCTTTACTTCGATGTGGCCATAGTAGCGTTTGTACTTTGTCGATGCCGTGCCCGCCACTGGTGTCGCCGGACTGTTGCCGCTGTTGTTGCCGATCATGACCCAGTAGTTCACCATTCCATCGCCAGTGATCTTTCCTCTCAAGCTTAGGCCAAAGTCGCGGGAGGCGACAACACCGCGCAAATCCATTTGGGTTTTATCGAGCGACCGAAATGACCAGGCAGCCTCGGAGACTTCATAGGCCGGTGGAGGTTGAATACCGAAGAACAGATCGCTGCCGGAAAAAATGTTCTTCCAGCGGAGGTAGGCATCTTTCACAAACACACCGATCTTGCCGTTGCTGGCATTTGAGGCCTGGTCAACTTCCAGACGGAAGCGTGTCGTGAATGTTTCGGAAATATCGTTATCATAGGTAAAATAGATACGGCGGAACTGAAAAGCCTGCATTGCGGTCGCCCCTGGCATTGCCGCTGAAGGTTGTGTGTTCGCGAGGGAAGTGAAATTCTGATCCCTTGTCACATTGTAATAGTAATCGCCAACCATGTAACCACCAAATTTTCCCTGGGATAACATGAGGCTCTGACCAAACGCCAGCAAACCTAAGACTCCAAGAATGACTCTTTTCATGATTGCCTTTCTCGTTATGATGAATGTGGTGAAATAAGAATGGAACATGTATTACAGCGACGAGTTTCAAGTGCTTTTTCGATGAACAAATATAGTCAATCCGCATTACCTGGAAGTGATGGGAGTGTTAAGGAATTGTTACCACACCTCCCGGCGATACAATCCATCAAATAACTACCACGGCGCAAATGGACCTATTGTCAAAGCCAGAATGACAATGCCGAGGACCAGGATGAAGAACACCGAGCAGAACTCTTTGTTGGTGATGGGCTGAAGATCCAGAAGTCGATCTTCTTCCGTCGCAAGGAACTGACGAACAAGCCAGAAAGCGAAGGACTCTCTTGATACTATTGGTTCACCCATGACACGGAATCTTTTTTCAGTTCGTGAGCACACGTGGTCTTCCTAATGAATTGAATCTACTCATTGGCCATCACCTGATTGTGAGGTAATTGTTAAGGAATTATTATCAATATTGATGGTTAAGAACCTTGTTGATTGAGCACAAATCATGCTCTATATTCATGAGGACGAAAAGGACTGACGGCAGTATGCAAAAAAAGATCCTTGTTGTTGACGACGAAAGGGATATCATCGACCTTCTGAAATACAATCTCCAAAAAGAGGGATACAAAGTAATCACTGCCAACAACGGCAAGGAAGCCATGGAGCGAGCCCAACAGCACCCCGACTTGATTCTCCTGGATATCATGATGCCCGTGATGGACGGCCTTCAAGCGCTCAAAGCCCTCAAGCAAAACAAGAACACGGAATCCATACCAGTCATTCTATTGACGGCTAAGGGATCCGAGACGGATGAGATTGTCGGATTGGAAGTGGGTGCGGAGGACTATATTGTTAAACCTCTCAGCCTTGGAAAGATTCTCGCGCGCATTCGAACTGCATTTCGCCGGCAGGAACAACGACTTGCCCAGAAAGGTCTGATGCCAGACGTGATCACAATCGGCGACATACAAATCAACGTTCCCAATTACTCCGTCAGCATTGCCCACAAGGATGTTGCCTTTCCGAGAAAGGAATTCGAGACACTCGTCTATCTTGTGAAAAATCGCGGGAGAGTCATTACCCGTCAGTCACTCCTCGATGCGATTTGGGGACAAAACGTCTATGTTGTGGACAGAACCGTTGATGTACATATCCGCAAGATCCGGGAAAAACTCGGTAAGCACGCCGACAACATTGAAACGGTCAAGGGTGTTGGTTATCGATTCAAGGAGTAGAATATGAAGGACCTTCGTACTAAGATCACCGCTACGTATCTCATCCTGGCGCTGACGATTGTCATCGGCGTCAGCGCCGTCCTGAGTTGGACCGCCGAGTCCTTCATCGAGGAACGGCTTGTGCAGGACATAGGGCGACAGGCAGAGTGGGTATTGCTTACGCTGAAGAGGGATTCTACTCTGACGCTGGCCGAACATGACCGGCATATCAGGGAGATTGCCAGCATCGAAAATCTTCGCATTACGTTGATCAACGACGAGGGGTCCGTTCTGTATGATTCCGAGATCCCCATCGACAAGCTCCAAACCGTCGAGAATCATCTCAATCGGCCCGAAGTGCAACAATCTCTGGTACGATCACTCGGATGGAATGTCAGACAAAGCGCAACCGTCGGACATGATTTCCTCTACGTGGCCAAACGCGTCCCGCTCCCACCGCGTCTTGATTCGTTCCGAAGTGTCAAATTCGTGCGCTTGAGTATGCCCTTCGAGGATGTTCAAGACCGCATCACACGGATGCGCATCAACATATTTGTGGCCGGCTTCCTGGTGCTGATCGTGGTGCTCGGGGTCAGCATAGTTGTTTCGCGCCGTATCAGCAATCCAATGGTATCGATCGCACAAGCCGTTGAGCGCATTCGCGCCGGCAATCTCGATGAGCACATTCCTGTCACGTCTCACGATGAAATCGGACAAGTCGCCAGGGCCATCAACGAACTGGTCGACAAGTTGAAAGCGGACATAGTCCAGCTCCGGAAGCTGGAAAAGGTCCGTAGCGAGTTTCTCGGTAATGTCTCGCACGAACTTCGTACTCCCATCTTTGCCATCCAGGGATTCATCGAGACGCTTTTGAACGGTGCGGTTGACGATCCCTCGGTCAATCGCTCATTTCTCGAGAAGGCTCAATCGCACTCGCATCGGCTTGACGCATTGTTGAAAGATCTCATTGACATTTCCCACATCGAATCGGGGGAAATGAAAATGAGCTTCCGCTATTTCCGTCTGAATGAGTTTCTGGAAAACATCGGAAAAGATTTTCACCACGTCGCTGAACAGAAAAAGATTCGACTCAACCTCTCGCTCGCGACACAGGAAGGGACGGAAGTTTTCGGAGACAAGGAACGCCTTGGGCAGGTTCTCAGTAATCTCATCGACAACGCTTTGAAATACAACAGAGCGGCGGGGGAAGTCACCGTGGCAGCTTCAGAAGAGGAGGGCAAGATACGGCTCAGCGTGACCGATACCGGTGTTGGGATTGCACAGGAGCATTTACCGAGGATATTCGAACGGTTCTATCGAGTAGACAAAGATCGATCTCGTGAACTGGGGGGAACCGGTCTAGGCCTTGCGATTGTGAAGCATATCGTCGAAGCGCACAAAAGCTCTGTCACGGTTGAAAGCAGCGAAGGGGTAGGAAGTGTCTTTTCATTCACGCTTCGCACGAATTAGCATCCTGCGCGCAGCTTCACAACGTCGTACTCACAGTCCGAACAACATCTCCGTGATCCAGTAGGCTCCTGCTGAAACGAGAGCAGACGCCGGGATGGTAATAATCCATGCGACGACAATTCGCCCTGCCAGTCCCCACTTGACAGCGGACAGGCGTTTTGTCGCACCAACTCCCATGATCGCACCCGTAATGGTATGAGTCGTGCTCACGGCAATGCCGCCGAAAGCAGTGATGAGCAGTGTTAGGGCGCCAGCCGTTTCTGCGCAAAATCCCCCCGATGGTTTCAGTTTGGTCACCTTTTGCCCCACTGTCTTCACGATACGCCATCCGCCGAACATTGTTCCGATTGCCATGGCCGAATAGCACAGAATAATCACCCACCATTGAACAGGAAAGTCATCCGCACCGGTCGTGTTGACGAGCCTGGCATTGATGAGCAGAATCGTGATGATACCCATTGTTTTCTGAGCATCGTTCAATCCGTGTCCGAGGCTATAGAAGGCGGCGGACACCAGCTGAAGTTTTCGGAACACGCCGTTGATTTTTGAGGAAGGATGTTTGTTAAACAGCCACATAAGCATGGTCATCATGCCGAATCCCATGACCATGCCCAGCATGGGAGCGACGACAATAAAAATCAGCGTCTTCGTCCATCCGCTCCATACAATCGCCCCGAGACCAGCCCGCGCAAACGCTGCTCCACCCAAACCACCCATCAGTGCATGAGAAGAACTCGATGGAATTCCGAAGTACCATGTAATCAAATTCCAGGCAATTGCTCCGAGCAATGCGGCCAAGATCACATATTCGTTTACCAGGTTGGGCGTGACAAGGCCTTTTCCGATCGTCTTTGCAACACTGTGCCCGGTGAACAAAAACGCGGCGGCAAAATTAAAAAAGGCAGCCCAGAGAACAGCTCTGCGCGGTGTGAGAACGCGTGTGGAAACAATCGTAGCGATGGAATTCGCGGCATCATGGAAGCCGTTCAAGAAATCGAATACAAGAGCGACAGCAATGATGAAGACGATCAGAGTGAGCATGCGGCAAACGGTGGGCTCATTAGTTATGTTTGATCAGAATTCCCTCAAGCACATTCGCCGCGTCTTCACATTTGTCAGTCGCCGTCTCCAGTCCGACCAATACTTCTTTGAGTTTAATGATCTGAATGGGATCCTTCTCTTTGTCAAAGAGATCAGCGACCGCCTGGTCAAAAATGTCGTCAGCTTGATTTTCGTATTCATTCACTTTCTTGAAGGAAGCCTGAAGTTTCTCCGTTTCATTGAGTCTTCGAAGCAGATGTACGCCGTTCTTTAGTTCCTCAATGGAGAGAACAAGAACATCGATCAGTTTGTCAACTGCTTTTGGTGCCCGGTTGATCTTGTAGAGCGAAAAACGATTCGCACATCCGTCGATGTGGTCGAGGACATCATCGAGTGCAGAAGCCAGCTCGTGAATATCCTCACGGTCCACGGGGGTGACAAACGTGGAATTGAGTTCAGAAAAGATCCTGTGGGCAATTGAATCTCCATCATGTTCGATGTCCTGAATTCTCTTTGCGGCTTCAACACGTTGCGTCTGTGTCTTGCACAGGGGAATCTTCTTCAGTTCCACACCGGCCCTCACCAGGTTTTGTGCTGATTCTTCCAACAAATCGTAGAAATGCTCGTCGCGGGGCAGCAATTTTTTGATAAGCCAATCGAGTTTCATTGTGCACCTTCAACTGACCGAATTCACGGATATGGCGTTACGTGGGAGAGGGTAAGACCGCTGGGTTTCAACAATTCCTGGAATCCAAGATAACGCATAAGTTGACGAGAAACCACTCACATTCAGAGCATGCATCATCATATCGTTTGGGGGACGACGAATTGGCAATCTACCAAGGCTGGAGAGTATTCTTGCCTCATTCGTCGTCCGAATCGCCAACCTCAGGACCTGAGAAGATGGAATATCTCGGCGCAGGCATCGGCGTTCCTTTGATCGCCTGCCAAATGATCTCATTGAAGAGCTTGTCCGGCACGGCATCTTCTCTTGTCAGGTTCATACCGTCCATCAACAACTGACCGAACTCCCCCTCTTTGTTCTTCCTGGTAAGATCATATCGCGGCAGCTCCGCACTATAGGGTGTCAACGTCGGCGTCGCAGTGAATGCGGCAAACATCGGTATCGCCGCAGCGTCGTACTGGCTCATCGGAGGAAGACCGAGAATGAGTTCCATCGTCCGCAACATCGAAGCTCCGGAATAGAATGTATGGTTCACCGCCGCTCGTTTCGTATACGGACTGACAACCAACGCGATGGACCGATGTGCATCGACGTGGTCTGCTCCATTCTGCGCGTCGTCTTCAATGACGAAGATTGCTGACTCACTCCAGTACTTGCTTTTTGAAATTCGTTCAACAAACAAACCCAACGCATAATCGTTCTGCGCCATGTAGGCCTGGGGCGTCAGCTTCCCCTTCCCTGTGCCCGCAGTGTGGTCATTCGGTAGATGGAAGATGCTGAACTGAGGGAGCTCGCCGCTTTTCTCAAACTCCGTAAACTCCGCCTCCCAAGTTTTATACCGATCGACATCCGAGTAGTCCAGATCCCAACCACGATAGAGCGGTGCAAAATGCCCTTCGAGGGAAGCAAGGCGGGCCTTCCCTGGAACTCCCACCGTGTCAGCGGCGTCTATGAATTCGCCGTAACTGCGATACGAGACATTTCCTCGTGCGCATAGATCCCAGATGAATCCTGATTTCGGATGGCCGGTAGACTGGTCCCCCTCAAAATCATACTTACCGCCCCGCCCGCCATAAAATCCTGGCCAAACCTTTTCGATGTAGTCTGTCGCGTACGCCGCCGTCGACCAGTTGTGCCCGTCTGCACTTACTTCAGAGTTCACGTAGAAGTTGTCGAACAGAACAAATTCGCGCGCGAGTTTGTGGTGATTCGGCGTGATGGAATCCGGAAACAGACACAATGAGGAATCGCCGTTTCCCTCCGGCATGTCACCAAACATCTGATCGTACGTCCTGTTCTCCTTGATAAAATAGAAGACGTGCTTGATCGGAGATGGAGCTCCGACTCTGCGCGGGATTGGATTTCCCTCCTCCACTGCCGCTTCCTTTTTCTGCAGCGGCTTGTACGGTGTGTTGGCATAGACTTGTTTCGTGTGGTCTGCGAGTTTCTCCGGATCGGGGAATTCGAATATCGAAAGCGAGCCCTTGAAGAGGCCGCCGATATACTCGTGCTTCGGATTCGAGAGCGATCGCCCTCCCTTGCCGTTCAATACCAGCACCGTTCCATCTTTGAGGGACATGACCTTTGTCGGGTACCATCCAACAGGAATGAAGCCAACCGGTGATGGCCACCGCGGATTTTGCCATCGAATGACTGCCACACTGTTATTGTCCGCATTCGCAGCGAGGAGGTAGCGGCTGTTGGCCGTGAGACACACCGAATTTGTCGTCGAGCCTTCGGGAGAATCGGGATGCAGCGATGTGACGACGGTGGAAATTGCCCGCTTTGTTTTCAGATCAACGACGCTGAAGGAATTGTCGTTGGCATTTGCGACGTAGGCATAGTGAGAATTGGCTGAGAGCGAGATCTCATTGGGATGGTCGCCGACGATAACTTCATACAATCGCATTGAGTCCTTGTATACTTGAATCGTTTTCGAACTCCAGAGCGAGACCACAACCGAACCATCATGAGTGAACGCGCAGGAATAGGGCATGCCCGGGAGCTTGATGGTTTCTGACTTCCTTGTCTTGAGATGCCAGTATCGCAGCGTGCTGTCATTTCGAAAGACAATCGCAAGATCCTCTTTGTTGACGTCGAGTCCCGCAGCGGCTCCGGAATACTTTGGATGCGGCTCCTCGAATCGGAGAGTGTCGACTGCATCGAGTTTGTCTCCCTTGAGGTCGAAGACGTAGACACAGTTTTGTTGCCCTCCCGACACATAGAGACGGTTGCCCAGGAACTTGATCCCTTGCCAGGCGTCCTTCAACTTCACCGTATCTGTCACTTTCCTGGATGTCAAGTCGACGAGACGAACGTCAGCCCCCGATTGCCCTCCGTGTGTTACAGCGAGGAATTTCTGGTCATCGGTCAATGCTGCATTCATTGGGAAATCACCCAGCTGGATTTGTTCTCCAACAGGGGAAAGAAACCAGCCGTTGGGCAGCAGCACACGGTTGTCTTGTGGACCTGGGGTTTGTGCATTCACAAGAAGTGGGAGCAACAGCACCATGACTTTCTTCATCACTCTATTTCTCCTGATTTTCGATCTGAATGTTTTGGATAAGGGTGTTTGAATGCCGGTTGGACAAGAATATCATGATTTTTTTCGTGATCCGCACTCGTTCAAGCGCCCAATAATCCGACTCACATTGCCGGAACGTCAGCCACATGCGGCTCACTCTGTAGAGATTAAGCTTAGCGAAGTGAGTCGCATTTCGCACTATCTTGCATAATCATTCTTGATCGGCTTTCCAGCTCTCACATTCTTCTTCAATCCCGTCAAATCCTTGACAATCTTGCCGGCGACGATCACATATGCGACGCCGGTCGATTGGTGCTCGGGATGTTCCACGGTTGACTTGTCAATGATTGTCGTAAGATCGAACACAACGATGTCCGCATCAGCCCCCACGGAAATCCTTCCCTTCTTCTTCATTGCACCGGCCCTTCGTTCCAGGCGTTGCGCCGGAAGAATCGTCATCTTCGCGACCGCGTCCATCAAAGAGATCGTCTTCTTGTCCCGCACGTAGCGCCCGATGGTCCGCGAAAAGGCGCCGGATGCGCGCGGATGGTTGTTGTATCCCGAACCGAGAATCGCGTCGCTCCCGATCATCACAAAGGGCGATCGCAATGCTTCTTCGACATCCTCTTCGGGAATGGCGTACGCTACCGCCAGCTTCCCCTGCCGCTGATACTTTCCGAAAGTTTGTTCCGTCAACCGTTCTGTCGTGCCGGCCAATTGCAGATCTCCATACGAAATATGAAATCGCTGCTGCCATCCTTTGTCGAATCGCGCAGAGTTGAGATATGTGCCCCAGAAGTTGTAGGGATACATGCAAGCCGTGATATCCAATCCGGCTGCACGAGCTTCATCAATCATCTTCAGCGATTGCTTCATCGAAAACGTGCCGCCGGTACTGTTGATGTGATCGATATGTACTGACGCACCGGTTTGTTTCACGTAGCCGATCAACTCGTTCAGTGCTTCGAAGTTCGTCCCTGGTTCTTCCATGTCGGAGTAGCGTGCATGAAAGAACACCGGCACATCATATTTCTTCGCCAACCGCATTTGCGGTAGTATCTCTTCGGGCGTAATGCCGGGAACATATTCCAAACTGAACGAAATTCCCAGGGCGCCTTCCTTCAACGCGCGTTCAGCCATCACGAGGAGTTTTGCGATTTGGTCCTTCTTGGCATGCTCATAGCGGGTAAGATTGAATTGATTGCGAGCTTCAGTGTAGAAGAACGAGGCTCCAACATTCAAGGGTTGGCGCAAGCGTTCGAAATTCTCATGCCAGACTTTGGGATTCGAGGTGCCTCCATGCATTGCGAGGTTGGTAGTGACACCATCCGCTAATTTGTTCCAAACGCCGACGGGGTTAGGGTTATAGGAAAGGAGATCGATAAAACCCGGAGCTACGACGAGGCCGGTAGCGTCGATCTCCTGCGTTCCCGCAATCTGTTCAGTCGTCAGAACGGAAATCACTCCGCCAACGATACCGACATTCAGAATCGAATCGATCTTTGTCTCCGGATTGAGGACGCGTCCGTTCTTGATGACAAGATCGTACGTCATCGTTTGTGCAGCAAGAAACCGAGGAGCGAGGCTTCCAACCAAGAACATGCCGGCGAGGCAGAGAGCCCTGAGGTGTGAATTCACTTGAAATGGCCGGCGACTTTAGCTTCGATGAACGATTGGAGTTTGCGCTTGAACACCGGCCGGCCGAAGGACTCTGCATGCGAACGGATTGTGTGTGGATCGAATACCGTCCCCTCAAACTCCTTGATTGCCATCGTGAGGGCTTTCACCGATTGCTCATGGAAAAAGATTCCCGTCCGACGATCCCCTTCCCCCACGACGGTTTCTAACGCCCCCCCTTTAGCAAAAGCAATAACCGGTTTGCCGGACGCCATTGCTTCCAGAGGAACGATGCCGAAGTCTTCCTCGCCGGGGAATATGAGGGCGCGACAATTTGCGTAGAATTTTGCCAGTGATTCGTCTCCCTGCCAACCCAGGAATTCGATATTGCTCGCCGCTTTCGCCTTGAGTCTGCTTTCCTCCGGACCACTCCCGACGATGATGAGCCTCTGTCCTCGTTGATTAAACGTTTCGACCGCGAGATCCACTCTTTTGTATGGCACAAGTGCACTGACGACGAGATAGTAGTCCAATGTCGTGTCGGATTTGGTGAAGCGCGCAGTATCCACAGGACCATGGATCACATCGGCCGTGCGCGAATAGAACCGTTCGATTCGCTTGGCCACATGCCAGGAATCTGCCACAAAGAAATGCACTCTCGAAGCCGACTGTACATCCCAGTTCCTCAACGCCGGCGCAATGAGGGCCATCGCCGACCGAGTCACAATGTCCGCCCGCCCTTTTCCAAAGTACTCTTCATACTGGTCCCACACGTAGCGCATTGGTGTGAAGCAATAACAAATATGGAGCGCATGCTTGGCAGGCCTGGCTCCCTTTGCGACACAGTGGCTCGTGGATATGACAAGATCGAAGTCCGAAAGATCGAACGACTCGATGGCACGTGGAAAGATCGGGAGATAACTTCGGTACCGACTTCCCTTCATTGGAAGTTTCTGAACGAAGGAAGTCTCGATCTTCATGTTCTCGATGACGGGAGACATCGCCCCTTCGTTGTGGAGCAACGTGAACAGTTTGGCATCGGGGAATAACTCGCATAGTACCTCCAGCACCTTCTCCCCTCCCCGCATTCCCGTCAGCCAATCATGAACAAGCGCAACACGCAGCATAGCGACTGTCTTCAAGTTTGAGTTTGAGAATTGGCAAACGACTGACAAAGATAGCAAGAAGAGGTGGGAGAAACAATGAAAGAAGGGATTTGAGAAGTGAAGGCGACTCCGACAAGGAAATCAAGGGGAGCCTGCCATCATGCATGGAATCCCAAGAGGTCTAGTGCCGCTTCCAATTAGTGATATTGTGTTTTTGAAATCGTTCTGCCTTTTGTCCGAAGGTCCTGCCGAAGGCATCACTTCGTGAGAAGGACCCCCGCCTGCCGCTCTAGAAACATACAAGGCGGGTCCCAATGTACGGGATCCCTGCCGGCGGCAGGCAGGGTGAAAAGCGGGACAGGCCTTCGGCGGAAGCAGGCACTATTGCTGTTTTGAAAAGGCTTGGCGATAAATAACAAGTTTTCATTTTAGAAGTAGCACTAGAGAATAGAAATCCATCTTTCCCCTCATCTCTCTGAGCGAAAAGATGGACTTCGAACCTCTTGAGATCTCTTACTGCTACTTCTTGAGCTTGCGTATAGTGATATCGCCGTTGGTCGTCTCAAGCTCAATCTTTTCTCCGCCGCCGTTCAATTTGTAAACCGCGAAGGTTGATCCGTCCTCACTGTCGCGTTCAAATTTATCGGCTTTGAAGTCGGAGTCGACCTTGAACTTTTTCGACCGCCCTCCCCCACTGTACTTGATCTTCAAGGTCGCCTCGATGGTCACTTTTGCGTTCTCGGGAATCAAGAATTGGATGTCCCCGCCGCCGGAGTAGATTGTGCTTGGGCCTTTGCCCGTGGGAGTCAGTTCGACTTTGACATTACCCCCGCCAGTCTTGAGCCCAATCGACCCCGAGATTCCTTCCATATCCACATTGCCACCCCCTGTCTTTACTGTGTTCACGCCTGAGGCACCAAGCACCTCGACGTTTCCGCCCCCGGTCGTGAGAACAAGC
>Ga0315286_10002609_pt1 | contig 16853 bp, 11 predicted proteins | sample YL17G10_0_MG_FD_205038 | JGI IMG/M metagenome (GOLD analysis project Ga0315286, IMG submission 205038) | Sediment microbial communities from Yellowstone Lake, YNP, Wyoming, USA - YL17G10_0 | ecosystem: Environmental > Aquatic > Freshwater > Lake > Sediment | place: USA: Wyoming | collected...
ATTCCCCTATCTGCGACCCGAGATTGTGCTGCTCTACAAAGCCAAGAATCCCCAGGGCCGCGACGAGGCCGACTTCGAGAACGTTCTCCCTTTCATTGACGTGGAGAACATACTCTGGCTCCGCGAGAAGCTGAGCCAATGCCATCCCCAACACGCCTGGCTGACCAAGCTCCAACCGCCCCACTCTGATTTCACCGACCGCATTTCGGACCCGCGCCGGGCCGGACGAAGGGCCGACAGCTGACAGCTTACAGCTCACAGCTCATATGAACGATGAAGGACGGAAGAGACCGGTGGCCGCGTGCCGGGAATCAACGTTAGACAATGATTAGAGTCGAGCAGACAGGACCTGACCGGCTGTCCGAATACGGCCGGATTCCGATTGCCTTCGAGGTCCGTGAGGTCCTTCGGGTCGAGCCGCTCGGCTCAGGCAGCATTGGCTTTCGACTCGTTGAGGAACGTGTGCCTGAGCCGTACATCAAGGACTACGACGCCGACGACACGGGCGAGCGGGTCATCAACTGGCCGCGTCGCTTCGACGTCGCAAACTGGGGATTCTTTGCGGCTCGCGACGGAAGCGAGACCGTCGGGGCGGCAACCGTAGCCATCCGCACTCCCGGCGTGCACATGCTCGAAGGCCGCGATGACCTGGCCGTGCTGTGGGACCTGCGGGTTCAGCCGGCACGACGCCGCCAGGGCGTGGGCACGGTCTTGTTCCGGTACGCTGCAGAGTGGGCCCGGAGCAGGGGTTGTTGCCGGATGAAGGTCGAGACGCAGAACACCAACGTGCCGGCCTGTCGATTCTACGAACGGCAGGGATGCGTGCTGGGCGGCATCAACCGGTTCGGCTATGCCGCCTGTCCAAAGGTGGCGCACGAAACGATGCTGCTCTGGTATCTCGAGCTTGCGCCGAGCGGGCCCAGCCGACCTTGACCGCGAGCAAATGAGGGACAGCGACTCTTTTCGGCACAGAGATGAGTCCCGAAGACCGCGACGGACAAGACCGCCATCAAGAGAGTGGTGAATAGAAAATGGTGAATAGCGAATGGTGAATAGTGAATAGACGGCGACTACGGCAATCCCGGGAGAATCGCGTGCCGGAGGCACATGCCGCGCCCTGAGCGGCCTGCATCTTGAGATGACGTCAAGACGACGCTACAATATGTGATAGTATGACAGACTACGCTCCTCGTGATATAGCCGGACGGCTGGCGCGGGCGCTGCGGCGTCTTCCTGCCGTGGTGCTTTCCGGCCTGACCTTCCTCGCCCTGGCCGGCGGGCTTTCGGCGCAGACCGACTGGGTGAAGTCAGACACGAATCCGGTGTTGATTCACTGGGGCCTGAATGAGTTCTTTGCCATCGGACAGCCGACGGTGATTGTGGAGCGCGATTCCTTCAAGATGTGGTACGCGGCCTGCGGCGTTGACAATGTCGGGCGGGTCTTCTACGCGTGGTCGGTGAACGGCGTGAACTGGACCCGGTACTTCCTTGGTCTGCCGGTCTTGAACGTCGGCGCGGCCGGGACATGGGACTGCAAGTGGCTCGATACGCCCGAGATTCTCCGCGACGCCGACGAATATAAGCTGTTCTACTTCGGCGACTCGGCGCGCGTGACGCCGCCGATGACCGCTGCATTCGGGCTGGCGCATTCCCCGAACGGTATCAACTGGGTCAAGGACTCGGCCAATCCCGTGTTCCGGCGCGGCCCGGATACTGCCTGGGACGGGCACTGGATTGAATCGCCCGCGGTGCTCGTTCGCAATGACACCTACCTTATGTACTACGGCGGAATCCACTACGAGGTAGACGACTTGCGGGGCCGGATCGGGCTGGCGATATCCACCGATGCCCGGAACTGGACGCGCTACGAAGGCAACCCGGTGATTGACCTCGGCCCGACCGGGTCGTTCGATGACCAGTACGCGGCCACCCCGGCCGTGATCTGGCGCGACGGCCAATATGAGATGTGGTACAGCGGGCTGTCCTACAATGACCTGCGCACCTGGCCCCCTGATACGGTGCGCATCGGCTACGCCACGTCGGCGGATGGAAGGCACTGGCAAAAGTACGCGGGCAATCCCGTGCTTTCGACTTTCTCGCCGCCGTATCGCCCGCGTACGGACAGCAATGGGCCGTGGGCGCCGGACGTGGTCTATGCCGATTCAGGATACCGAATGTGGTACGAGACCAAAGCCGGGTTCTGCTACGCGACGGCACCGCTTGCCGGTATGGCCGAGTCGCGCGGGATTCGGTTCCCGGCAAGCGCGCAGGTTCTGCCCAATCCGTCCTCGGGTTCGGTGCGCATCACCGCCCCCGGGATGTCCGAAGCGATTATCTACGACCGGGCCGGTCGTGTCGTCACGCGGCTGCTCGGTCGGGGAGAGGTAGTCTGGGACGGCCGGGATGCAGCCGGCAGTCCGGTCGGGACAGGTGTCTACTACTGCCGCGTCCGGCGCGCCGATGCGCCCGCAGCCGAGCGGCCAGTGCGCCTGGTCCGGTGCCGTTGAGCCGGGCGGACAAGACCGAGAACAGCTTGCAGCCGACAGCTAACGGCTGACAGCGCCACACGAGTGAGTAGTGAGTAGGGAGTAGTGAGTAAACTGGAATCGGACGAAGAACGAGGAGCGACAAGACGCGCCCGGGCGGGCGATGAATCGCTGCGCGCGAACGGAAGACAGAACCTGATTGCCTTCTGTGGTCTGTACTGCGGCGCGTGCAGTTTCCGGGTTGCGGCCCAGGATAACGACCGGGGACATCTGCGTAACATGCCGGCCAAATACGACGAGTACCGGGACGCGCCGATGGAGGTCTGCCCGGGCTGCCGACAAGAAAGTCAGGACGGCCAGTGCGCGATTCGTGACTGCGCCCGGAGGCATGGCCTGACCCACTGCGGTCAGTGCTGCAACTTTCCCTGTTCCCGGATTCGCAGTTTCAATGACGATGGCGTGCCGCATCACGCCGCGGCAATCAGCAACCTGACTCGTCTCGCCGAGGTCGGCGAGGAGGCATGGCTCCGGGAACAGGAGCAACGCTGGACATGCGCCTGCGGCGCCCGACTTTCATGGTATCGGAAGGAGTGCGGCCTTTGCGGGAACAAGCCAGCGGCCAACTGAGAACGCGGAGCGATGAACGATGAGCGCAGCGAATAGTGAGTGGTGAGTAGAGAGTAGTGAGTAGACGGCAAGCCAGAAAGGATTGCAGTGTCGTTTCACTCGCAAAAGACGCGGGGCGGGACCGAGACGGATGGAAGGAGCGCGGTGAAGAACATTGAATGCACTGTTTACATCACGACCAGACGCGGCCGGACATGGAAATACCGCAGAGAGAAGGACGGCTGGACCCAAACCGGGCCAACCGGTACCGTCCACTCGCTGACCGCCGAGCAGCTGCTATCTCACATCCTGCCACCTCTGGCCGCCGGGAATCGGAGTTCGGTCAGCGTCAGGGTGGAATCGGACAGAAAAGGAGAGCAGGGGCATTGAGGCGGAGTTCAGAATGCAGAATGCAAAATGCAGAATGCAAATTGCGCGGCGGGTCCACCCGTCGCTTTGCTGCGCAAACAGGCGCAGGAATGGACGATTCGGGACAGTCAGAGCGAATCCGGAAGGCCGGATTGGGCTTGAAACCGGCGTGGCACGGGATATGCACCATCCCAGGGCATGAGACGGACCGAAACCAGACAAACTACGGGACAGAAACCCGAAGGAGGTAATCCATGAGACGTCTGTCAGCCTTCATCCTCGTTCTGTGCAGTGTGAGTTTCCTGTTTGCCGACCCGGGCGCCATCGCCGGCACGGTGATTGACCGGAGTACGGGAAATCCGATTGGCCAGGCTGCGGTTGTTGCCCGAGGCGATAGCGGACGTGGCGCGGCCCGGACCGATGACCGGGGAAACTATGAAATCACCGGCCTGCGGCCCGGCAACTACCGGGTTGCGGCCGAGGCCGCCGGATTCCAACGCGGCAGCTATCCCGAGGCGGTCGTGGTTCGATCAGGCCAGACCGTGCCGGGCATCATCGTGCGGCTCGTCCCGGAACAGGGCGCGCGGCGCGGCGGAATTGCCGGCCGGGTGACCGACCTCAGGACCGGCGAGCCGATTCCCAGGGCGCTGGTTGCGGCCCAGGGCCGGGCCGGAAAGTTCCGGGCCGGGACCGACCGGCATGGCGAATACCTGCTGCTCGGACTTGAACCCGGCGACTACCGAGTGACAGCCAGAGCCCGGCACCACTTTGTCCAGAGCTATCCGGAAGCGGTTACCGTGCGCGCCGGTGAGGTGACCCGCGGCATCAATTTCGCACTCGCCCCCAAGCCTCGCAAGGGCGCGATTGTCGGACAGGTGGTTGACGCCCGGACCCGGGAACCGATTCGCGGCGCACTCATCATCGCCCGGGGCGACGATGCCCGGTACCGGGGCTACACCGATGCCCGGGGCGTGTATCGCCTGGGCGGAATGAAGCCGGGCCGGTACCAGGTGAGCGCCATGAAGCGCGGTTACCTGCCCGAGAGATTCCCGCGCCTCGTGCCGGTGCTGCCTGGCGAAGCGACCAAGGGGATTGACTTCCGGCTGCATCGGAGCAACGTGAAAGACAGCTAGGAGTCGCCATTCTTCGACAACCGAGGGCGGCGCGGGCCGCCCTCGGGCTTGAGAGAAATCCGAAGCACGAACCTCGAATGTCGAAACAAATCCCAATGACCTAAGCTCAAATGCCCAAGGGAAGCCGGGTTTTGGATTTGGCTGTTTTGAGCTTGTTTCGGATTTCGGTATTCGGATTTCGAGTTTCGCTTCGTGTCTTGGTGCCTTTGTGTTTAGATTCCATCTCGGGATTCTTCGGGCCCCGAAACCTTTTGACTCTCGGGCGCGGCTCGACTATACTGCATTCGTGACCGAGCGCAGGGAACTGTCATGAGGCGATTCACATTCTGGGCCGTCGCGCTGGCCGTGCTGGTCATCGTCCTGTTCAATATCCAAGGCTGGCTGATTCTCGCCCGGACCGGCCGGGAACTCGGCCGGGAACTCGGGGATCGGCTCCAGACCGTGGCAGTCATGCTGTCGCATGCCCTGGCGGCAGAGGATGCAGATGTTGCCGAGGCGGATTCTCCCCTGTTGACCGACGTGATGCGCGAGAACGGGCTGCTCAACGTGTTCATCGTCAATGAAAACCTCGAGTATCTGGCTAATGCGCGGGACCCGACCCGGGTCGGGTCCAATGACCCGGCACTCGAACTCGATGCCGCCGAGATACTGTCGGCGTTCTCCGGGCTGCCCATGCGGTCCCAACTCTACGGCGCGGGCGGCACCTACCTGGCCAGTGCCTATGCTCCCATGGAGACCCCGGACGGACTCGTCACTGCGGTCATCGGCGTTGAAGCCGACGCCCGATTCTTCTCGGCAATCCATGGATTCCGGAATTCGATGCTGCTGATCAACGTCCTGAGTCTCATCGCTATCCTGGCTACGGTGCTGGTTTCGGTGAGCCTGGTCCGCCATGCCCTGCGGGTCGAGCAGGCTGCGGCGCGCGCCAACACCCTGGCGATGATGGGCCAGATGTCCGGCGCGGTGGCGCACGAAATCAAGAATCCGCTGGGCATCATCCGCGCGGCGGCAGAGCGTCTCCAGCGCCGGTATGACCCGGCGCCGGCTGAACTGGACTATATCAAACAGGAAGTCGACCGACTGAACCGGATTGTGACGAAATACCTGAAGGTCGGTGCCGCGCGGGAAGAGGATGTTGAGCAGGTGGACCCGGGCGAGTTGATTCGCGATGTACTGGGGAGCGTGGAGCACGAAGCCACAGCGAAGAGCATCCGGGTTGAAGCCCAACTGGACGGGCTGCCCGGGGTGCGAGGTAGCCGGCTCGAACTGCGACAGGTCTTTCTCAACCTCGTGCTAAACGCAATCCAAGCCCAGCCGGACGGGGGCACCATCCGCATCGCCGGTCGCGCAAGCGGCCCGCGGGTGGTTATTGAAGTCGCCGACCAGGGGCCGGGAATTCCGAAGTCTGAGCTGGGGCAGGTGTTTGAGCCATTCTTCACGACCCGGGAGAAAGGGAGCGGACTGGGGTTGTTCGTCGTGCGGCGCATTGTCGAAGCGCACGGCGGCAAGGTCGGTATCCAGAGCGAGCCCGGGAAGGGCACGAGAGTGGAAGTAGTCCTACCGAAAGCTGAAATCAGAGGTCAGAAGGCAGAAGTCAGAATGCAGAACGCAGAAAGTCGAACTCGCAATGAAGATACTGGTAGTTGACGACGAGGAGAAATTCGCCCGGATGGTCGGTGCGCACCTGACCGATGCCGGTCACGAGGCGACCGTGGTCACGAGCGGCACCGCCGCGCTGAAGGTGCTGGAGCTGGACCGGTTCGACGTCGTGCTTACCGACTTGAAGATGGTCCCGGTAAGCGGCCTGGAAGTCCTGGATGCAGTCAAAGCCCGGCACGCCGAGACCGAAGTCGTGCTGCTGACCGCCTACGGCGCAGTCGAGACCGCAGTGGCGGCGATCAAGCGCGGCGCGTACGACTTTCTGCAGAAGCCGACAAGCCTGGATGAGGTGGTGCTCCTGATGTCCCGGATTGACGAAAAGCAGCGGCTGGAGCAGGAGAATCTCGCGCTGAAGCAGGAACTCGCCGGCGCCCGCCAGTTGTCGGAGATGGCCGGGGAGAGCGAGGCCCTGAACAAGGTGCGCGAACTCGCGGCCAAGGTGGCGCCGAGCGATGCTTCCGTGCTGATACTGGGCGAAAGCGGAGTCGGGAAGGAGCTCGTCGCCCGGCTTATCCACCGCCTGAGTCCGCGCGCCGGCCGGCCGTTCGTTACGGTGCATGCCGCGGCGCTGCCCGAGACACTGCTGGAAAGCGAGTTGTTCGGGTATGAGAAGGGCGCATTCACCGGCGCGAACGAACGGAAGCCGGGCCGGCTGGAACTCGCCGCAGGCGGGACGCTGTTCCTGGATGAAATCGGCGAGATTACGCCCGCGCTGCAGGTGAAGCTGCTGCGTTTCATGCAGGAAAAGACCTTCACTCATCTCGGCGGGTCTGAGACCGTAAAGGTGGACGCCCGGATTGTCGCGGCCACGAACCGGGACCTGACCGAAGAAATCCGCACCGGCCGGTTCCGCGAAGACCTGTACTATCGGCTGGCAGTGTTTCCGATTCAGGTGCCGGCGCTGAGAGAGCGGCGCAACGATATCCCGTTGCTGGCGCGGCACATTCTGCAGCGGCTGGGAACCAAGGCCGAGCCGTCGCGGCAGGTACTGGAGTTGCTGGCGGACTACGACTGGCCCGGGAATGTCCGCGAGTTGGAGAATGTCCTGGAGCGGGCGAAGATTCTCTCGGGCGGACAGGAAATCGAGCCGCAACACATTCAGTTGCCCGAGGCGGTCCTGGTTCGGCCCGGGACTGCGCCTCAGGCACGGCAGTCGCTGTTCGACGTGGAGAAGCAGATGCTGGAAGATGCCCTGCGCCGGGCCGCGGGAAACAAGAGCAAAGCGGCGAAGCTGCTGGGAATCACGCGGCGAATGCTGTATACCAAGCTGGAGAAATTCGGGATAGAGTACACTGAAGAGAATGGCGAATGACAACTGGAGAAGACGAACATCCAATGTCGAATACCGAACATCGAATACCGAAAAGCGAACATCGGATGTCGGGACGGAGAGCATCTTTGGACTCTAGTCTCTTCCTTGCCGTTGTGGTCGTTGTGTCGTTGTGGTGAGTCGGTCGCTTTGCGCGGTTCGTGCCAGAGGTGTGCAGAACTGCACACTTTTCGGTTGCCCGGGCGCGGATTTCAAGCTCGGCCGGCGCTGGCACAGGTAGTGCACTGAACAAGGCACCATGAGAAAGCTTATCATTCTATTTGCGGCACTGCTTGCGACGGGGCTTGCCCAGACTGCGGAGAAGGTCGAGTACGAACTGGGCCAGACCGACCGGGTGATTGAAAACGTCCGGCCCAAGGTCGAGGCGTCCGGTAATGAGCGGGCGCAGAACGTCCTGAATAGCGCGCTACAGACCCAGTCCTCGGCTTGGGACGCATTCCGGGAACGGGCTTTGCGCCGGGCGCTGGGCCTGACGCTTACGGCCCGGGCCCAAGCCAAGCAGGCATTCGCCCTGGTCGAGCTTAACCCGGACCGGGTGCGGGCGGAACTCGGGCGGACCGACGAGGTGCTGAGTGAACTCGGGCCGGTGGTTCGGCGCTCGGAAGAACCCAAGCTGCGCGAGCTGTGGCGCATGGCGCAGAGCGAGCAGGCCACGGCCCGGCAGGAATTCGACCGCCAGCACTACCGGCTGGCGCTGAAGTTCACGTTTGCCGCCCGGTTGCATGCCTGGGCCGCGTTCAAACTGGTGCGGCGCAACGCGGACCCGGAGAAACTGAAGGCCGAACTGGACCGGACCGACGACCTGCTTGAGCGCGTGAAGGAACCGGTGGAGGCGAGCGGCAACGAACGGGCACGGCAACTGCTGCATAAGGCCGGGAACTGGCAGGAACAGGCTCGCACGGCATTCGGCAACCGGCTGTGGGGCCAGGCGCTGAAGTTCACGCTGGCGGCCCGGGACCTGGCGCTGCGCGCATGGGAACTGGCGCGGGGGAGCACGACCCAGCCGCTGGTGGAACGGGCGCTGGGCGAGACCGACCAGTTGCTTGACGCCTGGTCGGACGAACTGCGCCAGTCGGACCAGACCCAGGTGACGACTCTGCTGGACCAGGCGATTGACCAGCAGGCCCGCGCGCGCCAGGCGTTCTACGACCGGGACCTCAAGACCGCGCTACAGGCGACCACGCTTGCCCGCAAGTTACTGAACCGGGCGTTGGAAGCGGTAAACAGCGACCAGTAGCGCACGCTTTACGCTTTACGCCCTACGCATGACGCCGAACACCCGCGGTTCCCTAATTGCGCGACAAAGATCCACCGCACGCCCGGGGAGTTCAAATCACAGATCACAGATTACAGATTACAGAGGTCAAAATGCTTCGGTTCAGTTTGCTCTCTGCAATTTGATATTTGCACTTTGAAATCCCATTCCTCGTCGCACGTTCCTCGTGTTTCCATCTTGGATCTTGCGTGGCTGTTGGTGATTCCCGGCTGTCTGCTCGCCGAGTTCTCTTCGGAGATCGGACTGGGCGGAGACTACACCAACCAGCGCTATTCGGCGCTGGTTCTGGACACCTTGACCCGGGATACGACCGCCCGCGAGACCGAGGGGCGGAGTTTCTGGAGCGTGAACCTGAACCAGGAGTGGGACCGGACTCGGCTCGACGCGGCAAACAACCTGAGTCTCTCCACGCTTTCGGTACGCGACCTGCTCGACCTCGAGCTTGAACAGGACCTTGCGGCGAGTCTGCGACTGAAGGTCGGGGGCGAAGGTGAACTGCGCTGGTATCACCGCGCGCTGCCGGTAGCCGAGGATAGTGGATTTCAGCGGAACTACCTGAACAACGCGGGCCGGGTGGAACTCGAGTGGCAGCCCTCGGACCGATTTGAAGTTCGGCTCAAGGAACGGCTCGAGAACCAGCACTACACCGCGCCGGACAGCCTGTACTACGACTATCTGCTGAACCGGGCCGGGATCGCGGCCGGGCTGGAGCTGGGCACGCTGAGCTCGCTGGATGCCGGCTATGACTGGTCAGCACGCCGGGCCAGCGGCGTGGACAGTCAGGACTACCAGGACCACAGCCTGCGGCTCGAATACAGCGGCTTTCCGGGCGCAGGCTGGCAGGTCAGGCTGGCCGCGGATGCGAGCCGGCGAAGCTACGGCGACCCGAAGCGCAGTTTTCGCGAGGGCTGTCCGGGTGTGAGCCTGGGCCATGACTTCAACAGCGCGGTCTCGGCCACAGTCGAGGATGAACTGCGCCTGACCTGGTACGACGCCCCGGACCTTGTGTACCGGAATCAGGCTCTGAACACGCTGGGGCTGAACGTCGAACTGCGCCCGACCTCCGAGATCACGCTGCGGCTCGGGCCGGCATGGGAGAGCGAGCGCGGTCTGCAGGGAACCGCACCGGAAGACTACCGGGAAACCGCACTCAAGGCCGGGTTCGAATTCATGAAGCCGGGCCGGTTGTGGATTTCGCTGGATGACCGGCTCGGAATCCGGCGCTACCTGCAGGGGGACTCGAGCTACCAGACAAACTACGGGTTCAACGAACTGGACGCGACGCTGAACTGGACCCTGCTCACGACCCGGGTCGGTTCACTGGTACTGGACGGCACCGCGAGTATCGCGCCGGAATGGCACGCCGACCAGACCGACGACCTGGCGGTGAGCACGTACACGCTGCAGCTCAAATTCGCGTTCTGAACCCGCACCGCTGACCGCCCAGCGCCAACCGCCAAGAGGCAAATACACACGAAGAGGGGAAGTCAAATTGCAGATTACAGCGTCGCTGCCTGCAATTTGCAGTTTGATATTCGCATTTTGAAATTCCCTTCGTCATTTGGTGTCCCTGGTGTTTCTATTCCGGATTCGTTCCCGGCCCGCTCAACTTGACTTCACGGCCGACGCCTCCTATCCTTAGTCCGTGGCCAAGGTAGGAATCTTCGGCGCGACCGGGCTGGTCGGCGGAACCGTGCTCCGGGTTCTGGAGGAACGCGGCTTCCCGATAGAATCGCTCAGGCTCTTTGCCTCGGAGCGCAGCGTCGGCGCGAAATACGTTTTCCGGGACCGGGAATACGAAGTTGAGGCCCTGGAGCATGCTTCCTTCGACGGACTGGATGTCGTCTTCTCGGCGCTGGATGATGCGCTGACCCACAAGTACGTGCCCCGGGCGATGAAACACTGCCTGGTCGTAGACAAGTCGTCAACCTATCGCCTGAAAGACGATGTGCCGCTGGTCGTGCCGGAAGTCAATCCGGAGTGTATTGCCGGGCACAAGAACCTGATTGCCACCCCGAATTGCACGACGATTCCACTGGTCGTGGCGCTGGCGCCACTGCACTGCGCGTTCGGCCTGAAACGTGTGGTGTTCGCCAGCTACCAGTCCGCTTCGGGCGCGGGCCGGGATGCGCTGGAGGAGCTCCAGTACGAGACTGAGTTCGTCGCGCTGCGTAGGCCAGTGGAGCGGCCGGACGACAGTCCGTTCCCGGCACAGCTCGCGGGCAACGTGATTCCCCAGGCCGGCAAGTTCCAGCACGATGGTTTCACCACCGAGGAGCACAAGACAATTCACGAAACCCGCAAGATCATGGGCCTGCCCGAACTGCCGGTCGCCGCGACGTGCGTCCGGGTGCCGGTGGCGGTCGGGCACTGCCTGGCGGTGCTGGCCGAATTCGAGAAGCCGGCCGCCCCGGGCAAGGTCGCGGACGCGCTGAAACACGCCGCAGGCGTGAAATTGATGGACCATGACCGGTATCCGACGCCGGTCGAGGTCCAGGACAAAGACGAGGTATTTGTCGGGAGAATCCGCAAAGACCCTTCAAGCGAGAACGGCATTCTGCTCTGGATTGCGACCGACAATCTGCGCAAAGGCGCGGCGACCAACGCGGTCCAGATTGCGGAACTGGCATTGAAGATAGGCAGCTAACCGCCAAGGCGCCAGGAGCGCGAAGGCCCACAAGGAGAGAATGCACAACATGAGAAAAAGTTTCGTATTGACTTCGCTACTGCTGGTCGTCGCCGCGCTGGCCTATGGCCGCGCGCCGAATCCAGAGCACAAGACCGTCCGGGCGGGCTGGCTGATGCCGCCGCAGGATAACCATGATTCCGCCCATGCCTATGACGTCCGGTTCTATCGGATTGACATGAACCTGCCAATGACCTCAGGCGCGATGCGGGCGCACGAGCAGATTGTCGTGACCAGCCAGCGGGCCGGACTGGATTCGGTCGTGTTGCACATGGCCAGCCTGACCTGCGACTCGGTGCGAATCGCCGGCGCGCCGGCGACGTTCACCGCGCCCTCGGGCCGCCTGGTCATCAACCTGGACCGGGCGTACAACCCGGGCGAATCGCTGGCAATTGACATCTATTATCACCGGGTCTCGGGCAGCTACGGTTTCTACTGGTACAGCCGCGGTTCGACCGGATATCACGTGCTCTGCTACACGACGACCGAGCCGGCAGATTCGCGGTACTGGTTCCCGTGCTTCGATGAGCCGTGGGACAAGGCCGAGCAGGGCTGCGCGCTCAATCTCACCGTGCCCGAAACGCTGTCGGCCTGCGCCAACGGCCTGCTCGACAGCGTCACAGCCAATACCGGCGCCCACACCAAGACCTTCTGGTGGAGCGAGCGCCACCCGATTCCCACTTATCTGATGACCTTCGGCGTGTCGAAGTGGGCCAGCTTCAAACAGTGGTTCGCGCTGAGCCCGACCGAGTCAACCTACATCTGGAACTTCTTCTGGCCCGAAGACTCGCTGGATGCAGTGGCCGCGTTCGCCCACAACCTGGACATGATGAGCTTCTTCTCGGACTCGCTCCGGTACGGCCGATACCCGTTTGAGAAATACGGGATGTTCGAGGCCTATCCGTTTCAGTGGGGCGGAATGGAGAACCAGACCATGACCACAATTCACAACTACTGGGTCGTCTACGGCGACGACGGCGGCATCGCCCACGAGATGGCGCACATGTGGTGGGGCGACATGGTCACCTGCCTGGACTGGCGCAATATCTGGCTTAACGAGGGATTCGCAACGTATTCCGACGAGCTCTACGACTATCACCAGAACGGCCGGACCTCGTTCATCGCGCTGATTACCGACCGCGCCCAGAGCTACTTCGATGAGGAGGCCGGGGACCTGCACCCGATCTACAATCCGCCCTATCCCGACCACCTTTTCGACTGGGGCCACTCCTACATCAAGGGCGCCTGGTTGCAGCACATGATGCGCTATGTCCTGAACGACACGATTTTCGACCAGCCCGGGCTCTTCTTCCGGGCACTGAGAGCCTACGGCGACAGCTTCAAGTACGGTGTCGCGAACACCGACGACTATTGCCGGATTCACGAGCAGGTAACCGGGCAGGAACTGAACTGGTTCTTCGATGAGTGGGTCTATCAGGCCGGGTATCCGCAGTACACCATCAACTGGAGTTCGGTCCCCTCTGGCGGCAATTACCTGGTGCGGATGCAGATTGCCCAGAACAACGGCGCCCAGGCCCCGGCCTGCTTCCACATGCCGCTGCAGGTGAATATCCGCAAGGCCAACGGCGATACGCTAGTGACGATCCCGATTGCCAGTAACCCGCAGGAAGCGTCATTCCTGGTTTCGGCGAACGCGACTTCGCTGGTCTCGGACCCAGGCCAGTGGGTTCTGGACAAGACCACACTCTATGTCGGAGTCGAGAACGCCACCGCGCCGGAACTGGCGCAACCGCTTGCGGCAACGCCCAGTGTTGTGCGCAACGCGGGCAGCATCCGCTACACCGTGGGCCGGCCGGGGAAGGTCTTGCTTGAGATTGTTGACGCTGCGGGCCGGGTTGTGAATACGCTGGTTTCGGGTCAACCCGGACTGGGTACACACCACGTCACGTGGAACGCTGGGAATGCCGTGCCCGGAGTCTATTTCTGCCGCTTGACGACGCCGGACCGTAGCGAACAGGTGAAGCTGGTAGTCGCACAGTAGCGATGCGGTATCGCGGCGTCCGCGCTTTCGCGGCAGGCTGGGGCCTGCTCGCAGCACTGTGCGCGCTGGCGGCAGCGCAGGGCATCGACGGGCCGATTGAACGGCGGCCGGCTTTCCCCGGGCTGGAGCCGCCGGGGATTTGCGCCGAATCATCTCACTCCTTTGATGTCCGGCACTACCAGATTGACCTTGTGCTGCCGATGACCTCGGAAGCAGCGGACGGGCATGTGCGGATGACCTTCGCCAGCCGCGTGCCGCTACTCGACAGTGTCGGGCTGATGATGGACAGCCTGGTCTGCGATTCGGCTAAGCAGGGAGGGACACTACTGGTTTTCCAACGCCCGACCGGCGGGCTTGCGATAGCCCTCAACCCGCCGATAGCGCAGGGCGAATCCGCGGCAATCGACCTCTGGTATCACCGGCGGGACGCAACCCCGAATCTCCCAAATCGCGGGTTCTACTGGTATCCGCTACAGAATCCGCGTCCGGCGCTGGCATTCTCCTGCGCTGCGCCGTACGACGCGCGATTCTGGTTCCCCGGCTTCGACGAGCCGTTTGACAAGGCCGAGCAGGGCTGCGCCATCAACGTGACCATCCCGGATACGTTTTCGGTCTGCGCCAACGGCCTGCTCGACTCAGTGCATACCGACAGCTTGGCGCACACCGCAACGTATTTCTGGACCCATCGGTTTCCGATTGCGACCTATCTGATGGTCTTCGCGGCATCCAAGTGGGTGCGCTACGTTCAGGAGTTCCATCCGCAGCAGCCGGATTCGGTGATTGTCTGGAGCTATTGCTGTCCCGAGGATACTATCTGGGTGCACGACAACTTGCGCAACCTGCCGGACATGATTGAGTTCTACACCGATACGCTGCGTTTCGGCCGTTACCCGTTCGAGCGCTACGGACATGTCTATTGCACCGGCTTTCCCTGGGGCGGGATGGAGAACCAGACCCTGACGATGCTCGCGCTGGGCGCGGTGAATGACGTTACGGTGAGCCACGAACTTTCGCACATGTGGTGGGGCGACATGGTCACCTGCGTTGACTACCGGAACGTCTGGCTGAACGAGGGCTTCGCGACTTACTGGGACGCCCAGTACACCGAGCACAAGTCCGGTCACGCATTGTTCCTCAGCACGATGAACGGCCGGGCATCCAGCTACTTCGCGGAAGACGCCGGGCACCGGTTCGCAACCTATGCGCCGGCGATACAGGATGTCTATGCCTGGGGCACGATTTACTGCAAGGGTTCCTGGTTGCAGCACATGCTGCGCTACGTCGAGGGCGACACCGTCTTCAGCCAGCCCGGCGTTTTCTATCGCGCGCTCCGGGCGTATGGCGACAGTTTCAAATACCAGGGGGCAAGCTCCGCGGACTGGCAGCGGATTCAAGAGCGCTTCAGCGGACTGGACCTGAGCTGGTTCTTCGACGAATGGCTGTACCAGGCCGGGTATCCGCAGTACCGGCTGGCGTGGTCGGTCGAAACCATCGGTCCGGACTTCCGAGTCATCACGAACCTGTCGCAGAACAATGGCAATCTCGCGCCGCCGGTATTTCACATGCCGGTGCAACTCAAGTTCCGCAAGGCCGGGCAGGACTCACTGGTTGTGCTGGCGGTAGACACCAGCCCGCAGATAGATACTTTCTTTCTGCCCTACCGTCCGGACAGCATATCGTTCGACCCGGGCAAGTGGATACTCAAGAAGATTACGGTGAGCGGAGTAGAAGAGCGGTTCATCGAGCACCCAGACCCTGAGCTTGAGATATCGGGTTCTTCATTTGTCCGCAATGCGGCGCAGTTCACAGTCCGCAGCCCGCAGCCGGCAGTTCTCAGCTTCTATGACGCGGCCGGCCGCGAGGCGAACCGGGTCCGGCTGAATCGCGGGACCACACGCATGGTCTGGGATTGCTCCCAACTCCCGGCCGGGGTCTACCTGGCCCGACTGACCAGCGGTGGCCGGTCCGAAAGCAGGAAGCTCATCATCACCCGATAGGCAAGGCCCTGGAGAGAGAGTAGGCAATGGAGCCAGGCCGTCCGGCTGGCTCCATTGCTCTCTACTCTTTTGCTCCCTATTTCTTCATCTGCTCATACTTCTGCTGCAGTTCGTTCGCCCGCGATGCGGGCAGGGCGTCAAATAAGCCGGCGATCTTGGTCTGCGTCGGGTACTCCACGAAGTAACCGATGTTCACCACGACCTTCTCCTGGGGTTTCATCTCAAGAGTATACGTGTACGTACCATTGTCCTTGTTCTCGACCGCACCCTTCACGTCGAGCTTGGTCAGGCCAATCTTGATATCATTATGCGCTGAAGTGGGAATCTGCTCAACCAGGGTCATCGTCACCGGCTTGTTATGATAGTTCTCGACCGTGGTCTTGAACTCGAGTTCGACCCGGGTGCGCTTGCCGAACAGGCCGGTCTTGGCGGTGAAGACCCGGACCCGCTTGTGACTCACTTTCATCCGGTCGTCAATTCCGAAGCTGGGGTTGGCTGACTCGCCCGGCGCGATGTTGGGCAGGGCGGTCTTGCCGGTGAACTCATCGCCGACATAGGTGTTGGCACTACCCGCGAGGAACACGAAATCCGAGCTGTTCTGGAGTCTCGCCCGCAGATAGGACGCGGTTCGAATCCGCGGATAGGCGTAGTAGCTGAACTCGGCCGGCATCTTCTCATCGTGCAGGAAGAATTTCTTGGCATCCTCGCCGCTCTTCAGGGTGATTTTGCCGGGCATGGCATACTGGAGTGAAATGCCAGCTTCGACTGGAATTGCCTGCGGCATGACGACGCTTTCCACGCTCCGGTTCAATTGCTGGTCTCCCGACTCATTCGCCAGATACGCTTGGCGATTGGCCCTCCTCTGCTGCAGTATATAGCCTTGCGCCTCGGCCAGGTCGAGATACCACGGCCTGGGCTCAGGCGCCACGCCGCCGGCCGAGGGCCGGGCGGTGGAAAGCGCCATGTTCACGCCGTTCCAGTCTTCATTCGTGCTCTGCTCCATCCGGACGTAGTAGGCGAGCGCGACGTTTTCATCGGTCGGCGAAGCGCGTAGCTCATAGTAGGGTTCCCAGGAAACGCTGCCCGGTGCCTGGTAAGACAGGGTGACATCGTAACGGCCGCTCGTGCCGCCGATGACATCGGCGATGACGGTCTTGCGGTTCTCGACCCGGGCGCGGACGTCCTCCCGCTCCAGCTGAACCGCGTACCTGATTTTGCCGAGTTCGGACTGGAGTTCCTCGATCTCGGCCAGCCGCTTACTCACCGCCATCAACTGGTCGCCGAGGAAGCTGATGGCCGCACCCCAACT
>Ga0315286_10002610_pt1 | contig 16851 bp, 16 predicted proteins | sample YL17G10_0_MG_FD_205038 | JGI IMG/M metagenome (GOLD analysis project Ga0315286, IMG submission 205038) | Sediment microbial communities from Yellowstone Lake, YNP, Wyoming, USA - YL17G10_0 | ecosystem: Environmental > Aquatic > Freshwater > Lake > Sediment | place: USA: Wyoming | collected...
CGCAATCGATTGGATTGTTGTTTGCGAAAAGCGGTTCCGAATAGGTCTCCTCGTAATGGTCGTGGGTATCATCCTGGTAACTGAAGGTGTACCAGTTATACTCGGCGTTATAGACGATGCTCGTCACTGTGATCTTCAGATCCCCCAGATAGGTGCCCGGCGGGTGAGGCGGAGGGAAATTCTTCTTGTTATTGTTCCAGGAGTTGTGAAAGGTGTGGGGAATGGTGAAGGTGTACCCGACGGTCACCGCTGTGCGGAGGATGCTCCATACGTCAGTGAAGCTGTCCTTTGAAAAGGAAATCGTTGACCATCCGCCGTGCCTGTAATTGTTGTAACGCCAGTAGAGCTTCTTCCACTTCCATTTGTCAACGGTGGGAGTCGTATAGTCTTTGCGGTCCCTCTGATATTTTGCGCGCCGCTTCTCAGTTTTAAATTGGCCATAGGTGGAAAAGCCTAAATTGACCTTGTCCTTTACCACGCTCTCGACGATCTCCTTCAGGGCCTTCTTGGCCTGGTAGAGCTTGCTTCCGGGGTGATTTCCTCCCCCTTCGAAGTTATAGATCTTTCCGTCGATACCCGTTGCATTTCCTGCGGCCTGGCTCAGGCCGTTGGGCTGCATGTCCATCGAGTTGGAAGTGTCGAAGATGAGCATCACATTGGGCGTCTTGACCTGAGAGATATCGTCGTAGTCTCCTGAATAGACGTTCCAGGGAAAGACCAAAAGAAGAGACAGGACCAAAAAAACATGCTTTTTCATTTTTTCTCCTTTAACCCCGCACCTACCCCTCTCCCCGTGGGGAGAGGGATAGGGTGAGGGGGGTGTATTAATTGTAACCCTCCGGTTTCTGCATGGGGGCTTCAACGACCGATTCGACGATCACCTTTCCCTGGGCAGGAAAAGGGGCCTTCCCCTCTGAAGTGATCTTGAAGACGACATGGCTTCCTGCCCCATCCGAATAGCTCGTCCGGCTGTAGGAGACGTCGCAGGGGTTATCCCCGATCTTCACCAGGTAGGATCCTTTGTCGACGGCGGTATAGATAAACTCCCCCGTCGAAATCCTCCCTCTGAAGTTCTCCACGCCTCCGTCGGCCGCATAAAAGGCGAGATTATAAAGCCGCTCATTTCCGGCGATATTGTTTTCATAGGTCGTCATGCTGATCGAACCGACACCGATCAGGGTCAGGACAAGCAGCATGATCAGGGCGATCACAAACGCAATTCCCTTCTGATTGCATACAAAATAACGTGTCCGTGCCTGCACGCTGGAGTGCCTGCCTGTTCGGTAGACAGGCGTTTCGGCACGCAGGCGTGTCCGTGTTTCCTGTCCGTAACAACACGTAGTGTAGCCCTTTATGGGCGTAGACTGGCGTACATCAATTTTGATTACTTGGGCTTTCAACGTTGTCATGAGGTCCTCTCTTTACAGCGAAATCAAATTCCTGAGCTGGATCTCTGAGGTCAGGACCCTCCTCCGGTAGCCGTCTCCGGCCTTCAGGATCTCCGGGTCCTGCCTGTCGGTCTTTGCTACGATCCTTACCTGGACCATCCGGATCTTGTCGCACTTATTATTGGGGACATTTTCATAGACCACGAGGGACCCGTCATCCTCTCTCAAGGTATAGCGAAACTGGATGTCCTCGATGTTCTCGGCAACGGGTAGAGGCCCCTCTCCGAGGTGTTCGTCTTTTAGAAGACACATCTTGCCTTCAAACATCCCCAAGGAGTACGTAAGGGCCTTCACGATAAAGACCGGCTCCCCGGCGTAGTGCTGCTCCAACAGCCTTCCGTCATCCTTGGCATCGGTATAGAACTCGACCACGTTTCCGGTGATATTCTGGATCCGGTGGCTTTCGGTTCCGTTAATGCAGATGTAGCGCTTCCCTCCCTTGTCCGAAAATCCGGATGCATCCTTGAGCTTGATCTTGTATGCCCCGATATCATTAAGGTATTTTGCATCTATACCGGGGCCATCCTTTGCTCCCCCATGATCATCGAGGGTTGTCATCTCCTGGTAGCCTGCAATCACGGTCAACCCTTTTCCATCGTTAGCAGGGGAAATGATGCTCTTAAAGTTGCCGTGCATGCCGTCGACCCCGAAGGTCTTGGAATCGACCCGTCCGAAGCCTGCCATCCGGATATCCCGGACCAGTTGGTTGATGGCCATCCTCACGTTCTGCTGAAGGTCAACCACCTGGTCCTGAACCTCATAGGTGTGCTGCTGGCCGACGAAGGTCCGGTAGACCCCGGCCCCCAAGAAACCCGTGATCGTCACGGTCACAAGAAGTTCGATCAGTGTTATTCCCCTCTGTTTCATCTCTTCACCTCGTTACTGGGCCCGCATGGTGGAAAAAGCGACGACATGGTTTGAATCGTCTCTCCATCTTACGGTTACTGTAATGTTACGCATGGTCGTTCCAGGGACCAGGGAGACAATGTATTCCCGTGTAAATATCGTTCCCCCAATCGCCCCTTCATTGTGCGTGGCAAGGTCTAAATCGGCATGATTGATGTCGAGTTGCCTCAAGGCCTCCAGGCGGTCCTGAGCCAGAATGGAGGCCTGGGTCATGTTAGAGGAGAAGAAATTGCCTTTTACGGATTTGATCTGCATCCCTGCGATGGCCAGGAGACCGATCGCCAGAAGGACAAGACCCACGAGCATTTCAATGAGCGTGAACCCTCTCTTATCCATGTTTAATCCTCCCTGTTGTCCCCAAGAGCTGAATCACCTTTTGAAACCCCTTTGTGTTGGTCAGGGTGACGCTCCCGTTCGTTGCCCTTGAATTGGGATAAAAGGTCGCGGTGTTTCCGGTAAAGGTTGTGTTGTTTATCTGGACGCCTTTAGGCATGGCCTGAGCCTCCCCTTCGTCCACCCAGAGACCGCCGCTCCCCTGATGCTGGAGGATGTAGCTGTTAGAGCCGGGATTGAAGGAGACCCGGTACCATGTATTCGTAGAGACCGCCTTGATCTGGGCGACGCGCATCGCAGAGACAATATCCCGTGTTGCGCCTTTGAGCCGGTATGTCGGCAGCCACCGTCCGATATTGGGGACCATCAATGTCGCCCCGATCGCAATGATCACCATGACAACGATCAGTTCAATCATGGTAAGCCCTTTCTGATTCATCCTTTCCTCCCCTTCGTCAATGCTCAAGAGTAAAATTACGTTGCTGATGGTAGATTAAGCAAAGCCTGTGCCAACTCCAAAAATTTCACTTAACTCGTTGATATAATAAAGTATATTCTGTTTTTTCATTTTCACATAAATCCCGGTAGCGCAAAATTTGTTATTTGTAGTCTGACCTTTTTTCCATAAAAAAAGAGGAGACCCAGTCTTACCGGATCTCCTCTTCAATGAAAATGTTTTGTGGTTTATGTAGTTACACTATGCTCTATGCGCTTTGCTATCTTCTAATTAGTGTCTGTCCATAAATTGCCTGATTTAGAGAAAGACGTCTTTCCGGCGAAAGCCGGAATCCAGGGTTCCCGGTGAAAACCGGGACCCAGTCTTTAAGATGGTTCCCGACTTTCGTCGGGACGACGTCTGGATGCCGGATCAGGTCCGGCATGACGGAAAAAGGCATTTATAAACAGACTCTACTTAATACTACAGCGACAGATCATCAAGAACCCCACCCCCACCCTAACCCTCCCCCTGAAGGGGAGGGGATTTTTTGGGGTTTTTTCCCTACATGGAGGGGGGTTTCATGGGGTTTTCTCACTTTCATGGAAGGTTTTCCAATCCCTCCCCTTTCAAGGGGGAGGTCAGGAGGGGGATGGGGTATATATGTCGCTGCAGTAATACTACTCCGACAAATAGCGTTTATGGCGCGATGCAAGACGGATATGCTGAGCGGTTTGATCAGAGAATCTCCCCTCGCCCCTCTTTTCCCTCCGGGCCAGAGGCCCTATGGGCCGGCGGCCAAAGAGGGGAATAAGGGGGATTTTGTGAATTGTCGGAGTAGTATTAACTATTGGCGACTAATCCCTAATCCCCAATCTTTGGTTTTATTCCCTCAAAACACCTCCCTCCAGTACTTTAGCCTTGCCTGGCCTGCAGGCGGGTTACGGCCTCCACCGCCGGTACCGGAACCACTCGTAGAGAAATAATAGTATGTGTACCTCGGGTCTATGACGATGACTGGGGCGGAAGGAATCCCCTTAAGCTTGGGGAAGTAGTCAGTGATGGTGATATACTCCTTGGGATCTTTAAAGGGATCCCCAGTGAGGGGGTTCAAGTAAAGGGCCGCCTTGTTTCCGGTTATCCCTTCCCGGGTTCCAGCCAATCCGTAAATCCTCCCTATCCCTGCGCCGCAGTTATCTACAACTCCCGTATACTTGAAGGTGGTGAAATAGATGATATTGTTGGCAAATGCAGCAGACGCCAGGACCTTTTCCCCTTTTTCAAGCTTCCTCTCCCAACTGAGCTTCCCTGTATCTTTTTCATCCCAGATCTCAAAGAAGGAATTGGCTACCGTGTCATCATAGATGTTCAATTCATCTCCCTGACCGAAATAGACGAGGATCTTCTTCTGGTTGTTCTTTGTCACCACCGGAGGATAAAAGATGGGGTGCTTTGTCCCGGGGTCAAAAAGCTTGATCAGCTTCCACTTGCTTATATCCTCTTCCAGGTCGATCTTGATCTTCCATAACACGCCGCTCGTATCGCCGAAGTAGACCCCATCCACCCTTCCGTCCGAGTCGCTGTCAAAGGCCGTCGCTCCGGCAGCCACCTTGTTCTTCTTATCTCCACCTGGGGGCACAGTGAACTTCCTCAGGAGGGTCCCATCCTCCATGTCGAGGACATAGAAGGTATTTCCGACGTCATCCGCTACAGAATACCCTCCCCCTACAAAGGCGACGAATTTTTCCTGCCCTCCAATTCTCACCCACCCGATTTCAGGCCGGGACCAGGTGTTTCCCATGGCCGGATCGGATTTCTCCCACAGGATTATAGGATCTGTGGGGTCGGTCACATCGAGCGCGAAATAGTACTTTCCTCCGCCTCTCTCCCCGGTTAATACGACTGTTCGCCACTTTCCCTGGAGATAGGCATCGGACATCCTCGGGCTCGAATCGACAAGGAACTGGTGGTCTTTGTTCCTCAGTTCTTTCAGATTGCCAAGGATGTTCCTGGGTAAAACGGAAAATTTCTCTTTTCCATCTTTGTCAAAGGCATGGAGCATTCCGTCGTTTGAGCCTACGTAGAGGACGGTTTCCCTGTCCTTCCAGCTCTCTTTAAATGTCGAATACTTCTTGGGAAACTTGTCGTCCGGGAACTTGAAAGCGGGGGGATTTAGAACAAGAGGAGTCGAGTGGTAAATGTCGCCCAAAAACCAATCCCCTGACCTGACTCCCTTATACTTCTTACTATCGTATCCGGGATCGATCGTAAATTTGATAACGGTCTTTGCATCATTCTTGTCAAACTTTGAGTCTCCATCAATGTCTTCATTCAAAGGGTTGACCAGCTCGTAAAGGTCCTTTTCCCTGGTTCTGAAATCGATCCGCTCCGGGAAAAGCTTCTCTTCGACCCAGGAGTAAAGCTCGGCTCTATCCTTCTTGCTGTTCATGATCGTTCCGGCATCCCATACCTCTTCGCCGATGTTTCCATCGGCATCCAGTTTGTAGGAAGCAAGGTGCCCCTCCCATCCCGGTTTGAAGAATCCCCTGTAGAACCTGTTCTTATCCTTCGCCACACGGTCCGTTGAAACAGCGGGGTTTCCCCTCGAGACGCTGTCGAAAATCATCTTGAAGATGGTATTGATATCTTCAATCAGTTTATCCAGGTTGTCAGCGATAAAGGCCTTGTATTTATTGTCAGAACCTTTTAAGGCGATTTCGTCCAGGATGCTGGTATTACCCCCTGTACCTGCTCCGAAACCAATGACAAAGGTCCCTACTCCGATCTTGTACAGATCTTCAGCCGCCTTGACTGCGGCATCATAATCGACAATTTTATTGGGTTTGTCTATGTACGCGCAGCTTTCGAGGCCATCCGTAAGAAAGATGACAAAATTGCCCCTGCATTTGGCCTTGCTTGCCGGATCCCCGCCATTGTATTTTTCAATATAGTCGCTGAAATACTGTTTGGCTGCCTTGAGGGAGGAGGCCATGGGCGTTTGGGCCTCAGGGCTTAAGGTGCGGCTGGCAAAAGGCCCTCCTCCAACAGCCGTCGGTCCCACCGTATTCGCAGTGATGCTGTTGTCTGGTCTTGTCTTTTCCGCATCCAGATAACGGGCGCTCTTCACGGGAAGTTTTGTCTGGTAGTACAATGTCTCCATGTTCTGGTAGGGCGCCAGATCCAATAAGTCAAGGATCGACTTTTTGGTCTTGTAGCCATCGGTTGAGTCGTCAACAGGAGGAAAGTTGATAAAAAAGTGGTGATTGTCATAGGCCCCGGGATTGTTATTGATTTGTTCGCTCGTGTCCCTTGAGGGATAGTATGGGGCAGGGACAGTGTTCCAATTGGTCCAGTTTCCGCTTACTATTTGGTAATAGCTCCAGATATCCGGTTTATTGGAGTCTCCCACGGCCGGGTAATTGAAATCCGACACATCATAGCACTTGTTTACCTTGTCAACTGCACTGTAGATCGAGTATCCGTCCGACCCCGCTGTGACAGCTTTAGTACCGTCCCAGTTGGATGCGCTCCCAGTCGTATCAGGGCAGGTCGTTGCTGCAAAACTGCCCCATGCGTAATTTTGATGCACGAGGCCGAAAGACCCCTTAGCCGTTTTCGACGGGCCCGTGCAGTCCCATTTATTGTGGGGAGTGACATTGCTTCCGTCTTCAGGGTACTTATCGCCTACGCGATCTTCTGCCCAGTAGGTTTTATAGTCGCCATTGAGCTTAGGAAAGGTTGCGCTGTCGCAGACGAACGTTTTCTTCACCTCACTGCAATCCGCATCGTCGGTATATAGCGAATAAGTGGAGTTCCATGTGGCATAATGATAGTGGTCCGCCGATTTTAAATTATAGGTGATGGTGTTCAGTTCCGGGTTCGGGGCAACGCTGCTAATCGAGTATTCAAGATCTGCCTTGAACGTACTTGGCGGGTGGGGGGGGACTGTGTTTACATCGAACGTGTGATTCTTCAGGTATACCTTTGAACCCACGTCCATGCCGGTGTAAATCGTGCCATCAAAAGTGAACGTCCCTTTTTGGGGAAGCGGCACCGTCACGGATGTCGTATGGCTTCCTACATTGTTCTTATATTTAAAGTAAAGCCTTGTCCATGTGCATTGGGTTTTTGTGGGCCCTGACCAGTGTTGTTCGTCTCTGACGTATTGACCTCGCCTCCTCTCTGTTTTAGATTGGCCGTAGGTTGAAAACCCGAGGTTGATGCCCTCAAGGCCATTGAGCACCTTTTTCAGGGCCAGCTTTGCCTGGTAGAGCTTGCTTAGGGGATGATCGCCTCCCATTTCAAAGAAATACTCTGTCCCCGGACCCTGATAGTCCTTATCAATTCCATTCCGATATCCTTCTGAGTCGACAGTCACCTTGGAGGCGGAAGGATACCCTCCATCGCTCTTATAATTCATTGAGTACGAGGTGTCGAAGATGATCATCGCATTGGGTGTGATGACCGGTTGGGTGTCCTGGCCCACCCCGGAATTCGGGACTCCCAGGGCAAAGCTCATGCCGCATAACAGACTTACAAAAATGGATCGTTTCATGTATCTCCTCCTCTGTTCACGCCCCCTTCCAAGGAGGTGGATTCGATAAGAGCTTCGATGACCACTCTTCCCGCTGTCGGAAAATTCGGAGAAATTCCCTCGGAGACCACCAGAAATTCCACCTTGGGGGGAGGCCCGATCTCATCCCTGATCTTCTTCCATGTCACGTTAAATCGTCCGCCTCCCAGGTCGATGCCCTTTGCCTGACTATCAATGCCTCCACTGGTCGCTGCGAGAGGGACATAGGAATCGATGGTCGCATAAAAGTAGTCAACCCCCGCATCGGCCATGTAGAAGGCATTGTTATAAACCCTCTCATTGCCGGCAATATTCGTTTCGTAGGTCGTAGTGCTGATAGCGCTGATGCCGATCAGGGTCAGGACCAGGAGAATGAGAAGGGACACGATGAGCGCAACGCCTTGGGAGTTACGTAAAAGGATAATCCCGTGGGTTTCTTTCCAAGAGACCTTCGGTAACTTCTCGCGGATTCTCGTCATAACTTTCCCCCCCCTAACTCTTCATATTCCTCACGTCGATATAGGTTTCAACGGTTCGTCTACGAAAACCACCGCCCACCTTCAGTTCCGGGTCGTTCTCCATGGTCCGGGCAACAAGAGTGACCCTGACTCCTACGATGACGTAATTGACCAGATCCGGGCTATCGACCTCTCCCCCGTCCGATTTGTCCGATTTCTTCCAAACCCTGTAACGGAATCGAAGGCTCTCAATATTTTCCGCCATCGTCTGACGACCCCCCCCTGTATTCTGATCCCGGAAGAGAACGGGTATTCCGTCAACCATTCGCAAGCCGTAGGTAATGGCCTCGACTAAAAAGACAGGGGACCCCGCCTTATGGTCCTCATTGAGCTTCGTGCCCACTTTTAGATTGATGTCTTTGCTATCTGTCGGGATGATCTCGTAATTGAAGACGCCATTGATGCAAGCATACTTCTTTTTGTCGGTACTGAATTTCACGCCATTGTTATAAGTCACGCTGATGATAGCGGTGTCCTTGTTGGCATCCGCTTCCAACGTGCCCAACAGATGGTAGGCTGCCACCACGGTAATCCGATCATAGGTAATCCCATCCGTCGTGACATCTTTTTCCGGAGTAATGATCTGGGTATACAAATTCACGTTGCTGAAGATCTTTAGAATATCGTTCTCCCCAAAGAGGCTTTCGTTCTTTCCACCAAAGCCCGCCATCCGGATCTCTCTGAGCATCCGGTTGACCGCGACCCTCGCATTCTGCTGCATGTCGGCCACCTCTTGCTGAACATAATACATCCTGTGCTGACCGATGAAGCTTCGATAGATGGCGGCCGTTAGGATCGTGCTGATCACCAGAGCGAGGAGAAGCTCAATGAGAGTGACCCCTGCCGTCTTTTTCCAAAATGTCTGGTTCACGCTTTATCTCGCCTTGATCACGGAGAAGGCTGTGCTATGATCGACACCCTTTTCGACCCACGAAACGGTATATCGAATCGTCACATAGCCTGTGCTTTCGACCACTTGGTACTGTCTCTTAAAAGACCCCATGTCCGCTTGACTGTGACTGCCTCCCGTAAACGGATCATCCAGCGTCACTCCATCGGCTTTATATAACGGCAGGCTTTTTAGGTTTTCGAGCCCTTCCTGGCCATGGATTGACGCCTGTGTAAGACTGCTGCTGAAGATCTTCCCCCGGATCGATGTCATCTGAAGGCCCAGCACGGCAAGCAGACCGACTGCCAGGATGACGATTCCGATCAGGACTTCCATTAAGGTAAATCCCCTATTCGGATGGAGCTTATTTATCGACATGCACCCGTCCCGTTGAGGTGGTGAGTGAAATTCTCTTCTCTGTCCCCTTCGTATTTCTTAAGGTGATGCTCCCTGTCGATGAGGTGGAATTGGGATTGAACTGGGCCTTGTTCCCGGGAAAGCTGATCCCGCTGATGGTGATCCCCTTCGGGAGTGTCTGGGTTTCCCCTTCGTTCGGCCAGTCCGTTCCGCTGTTATGATACTGAAGAATGAAGCTTCCCGCACCTGGGTTGAAAGAAACCTGATATTCCCTGTTGGTTGAAATGGCCTTCATCTGCGCCGTTCTCAGGAGTGAAACAACCTCCTGGGTCGCGCTTCGAAGCCGATAATTGGGGAGCCATGCCCCGATATTGGGAGCAAGAAGCACGGCCCCAATCGCTATAATGGCTATGACGACAACCAATTCAATTAAAGTTACGCCCCTCTTGTCTTTACAGTTCATACAACCCCCAATTTTATTTTAGGCGATTTAATTTGTTTGTCAAGCGATTTTTTAATAATTCTTGAATGTTTTACGCTATTTGACAGATGTTGACAGGTTGCTACCACGATGGGTTAGGGGAATCGAAACCAGCGTCCTTAGTGGTTCTTTTCATAAATACGATGCCATCCCGCATTACTCCGACACATAACCCATCCCCCTCCTTACCTCCCCCTTGAAGGGGGAGATTTCCCTCCCATTCAGGGGGAGGGCTAGGGTGGGGGTGGGGTAAAATACGTCACCGTATTTATGAAATACACTACTTACCCTTACCTGAGACCTGAGACTTTTATTTGAAATCAACCGTCAGCGTATACCTCTGGATGCCCTTGGCCCCCTCACTATCAGAGACCTCAATTTCAATCGGATACGCGCCTTTATCCTCTCTCTTGATCTCCCATTGGATAAGGCCCGTGCCTTTGTCGATCGCCATCCCTTTTGGTCCTGATTTCAGGGTGAAGGTAATGGGGTCCTTATCCGGGTCATGGGCCGTAACAGAATACCTGTAAAGGGTCCCATCGACGGCAGTGGGAGGTGAGGAAATGATGATCGGAGGACTATTGAAGATGAGGACAGGCTCCGATCTCTTTGGGGTCCCAAGGGTTTCCCGGTCATCCGGCGTAACGATGACAGTAATGGAATCCCCCTTCTTGAATTGGCCCTGCTCCAACACCGGGCCTTTTTCCTCAGGGGTCGCCTTCCCATTGATTTCCCAGGAAAAGGTATAATAGACGAAATCCCCGTCCAAATCGAAACCCTTCACCTCCGCCTTCAGGCTGTCACTGACGCCGGGAAGCCTCGGCTCAATCGAGACGCTCTGAATCTCAGGGAGGGAATTGAGGATTTTGCTGGGAGCCGAAAGAACGGAAGGGCCTTCGGCTTTTCCATCCGAGGGTGTAACCCTGACTTGAATCATATCCCCCTTCCGGAAATGATCGCCCCTCAGGGAGCTCTTATCCTCTCCGATGATCTCCTGATCATTCCTGAACCACTGGTACCTGTAGGTAACGTTGTCCCCTTCGGGGTCTTTGCCCTGAATTGCTGAACTGAGTTCCCTGCCCCGGTAGGCCTTTTCAGGCAGGAGGGTGAGGTTGACAATGGATGGGGGAGAATTGGCCTTTGCCGTAGGTCCTGACTCCTTCTGTCCTCCACAGGACAGAAGGGCCGGGACGAGAAGAACGAGGCTAAAAAGAAGGAGGATTCGTCCGAATTGAAGTCTTTTTTTCATAAAGGGAAGGCAACTTTTTAACCTCACTATACTCTCAGGAAAATCATTTGTCAACGGCTCCCCTTCAAACTGTCATTTCATAAAGGAAAACTGTTTCTTTTTCTCCGGGACAACGTAATGGGGTAAGAGATAGATCTTGTTTATTATCAACGCCTGGGTTGCCCCGTCCTTCTCGATTCCCACGTAAACCCACTTCCGTGGTTTCAGTTCACTGGATGCCACGGTCTTCCCGTGGTGATCCGCGATCTGGGTTGAGGGACTTAAGTGGACCCTCATCTCATTGATGAAAAGATATCCTGCCTTGAGATTCCCGCCGGGATTGATTCGCCCTTGTGTCCAGAGTATGCCGTTTTCTTTTGCGGAGCCGGCCGGCGGGCAGAAAAGGATCAATCCCAAAAGGAGGATGAGACCAAGGGAATGCGATAGGATTTTCCTTTTTTCCATCTCCTGTTTCTCCTTAGAATTTCTGTCTCCAGTTGACGGGAATGATGACATTTTTATTCTTCAGGGGCGCTTTAAAGATGCCCCCGCCCACGCCGATATAGCCGGATGCCGTGCTTCCTCCTATGATGGTGATAATGGCCCCTGAAGGAATGGCCGTACCGATGACCAGGGCCCTGTCACTCCTGGACAGGTTTGGAGAGGTGCCGTCATCATTGGCGAGATCAAAATTGAACACGGCATTTCCATTCAAATAGTTCAGGGCGTAAATCGCTGCCGTCCCCTCTCCCACGAAGCAAGGGTCTGAAGAGGCCTCCAACAGAGGGGTAAAGGTTGAAAAATATGATACGCCGTAAAAAACGAGGGGGGGAGCAAGACATTTTTCTCCGCTGTTTTCATTTAAACGGATGTACCATCCGCTCTCTGTCTTCAGGGTGTCAAGGATCGACTGCTTTTCCTCTGCTGACGTGCTCGGATTCTGGAGAAGGTCCTCCGTGACGTCAACCAGGTTGCTCTCCTTTAAAACCGCTTCGAGATTCCTGTCCTTCAGTGTGTAAAGACGGTCCACAACCGCCGTATTCTTCGGATGTTCTCTGTCCCCTGTCCCAAATAAGAGCAGTTCGTAGTTTCCATAATTATCCTTTTCAAGGGATACGTCGGGGGGATAGAAGAATTTTCTCCGGTCCACTCCGGCTGCAGGAGCAGGGTCATTTGCATCAAAGATGCATTTCCCCGCCCACTTCGTCGGATCGGGGTCTCCCAGATCAAATCGCCAGACCTGTCCCCCCATGTCCCCCACGTAAAGCCGGTCGATTCGTCCATTGCCGTCCACATCAACCCTTGAGATGTCGCTCGGGATGGAGTATTTCATCCGGGAACTATTCGTGCGCGTATACTTCCAGATGAGGTTTCCCGTCAGGACGTCGACAATGTATATGCCTTTTCCGGCCGTGTCCTCATTGTTCGGATTGGGGACGGGGAGGGAATCCTGTCGTGTGTCATAACCTGCACCGACAAAGAAGACCCATTTGTCACCGGCGCCGTATTTGATCTTTCCAATGAGCGGAGAAGACCAGCTTTGCCCCATCTCCGCATAATCTGCAAGGCCCGGATGGATTTCCCACAACCATTTTGGAGCCAGGGGGTCTGTGACATCCAGGGCGAAATAGTGGTTTCCGCCTCTTCTTTCGCCACAGATTAAGATCTTCCGGTCCGCCCCGATATAGGCCTTCGGGGAGCCGTCGACAAAGAACTCAACCGTATTCCCGGACAGGTTTTGAAGCTTGGGCAGCAGGTCAGGAGGGATGAAGGCCCATAATTCCTGTCCGGATTCAGCATCAAAGGCATGCAGCATCCCGTCGTTGGCGCCGCCATAGATCACGGAGCGCCCCTCGTAATGAAGGATGAGGGGCCGGGAATGGACAAAGGCTCCCAGAACCCAATCCCTCTTCTCCGTTGTGTTTGTATTCCCATTTTCATCGAAGGCGTCATAGCCATAAATGAAGCTGATCAATTTATTTTTTTCATCCTCGCTGTTCAATCCGAGGGACGATCGGGGGATACTGGCAGCCGTGAATTGATTGGAGGCATCCGTCAAATTGGCGCTCGCTCCCATGTAGGTGTAAATCTTTCGATAATTAAAGACAGTCGCCGGATCATAGGTGTCGGGCATCGCATCATAGAGGACCTTCCCGACCCCCCCCTTCTCCACTTCCCCTCCATCTTCAGAGGTCGACCAGTAGGAGACAGCCGTGTCATAGATGGAATTGATCTCAGGATCGATGGCCAATTTGCCGTCCTTATCGAGGATGTCACCCAGTTTGATCGTTCCCGCGTCCTTTGTGGCGATGCCGAACTTCTTGATGTTGCCTTTCCAAAAGCTCTTTTCCGTAGGCTTAAACATGCCGAGATACATGCGATCGCCGCTCGTTGTCTTCTCCAACTGGCTGATCGGCACCGTGGGCGCAAGGAAGGAGGTCGATTTGTTCAGGATCTCTTCGATAATGAGCTGAAAGGCGATCTTGAAGCTCTGGGCGTTATGGCAGTAAAAGTATTTCCCCCCTCCCTTCTGGGCAGCAGATCTCAGGAGGGTTGAGTCGATGGCAAAGAACGTCGGGTTGAAACCAATGGTATATACCGTGATGTTCTGCTTGCCCTTCATGTCTGTTCTTAGGTCGGTATCGTGGGCATACTTGGCGACATCGTCCAGATAATGGGACCCTTTCAGGGCCGGATCGCCATAGACGCCTGCCTCCAGTCCGTCGTGGTCATAGTCTCCGACGATCGAGGCTACCGGACTGTTCGGGTCATCCGCCACGTCATAGGTAGGCGCCCCGTCAGTGATCACAATGACATAATTCTTCTGGCAGTAGTATTGAATCGGACTTGCATAGCTACTCCCCTGATGGTAATACTTCTCACCCCTGAAATAGAGCATGCTTTCATAAAGAGACTCGGCAAGGGGGGTCCAGTCGACCACTGAAGAGGTGTTGATATCATTGATGGCATTAAAAAAAACATGCTTGTCATCCGAAACCTGACCCGTAACGCTGCCCCCCTGGCCATTTGAATTGAAGACCATCAACCCGAAACGGATCCCTGTTGTCGAGTTCACATAGCTGTGGAGGGTTCCTTTGGCGAGACCGAGACGGGGCTGGTTGCTCGTGGTGGTCCAGGCGAGATAGTTCATGTAATTGCCGGTCTGGAGAAAATAGGTCGGGTCCTTCTTGGAGTTGGTGCAACCGGTGTCCGTTTTAAGCTTCCCGTTATAGATCCCTGTCTTCTCGAGGTCCATTCGGACCGTGGGGCATGAGATATCCGAAATGCTGTTTTTCCAGAGGACCCAGTCGTTGCCCTGTTTGCTGTAGACCCCGTCTTTAACATAGGTACCGGGGTACTCAGGCGGAAAGCCTGTGAGGTCAGGGTTATAATCCGGAATCTGATCCTGGTTCGTCATGCTTGTCGAATTATCAAGAATAACCAGCACATTAGGCGGAACATCCTCTCCGGTCACTGCATAGAGATCGGTATCCATCCCCCATGACAAACCTGGGCCAAACAGGTGGAGTCCGAAGGTTAAAAAGAAAATAAAGAGTACAAAACCCTTTTTTTTCATGATCATGATCCTCCCTGTAGCGTGGGCACCAACCGCACCACCTTCTGCTGAATGACACTCTGGGATTTGATCAGACTCTGATCCACCCTGTCTTCCCCGCTCGATTCAATCAGGTAATGCTCGAAATTGACCTGGGTTGCGCTCATTCCCAGCCCTCTGGGCGCCCCGGTCTGATCCGGGTAATGTTCAATGACGACTACGGCCTTTGTCGGGTTTGGAGTGGTGTTGTCCCCGTCGGAGAAAGGCTTATATTTGGCTCCAGAGAATTTGCCCGGTACGTCGAAATTCTGGATATTGGCCATCACCACCTGAACCCCGCTGTCTGCCGCATAAAAGGCATCGGTTGACCCCCGTTTGTTTCCCGAGAGCTTGATTTCAAAGTTGGAGGAAAGGGAAGAAGCCAGACCGAGCAACGTCAAGACGACCATCAGAACAAGCGCAATCACCAGAGCTGCTCCGGATTGGTTTCGGGAAAGGAGAGGGTATCTTTTCGGTTTCATGTTCTTTTCTCCTCGTATCTCCCAAGAAAGTGTGGAGGTCTTAGTGCTTGTAACACTGGTTTCTCAGGGTTACGATCGATTCCAGCGTCCTTGGAGAAACCACCTTTTGAATATCAGGGTTGATCGAGTCCGGTCTCCCGGTTAATTGAAACCGAACCGCCACGACCCTTCTTCCGCCGATCGTTGTGGAGTCCGCTTCCCAATAGTCGACCGTCCCGTCCTGATTCCCTGCCGCATCATGGTCGATTCCATAGACAAAATTGAGGGCGTCGACATTTTCGAGAAGCACACACTGGGGTCCGACCACGGTTGTACCATCGTCTTTTGTCGCGATCAATTGTCGAAGCAATCGCCCCGAGACTCCCTCTCTCCAGTAGGCAACCGTATAGCGGGTGGTGTCATCGCACTCATAGTCTACGGTTATGGAATGATCTCCGGGAACAAGGGGGGTATTGATTTCTATTTTTGAACTCGGGTTGTCACTATCAAACCCGGCCATCCGGATATCTTTCAGCATGATCTCCATGCCTGACCGGATATTCTGTTGAATCTCAACCACCTGGTCCTGAACGGCATAAGCCCTGCTCTGTGAGACAAAGAGCCGGTAACTTGCGGCGCTCACGACTGCGAAAATGACAAACGCCACAACGAGCTCAATCAAAGTGATCCCTTTTTGATTATTGATGGTTGCGCTCTTCATACGATTTTCTCCAACCAAAGGTTCTGTCCCCCAATCATGATTTTAGGAGAAACGTCTCCGTTTAATCTGTTTTGTTCACCACTGAAACCAACTGAATCGTGTGAGGATTTCTGTCAATCCAGTTGATCGAGATAGTGATTGTTTTCAAGTTGCCGCCCGGGCCGGTGACGACATTCCAATTCCGCTGATAATTCAAGTTATGGGAACCTGTCTTGTTGTCATTCCCAGAGGAGACATTCCCCCAGGAAATCGCCCTGAATTCCTCCAATTTGTCCTGGGCAAATGTGGCGGCCTCCGTGATTCGGCCTCCGAATGAATTATTTCTTGTTGTTGTTACCATCAGTCCTGCTAAGGCCAGAAGGGCAAAGGAAAGGATAACGAGGGCAACTAACATTTCAATTAGTGTAAAACCTTTTGATTTCATTAAAGATTTCATTCAATCTCACCTCTTTCCCGGATGACTTCAGTAGGAGGAACTGCAAAAGCCATACCAATACTTTTTAGAGGTGAAGGAGCGAGGAAAAACCGTAGGTTTTTGAATATTTATTTCAACGATCTTAGAGGGTTAGAGTGGTGAGAAGGTTTAATCTTGAAGAAGACGTCCTGGCAAAGTCAAACACCCATTATGAAAATAATTCATGAAAGCCAGACAAAATGGCATTGATCTAATACTACTCCGACAATTCACAAAATCCCCCTTATTCCCCCTTTGCCAAAGGGGGAAATTGTTATCCCCCTCTTTAGAAAAGAGGGGCGAGGGGAGATTTTCTGATCAAACCGCTCAACATATCCGTCTTGCATCGCGCCATAAACGCTATTTGTCGGAGTAGTACTAATACTACAGCGACAGATACACCCCATCCCCCTCCCCTGAACCATGTTAGGTTCAGGGCTTTGTCCTGCAC
>Ga0315286_10002612_pt1 | contig 16844 bp, 15 predicted proteins | sample YL17G10_0_MG_FD_205038 | JGI IMG/M metagenome (GOLD analysis project Ga0315286, IMG submission 205038) | Sediment microbial communities from Yellowstone Lake, YNP, Wyoming, USA - YL17G10_0 | ecosystem: Environmental > Aquatic > Freshwater > Lake > Sediment | place: USA: Wyoming | collected...
TGCGGGCGCCCAGCGCGTGCATCACGCGCACGGCGAAGGTGACGCGGTCGAGCGTGTAGCCCTCGTAGCGATGGCTGCGGCCCGAGAGCGCGGCGACCGGCACGCCCTGCCAGTGCCCGAGCGCCAGGCGCCCGGCGTGGCCGTGCACGGTCGAGCGCGGCCAATGGGGCAGCTCGGCGGTGGGGAAGACGACCGCGTGGTCGAGCGCGTCCACCACGCCGCCCAGGCCCGAACCGAGAGTGAGCCCCACGCGCGGCACGAGGTCGGTGCGCGCGCGGATGGCGTGCACGGCCTCCGCCACGCGGGCGTCGAGATCGTGGGCCGGCAGCAGTGGATCGCTCATGGGGAGGGCATTATCCACGGGGAGGCGGTCGCCGGCAATTCCGGTCCCCAGCGACCGGCCACCCTGGCCCCCGACGCGGGCGCCTCTACTGCTCCTCGGGGTCGTAAGGCACGCCGACGGCGCGCGGGGCCACGGCGCGGCCGATGAAGCCCGCCAGCGCCAGCATCGTGATCAGGTAGGGCATCATCTGGAGTATCTCGCTGGGGAAGCGCGAGCCCTGCAGCGTGATCTGCAGCGCCTCGGCGGCGCCGAACAGCAGGCACGCCGCGGCCGCGCCGAACGGGGACCACTTGCCCAGGATCATCGCGGCCAGCGCGATGTAGCCCCGTCCGCCGGTCATGCCGTCGGTGAACGAGTGCTGCTCGCTGGCCAGCCACGCCCCGGCGAGCCCCGCGAGGGCGCCTGAGGCGAGCACGCCGGCGGTGCGATAGGCGTTCACCGAGAGCCCCAGCGTGGCCGCCGCCTCGGGCCGCTCGCCGATACTGCGCAGGCGCAGCCCGAAGACGGAGCGGAAGAGCAGCCACTGCCCGCCCAGCACCAGGGCCACTGTGATCAGCACCAGCGGCGCGGCGAGGACCTGGCCGATGCCAGGCAGGTTCACGAGGCCGGCCAGGTCCCAGGCTGGCAGGCCCACTACGCGCGAGGAATTCGACGAGGAGTGGAAGACCTGCGTGAGCACGAACTTGGTCAGCCCGGCGGCGAGCAGGTTGATCCCCAGGCCGCTCGTGATCTGGTCCGCGCGGGCCACGATCGTGACCAGCGCATGCAGCATCCCGGTCGCGATGCCGGCGGCCAGCGCCGCGGCCACGCCGGCCCAGGCGTTCCCGGTGAAGTGGGCCCCGAGCACGTAGGCCAGCGCCCCGTTCAGCATCATGCCCTCGAGCGCGATGTTGACCACGCCCCCGCGCTCGTTGATGGAAGCGCCCAGCGCGGCGAGCGTGTAGGGCACGCTGATGCGCAGCGTGGCGGCAAGGAACAGGAGCAGAATCACGCCCGCAGTCCAGCACGCCAGGCAGAGACGGTCAAGCGACGGCGGCGGGGGAGTCGCGCAACCAGGACGTTGTCTGCGGTCCCACGTGAGTACGGTGGTCCAGCGCGGTGGCAGGGAGCTCGCAGCGAGGGGCCGGGCCCAGGCCGACGCGGGATGCGGCGGCCTGGGAATCGTCCGGGAGCGAGCACGGCCAGGATGGCCGCGCGCCGCTCAGTTGCGGGCCGCGAGCAGCTCCTCGCTGATCCGGAGGGCCGCCTCTCGCACCGCGCACTCGACCGCGTGGGAGAGCCGCGTGCCGAGGCCGAAGTCCTCGCCCTCGATGCCATAGATCACGAACGAAGCTGGCAACTGGCCCAGCGAGCGCGCCAGCTCGACCGCCTCGGCCAGGCCCAGGCCATGCGTGGAGCCGCGGGAGAACACGGCGCCCAGGGGGCCCCGCGCGGCGTCCAGCCGCTGCACCGTCCCGGCCGGCGCGCCCGAGGACATGGCGTCCACCACCAGGACCGCCGGTTCGCCCTGCCAGGCCTCGATCAGCGCGGTCGTGTCCCCCCCGCACTCGACCATGCGGGCGCGCGGCCACAGCAACGCCCGAACCAGCCGTGCGGCGTACACGCCCGCGGCGTCGTCTCGCCGGCCCTCGTGGCCGACGCCGATCAGCAGCGGCGCGTCCGCTGGTCCTCCACCCGACGCAGCTTCAGGAAGTGGGTCGCGCACGAGATGCACGGGTCGTAGTTGCGCACCGCCTGCTCGCATTGCCAGGTGAGCGTCGCGTCATCCAGCTCGAGCCGCGGCTCGATGAACTTCCAGAGATCCTCCTCGATGGACCGCTGGTTCTGCGAGGTCGGCGGGACGATCTTCGCGTCCGCGATGCTGCCGTCCGCCTCGATGCGGTAGCGGTGGACGAGCAGTCCGCGCGGCGCCTCGGTCGCGCCCTCGCCCGTGCCGGCGCGCGGCTCGACCCCCACCGCGGGTGCGTCTGGCGGCTCGTAGGCGGCGATGATGCGCAGCGCCTCCTCCACCGCCCAGAGGGTCTCGACCGAGCGCACCAGGATGCTGTGGAACGGGTTGCGGCACACCGGACCCAGGCCCGCATCGCGCGCGGCCTGCTGGACCGCCGGGGTGAGGCGGTCGAAGTTGAGGCTGTAGCGGGCGAGCGGACCGACCAGGTAGGACTTCACCGCGCCGGGATCGCCCTCCACCGGCGCCCGTTTCGCGCCCTGCAGCGCGTTCGAGTGCTGGGCGTGCTCCTCGACGAAGTGCCGTTCGTACTCGGCCGCCGGGATGTCCAACCCCAGGCTCGAGACGATGTGCCCCTCGTTGAGGGGGTACTCGTACGGGTGGCGCAACGCGACGAATTCGTGGTCGCGCTCGAAGTCGGGGAACCCGAAGCCCTTCACCCAGGCCAGCATGGCGAGCGCCTGCTCGCGGGCGCGCTCGAGCGGCTCGACCAGGGGGCGCAGCTCGCGCTTGGTCGGCGTGCGGTAGAAGCCGCCCACGCGCACGTTGATGGGGTGGATCTCCCGCCCGCCCAGCAGCGCCACGATGGCGTTGCCGGTCTTCTTGAGCGCGAGGCCGTTCGTCACCTGGCCGGCGTGGTCCTTCGCCATGTGGATGGCGCTCTCGTAGCCCAGGAAGTCGGGAGCGTGGAGCATCACCACGTGCAGGGCGTGGCTCTCGATCCACTCGCCGCAATAGAGCAGGCGCCGCAGTTCGCGCAACTGGCCGTCCACGGTCACGCCGCAGGCGGCCTCCATCGCGTGGACGGAGCTCATCTGGTAGGCCACCGGGCAGATGCCGCAGATGCGGGCCGTGATGTCGGGCGCCTCGGTGAACCGGCGTCCGCGCAGGAACGCCTCGAACAGGCGCGGCGGCTCGAAGATGCGGAACTTCACGTCAGCCACCCGGCCGTTGCGCACGCGCACTTCCAGCCCGCCCTCGCCCTCGACCCGGGCCAGCATCGCCACCTTGATGTTCCGGCTCTTGCGGTCACTCATGGGACTCGCTCGCATCGTGCTCGTGCAGTTCGCTCGCCTTGCGGAAGGCCTCGGCCCCGGAGGTGAACGTGCGGAAGAGCCGCATCAGCTCCTCGTGGGAGCAGCCGTGGCCCTGGAGCACCGCGCTCAGGGAGTCGGTGTTGGCGCTGCCGCGCAGGGGGCCGAAGCACCCGTAGCAGCCGCGCCCGTAGGAAGGGCACAGGGCCCCGCAGCCGGTGCGCGTCACGGGACCGAGGCAGGCCTCGCCGCGGGCCACGGTCACGCACACCACGCCGCGCCGCTTGCAATCCATGCAGACCGCGTGGCTGGGCAGGAACGGGCGTCGCCCGCTGACGAACGCCAGCACCACCTCGAGCAGTTGGTGCTTGTTGACCGGGCAACCCTGCAGCTCGTAGTCCACCTTGACGTGGTGCGCGATGGGCGTGGAGGTCTTGAGCGTGTGGATCCAGTCCGGCGTGGCGTAGACCAGGGGCACCCAGCCGCCGACCTCGGCGAAGTTGCGCAGCGCCTGGATGCCGCCGGCGGTGGCGCAGGCGCCAATGCTGACCAGCACCTTCGAGACGCGGCGCACCGCGTGGATGCGCTCGGCGTCGTGCGGCGTGGTGATCGAGCCCTCGACCAGCGTGAGGTCGTAGGGGCCCCTCAACACCGCCCGCGACGCCTCCGGGAAGTTGGCGATGTCCACGGCGCCGGCGACGGCGAGCAGCTCGTCCTCGCAGTCGAGGATGCTCAGCTGGCAGCCGTCGCACGAGGCGAACTTGATGACGGCGAGGCGGGGCCTGCGCAGGACGGCCACGTCACACCTCCCGGACGCCGAGCAGTGGCGCCACCCGGTCGTAGCGGAACACCGGCCCGTCCTTGCAGACGAACAGCGGGCCGAACTGGCAGTGGCCGCAGAAGCCGACCCCGCACTTCATGTTCCGCTCCATCGAGACCCAGACGCTCTCGTCGGGCACGCCGCGCCGCTCGAGTTCGCGCCGGGTGAAGTGCATCATGATCTCGGGGCCGCAGATGAAGGCCGCGGTGTTCGCCGGGTCGAACTGGGCCCGCGGAACGAGCGTGGTGACCACGCCCACGCGGCCGTGCCAGCCGGCTCCGGCACGGTCCACGGTCACCTCGACGTTCACGTCGAAGCGGCCGCGCCAGGTCTCGATCTCCTTCGCGAACAGGATGTCCTGCGGACTGCGGGCGCCGAACAGCAGGTTCATCCGCCCGAAGCGCTCGCGGTGCTCGAGCATGTGACAGAGCGCGGGGCGCAGCGGCGCGAGGCCGATGCCGCCTGCCACGAGCAGCACGTCGCGGCCTTCGGCCTGGCTCACGGGCCAGGGCTGGCCGAAGGGGCCGCGCAGCCCGAGCGCGTCGCCGCGCTTGAGGCTCCGCAGGGTCTTCGTCACGCGGCCCGCCGCGCGGATGGTGTGCACCACCTGGTCCACCGTGCCCGCGCAACCGCTCATCGAGATGGCCGCCTCGCCCACCCCCGGCGCGAAGAGCATGTTGAACTGCCCCGGCTCGAACGTGAACGGCGTGCCAGCCCCGACGGGGGCGAGCGTCATCGTGAAGGTGTCGTGGGTCTCGGGCTGGGTGCGGACGACGCGCCAGGGCGCCGGTCGCATGGGGTCCGTTCCCGTCATGACCCGGGTGGGGGCCGCGACCGCGGCCCGCTCACTCATGTTCGCCATCGTGGTCGCCGTAGAGGTCCAGGAGCTGGATGCTCATCGCCTCGAGCCGGCGCAGGATTACCTGCGAGAAACGCTGCATCAGCTCGTAGCCGAGCTCGGGGTCGTTCGCGAACTTCCCGCGCAGGCACTTGCCGTCGAACATCAGCACGCGCGTGGATGTGACCGCGTGGATGTCGAAGCGCAGCTGGTAGGGCGGGATGAGCCACGACCAGCCGACGACGTCGTCGTCGCCGATGGTCTGGACGGTGAGCGGTCCGCGGCCGGGGACGTGGATCTCGATCGCCACGCGCCCCTGCCGGATGATCCAGAACCGGTCGGCCAGCCCGCCGACGCGGCCCATGAACTCGCCGGCCTCGAAGCGCGCGTTCGCCGCGCAGCCGGTGATGATCCGGATGTGCTCCGGCCTCAGCCCCTTGAAGAGCGGCAGTTCCGACACGATGGGTTCAAGCGTTTCCACGTGATCCCTCCTTCCCGCGCCCGTGTTGCCGCAGCGCGCGGGCCTCCTCGGTGATGTCGATCCCGGCCGGGCACCAGGTGATGCACCGGCCGCATCCGACGCAGCCCGACGAGCCGAACTGCTCGTGCCAGGAGCCGAGCTTGTGGGTGAGCCACTGGCGGTAGCGGGCGCGGATGGACGACCGCACGTTCCCGCCGTGGATGTACGTGAAGTCGACCGAGAAACAGGAGTCCCAGCGCCGCACCCGGCGGCCGACCCACGCTCCGCGCGGGTACCCACCCGCCGCCAGATCGGTGAAGTCCTCGGTCGTGACGCAGAAGCAGGTCGGACAGACCGAGGTGCAGTTGCCGCAGGCCAGGCAGCGCGCGGCAACCGCGTCCCAGCGCGGGTGCTCTAGGCCGGCGGCGAGCAGCTCGGGCAGTCCCTCGGTCTCGAGCGTGCGGCCCATCCCGGCGGTGGCGCGCGCCACCGCCGCCTCCGCATTGCTGGCCTCGGCCGCCGTGGTTGCGGCGGGGCGCAGCTCGGCGAGGATCTCGTCACCGAGCTCGCCGCCGGACTCGGCCACGAACACGTGACGTTCGCCCTCGAGCAGCTCGGTCAGGACCAGGTCGTGTCCCGGGCCGACCCGAGGGCCGGTGCCCATGGAGGCGCAGAAGCAGGTGCTGCTCGCACGGCCGCACTGCACCGCGATCAGCAGGGCGCCTTCGCGCCGCGCCCCGTAGATCGGGTCGGCCACGGTACCGCCGAGCAGGACGCGGTCTTGCAGCGCGATGGCCGCCAGCTCGCAGGCGCGCAGGCCGATGAAGGCCAGCTTCGCCGGCCGCGGGACGCCGTCCAGCAACTGCAGGCTGGAGCCCTCGCGCCGCGCGTTCAGCAGCGTGATTGCCGCCGGGTGCAGCGCCGCCTTGGGTGAGGCCGGTCCCACGGTCCAGTCGAAGAGCGCCGGTCCGCCGGAGCGGGTCAGCCGGTAGCGCCCGGCCTCCTGCTCGCTGGTCCAGCCGGCGGGCAGCTCGCTCGCGGCCGAGACCTCGTCCCAAACGATGGCGCCGTCGCGGGCCACGGGTCCCATCACCGTGTAGCCCCGGGCGCGCAGGACCTCGAACAGCCGGTCGAGATCCTTCCGCTCGATGGTGGATCGCTGTGCTGCCGCTTCCGGGCTTCGTTGCACGGGTTCCTCGGGGCTCGTGCGGGGCCGATGACACGACCCCCACGCGAGCACCATATGCCCTGCGGCGGGGAGCGGCCAAGAGCGCTCGAATCGCACGGCTTGTGCCGGTCATCCGTTCGCCCGATGACCGTGCCCTCGGGTGCGCGGAAGCCCTCAAGTTCCGGTGGCCTAGCGGGTGACGCCCCGGGCACCATCCGCACGGGACGCCGGGCCGGACCCGGTCCTGACGCCCACGGCCAAGCCGTGCGGCAGGGCATGCCGCGGCTGACAGGCCAGCGGAGTCAGCGCATCCGGCGCGCGAGGCGCTCCATCAGCACCTGGGCCGAGATGGCGAGCAGGATGACCAGCGCTTGCAGCACTTCGACCAGCTCCATCGGCACGCGCTGGTTGATGACCAGCCCGCCATAGGAGAGGGCGCCGAAGAAGAGCGCCGCCACCACGACGCCCGCAGGGTGATTGCGGCCGAGCAGGGCCACGGCGATGCCCAGGAAGCCCGCGCCCGCGGAGAAGCCCAGCTCGAAGCAGTGCTTGTAGCCCAGCACGAAGTTCATGCCGCCCAGCCCCGCCAGGGCGCCCGACAGCGCCATCGCCACGATCTGCGTGCGCCCGATGGAAACGCCGCCATACTCGGCGGCGGGGGCGTTGAGCCCCACCGCGCGCAACTCGTAGCCCAGGCGCGTGCCGAACAGGAGCAAGCCCGTTCCCGCGGCCACCAGCAAGGCGATCAGCAGCGAGAAGTTCACGGGCGAGCCGCGCAGCGCGGGCAGGAGCGAGTCGAGCCGGGCGATCTCCGCACCCGCCCCGACGGCCGCGGTGCGCACGGTCGCGGGCTCGAAGACGAAGCGCCCGACGAAGGAGACCAGCGCGAAGGCGATGAAGTTCAGCATGATGGTGTTGATGACCTCGTGCGCCCCGAAACGCGCCTTGAGCAGGCCGGGGACCGCGCCCCAGGCCGTGCCGGCGCCCGCGGCGGCCAGCAGCGCCAGCGGCAGCAGGACCGGCGCCGGAAGCCCCGCGAGGGCGGCGCCGGTGAGCGCGGCCGCGAAACCGCCGAGATAGAGCTGGCCCTCGGCCCCGATGTTGAAGAGCCCGGCGCGGAAGCCCAGGGCCACGGCGAGGCCGGTGAAGATGAGCGGTGTGGCCTTGAACAGCGTCTGCCCCAGGCCGTAGCCCGTGCCCAGGGTCCGGCGCAGCATGAGCGCGTAGATGGCGAGGGGGTCCTCGCCGATCGCGAGGATGAAGACCGCGCCCACGGCGAGCGAGAGCGCCACGGCGAGCAGCGGGGCCGCGCCGAGCAGGAGCCGGCGCCGCAGGTCCGCGTTCATGTCGCGGGCGCCTCGCGCCGGCCCGTCATGTAGAGCCCGAGCGTGCGTTCGTCGGTCTCGGCCGGCCGCGTCTCGTGCACCAGGCGTCCCTCGTACATCACGAAGATGCGGTCCGCGAGCGCCAGGATCTCGGACAACTCGGAGGAGACCAGCAGGACGGCGCGCCCGGCGTCGCGTTCGCGCAGGAGCCGCTGGTGCAGGAACGCGATCGCCCCGAGGTCCACGCCACGCGTGGGGTGCGCGGCCAGCACCACGGCCGCGCCGCGGCTCAGCTCGCGCGCCGCGATGAGCTTCTGCTGGTTGCCACCCGAGAGCTGGCGCGCCCTCCGGGAGGGCTCGGGCGGCCGCACGTCGTACTCGGCCAGCACGCCCGCGGCCCGCGCCTCGAGCCCGCGGCGCGGCAACAGCGGCCCGCGGCCCGCGGCCGGCTCGCGCTGCCGGCCCAGCACCAGGTTCTCGGCCAGGGTCATCTCTGGCACCAGCCCGCGGTGCAGCCGGTCGCCGGGGATGTGCGCGAGGCCCGCAGCGGCCCGCCCCCGCGTCGTGAGCGCCGTGCAGTCGCGTTCCCCGAGCAGGATGTCGCCGTGCTGCGCGCGCCGCAGGCCGGCCAGGCACTCGACCAGTTCGTGCTGGCCGTTCCCCTCTACGCCCGCGAGGCCGACGATCTCGCCCGCCTGGACCTCGAAGGAAACGCGCCGGACCGCCTGCAGCCCCCGGTCGTCGAGCACGTCGAGCAGGCGCACCCGCAGCAGCGGGACGCGCCCCTCGCCGCGCGCGCGGGCGTGCAGCGCCGGGATGGCGCGCCCCACCATGAGCTCGGCCATGCGCTCGACCGGGTGCTCGGCGATCGCTCCGCCGCCCACGACGCGCCCCGCGCGCATCACCGTGACGCGCTGGACCAGTGCGGTCACCTCGGCCAGCTTGTGGGTGATGAGCACGATGGTCGTGCCCCGGGCCTGCAGCTCGCGCAGCACGCGGAACAGGTCGTCCACCTCCTGCGGCGTCAGCACGGCCGTCGGCTCGTCGAGGACGAGCACCCGGGCGCCATGGTAGAGGGCCTTGAGGATCTCGACCCGCTGCTGCGCGCCGACCGACAGCGTCTCGATGCGCGCGTGCGGGTCCACGGGCAGCCCGTGGCGCCCGGCCAGCGCCGCCACCTCGCGCTCGGCCGCCGCGGGGCTGTAGCGTCCCAAGGCGCCGCGCGGCTCGCGCCCGAGCGTGACGTTCTCCGCCACGGTGAGCGGTCCCACGAGCATGAAGTGCTGGTGCACCATGCCGAGACCGAGCCGCATCGCCACGGCCGGGCTGTGGATGCGCGTGAGGCGGCCCGCGACCTCGACGGTGCCGGAATCGGGCTGGATCAGGCCGTAGAGGATGCGCATCAGGGTGCTCTTGCCCGCGCCGTTCTCGCCCACGAGGCCGTGGATCTCCCCGGGCAGCAGGTCGAGCGAGACATCGTCGTTCGCCACCACCGGCCCGAAGCGGCGGGTGATGTGGCGCATCGAGACGGCCGGCACGGAATCGGTCATGGCGCGCCGAGCCTACCACGGCGCGCCGGTACGACCAGCGCGGGCGGATCCGCGCTGCCGCCGCTGCTCAGGCGCGTTCGCGCTCCTCGGCCTCCCAAGCGATGCGCACGTTGCCGCGGTGGACCTCATCCATCGGGTAGGCGGCGGCCTTGGCCGTGTAGTCCAGCGCCGCCAGGCGCGACTGCGCCTGCTCGAGCGTCAGCCCGGCTCCGCGCGCCTCCCGAACGCCCGATTCCAGCGCGTCGAGGTAGCCCATGTCCCGGGCCACGCGCCCGAGGATCGCCTCCGCTCCGCGCGCGATCGTGCCGTGGCCGGGCACGAGCGTCTCGACCGCGCCGTCCGCGACCAGCGCCTCGAGACGCGCCAGCGTGCGGCGGAAGACCGCGGGCCCGCGGTCGAGCCAGGGGATCTCGAGATCCGACAGCAGGTCGGCCGCGAACAGCAGGCGGCGTTCCACGAGGTGGACCGTGACCTGGCTGTCGCAGTGCCCCGGGGCCTCGCGCAGCACCGTCCGCCAGCGTCCGGCGGTGAATTCGCGCTCGCCGCGCACCGCCAGGTCCGGCGCGAAGGGCTCGAAGCCCGCGCTCCAGTCCTCGCCGCGCTCCCGCGCGGCGCCGCCGGCCTCGGCGAGGATGGCCGCTGCGTCGCGATGCAGCTCCGCGGCCAGTCGCGCGTGCCCCGCCGACCGAGCCTGCGGCCACCAGGGCCGCCCGAGCACGTGGTCCCAGTGGGAGTGCGTGAAGATCAGCGTCACCGCGCCCGGCAGGGCGTCGCGAACCGCCGCCGCAAGATCGTGAAGTTCGGAGGGCAGCACGCCGGGGTCCACCAGCACCGCGTGCTCGGCGTCGAGCAGCAGCGCGCTGTTCATCCAGTACACGCGGCTCTGCCGGACGAGCACGCCGCCGCCGAGATCGGTCCACGGGGTCATGGCCGGCGGCCTTCACCTCGCCGTTCCGCCCGGTGGGGCGCCCGCGCCGGTCCTGCCTCCATCGCCGCGCTACTCGGTCGGTACGACGATGCGTCCCGCGATGATCTCGGCCCGGAGCGAGTCCACCTTCGCCTTGACGCCGTCCGGGATGAGCGCCTTGTTCCGCTCGTCGTAGACCCAGCCCACGCCGTTCTCCCGGAGGCCGAACTCGCGCACGCCACCCTGCCAGCGCCCCTCCTGGGAGTCCTTGATGGTGTCGAAGATCGAGGCCTCCAGGTGCTTCACCATCGAGGTGAGGATGAAGCCCGGCGCCTCGGCGTATTGATCCGAGTCCACGCCGATGGCGAGGCGGCCCTTCTCGCGCGCCGCCTCGAACACGCCGAGGCCCGTCGAGCCCGAGGCGTGGTAGATGATGTCCGCACCCTGGTTGTACTCCGCCAGGCCCAACTCCTTGCCCTTGGTCGGGTCCTTGAAGGCCGCTCCCGTCGTGCCGGCGTACTTGACGATCACTCCGACCTTCGGGCCGGCGGCTCTCACGCCGGCGCGGTAGCCCGCCTCGAACTTCTTGATGAGCGGGATCTCCATGCCGCCGACGAATCCCACCTTGCCCGTCTTCGTCAGCAGGGCCGCGAGCGCGCCCACCAGGAACGAGCCCTCCTCTTCCTTGAACCGGAGCGCCACCAGGTTGGGCGGGAGCGTCTGGCCTTCCTTCACCGTGTAGTCCACGCAGGCGAACCGGACGTTCGGAAACTCCTGCGCCAGCCCGTAGATGTCGTCGGAGAAGAGGAAGCCCACGCCGAAGACCAGGTGCGAGCCGCCCTCGGCCAGCTGGAGCATCTGCGCCTTGCGATCCGCGCCCTCGCCGGTGTCGAGCGTGCTGAAGGGCACGCCCAGTTCGCGCTGCGCGCGCTCGAGCCCCGCGTAGGCAGCGTCGTTGAAGGACCTGTCGCCGCGGCCGCCCACGTCGAACACCAGGCCGACCTTGAGCGTGCCGGCGGGAGTCGGCGGCGGGGCGGGCTTGTCAGCCTGCCTTGCGCACCCCGCGGCGAGGACGACGGCGAGCATGGCGAGAACGCGCGGGAATCGGGGCAACCTCATCGGAACCTCCGGGTGGGGGCGGTTCTTCGGGTGCGACGGCACGGCGGCCCAGCTCGAAGCAGCGGCGGCAGCGCGCCTCGTAGAGATCGGCGCCCCCAACCACCACACGGGCCGTGCGGCGCTTCTTGCGGTAACTGCGGTTGGCCGGGCTGCCGCACACCACGCAGATGGCAAGCGTCTTGGTGATGTATTCGGCGATGGCGAGCAGCTGCGGCATGGGCTCGAACGGCTTGCCGAGGTAGTCCTGGTCGAGGCCGGCCACGATCACGCGCTTGCCGCGCCGGGCCAGGCGCTCGCAGACCTTCACCAGGTCGGGGCCCAGGAACTGGCCCTCGTCGATGCCGATGACCTGGGCCTCGTGGGCGTGGCGGAGCACGTCCCTCGCGGTCGTGACGGCACGCGAGGGGATGCGCAGCTCCGAGTGCGACACGATCTGGTCGTGTCCGAAGCGGTCGTCAATGGCGGGCTTGAAGATGGCGACCCGCTGGCGGGCGATCTGGGCCCGGCGCAGGCGGCGGATGAGCTCCTCCGTCTTGCCGCTGTACATGCTTCCGACGATCACCTCGATCCAGCCGGAGTTGACGAACGAGGGGGCAGGCTCGGTCATGGCGGACGGACGCTAACCAGCGCAGGGGGCGGTGTCAACGGCACGTTCAACTCTGCGGGCGCGGCAGGGCGCAGCCACGGGCCGGAGGACGGCCGGGGACGGACACGCCCGCCGACCCGTGACCGCCTTTCGGCCGGTGCCCGGCCGGCGTACCGTCTCCCAGGGTGCTCTGACCGTTCCGACTGGCGCGCGGAGCTGCCGGTGGCGTGCCCGGGGTCCGGCCGGCCCGCCGACTCTTGTAGCATCCCGGCCGCTCTGCAGGTAGGATGCCTCCGAGACAGACACGCGCCGGAACGGAAGCCCTTCGTCCGGGCGCGTACGGACTGCGGCCAGCGCTGCCGTTGCCCCTCCGGCTCCGGAGCGCACACGAAGACGAGCTTGCAATCACAGGGAGGAACCCGATGAGCGACCTTTCCTACGGACGGGGCCGACTCGGCGATGCGGAGGCGTCCGCTCGCCTGGAGTGGCTGGTGACCAACGGCATCGGAGGCTTCGCCTCGGGCACGGTGAGCGGAGCGCTGACCCGGCGCTACCACGGCCTGCTCGTCGCATCGCTCAAGCCGCCGGTGGGCCGCACGCTGCTGCTCGCCAAGCTGGCCGAGAGCCTCGATGTGGGAGGGGCCTGGGTGGACCTCGACGAGAACCGCTGGGCGAGCGGGACGATCTCGCCCTCCGGCTACCTGCACCTCGAGTCCTTCCGGCTCGACGAGACCGTGCCGGTGTGGACCTGGGCCATCGGCGACACGCGCCTCGAGAAGCGTGTGTGGATGGAGCAGGGCGAGAACACGACCTTCGTCGAGTACCGGCTGGCCTCTGCCAGCGCTCCGGCGCGGCTCTATCTGCGGGCGCTGGTCAACCACCGCGACGTTCACGAGACCACCTCGAACGGCGCCTGGACCGCGCGCGTCGAACCCGCGGCGGGCGGTGTCTGCATCGAGGCCTGGGACGGCGCCACCCCGCTGTGGCTGTTCGCCCCCGGGGCCGAGGTGCGGCCGGTGAACGACTGGTACCGCGGCTTCCGGCTTCCACTCGAGGCCGAGCGCGGACTCGACTGCGTCGAAGACCACCTGTGCGCGGCGGAGATCATCGCCACGCTCCAGCCCGGCGAGGCCATCGTGATCACGGCCAGCACGCGGCGCAGCGCCGGCCGCGACGCCGGCACGCCGCTGGCGCGGGCCTTCTCGCTGCAGCGCCGGCGCGCGCACGAGAAGAGCCTGCTCGATGCCTGGCGCAAGGCGCAGCCGAAGGCCTCGCGCGTGGCACCCGAGTGGGTGCGGCGGCTGGTGCTGGCCGCCGACCAGTTCGTGGTCGAGCGCGCCATCCCGGGCGAGCCGCAGGGCCGCAGCATCATCGCCGGCTATCCGTGGTTCAGCGACTGGGGGCGCGACACCATGATCGCGCTGCCCGGCCTGGCGCTGGCGACCGGGCGGCCGGAGCTGGCGCGCACCATCCTCGCGACCTTCGCGCGTTTCGTGGATCAGGGGATGCTGCCCAACTACTTCCCCGACCAGGGTGAGCCCCCCGCCTACAACACGGTGGACGCGGCACTCTGGTTCTTCCAGGCCGTGCGATCGTACGTCGAGACCACCGGCGACCTCAAGTTCCTGGCCGAGGTCCACCCCACGCTCGAGGACATCGGCGCCTGGTACGAGCGCGGCACGCGCTACGGCATCCACATGGACCCGGCGGACAGCCTCATCGCCGCGGGCGACGACGGGGTGCAGCTCACCTGGATGGACGCCAAGGTGGACGACTGGGTCGTCACGCCGCGCCGTGGCAAGCCGGTTGAGGTGAACGCGCTCTGGTACAACGCGCTCGCCGTCATGGTGGAGTTCGCGAACCGGCTCAAGCGCCCGGCCGAGGCGCACGAGCAGCGCATGCGTGAGATCGAGATGTCGTTCCAGCGCTTCTGGAATCCCGAGACCGGCTGCCTCTTCGACGTGCTCGACGGTCCCGAGGGGAACGACCCGGCGATCCGCCCCAACCAGTTGCTCGCGGTCTCGCTGCCCGTCAGCCCGCTCACGCACGAACAGCAGCGCGCGGTGCTCGGGACCTGCGGAACGCAGCTCCTGACCTCGCACGGGCTGCGCAGCCTGGCGCCCGGCGATTCGCGCTACCACGGCGTCTACACCGGGGACCGGCGCCAGCGGGACGGCGCCTATCACCAGGGCACGGTGTGGACCTGGCTGCTGCCGCACTTCGCGCTGGCGCACGCCCGCGTGCACGGGCGGCGGGAGGAGGCCCTCGCGTTCCTCGAGCCGCTTGGTGAGCTGATGGGCGCCTACGGAGTGGGCTCGCTGCCCGAGAACGCGGACGGAGCGGCGCCGTTCACCCCGCGTGGCTGCATCGCGCAGGCCTGGTCGGTGGGTGAGGCGTTGCGCGTATGGCACACGCTCGCAACGGCGCAGGTTGCGCCGGCCAAGGCCGCCCGGACGAAGGTGCGCGCGAAGTCACGTGCCCGGACGGCGGCGCGACGCCGTCCGGCGGCGCGCGCCCGGTAAGGTCGCGGCGCGCGCAGGCGAAGCACGGCGGGCCGGTCCGCAAGGGCCGGCCCGCTTCAAGGGCGCGTGGCGGCCACCTCGACGCCGCGCTCGCGCAGCAATTCGCGGATCTTGGTCTTCATCAGGTCGATGGCCACCTTGTTGTGGCCGCCCTCGGGGATGATGACGTCGGCCCAGCGCTTCGACGGTTCCACGAACTGCATGTGCATGGGCCGCACGCTCTCCTCGTACTGGCGGATGATGCTGTCCACCGAGCGCCCGCGCTCCACCAGGTCGCGCCGCAGGCGCCGTATGAAGCGCACGTCGGCGTCCGCGTCGATGAACAGCTTGATGTCCATCAAGTCGCGCAGTTCGGCGTCGGCGAAGATGAGGATGCCCTCGAGCACGATGATGAAGTGCTCGCCGATGTGGCGGGTCTCGTCGAGGCGGCGGTGTTCGGCGTAGTCGTAGATGGGCTGTTCGACCGGCGTGCCCGCCAGGAGCTCGCGGATGTGGCGCGTGAGCAGCCCGTTGTCGAAGGCGTCGGGATGGTCGAAGTTGCGCGATTCGCGGTCGCGGAAGGGGATGTTCTCGAGGTTCTTGTAGTACGAGTCCTGGTCGATGATGACGACTCGTCCGGACCCCAGGTCACGCACGATGTTCCGCGCGACCAGCGTCTTGCCGGAACCCGACCCCCCGGCGACCCCGATGAGGATTCTTCGCACCATCGGGACCGCAGGCTAGCATCCGGCTCGCGTGAGGGTCAACGAGACGCCGGCCGGGAGCGCACCCGTCCGGCGCGTCAGCGCTTCGGCACGAGGAGCAGGGTCGCCAGGTGCCGCGGATCGCGCAGCCAGTCCGCCCAGAAGCCGAACGCCGGCGACACGCTGATGGTCGAAGCGCCGCTCGCTTGACCCCTCCGGTCGCGCTCCCTAGACTCGCGCTCCCATGCACGAACACGACGAATCCGAGGTGCGCCGCCTGGTACGAGAGGCCGTGGACCGCTCGCTGGGCCCGGTGCCCGCTCCCGACCCGCGACTTGCGAACCCCGCCACCCGCCGCGTCGCGCTCGGTTCCGACCATGGCGGATTCGAGCTCAAGGAGGTGCTCCGCCAGTACATCGCGGAGGAGTTGGGCTGGGAGGTCCACGACTGCGGCACGCATTCCACCGACGCGGTGGACTACCCCGACTACGCCGCCGCGGTAGCGCGCGAGGTCGCGTCCGGGCGCTGCGGCCTCGGCATCGTGGTGGACGCGATCGGCCTCGGCTCCGCGATGGCGGCGAACAAGATCGCCGGCGTGCGTTGCGCCACCTGCCACGACGACCGCACCGTGGTGAACAGCCGCGAGCACAACGACGCCAACGTGCTTTCCCTCGGCGCGCGCATCGTGAACCGCGGGCTCGCGCAGCGGCTCGTGCGCCTGTTCCTCACGACCCCCTTTGCCGGCGGCCGCCACGAGCGCCGGGTGCAGAAGATCATGGCGCTCGAGCGCGGCTCCGGCCGGTAGCGGCGCCCCGGACACGACACCCCGACCCCCCGAGGCCCATGCAGATCACCGAGCGAGTCATCCGGCGGCTGCCCAAGACCGACCTGCACTGCCACCTTGATGGCTGCCTGCGCCCGAGCACCGTGCTCGATCTGGCACGGGCGCAGGGCGTGAAGCTCCCGGCCCGCAGCCTGGCGCAGTTGACGAAGGTGCTGAAGGCGGGCAAGCGCACCCGCGATCTCGGCGAGTACCTCAAGATCTTCGACCTCACGCTGGCCGTGATGCAGGAGAAGGAGGCGCTCTACCGGGTCGCCTACGAGCTGGCCGAGGATGCCGCCGCGGAGAACGTCTGCCACCTCGAGGTGCGCTACTCGCCGATCCTGCACCGCAATCGGCGGCTCGACTTCGAGGACATCGTGGACACGGTCATCGCCGGCCTGCGCGACGCGGGCAGGAAGTTCGGCATGACCACCGGCGTGATCATCTGCGGCATCCGCTCGATGGACCCGAAGTTCTCGCTGGCGCTGGCCGAGCTGGCCGTGGCATACAAGGGCAAGGGCGTGCTGGCCTTCGATCTGGCGGGACAGGAGAAGGACTACCCGGCCAAGGCGCACCGCGCGGCGTTCGAGCTGATACTCAAGAACAACATCAACTCGACCGTGCACGCAGGCGAGGCGTTCGGCCCGGCCTCGATCTCGCAGGCGCTCCACTACTGCGGGGCGCACCGCATCGGGCACGGCACGCTGCTGCTCCAGGA
>Ga0315286_10002613_pt1 | contig 16836 bp, 8 predicted proteins | sample YL17G10_0_MG_FD_205038 | JGI IMG/M metagenome (GOLD analysis project Ga0315286, IMG submission 205038) | Sediment microbial communities from Yellowstone Lake, YNP, Wyoming, USA - YL17G10_0 | ecosystem: Environmental > Aquatic > Freshwater > Lake > Sediment | place: USA: Wyoming | collected...
ACAACTGGCTCAGGATTCCGTCCGGCTCAGCCTTTCTGGCCTTGGGTTGGACCACCACAACTGCCGACACCGCCGACTGAGGCTTCGATGCAGCCAGGGGGCCGCTCTGACCAATAAACGCCGAATCAATCAAGAAATAATCGACGGCATGCTGGCCAAGGCGAAAGCCGAGTTGGGCCTGTAACGGCCGCATGCCTGGCGCGGTATTCTTAGGTGAGCCACGTCTCACAGAAAGGCCGCAAATGTCGCACACAGAAGACCAAGACCACACCGGCAACGCTAACCTCAATCGCCGCCAGTTCCTGTCGGGTGGCTGTGCCGCACTCTCCGCCGCCGCGGTCGGGATCGGCACGCAGACACTCCTGGGCGCCGACACACGCACGCCGGCCGATATTCCCAACATTGATCCCGGCTTCGTCGGCCCCCAGTTCTTCGATAAGCGCGAAGAGCAGGCCCTGCTGGAAGTCCTCGAATCCGGCTCGCCTTTCCGCTACTGGGGCCCCGGCCGACCGATGAAAGTGCAGAAGTTCGAAGAGGCCTTTGCCCAATACATGGGCGCTCGCTTTGCGCTGGGTGTGACGTCCGGAACCACGGCCCTGGATTGCGCCATGGCCGCCTTGGGCATCGGACCCGGCGACGAGGTGATCGTCCCGGCGTACACCTGGTGGTCAGATTACACGTGCGTGATCCACTCCGGCGCGCTACCCGTCTTCGCCGACATCGATCGCACCCTCAACCTCGACCCCGGGGATTTCGAGCGGAAGATCACCCCGCGCACCAAGGCGGTCATCGCGGTGCACCTGCTGGGCGGGCCTTGCGAAATGAATCCCATCCTGGAAGTCGCCCGCAATCGAAAAATCGCGGTGGTGGAGGACTGCGCGCAGTGTGTCGGCGGCTCGTATCGCGGCCGAAAGCTCGGCTCGATCGGCGACATCGGGATCTACAGCTTCCAGATCAACAAGATGATCACATCGGGCGAAGGCGGGGCCGTGGTAACCAGCGATCCGCTGCTCTACGAGCGGGCCGCTCGCTTCCACGACATGGGCAACATCCACCAGCTCTTTCTGGATCGCTGTGGCCCCAGTCGCGTGCAGACCTTTGCTGGCGAGAACTTCCGCATGAACGAATTCACCGGCGCGGTCCTCGGGGCGCAGTTGCCCAAGCTCGATGCCATGATCGAGCAGATGCGCCGCAATGCCCAAGCCATCTACGACAGGATCAAGGAGCTCCCCGGCATTCGCTTTCGCCAGCAGCCCGATCCGGCCGGCGACATAGGCTACGCACTCTTCTTGGAGATGAAGGATCGGCCCGCTCGCGATCGCTGCATCCAGGAGCTGCGCAAACGCAGGATCCCCGCTTCCACGCTCACCGGATCGGTGCTGCTGCCCGTCGCGGAGTCCGTGATCAACAAGCGCACGCGACATGCCGACTGGCCGTCCTTCAAGAGCCCCGAGGGCAAAGCGATCCAATATGGCGCGGACAGTTGCAGACAGACTCTGGGTGTGTTCGACCGCTTCGTGCAGGTCCGAATCGGCGCCAAGTACACGCAGCGGATCAACGAGTACATCGCCAACGCGATTCGCGAGGTGTACGGATCGATCGCGTGATTTGGCGCACACTCACAGGAGAACCAACCATGGGCACACACCGTATCGTAGCGTACTATGCCCTGGCCGCGGTGCTGATGACGGCCTTCCCCATCAACGCCGCCCAGCCTTCGGGATCGCCTCCGAGCGCACCCAAGTCGGTCTCGCCGGCATTGGACCAGGCCGCCGCGGCTCTGGCCGATGGGAGACTCGATGCCGCCAGCGACGGTTTTGAGAGAGTCTCGAAAGACACAGCGGCCGCGCCTTTCGCCAAGAGTCTTGCCATGCTCGGCCTCGCCGAAACGGCCATCGCGAGCAAAGACACCGGCGCTGCATCCGCGGCCTGGAGACAACTGGCCGCGGACCCGAGCGCACCACAACACTACCGCGACGTCGCCCGCCGCCTCATTGCCGAGCAGGAGCGGGTTCAGAAAGGCCTGCCCGCGCGTGATCCCGCAGAATACCGCGCCCCGCTCCCCTTGCTTCCTGAATCGGCGGCAGTGTTCCATGTTTCTCCCAATGGCTCCGATTCCGGCGACGGTTCCGAATCCAAACCCTTCGCGACGATGGAGAGAGCGCGGGATGCCATCCGAGCCCTGAAAAAGACTCGCGGCGGCACTCTGCCCGTGGGCGGCGTTCGCGTCGTCATTCACGGCGGCGTCTATCCTGTGAAGCAAACCTTCACCCTCGCCGCGGAAGATTCCGGCTCGCCTGACGCGCCGGTTGTCTACCAGGCCAAGGCCGGCGAGACTCCTATCTTCGACGGTGGCATCAAGATCGCCGGCTGGAGGCCAGTCTCGGACGCCAAAGTCCGCGAGAAGCTCGATCCAGCCGTACGCGAGCGTGTGCTCGAAGTGGACCTGAAGTCTCTGAACGTTACCGATCTAGGCGATCCCACGGCGTTGCGCCGCCGCCCTGAGCTTTATTGCGACGGCACGCCACAAACCCTCGCCCGCTGGCCCAATGATGGTTTCGTCAAGACCGGCCAGATCCTCGGAAAGGACACGTTCAAAGTCTGGAATACGATCGCCGGCTGCCGGGATGGCAAATTCGAATACACGGAAGACCGCCCCGGCCGCTGGCTCGATGAACCCGATGTCCGGCTCTATGGTTACTGGTTCTGGGACTGGGATGAGGATTATCAGAAGGTCGCCTCCATCGACCCGGCCGCACATACGATCACGCTCGCACCCCCCTACTCGCACTATGGCTATCGCAAGGACCAGCGATACTATGCGATCAATGTCCTCCGCGAGCTCGACTCACCGGGCGAATGGTACCTCGACCGCAGCAGCCGCATGATTCATTGGCTGCCGCCCGCAGGCTTTGATGCGGCCAAATCGGGAACCACTTTCGCCGTCTACTCCAAGCCGTTCGTGTCCATCGACAACGTTCAGAACGTAGTTCTCCTGGGGCTTGTGTTCCAGAACTCGCGCGCCGACGGAATTCAGCTCAAGGGTGGCGCCGACTGCCTCATCGCCGGTTGCACCCTGCAACGCCTCGGTGGCGACGCCATCGTCGTGGCTGGCGGCCGACATCACGGCATTTTCGGCTGCACGATGAACACCCTTGGCCGCGGCGGCATGCGCGTCGCCGGCGGCGATCGTAAGACGCTCACACCCGGCGGCCATTTCGTTGAGAACTGCACCGTCTCCGGCATTTCGCGATACAAGCACACCTATACCCCAGCCGTCCTCCTCGAAGGCTGCGGGAATCGCGTCGCCCACAACCTTTTCGAGCGCATTCCCTCCTCGGCCATGCGGATCGAGGGCAACGATCACCTCATCGAGCTTAACCACATCCGCCATGTCGTTGAGGAATCCGACGACCAGGGCGGCATCGACATGTTCGGAAACCCTCTCTACCGCGGCGTCGTCATCCGCTGGAACCGCTGGAGCGACATCCGCGGCGGCACCGAATGCGGCGCAGCCGGCATTCGCCTCGACGACATGATTTCCGGCATCACCGTCTACGGCAACATCTTCGAGCGATGCGGGGCCGTTCAGTTCGGCGGCCTTCAAATCCACGGCGGCAAGGACAACCTGATCGATGGCAACGTTTTCCTTGACTGCTACGCGGGCGTCAGCTTCTCACGATGGGCCGAGAAACGCTGGCTGGAAGCCCTGCAGCGATTCGAGCAGGACGCCAGGTCGCCAACCTACTCCAGCCGCTATCCCGACCTGGCCCGCTTGAAGGTGGATGCCGACGTGAGTTTCTTCAGCCGCAACCTCTTCGCCGCGTGCAAGTCCACTTTCCTTCGCGACGGCGGCATCCAGCGCTGCATCCTGAACGCCATCACTCCGCAGGCCATCGATCTGAACGATCCGCAACTTCGACGGATCCTCTTCGAGGCGATCCCGGCCAGCGAAATCGGGCCGTATTCTCACCCTTGGCGTGAATTGAAGCGACAATGAGACGGCACTTCGGGTGCTTTTACCGAGCGGGAGAGAAGCCATGAAGCAAGATGACCCGAGACTCGTCTGGTGGGCTACGCTGGTCGTGATCGGACTGAGCATGGGGGCGAGGGCGGGGCTGAAAGAGATGGTGCAGGAGGATTGGGCGAAGCAGGAGAAGAGGGCGGGGCACCTGGCGGGAGACAGAGAGTCGATTGCGGAGGCCATCAAGCGTGTCGAGAAGCTGATGGACGATCTGGGGGCGCTGGTCCAGGCGGATGATCGGCAGCGGCTCCAGCAGTTGAAGTTGGACACGGCGCAGTTGCCGGAGATGGATGAGGCGGGGAAACTCCCGGTCTATCATCAAGCAAGGTGGCTGGGACGGGAGGTGGCGCTGAGGAATCCACTGGTGGCCGGCAAGCCGATCGTGTTCATGCAGCGGCGGCGGTATGTGTGCCAGATGCTGCACGAGTATCTGGGGTATTATTATGGTGATTTTGGGGGCGGGGGCGTGTATGTGCTGAAGGAGCCAGGGCGGTCGTTGGAGGTGGTCGATCTGATCAAGGGGAGGCTGCCGGAGGGGAGCTATACGACGTTGTCGTTGTCGTGGGATGCGAAGACGGTTTATTTTGCGTTTTGTGAGAGGGGGGCGGAGAAGCCGGATTATTATGCGCCGAAGCGGGGGGCGAGGTTCTTCCAGATTTATTCGGTGGGTGTGGATGGGGGAGAACTGCGGCGGCTGACCGAGGATGCGTCGGACAATTTCGATCCGTGCGAGCTGCCGGATGGGGGGATTGCATTCATAAGTACGCGGCGAGGGGGGTTTGGGAGGTGCCATAATCCGTGGGAGCCGTTGCCGGCGTATACGCTGCATCGGATGGACCGGGATGGGGGGAATGTGAGGACCTTGTCGTTTCATGAGACGAACGAGTGGCATCCGAGCGTGCTGAATGATGGGCGCCTCGCGTACACCCGGTGGGATTATGTGGATCGGTCGGCGGCGAATTACCATGGGATCTGGACGGCGAATCCGGATGGGACGAACCCGGCGCTCTTGTGGGGCAGTTACACGGAGAAGGTGAATGCGTGTTACCAGCCCAAGGCGGTGCCGGGGTCGAAGAAGGTGATGTTTGTGGCGGGGGCACATCATGCCGATGTGGGCGGATCACTCTTGATGGTGGACCCGGAGCGGGCGAGGCTGGCGGCCGATGGGAAGGATGGATTTGATGCAGTCGAGCGGCTGACGCCGGAGGTCTGTTTTCCGGAGGGGGAGGGATGGCCGAAGAGTTTCTTCCATGGGCCTTGGCCATTATCGCAGGATTATTGGCTGGTGGGGTTCAGCTTTGAGAAACTGCCGGGGATGAGTTCGGGGAACAACAAGGACTCGCCGACGGCGATTTACCTGATGGATCGGTGGGGGAATATGGAACTGTTGTACCGGGCGGAGGGGATTTCGTGCATGTATCCGATTCCGATGGTGACGAGGAAGAGGCCGGGCGTGATTGAGGGAGTGGTGGATCGGGGGCTGGCGGATGAGGGGGAGTACATGTTGACGGATGTGAGGCGGAGCCTTCTGGGGATGCCGAGCGGGCGAAAGGTGAAGGAACTGAGGGTTTGGCAGGTGTTGCCGAAGACGACGCACGTGGCGAACGAGCCGCGGCTTGGGCATGCCAACGCGGAGAGCGCGAGGATGTTGCTGGGGACGGTGCCGGTGGAAGAGGACGGGTCGGCGTATTTTCGAGCGCCCGCGAGAAAGCCGTTGTATTTCCAGGCGGTGGATGAGCAGGGGATGGCGGTGCAGACGATGAGAAGTGTGACCTATCTGCAGCCAGGGGAGAGGCGGGGGTGCGTCGGGTGTCATGAGCCGGGGAATAACGTTGTGCCGACGAAGGGGACGATCGCCATGAAGCGGGGGGCGTCGAGGATTGCAGCGGGGCCGGAGGGCACGAGGCCGATGAGCTATGTGAGATTGGTGCAGCCGATCTGGGATCGGCAGTGCGTGAGGTGCCATGACGGGAGCGTGGGGGAGGGCAAGAGCCAGTTGAAGTTGACGGATGACCCGGCGGGGAAGAGTACGTTCAGCAGGTCGTATGTGGGGCTCAGGCCGTTCTTGAGGTGGTATGAGTGGGGTGGGGAGAGCATTGACCAGGCGGTGACTCGGCCGGGGCATGGGGGGGCAAGCGACAGCCGGCTGATGAGCGTATTGGAGGACCGCAATCACGCGGGGGCCATAAAGCTGACGGATGCGGAGAAGATGAGGATCTGTATCTGGTTGGATGGGAATGTGCCGTTCTACGGGACCTATGGGAAAGAGGAGCAGGCGGCGCAGCGGAGAGGAGGAGCGGTCAAGGAGCCAAAGGTGCAGTAAAGACCCTGCGAGGCGCTTCCGTGCCTTTCCGGACGCCATTTGTGGATGCCCCCCCGCAAACACCTCACCCCGACCGCAGTATCTCTTATGGAATCGCCCTCGAACTTGGCGGCCATTCCGGCTCACCAGAAAGGCAGGAATGTTCTCACCAACTCCCTTCACGTTTGCCATCGCACTGGCCACAACCACGATCTCCCTGGCCGCCACCGATCGTCCCCCGGCCCAGCCTGCCCTGCCCTCGCCCACCCTGCGCCAGATCAAGGTCCTTCCCGACAAGGCCCCCGACTGCTCCACCCTCAAATTCATCGCCGACACCGTCACCCGCGGCTGCCAGACCAACGATCAGAAGGCCATCGCCATCTACAACTTCATGCAGCTCACCCACTATCACCACGCCTACCCCAGCGAGACCGGCGGCCTCCCCGTCCTCAAGGAAATTAACTCCTACGGCTGGAGCCTCTGCGGCGGGCTCCACGCAGAGCAATCCGCCCTCTGGCGGCAGCTCGGCTGGGACTGGCGCTTCGTCGGCTGGGACGGCCATACCACCGTCGAAGCCAAGTACGACGGCAAGTGGCACTACCTCGATGTCTTCCTCAAGTTCTATGCCTGGATGCCCGATCCCTCCGCGCCCGGAGGCCGCACCATCGCTGGCGAAGATGACCTGGCCAAGAACTCCGCCACGCTCGTACAGAACGCCTTCATCCTCGATCGCAACCGCAACTGCGTCTACGCCAAAGACAACCAGTTCGTCCGCACCGCCAACGCCGCCAACTGGCGCGCCCCGGCCTTCCTCTGCTGCGGCGACATCCTCCAGGACGTCATCAATGGCCTCAAGACCCATCGCGGTTCGGATCACTCCGAAGGCTGGGCAGCCATCGTCCACGCCGACGGCGGCTACTCCGCCGATGTCAACCTCGCCCCCGGCTTTTTCCTCACCAATACCTGGGACCGCATCGAAGACGCTTGGTTCTGGTCCGGCAGCAAGAAACCACCCCAGCATACCTGCGGCGGCCACAAGGACACCCGCAATGACCCTGGCATCGGTCTCATCCTCGAGCCCTATGTCACCAGCAAGCCCGCCCGCAGCTATGCCAACGGCATCCTCACTTTCGCTCCGGACTTCTCCACCGATGCATTCCTGAGGTCCTTTGTCTCGACCCGGAACGTGAAGTGGGAGAACAACCGTCTCCTCCCCGCCGACAGCGCCAACCCCGGCGTCGTGGTGGTTGCGCTGGCCAGCCCCTACGTTATCGCCAGAGCCTCGGGTCTGGCGACCGGCGCCGATTCCGCGGAGGTTTCCACCGATGGCGGACAGGTGTTCAGACCCATCGACCTGAAGGAATTCTCCGAGGTCGTGAAGGGCCAGGTGGCTGTCCAGGTCCGCCTCACCTTCCGCCAAGCCCTCACTGCCCTCAAGCTCGAAGCCATCGTCCAGAACAACGCTGGCTCCCTGCCATACCTCTCGCCCGGCCGCAACATCATCGCCGTCTCCGCGGCCAATGCCCAGGCCCTCGGCGACAACAAGCTCGTCATCACCTACGCGTACCGCCTCGGCAGCCGCGCCAAGTCCTTCGAGCAGTTGTGCGATGAAGGCAAGGAAATCGCCAAGGCCCATAACGCCGCCTGGGACGACCAGATCACCTGTGTGCAGAAGGCCTTCTTCGCCAAAGACCTTCCCGCGACCTTCACCATCGACTGCCCCACGCCAAAAAGCCGATACCCAGTCTACCCCCGCATGCTCTTCATCCGCCGCGAAATCATCGCGCCATCTTCTTTACCGTCCCCCATCCCCATCGGCGCCGTCGAAGCCAGGCCCGGCCAGCCCGATGAGTTGATCGAGCTTCCCAATCCGTTTCTGACCGGCGCCGGCGGGGGCCTGTGAGCGGGGACGTCCAGGTGCCCATATCGTGACACGGCCACAGCCGCCTGGCTGGCTTGCATTGATGTGTCCGGGAGTGATGACCATGAACAGAATCGCGATATTGCTTTCGATCGTGCTTGGGGGTGGCTTGAGCGTGTGTGTGACGAGTGGGGCGGAGAACTTGGCGCGGCGGGCGAAGGCGAGCGCGTCGGAATCACAGGACGGATTGACGCCGGAGAAGGCGGTTGATGGGGAGGGGGGTACGCGCTGGTCGGGGATTCCGGGGCACAACTCGGGGGTTTGGTATCAGCTTGACTGGGAGAAGCCGGTGCGTGTGGGAGAACTGGTCATCCAGCAATTTGACCGGTTCACGTTTGAGATGGATGTTCAGGTGTGGGATGCGGCGAAGAATGACTGGCGGACGATGCAGCATTTTGGCAAGCCGCAGAGTCGGCTGCCGCTGGTCGTGTTGTGCAGGTTCGATCCAGTCGAGACGACGCGCGTGCGGATCGGGAACATCACAAATGGGCCGAGTTTCAATGAGGTGGAAGTCTATGCGAAACCGTTTTCGGCGTATGAGCCTGTGGTGCGGCTGGCGTCGGATTTGCAGGGGCGGTTTGTGGGGGTGGTGACGGACCGGTGGGGCGCCGGGCCGATTGCGGGGGCGGAGGTGACCCTGTCCGGGACGAGTGCGGCAGGGGCGTGGCAGGAGGCAGCGAAGATCGATCAGCAGGGACTGTTTTTTGCACCGATGCCGGTGGGATTGAGCGGGCAGGTCAAGGTGCGGACCAATGCGGGCGGGCGAAGTTGGACGAGTAAATTGGACGGTGCGGGATTTCAGTATGGGCTGACGCCGGTGAGCGTTGGCGATGAGCCGGTCAATTTGAATGGGAGATGGCGATTTGCGATGGACCCGCCGGAGGGTTTCTGGAAGGCGGAGTTCGATGATAGCAGTTGGGCGAGCATAAATGTGCCGAGCCACTGGCAGATGGAGGGGTTCAACGGCGCGAAGGAGGTCGGGGGATATCGGAGGCAGTTTGTGGCGCCGGGCGGATCGGGGCGACTGAAGCTGAGGTGCGATGGGGTCTATAGCGGGGCCGAGGTATGGGTCAATGGCCAATTGGTGGCGCGCCACGAGGGCGGGGCGACGCCGTTCGAGGCGGATATCACGGACGTGGTTCGGCAGGGGCAGAATGTGCTGGCGTTGCGGGTGAGGGAACATACGGAGGTCAGCGACAAGCTGGACAAGATGAGTTTGTATGCAGATTTTCCGCTGGCGGGGATCATGCGGGAAGTCACTCTGTTCCGTGTGCCGCAGGTGCATGTGGGCGGATTGGCGATGAGCAGCACGTTCGACGCGGGTTATCAGAATGCCGCGCTGGGCGGGCGTGTGAAGCTCCTGAATGAGTCGGGGCGGACGTTTCGCGGGAAACTCGTGTTGCAGCTTGCCGATCCAAAGTGGAAGCCGGTTGCGATTGAGGGCGAAGCGGCAGATGTTGAGGTTTCCCGGTGGGGCGGGAGTGACGTTGGTGTATCGGTTCCTGTGAAGGCGCCGTGGACGTGGACGGCGGAACAGCCGAATTTGTACGTGCTGACGCTGGAACTGCGGGACGGGGAGCAGGTGGTGCAGCGGCTGAGGCAGCGCCTGGGATTCCGGCAGACGGAGGTTCACGGGACGGAGATTCTGATCAATGGCAAGCCTGTGAAGTTTCGCGGGACGTGCCATCATGATACGCATCCGCTGATGGGCCGGGCGGTCACGCCGGAGTTGGAGCGGCAGGACCTGGAGTTGATGAAGCGGGCCAATTTGAACGCAGTGCGGACGTCGCATTATCCGCCGCTGCCGGAGCTTCTGGATATCGCGGACGAGGTTGGGTTGTATGTGGAGGACGAGGCGTCGTTCTGTTGGGTGGGCGAATCGGACAACCTGACACTCTGGCCGCGGATCTTGCAGTTGACGGCGGAGCTGGTAGCGCGGGATCGGAACCATCCGAGCGTTTTCATGTGGTCGTTGTGCAACGAGAGCGGGTATGGATCGGGATTTCAGCGGAGCCATGAGTGGGTGAGGCGGGAGGACCCGACCCGGCCGACGGCGGCGGCGACGAGCGCTTGGCTGGAGATCGCGACGCTGCACAATCCGCTCACGATTTCGCGGATCGACGCGAACGAAAAGATCGACAAGCCGCTGCTGTTTGACGAGAGCCTGGGGATCTTCCAGGGGATTTTCGGAGACGTGGCGGAGATGTGGGTGGACCCGGGCGTGCGGGACTATTACGTGCAGCCATTGCTCGGGGTGTATGAGCGGTTCATGAAGAGCCGAGTGACGCAGGGGTCAATGATCTGGTGTTGGGCGGACGACATTTTCTGTGTGCCGAATCGGGGGTTGGAGTATGGGCGGGATACGACGAGAAGTCATTTCGTAGAGGGGTCGTACCGCGTTGCGGGCCGGGGATTGACCGGCGATGCGCCGTGGGGCGTCGTCGATGGTTGGCGGCGGGAGAAGCCGGAGTTCTGGATCACCAAGAAGCTGCATTCTCCGGTGAAGATTCCCGAAGGTCGACTTGCGGTGCCGGCGAAGGGGGAGGCGATTCGCGTCCCTGTGGAGAACCAGTACGATTTTACCGATCTGTCGCAGGTCAAGGTTATATGGCAGATCGGAGCGGAGAAGGGCGAGGCGAAGGCGGCGGTGGCGGCGCGGTCGTCGGGGCAGATCGAGATTCGGCCGCAGCGGGCTCCGGTTTGCGGAGAAGAGCTGCGGCTGGAGTTTTCGGATGCTAAGGGACGGCTGATCGACGCTTACGTGTTGCCGATCGGGTTCGCCGAAGAGGTCAAAAGGCCGGCGGCGAGGCATGATCCGCTGGTGATCAGCGAAGAGACGACACTGGCCGGAAGCGGGGTCCGGATTACGGGAAAGGACGTGGAATTGCTGTTTGACCGTGGAGGATACTTGCGACGGTGTGTGGGTTTCGGGGAGGCGATGTTGCTGGAGTATCCGGCGATTCATGTGTTGCCGACGAAGGACCCGCAGTCGCCGTTGCCGAACATGCTGAGCTGGCGGCTGGGTCAGATGAAGGTGGAGCGAGATGGAGAGAATGTGCGAGTGACGATGACGGGGTCCTATGAAGGATTTGAGGGGGGGTATGAGTTTACGGTCGCGCCGGATGGGCGGCTCGATACGAAGGCGTCGTTCAAGTACACGGGGCCGGACATGATGGCCAGGGAGATCGGGCTGCGGTATTCGGTGCCGCGGGATTGCCAGGAGTTGAGATGGGAGCGGAACGCCGAGTGGAGCGTTTATCCGGAGGATCACATCGGCCGGCCGCGTGGGAAAGCGCCGGCGTTTGCGGATCATGGGCCGCAGGTGCCGCCGGCGTGGGCGTGGTCGCAGGACAATTCGCCGATGGGGAGCAATGATTTTCGCAGCACCAAGCGGAACATCAGGCGGGGGTCGATCGGGTATGAGAACGGGCCGGCGGTGCAGATTGTTTCGGACGGCAAGCAGCACATGCGGGCGACGGTCGCCAGCGACCGAGTGTCGGTGCATGTGAATGATTTCTATGGGGGGACGAATGCTGGATGGTGGGAGTGGGTGCACAACTACGGGCAGGGGCGGACGCTGAAGAAGGGGGATCGGATTGAGCTGTCGGTGCGGCTGCGGATTGTGAAGGCAGGGGAATAGGTGAGGGTGGGGACGAGGCACCGGACGCGGCGATGTTCTCGGCGGTTTGGATGGTCTGATCGGGGATGATCGGCGGCCGGGGGCGTGGGCGGAGGGGGATGCGGCTGCGTGATTGGAATTGGGGTTAAGGGTAGAGTGTCGGTGCGAGCGGGGGACATATCTGGAAGGAAGGCGATCCATGATGGTGAGAAGCACTGTGGCGGTGCAGATTTTCTTGCTGGCGATGGTCGGGAACGTGGTCGCGGCTGCGGAGCCGGGCGCGAAGGACATCATGCCGGCGAATATCCCGCGAGTGGGGAACAGGGCGGTGGATCAGTGGCAAGATACGACGACTGTGCCGCCGGCCACGTTGCCGGCGGAGGTGCCGCGGAATCTGATGCTGACGCAGTATCTGTTGAACCAGATCGATCAGGCGTGGGGGCGGTGGCAGCAGGCGTATGAGCAGCGTAAGACGCCGGAGCAGGTGTTGGCCAATCAGAAGCAGCTCCGGGAGCGGTTCATTGAAGCGGTGGGGAGGTTGCCTGCGCGGACGCCGCTGAATGCGAAGGTGGTGGGTACGATCCAGCGGGAGGGGTATCGGGTGGAGAAGGTGCTGTTTGAGAGCCAGTCGCGGCATTACGTGACCGCCTCGCTGTTTTTGCCCGACGGCGCCCGATTCAAGGCGCCATACCCCGGCGTGCTGGTGCCGTGCGGGCATCATTCTCGGTCCAAGGCGTGGGATGAGTATCAGTCGATGGGGGCGCTGCTAGCGCTGAATGGAATGGCGGGGCTGGTGTATGACCCGATCGAGCAGGGCGAGCGCCGGCAGTTTCCCAGCACGGAACTTTGGGGCACGACCGCCCACGACCTGATCGGCGTCGGCAGCATTCTGCTGGGGCGCAGCACGGCGACGTTCGAGATCTGGGACGGGATGCGGGGGATTGACTATCTGCAGTCGAGGCCGGAGATCGACCCCAAACGCATCGGCTGCACGGGCAACAGTGGCGGGGGGACGCAGACCTCGTATTTGATGTCGCTGGACGAGCGGATCATGGTGGCGGCGCCAAGCTGCTATATCGGCCGGATGGGGAGCCAGGTTCGACACGCTTACGGCGACGCGGAGCAGCAGATTTTCGGGCAACTGGCGTGGGGGATGGACCATCCGGATTATTTGACACTGCAGGCTCCGCAGCAGCGCGTGCTGGTGATGGCGGCGACACATGATTTCTTTGACATTAACGCGGCGTGGCAGACGTTGCGGTATGCCAAGCGTGTGTATACGCGACTGGGCTTTCCGGAGCGGGTTGACATTCTGGAGAACGATTCCGGGCACAACTACGACAGTCAGCAGCGGGAGGGGGTGGTGCGGTGGATGTCGCGGTGGATGTTTGGGCGCGACGAGGCGATCAGGGAGCCGGCGATTGCGCTGATACCGGACAAGGATCTGTATTGCGCGCCTGAGGGGAACGTGATGCGGATCGAGGGGGCCAGGTCCACTTATGACTTGAACGAGGAATATGAGAGGGAACTGGCGGGGAAGCGTAAGGAGCTTTGGGCGAAGACGGGGCCAGCGCAGATGCTACAGAAGGTGCGGGGCGTGGCGGCGATCCGGCGGCTGGGTGAATTGCCGGAGCCGGTGGTGGATCAAGTGGGGTCGGAGGAGGCGGGGGGGGTTCGCATTGAGAGGTTGGTTCTGAAGCCGGAGGCGGGGATCTATCTGCCGGCGCTGCTGTTCAGGCCGGGGGGCCAGGTGAAGGGGGCGGTGCTGTACGTGAACGAGGCGGGGCGGGCAGCGGATCGGCGGAGTGATGAGGCGGTGCAGAGTTGGGTCAAGGCGGGGAAGATGGTGCTGGCGGCGGATTTGCGGGGGAGGGGCGAGACCGGCAACGGCGAGGACTGGTCGCAGGCGTCGCCGAACTACAGTGCGGTGTATAACGCGTATCTGCTGGGGCGGTCTTTGGTGGGGATGCAGGCGGAGGATGTGTTGGTCTGTGCGCGGTATTTGTCCAAGCAGCTTGGGCCCGATCGGAGGGGGGTGGAGTTGATGGCGGTCGGCAGCGTCGGGGTGCCGGCGGTGCACGCGGCGGCGTTGGAGTCGGATTTGTTTGCGGCGGTCACGCTGAAGCGGGCGTTGGGTTCGTGGGTGGAGGTGATTGGGACGCGGCCGCCAAGCCAGGCGTATCTGGCGGGCGTGGTGAACGGGGCGTTGCGGGTGTATGACCTGCCGGATCTGGCCGGGGTGCTGGGGGAGAAGTTGAGGGTTGAGAAGTGACGTCGCTAACGCTGGGTGGGAGCTGCCGGGGTGATCTCGAAGCCGGCGACGTTGAGGTAGCGGTCTTTTGACTCGGCGGGTTTTTGGTCCAGGAGGCGGAGGCGGATGGTGTGGCGGCCGGGGGGGAAGTCTTTGCAGGACCAGTCGAAGGGAAGGTCGCGCCCGGGACCGAACTGATCGATGGTGCCGATGACTTTGCCGTCAATGGTGATCTCGGCGAACCCGGCGTCGTCGTAACGGTAGCCGAGCCAGCGGATGCCGGCGCCCTCGAAGCCGCATTCGGCGGTGGCGCCGACGACGTTCGTGAAGCGGAATCGGCCGGAGTCTTGCCAATTCGGGCTGAAAGTGACCTGCCGGTGGGGAATGCGGTTGGCCTGCGCGGGGTCGAGATAGAGGAAGTAGGGTTGGCGTATGGTCAAAATACTCCGCCGAACCGGAACTGTCCACCAGTGTTGAAGTTGCGGACGTGCGTCGAAGGCCTATTTCCGCTGGTTGACAGCAGCCTGCCGCCCCGTGGGGTGAAATTATCCCGCCGACGCGCAAGTCCCGCCGGCAACTGCCACTGAACACTGGTGGCAGGTGCCCGTCTTGGCCGATTGACAAGCTTCGGGAATGCTCGATCCTATTCCCGCACCGTTAGCCGGTCAGCGGCGTCCCCGACCTGCTCATATTATAGGCAAATTTTGCGATCACCGCGAAGATGAAAATAGGCTGGTTTTGCCAGTGTTTTGGGCGGTTCTGACAGCCATGAGTGCCGTCGGCATCAAAGCTGCTGGCGCTCGGCGACTCGCCGCCCGCAAGGACCTCTTGTTCCCGAAATAATGGATGCACTACAAATCGCCCGTGGATTATTGATGTAAACACTTACGGAATTCGCTTCCAAATCTGATTCGGGTCGATGAATCGACCCAGGTCGTCCTGGTTCGACCCGAAATGTCGTGCAAGCCGTGACCGCCTCGGTCGATGGATATCTAGCCCGGCCTGCAGAAGAGTAGGTCATCGGTCAGTCGAGTATTGGCACACTACGCGATGAACTGGTGATGGGAAGACCTCGGAAGGCCTCAGCGTCGAGGGGCGGCAGGCTGCTGTCAACCAGCGGAAATAGGCCTTCGACGCACGTCCGCAACTTCAACACTGGTGGACAGTTCCGGTTCGGCGGAGTATTTTGACCATACGGGTTCGGTACGCAATCGCAGGGGTGGCGGCGTGGAGGCCGTTCTGGGGGTGAATTGCTTTCCGGTGGTGAACAGGTGGTGAACAGGCGGCGCAGGCAGCGGACGCCACTTTCCCACACGTTTGTATCCTCTTTAATATAAAGGCTTTATAACGTTCCCGACAGGAGTCGAACCTGTAACCTTCGGCTCCGGAGGCCGTATAATTCACACGACCGCCGAGAACAGTAAGGAACTTCTGCAGCTTGGCTTAGAAGCGCCAGAGCAACCGCATTGGCCACTCCATGTTTTCCATATCTTACAGGGTTTACGATGCCTTTGCACGGATTCTCTGCCAGTTCTCTGCCACGGGCGTGCCCGGAATATCGGGATCGGATAATTCTGACCGGACATAGCGGCGAGTGTGCCGAGCACTGACCGCGCTGGGCCATGGCCACCAGGGCCATGATGGCCTCAGCGTTGTCCGTGTCCAATCGCTTGAGCTACCGCGATTCCTGTTTACGGCACGACGGCGGGGCGCTCCCAGTGGATGCGGCACGCAATCCGGCACGCGCAGCAGCGACCGCCGGGTTCACAACCCGGAGGTTCGCACCGCACCATTATGAACCGGTACTGCCGATGGATGCCTGCTTCATTCTTGCCTTGTTCCGCCTCCCAGCCGGATAGGCCAAACGCCCGGCGTTACAACAGCGATTCGGCGTCTCAGAGCAGATGCTTGAAGCGGAAGGCGTCTACGTCGGCCAGGAGCTTCGGGACCACCTCGCGTGGCCCGTCGCGGACCTTCGGAAGCACTTGTAGAAGCGGCAGACGAAACTCAAGACCAGCAGCGCGAACGTCGGGCTGATGCTCGATCACTTACCGCATCGGCAACGGCTCGCCATCCGCGCCATGGTCACGAGGGACTTCTTCCACATTCTCGCGTGCTACGAGATGCTTCTGCGGGGAACGGAAACGACCTAGGAACCTCAGAAGCAGTTCCCCGAAGAATTGGACGAGCACGAGGACCCCGTGGAAGTCCTCACCTTGAGCGAATGGCTGTTTGCGATGTAGGATCGCCCCTCTGCGGAGGGGCTTTTCATGCACATCGCCGGCTTGCTAGCACGGCCGACGCTGGGATAATGGCCAAGGCCGTTTCCCTGCGAGGACGGATGGCCTCTCGGGGCTTTGGGCAATGGGACCGAGCATCTCAGTAATCGACCTGATCAGAATCCCATTGCTCGATATTCTGGCACCACCGGGAAGAGGGACTGCCATGGCGCTCCAAAATGAGATCGCTGCGGTGACCGACGGCGCGCATTTTGTGCGAGCTGATCTGCATATCCACTCCTTTGGCGCGGGCGGCTCGTATGACGTCAAGGACGCAACGATGACGGCCACGCGCAGTGTGGACGCCGCGATCAACGAGAAACTGAAGGTCATCGCCATCGCGGACCATAACGCCATCGGGAACGTCCGTGCCGCGTTGACCCACGCCGCGGGCAAGGACATCCTCGTTGTGCCCGCTGTCGAGCTGACCACCCAACAGG
>Ga0315286_10002614_pt1 | contig 16830 bp, 13 predicted proteins | sample YL17G10_0_MG_FD_205038 | JGI IMG/M metagenome (GOLD analysis project Ga0315286, IMG submission 205038) | Sediment microbial communities from Yellowstone Lake, YNP, Wyoming, USA - YL17G10_0 | ecosystem: Environmental > Aquatic > Freshwater > Lake > Sediment | place: USA: Wyoming | collected...
TGGGACCTGGCGAGCCGCCCCAACCACTCGAACCGGGTTACATCGCAAACGGCTTGACGATGCCCCTCCGGGTTACATTCTCAAATGGCTTGACACGGCCGCCTCGCCATGCGCCGGTCCGTGCGCCAGGGGCTCCCTGCGTTGCCCGCGGTGGTGGTGGCAGTGGCTGCATGAGACCTGTCGCCGACTGGATTGTCGCCAGCGCGTGCACGCGCGCGTGCGAGCGGACGAGGGCCCCGGGCGCCGGGGCGCGTGCGGCCGTACTGTCCCCGAATCATGCATGAACGCCCGTCGACAATCGCCTACTCCCGTCGGCTCCCGTCGTCTGACTCCTCGCGCAAGCCACTGGCTTTGCGTGTTCGGCCGACGGTTTGCGACATTGGCTTGCGCGGGCGCCTGTCTTCGAATCCCGTTGGGGACGCCACGACCTCCCCGGCATTCGGGGGTCCTGCCCATCGGACGTCGTCAAACGCTACTCATGATTGCCTGCGAACCCCGCATGTCGCGCGGGATTCCCGGAGCCTATTCGCCGTGCGTCACGGCGGTCCGGCCCAGGGAGTCCCCGCGGGCTGCGCGCGCGCGGTCGCAGAACTCGCGGACCAGCCGCCCCTCGGCGTCATCGGGGACCATGAGGAGCGTCGCCTCCGCGTAGCTCCGCGCCGCGTCGAGCCGACCCAGTTCGGCTAGGTTCACGGCCATGGCATTGGTGAAGGGTCGGATCTTCTCGTCAAAGTGAGCCGTCAGGCTCCACACCCAGGGCGCCAACGCACCATCGGCGCCGCGCACCGCTTCGCCCTGCCAGCGGACCCCGAGCAGCTTCGTCGCCTCCCGCCTGTATGCCGCGGGGATCCGCTCCGCCCACCAGAGCGACGGAAGCGATCCCCCGGCCCCCAGGGCTGCCTGCGCACGGGCTCCGACCCGGTAGATCACGATCGTCGGGCCGGCGACGTCACCATGAGGCGCGAAGCGTGCCGCGACGACGGCAGTCGAGTCCAGCAGCCGGTAGAGGTGAGCCTCCACCCCATAGCGCACCGGGTCCGCTTCGTATCGCCCGCGCACCGCGCTGCTGGTGAGCACGTAGTCCGCCCGGGCGAAGAGCCGCGGGTCGTAGAATATCTGGTTCACGTCTGCGACGTGCGCGAAGATCGGAACGTCGACCGGCGGGCCCTGCCCGGGGTGGACGAGGCTCGCGCAGGGACCCACGACCGACAGCGGGACCGGCACCACGTGGAACCAGGAACGCTGGAGGTAGCGACGCCGGGCTTCCGGGCCCGCCGCCTGGAAGATGGGGCTCCCCTCCACCATGGCACGTGCGTCGAGCGACGGCAGCTGGGCCGTGTAGACCTCCGCCAGGATCAGGTCGCGCGGTCCCAGGTGCGTCTCGCACCAGCGCCGTGCGGCGATCCGGGTGTAGCGGCTCCCCACTGCGGCGGCCGCCACCCCCGCGACCGCCACGGGCAGGAGAAGCGCCAGGAGCAGCATGGTGCGCAGGAGCCTCCGCGTCCGGCCGCCGACGCGTTCGGCGAGGTCGAAGACCGCCGCGGCGGCCAGCACGGCGACCGCGGGGAGGAGCGCTACGAGATAGCGCGCCGCCTCCACACGCGCCACGGCGACGGGAAGGGCGAAACCCAGGAGGTATAGCCAGACCGTCACCGCCGGCGCCGCGCGCCGGAGTCCAGCCAGGCCGAGGATCAGTGAGACCAGCAGGAGCCCGATGCCCGCCGGACCGGCGTCGCGCATCAGGTCGCGCACGAGGTACGCGAAACCCGGCGTGCCCGAGTTGCCGAAGTACCCGGTCAAGGTGAGATTCCGCACGAACGTGATGTCACGGCGGAACGTGACGGAATCGAGCAGCGCGTAGGGCGTAGTGAGGAGGAACACCGCGAGCACCACCGCCACGAGCGCGGGCCAGAGCGCGAGACCACGCGCCCCACGGCGTTCCCAGAGCACCCAGGCGAGGGGTACGACGAGCACGACCGCCGGGTACTTGGCTCCCAGGGCGAGCCCCGCGAGCGCGACAGCGCTGCCCAGCCGCCACGCGCCACCGTGCTCGCGCCACGCCAGCATGCGCTCGAGCGACCAGAGCGCGAGCGCCGCCATGATCGTCTCGATGAAGATGAAACGACTGGTCTCGATCAGCGTGGGCGTGAGCGCCACGAGCACCGCCGCGGCCACTCCCGCGCCCCGACGCAGGCGCTCACCGACCAGGCCGGCGGCGAGCACGGCCGAGGCATCCGCCGCGACGTGCAGCAGACGCGCCGGGACCACGACCGTCGCCGGATCCGCCAGGTACGAGATGAACCAGTCCGCGGGAGTGCGGAAGGCCCCGAGCGCCCAACCCACGAGGTAGTCCAGCCTCTGGACGAAGTAGTGGAGATAGACGGTGAGTGAAGGGTAGTGGAAGAGGTGCGGGTTCCAATCGGTCCGGCCACCGGTGAAGGCCCACAGGTCGAGGGCATTGCGGAAGGGAACGGCCTCTTCGAGGAAGTCGGGCAGGTCCGCCACGGCGTGCCAGAGCCGCAGAGCCGCAGCGGACAGCGCGACCAGCGCGAGCAGGACCCGAAAGGTGCGGCGGCTCATGTCGCCACGTCTCCATCCTCCAACTCAGCGAGCATGATGCCGCCCGCCGCGATCTGGCCCGGTTGGGCGTTCAGTTGTCGGACGCGGGGGCGTGCGGGCTCCCGCAGGCGTCCCGGTCGCCGCCGTGGCGGCCAACCACGCTTCCCCGGACCAGGCGGTGGGCCCGACCGCCGATAGGCACTCCCCAAGAGCCCCCCCAAGGTACCTTCTCCCCGCTTCGCGCGCGCCAGACGGATTCCACCCACCCCGCCCGCCCTGCTCTCCAACACGGCGGACCAGAAGGGTTCGACTCGGTGACAACGCCCCGAGCCCAGGCAGCGGCTCCGATTGCTGGCGGAGCGAGTCCGTCTGCCGCAGCCACCCAGTTCACAAACTGAGCCACCGTGGGGCCGCGACCGGGCCCCGGCCGGCGGCTTCGAAACCAGGCGCGGCTTCATGGCGACCACCGCGCGCCGAGGTCCTTTGCTTCCTTCGCGCAGTTGTTCACGGCGACGCCGCGATAGGAGTTCCCTGCAAGGGCGACCCCGGGCAGCCCCGCGAGCCGCTCGTCGATGCGGGCCAGCCGGTCGCCGTGTCCGACGTGGTACTGCGGGATGCCGAGCGGGTGGCGGTAGATCCGGACCATGCGCGGCGTCGCCGTGATCCCCATCGAGACCTCGAGGTCCCGCCGCGTGATGGCGAGCAACTCCTCGTCCGCGAGTTCGGCCGCCGCCGGGTCCTGGGCGCCACCGATCATGGCGCGCACGAGGACCGACCCGGCCGGCGCACGGTGTGCGAAGACGCTCGAGTCCCAGAGGCAACCGAGGATCCGCAGCCCTTCCCCCCGCGGCACGAGGAACCCAAACCCGTCGGGAACGGCACCGAGGTCGCTCCCGCGCCAGGCAAGCGCCACCACGGCGAGACCGGCGTAGGCGATGCCCTTCAGGTCCGTCGCGAGAGGGGCATCAAGAGGCGCGAGGAATCTCGCGGCGTACCGCGCGGGCGCAGCCACGACGACGTGGTCGCAGGGGAACCGGGTCGCGCCGGTGCGCACGACGAAGGGCGCGCCCGCGGTCCCGCGCTCGACCGACGCCACCGCCTCGCCGAGCCGGATCCGCGTGGATCCGATCCGCTCGCCGAGCCGCGTCACGAGTGATTCCATCCCGTCCCGGAACGAGGTGAGTGCCCCGGCTGGACCGGCCGGGCCGCCGCCCGGCCGCGTCCCGGCGCGCCTGGCCTCCCGCTGCCGGGCGATGAGCGCCTTCACGAGGCTCCCGTACAGGCGCTCCATCTCCTCCATGCGCGGGAACGTGCTCCTGAGCGAGAGAACACGGGAGTCGCCGGCATAGACGCCCGACACCATCGCGTCGACCAGGACCCGCGCGGCCTCCGGGCCGATGCGCCGCGCGGCGAAGGCGAAGACGGTCTCGTCGCCCGCGGGGCGCGGCCTGGCGAAGGGCTCTCCCAGGATGCGCAGGCGACCACCGGGACTCAGCAACCCGGAGAGGAAGAAGGCCGGCGGCTTCAGCGGGACCTCCCACAGCCGCCCGTCACGGAAGATGAAGCGCCTGGCCGCGGCCTGGTTCGACGGGAGCAGGTCCGTGGTCATGCCGAGTTCCTCGACCAGCTCGAGCGTCTCCGGCACGCTGTTCAGGAACCCGTTCACACCCCACTCCAGGGTGAATCCATCCTCCTGCGAGGTGCGGATGTTGCCGCCCAGCCGCTCGCTGGCCTCGAGCAGCACGAGGTCGAGATCGGGCCGGCGCCGAAGCAGCTCGTGCGCCGAGGCCAGGCCCGCGATCCCACCGCCGATCACCACCACGCGCTGCATGCGTTCTCCTTCAGGTCGCCAGGAACGGCGCCGCCAGGCCGGCCAGGACCGCGATGAAGCCGGGATCGTCGTCCAGCGACGCGGTCCGCACGAAGTGGCGGATCCGGGCCCGGCGCGCCTGCGCGCCGAAGAGCAGGTCGATCTCGTAGAGGGTCTCGATGTGATCGGAGACGAAGGACACCGGCACCACGACGACCGCCTCCGCGCCGGCCAGCGCCGCGATCACCCGGTCGGTGCCCGGGCCGACCCACTTCACCGGGCCGGCCCGGCTCTGCCAGCCGAGGCGCCAGGCGTGTCCGGTGCCGAGCCGCTCCAGGACCGCGGCCACGGTCTCCCGCACCTGCGCGACGTACGGGTCGCCGCGGCGCGGGAGGGCCTCGGGCACTCCGTGCGCGGAGAAGAGCAGCACCGCGCGCGCGCGGGCCTCGGCGGGAAGGCGGTCGATCGCCGCGCGGACCCGGGCGGCGAGCACGTCGATGTAACCCGTCTCGAGGTGCCAGGAGCGGATGGTCTCGACCCGGAGCCCCGGGGCCAGGCGCGGCCGCAGCGCCTCCAACTCGGCGAGGCTCGAGCCGGTCGTGGCGCGGCACTCGTGCGGGTAGAGCGGGAGGGCGAGGGCCCGGGTCTCGCCGCGTTCCGCGAGTCGGGAGAGGACCTCGGCGGCGCGCGGCGGCGTGTAGCGCATCACCACCTCGACCTCGACCTCCGCGTGACCGCGCGTGGCCAGCTCGGCCCGCAGGGCGGCGGCCTGCCGCAGGGTCAGCCGGAGCAACGGCGACCCGCCGCCGATCGAGGCGTACGCCCGCTGCACCTTGCGCAGGCGGACCGCGGGGATGAGCCGCGAGAGCAGCGGCCGCAGGATCGCGCCCCCCGGGAGGTCCAGGATCATCGGGTCGCCGAAGAGGTTCCCGAGGAAGGGCCGCACCTCCGCCAGATTCGAGGGCCCGCCCATGTTCAGCAGGAGGATCGTCGCCATGCGGTTCGTCCGCGTCCCTTCCCGGCCAGGACCGCGCGGCAGGCCCGGCTCGTCCCGACTACACCGTCCTTGAGAAGACCTGCTCGTCTCCGGCCCGCTTGACCCGGAGGTACCGGTCGAAGGTCATGCAGACGTTGCGGATGAAGAGCCGCCCGCGCCCGGTCACCTCGATCCGGCCGGGCGACAGGCGCACGAAGCCGCTCTCCTCGGACGTCTTCAGCTCCTCCAGTTCCGCGGCGAAGTACTCGACGAACCGGATGCCGAAGCGCTCCTCGATCGTCGCGGTGTCGAGGGAGAAGTTGCACATGAGCTGGAGGATGACCTGGCGGCGGATCTTGTCGTCTCCGTCGAGGAGGTAGCCGCGCTCCACCGGGAGACGGCCCGCCTCGAGGGCATCGTAGTACCCGGCGAGCTTCTTGACGTTCTGGACGAAGGCCCCCCGCAGGTCGCCGATCGAGGTGATGCCGAAGCCGATCTGATCGGTGGCGGGCATGACCGTGTAGCCCATGAAGTTCCGGTGCAGCCGCCCCGCGCGCTGCGCCACCGCCAGCTCGTCGCTGGGCAGGGCGAAGTGGTCCATCCCGATCTGCACGTACCCCGCGGCGGTGAACGCCGCGACCGCGTTAAGCAGCAGTTCGAACTTCAGCTCGGGCGAGGGGAAGCTGGCCGGGTCCAGCCGTCGCTGGTTGGCCTTCACCCACGGCACGAAGGCGAAGCTGTAGACGGCCACCCGGTCGGGGCGCAGCGCGATCAGCTGGTCCAGGTTCCGGCGGAAGCTCTCCGGGGTCTGCCGCGGCAGGCCGTAGACCTGGTCCACGTTGATCGAGTCGAACCCGGCGCTCCGTCCGTAGTTGAACAGATCCACCGACTCCTCGACCCCCTGGTGGCGGCCGATCGCCTCCTGGACGGCCGGCGTGAAGTCCTGCACTCCCATGCTCAGCCGGTTGAAGCCGAGCGCGCGGAGAGTGTCGATCTGCTCGTGGGTCGTCACGCGGGGATCGACCTCGATCGCGACCTCGGCCCCGGGGGCCAGCTGGAACCGACGGTTGATGTCGGCCCAGAGGGTGCTCAGCGCGGCCGAATCGAGGTGCGTCGGCGTGCCGCCACCCCAGTGAACCTGGTTTACGGTGCGACGCCGCGGAAGCCGCGCCGCCACCAGGTCGATCTCGCGACGCAGGTACTCGAGGTACCGTCCGACCACCTCGGGCTTGCGGGTGATGATCACGCTGCAGCCACAGAAGGCGCACCGCTTGCGACAGAACGGGAGGTGGAAGTAGAGCGAGAGGGGATCGCCCGGCACCGCGTCGGCCTCGGCGAGCTTCGCCTCGTAGGCGGCGCCATTCACTCCCTCGTGGAATTCCACCGCCGTGGGGTATGAGGTGTAGCGCGGGCCGGGACGGTCGTAGCGCCGGAGCAGGTCCAGCAGCTCGGCCGTGACCCGGATCGGCTGGGGCGTGGTGTCCATGGAGCCCTCTTCCAGCTGGCGCGGCGGTTGGAGCGGTCCGCGCGCCGCCGGCTCAACGCTGCGAGTGGCGGCGCACCGCTTCGACGAAGGCCGCGGCGTTCTCCACCGGCGTTTCCGGCAGGATGCCATGACCCAGGTTCATGACGTGTCCCCTCGCGCCGCGCGCCTCGGCCAGGATGCGCACGACCTTCTCCTCGATCACCTCCGGCGAGCCCAGGAGCACGCCGGGGTCGAGATTCCCCTGCACCGCCGTCCGGTCGCCCAGGATCTCCCGCGCGCGCGAGAGCGGGATGCGCCAGTCGATGCCGGTCACCTCCGCACCCACCGTCCCGATCCGGTCGAGGAGCGAGGAAGCGCCCGGGGCGAAGTAGATCCGCGGAATCGACGGGTCGGCCGACTTCACCGCCACCAGGACCTCCCGGGCGTAGGGCAGGGCGAACGCCTCGTAGTCCTCGGCGGAGAGGATCCCCGCCCACGAGTCGAAGAGCTGGATCGCCTGCACCCCCGCTGCGATCTGCGATCGGAGCGAGGCGATGACCGCGTCGGTCAGCCGTCGCAGCAGGCCGTGCGCGAGCTTCGGGGCGCCGAACATCATGGTGCGGATCTCGGACTGGCTGCGCGAGCCGCCGCCGCAGGCGGCATAGGTGGCAAGGGTGAAGGGAGCCCCGGCGAAACCGATCAGCGGCACTCTGCCGCTCAGTTCGCGCCGCAGCATCCGGATCGCGTCGGCCACCTGGCCGAACACCGGAGAGTCGTCCGCCGGGCGGAGCGAGTCGATGCTGGCCTCGGTGCGCAGGGTGCGCCCCATCACCGGCGCCGGGGTGAAGTCGATCTCGACACCCATCGCCACCAGCGGGACCAGGATGTCCGAGAAGAGGATCGCCGCATCCACGCCGATCCGGTCCACCGGCTGCAGGGTCACCTCGGTGCAGACCTCGGGGACGGTGCACATCTGCCAGAAGGAGTGCTTCTCCCGGACGGCCCGGTATTCGGGCAGGTAGCGTCCGGCCTGCCGCATGATCCAGACCGGCGTGCGCTCGACCGGCTGGCCGAGACAGGCACGGAGAAAGAGGTCGTTCATCGGTGTCGCTCCTGGAGGCATCGGGCCCATCGCTGCAGGTTCCCCGACGTCCCCGGTTGGGCCGCGCGCCCCGGTCACGGCACCTCGGACAGGGCGACGGTCATTGCCTGGTGGCTGGCCGCGATGACCCGGTCGATATCTTCTTCCGTGTGCGCGGCGGAGAGGAATCCCGCCTCGAATTGCGACGGCGCCAGGTAGACGCCCTGCCGGAGCATCTCGCGGAAGTAGACGCCGAAGCGCTTCGTGTCGGCGTGCTTCGCCTCGGCCCAACTGCGCACCGGACCCGGATGGAAGTAGAGGCAACCCAGGGACGCGATCGAGATCCAGGTCGCCGGGGCATCGAGCTCGGTGATGTTCCGCTCCATCCCCGCGCGAAGCCGCGCGCCGAGGGATTCGAGCCGCCCGTACACCCCGCCGACGCGCAGGGCGGCGAGCATGGCGCGTCCGGCCGCGACCGCGAGCGGGTTGCCGGAGAGCGTCCCGGCCTGGTAGACGGGCCCCTCCGGAGCCAGCTGGCGCATGATCTCCCGCCGGCCGCCGTAGGCGCCGACCGGGAGACCGCCGCCCACGATCTTGCCGAGCGTGGTCAGATCGGCGCGGATGCCGAAGCGCTCCTGGGCGCCGCCGTAGGCGAGGCGGAAACCCGTGATCACCTCGTCGAAGATGAGGAGGGCGCCCTGCTGGTCGCAGGTCGTGCGCAACCCCTCGAGGAAGCCGGGCTCCGGCAGGACGCAGCCCATGTTGGCGGCCACCGGCTCCACGATGACGGCGGCGATCTTCCCGGGGTACTTCGCGAAGAGAGCATTCACGGCGTCGAGGTCGTTGTAGGGCGCGTTCAGCGTGTCCCGGGCCGTGCCGGCGGTGACCCCCGGGCTCGACGGATGGCCGAAGGTGGCGGCGCCCGACCCGGCCTGGATGAGGAACGCGTCACCGTGCCCGTGGTAGCACCCCTCGAACTTGACCACGAGGTCGCGGCCCGTGAAGCCGCGGGCCAGACGGACCGCGCTCATCGTCGCCTCGGTGCCGGAGCTGACGAGCCGCACCACCTCGATCGAGGGGACGGCGGCCACGATCGTCTCCGCGAACTCCACTTCGGCGGCCGTTGGCGCGCCGAAGCTGGTGCCGCCCCGCGCCGCTTGAGCCAGCGCCTCGATGATCGCCGGGTGGGCGTGCCCCAGGATCAGCGGCCCCCAGGAGGAGACGAGGTCCAGATACTCCCGGCCATCCTCGTCCCAGACCCGCGCGCCGCTCCCGCGGCTCAGGAAGAGCGGTCCGCCGCCGACGGCGCGGAAAGCCCGCACCGGCGAGTTGACGCCGCCGGGGATGACGCGGCAGGCGCGCTGGAAGAGCGCCGCGCTGCGCGGTCCCTCCCACGGGCGATCGGGGGTCACTTGGCTTCCCGAAGCCACCGGGCCACCTCCTTGGCGTGGTAGCTCAGGATGAGATCCGCGCCCGCCCGCCTGATCCCGGTCAGGGTCTCCAGGACGATGCGCCGGCGATCGACCCAGCCGCGCTCGGACGCGGCGCAGATGAGGGCGTACTCGCCGGAGACGTTGTACGCCGCCACCGGCACGTCGAACTCCGAGCGGACGCGGAGGATGACGTCGAGGTAGGCGAGAGCCGGCTTGACCATCACGATGTCGGCCCCCTCCTCGAGGTCGAGGCTGACCTCGTGGAGCGCCTCGCGGGCGTTGGCGGGGTCCATCTGGTACCCCTGCCGGTCGCCGAACTGCGGCGCCGAGCCGGCCGCCTCGCGGAACGGACCGTAGTAGGCCGAGGCATACTTGGCGGCATACGAGCAGATCACGGTGTCGCCATGTCCCGCCGCGTCCAGCGCCCGGCGGATGGCGCCGACCCGCCCGTCCATCATGTCGGAGGGGGCCACGACATCGGCTCCCGCCTTCGCGTAGGCCACCGCGGCCCGCGCCAGGAGCGGCAGGGTGGAGTCGTTGTCGACCTCGCCGTCCTTGATGAGGCCGCAGTGGCCGTGGTCGGTGTACTCGCAAAGGCAGATGTCGGCCCACACGGCGATCTCGGGGCAGGCCTTCTTCACCGCGGCGATGGCCTGCGCGACGATCCCGTCGTCGGCGTAGGCCTCGCTGCCGGCCGCGTCCTTGTGCCTCGGGATTCCGAAGAGGATGACCGCCGGGATGCCGAGCCCCTGGGCTTCGCGACACTCCTCGACGAGGAGGTCGACGGAGAGCCGGGAAACACCGGGCATCGAGGAGATCGGCTCCCGCACGCCCTTGCCGTGGACGACGAAGAGGGGAAGGATGAAGTTGTCGACGGAGAGCTTGGTCTCACGCACCATCCGCCGGAGGGTGCCCGTGCGACGCAGGCGGCGCGGCCGGTTCTCGGGGAAGCTCATGGGGTCGCTCCTTGCTTGGGTGGATCGTGGGGCGCACCCGCGCGCACTGCGCAGGCGGCCGCCCGGGCCAGTTCGGAGAGGGACGGGACATCGGCCTCCGCCGCCGGAGCGAGTCCGAGCGCGCGCACGGCCTCGGAAGTGGAAGGGCCGATCGTGACCAGCAGGGTGCGCCCGTTGGGGCCACCCAGCCACTCCACGCCGACCTGGGTGATGAAGGCCCGGGCGGCGGCGGGGCTGGCGAGCGCCACGGCGGCGACCTTCCCCGCACCCAGGGCCTCGCGCACCGGCGCGGGGTCGATCGTGACCGGCACGGTGCGGTAAGCGATCACCTCGTCGACCTCGACGCCCGCTTCCCGCAGGATGGTGGCCAGTTCGGGACGACCGTCCTCGGCTCGCGCCACGAGAACCCGCACGTCACGCCGGGTCTCCCGGCGCAGCAACTCGCGGGCGAGCCCCGAGCCGCGGGATTCGGCAGCCGTGCTGTCGCAACGGCCGAGTCGCTCCTCGGCGGACCGCGCCGTGGCCGGGCCGACAGCGCCGATGCGGGTGCTGCGGGGGATCTCCGGGCGGCCGGCGTTGCGCCAGGCTTCCGCGAACGCTTCGACACCGCGGTGGCTGGTGAAGAGGACCCAGGCGTATGAGGCCACCGAGGCCGCGGCCTGGCGGAGCGGGGTCGGGTCCGTCGGTCGCTCGGTCCTCAGCACGGGAACGGCGAGTGGCTCCCCGCCTAGACGCCGGATCTCCGCGGAAAGTCCCTCGCCCGGCTCTTCCTCCCGGGTCACCACCACCACCGTGCCGTCGAGCCGCTCACGCTGGCCGGGGTCGAGTCGGCGAGCGCGCGGCGGGGCGATGGGATCGCCACTCATGCCGCTCCCCCGCTGCGTGGGCCGGCGGCGGGACCTTCGTCGCGGCGGTCCGCCCGTTCGGGAGCGACGCCCCGTCGTTCCACTTCGCCGAGGATCGCGGCGGCCCCCTGGCCGATCAGCTCATGCGCCAGCCCCTCGCCGATCGCCTCGGCGTCCGAGGCCCGGCCTTCGCGCCGGCCCCGCAGGAGACGCACACCGTCGGGGTCGGCGACCATGCCATCGAGACGAAGCCGGTCGCCGGCACTGAGCGCCAGCGCACCCACGGGCACCTGGCAGCCGCCGCCGAGAGCGCGCAGGAACGCCCGCTCGGCATCGACCGCGGACCGCGTGTCGGGGTCCTCCCGGCCGGCGAGCAGTCCCCGCAGACGCGTGTCCCCCTCGCGGATCTCGATTCCGATAGCACCCTGGCCGGGCGCCGGGAGGAGCAGGTCCGCGGAGAGGATCTCGGTGATGCGTGCCCCCAGCCCGAGGCGCTCGACCCCCGCGCAAGCGAGGACCACGGCGTCCATGTCCCCGGGGGCCGCCCGTTTCAGGCGCGTCGGGACGTTCCCCCGGATCGATTCCACGGAAAGGTCCGGGCGGACGTGGAGCAGCTGCGCGCGGCGGCGCAGGCTGGAGGTCCCGATCCGCGCTCCGTGGGGAAGGTCCCGGAACGACTCCCCCCGCGCGCTGATCAGCGCGTCGCTCGGGTCGTGGCGGGACAGCACGGCGCCGAGAGCCAGTCCGCGCGGCAGGGTCGTCGGCAGGTCCTTCAGGCTGTGCACGGCCAGGTCGACACGGTCGTCGAGCATCGCCTCCTCGATCTCCTTGGTGAAGAGCCCCTTCCCGCCGACGCGGGCGAGCGGGGCGTCGAGGATGCGGTCACCGGTGGTGGTGATGATCACGATCTCCACGACGAGACCGGGGTGGCGCTCCCGCAGGAGGGCCGCCGTGTGCTCCGACTGCCAGCGGGCGAGCGCGCTCCCGCGCGAGCCGATGCGCAGCACGCCGCCGCCGGACGCCGTTGCCGTCCCCTCCCCCGCTGCCGCGGCGCGCCGCTGCGAACCCGGGCCCTCAGTCATCGCCGGCTCCGTCGTCCTTCCCGACCTCGCCCAGGCCGAAGAGGCGGCGAACCAGCTCCATGCGGGCCAACGAGCCGGCGCCGCTGCGGGGCAGCGCGCGGATGGCGATGGTCGGCTCGTGCAAGAGCTTGTTCACCAGGCTGCGGGTCAGGGCTTCCACCTGCTCGCGGTCCTTGACGCAGAACTTGTGGAGGGTCTTCTCCAGCTCGCGGCCCCGCACGGCCTCATAGCGATCGCGCAGCTCGCGGACCACCGGAGTGACCTCCAGCGACGAGTACCAGCGCAGGAACTGCTTCATCTCCTCGCGGATGATCGTCTCGACCTTGGGAATCTCCCGCCGACGCCGCTCCAGGTTCTCCCTCACCAGCCCCTCGAGAGCATCGATGTCGTAGAGGAAGACGTTCTCGATATCACGCACCGCGGGTTCGACATCGCGCGGCACGGCGATGTCGAGGATGAGGAGCGGCCGGTTCTTCCGCCCCGCGAGGGCCCGCTTCACCACGTCGGCGCGGATGACTGGCTCCGTCGCGGCGGTGGCGGTGACCACCACGCTCGCCTTGCTCAGGGCGTCCTCGATCGACTCCCATGGCACGGCCGTGGCGCCGAGCTCGGCGGCCAGCGCCTCCGCCCGCTCGAAGGTGCGGTTGACGACCGTGATCTGGCCGATCCCGATCTCCAGCAGGTGGCGCGCGGTGAGCGCGCCGGTCTCCCCGGAGCCGACCAGGAGCGCGGCCTGCTTGTCGAGGTCGGAGAAGACGCGAGAGGCGAGCGTGACCGCGGCGTAGCTCACCGAGACGGCGCCGATGGCGATCTCGGTCTCGCTCCGGACCCGCTTGCCGACGCGGAAGGCCGCCTCGAGGAGCCGGTGCATCATCGGCCCGGTGGCCTCCGCACGACGCGCGATCTCGAATGCCTCGTGGACCTGTCCGAGGATCTGCACCTCGCCCACGATCATCGAGTCGATGGAGCTGGCGACGCGGAAGAGGTGCTCCACCATGTCGTGCCCGCTGCGCATGTAGAGGGCGCCCGGATGCCGCTCCAACTCGAGCCCGCGGTGGCGCCGGACCAGGTCGAGGAAGACCTCCCGGCTGCACTCGGCCGTCTCGGCCAGCGCGTAGAGTTCGGTGCGGTTGCAGGTCGAGAGGAGCAGACGCTCGGGCACCCGGTCCCATCCGCCGGTCGTGCGCAGCATCTCTTCCGTCTGCTGGGTCGTGAAGGCGACCTGCTCGCGCAGCGCTACCGGGGCGGTGTGGTGGCTGAGCCCGATGACTACGAAATCCATGCCGGGCGTCCGAACCGGTGGAAGCCATGGATGAACGTGCTGACAGCGACCAGGGCTATCCCCATCAGAACGAATCCCGAGATCGAAAGGTAGACGGCCCGCTTGCCGCGCCACCCGAGCCGGTAGTAGGCGAAGATCGTGAGGGCGTAGATGACCCAGACGAGGAGCGAGGCCTGGAACATCGGGTCGCGGATGAATCCGGGGTGGAGCCGCCAGGCCCAGGCGACGCCGGCCACGATGGCCAGGGTCAGCGATCCAAGGCCGAGCGCCGCGGCCCGGATGTTCATCTGGCAGAGGATCTCCAGCGGCGGCATGCGCCGGTAGATGAGCCCGAAGTGGTGCGACTTCAGCTCGTGGTAGAGCAGCAGGAAGAGGACCCCGTAGATCGCGGAGACCGCGAAGGCAGAATAACCCAGGATGGCGGCGCCCGTGTGGATCCCGAACGCCGGGACGCGCAGCAACTCCGGCACCTGCTGGTCGAGGACGATCCTCCCCGAGGAGGCGAACTGCACCAGGGTCGTGAACGTGAGCAGGAAGACGCCGGTCGAGAACTCCCGCGTGCGGGTCTCCACCCAGAAGTAGGCAACGCCGGTCATGAACGCCACCACGGTCAGGACCTCCGGCGCCGTCGCCAGCGGAATCCGATGATGGGCCAGGATGAAGTCGGCCAGGTAGAGGGCGTGGACCACCAGGGTCGCCGCGAGCGCCGCCCGGGCGTGGCGGGCAACCGCGCGAGCCCTGCCGAAGAAATGCAGGGCGTAGAGGACCAGGGTCACGATGTACAGCGTCGGCGTGGCACAGCGGAAGACAGGCAGGAGGTGTCCGAACGGCTGAATCGATGGGCTCATCTCGTGCGCTCCAGCCCGCGCGTCGGGCCCGTGCCACACCCGATGGGGGCATCCCCGTGTTCCAAGTCCCCAGTGACTGACTGGCCAGAACAACCTACGAAATTATCAGGCGCAACCGGCCGTTCGCAAGCAGCCGAATCAAGCCGTCTAAGATGTAACCCGTGGGTGGATCGTCGCGCCATCTGATAGGTAACCCTCCTACCGGGAGGGTCACGGGAGATGACGAGTATGGGACGACGTGAGTACCTGAGGGCCAGCCACGGCCGCTACCAGCGCAGCAAGCCCGCCGCCAAGGGGGCGATCCTGGACGAGTTCTGCAGCATCTGCGGCTACCACTGCAAGTACGCCATCCGGCTACTGGGCCAGCCGCGCCCGGAGGCTCGACCGGGTCCACGGCGGTCGCGAGGCCCGAGCTATAGCCGGCGGGCGATTGAGGTGCTGGTCAAAGTCTGGGAGGCGGCCGGCTACCCCTGGTCGGTGCGTCTGAAGGCGCTGTTGCCGCTCTGGCTGCCCGCGCTGCGCCAGCGCCTGGCGTTCTCCACCGAGACCGAACGGCAACTGCTGACCATCAGCCCACGCCAGATCGACCGCCGCCCCAGCCGGTCGTGATGCCGTCGATTTCTCCAAAGCGATCTGTACAACGCCCTTGGCGCAGCGCAAGCACGTTGGCCGCGGTGATCTCGCAGCCGCTGTGGTCCACCCTGTAGCCAGGTCCCGGGCTGTTGTCATCGTGGTCCCTGGCACAGCCGAACACCACCAGCGGCGAGAAGCCGGTGAGCCAGCGCGAGGGCAGGTCGTTGCGCAGCGGCCAGGGTCCGTTCGGCCGCGAGCGCTCAGCGGCCGTACATCCCCATCCCGAGCAGGCCGAGCGTGATACCCGCTGGCTGGCCCTCGACGCCGATCTGCAGGCCGAGGTTGGGCCCCAGCGCGACAATCACGCCGCCCAGCGGGTTCACCAACTCAGCGTGCCTCTCGGAATGCGAGTAGCCCGCTCCCAGGTACATGAGGACGCCCGGTGCCAGAGCCGTCATGGCCGTCAGGTCGATCGAGTGCCACACCATCTTGTCCTGCAGCAGAACGTCGTACTGCGTATCCCGCGGTCCGGATCCGGGGAAGGTCGTGAGCGCTTCCGAGGCCAAGGTGGTCTTCACATCGAGACAGAACCCCACCCCGCGCCGGTTCGCGAGGAAGAACGAGGCGCCCAGGCACTCGTGGGGCAAGTTCGCGACGTAGCCGCAGCCCCAATAGTGGTACCGGGTGAAGTCCGCGCCCGTCATGGGTCGGACGTCGGAGCCCGCCGCCTCAAGCAGACGGCACGAGCGGATCTCCTCCCGGCCGACCTCCCGCGTCACCGGACGGAATTCGAGCGACGACTGCCAGAACCCCGTCCCGATGCCGACGCCCACGTACTCCTCCGCGCTCGGCGCGAGCTTCAGCGCGGTCGAGTCGGTCGAGCCGCAGGTGATGCCGAGCCGCACGAGCCCCGTGTCCACGACGCAGGGGTAGTAGCTGCCATTGCGCAGGATCGTCACCACCGAGTCGTTCACGCTCAGGGTACCTTTGAGGCCGCTGCCGAAGAGATGCCCCGGGCGGTAGACGTAGACGACGCCCATCCCGGGCGGGACGGGCTCGACCGGCCGATAGACGGGACCGATCGTGGCGCAGCCGCTCGCGAGCAGCGCCGCGAGCGCGGGGAGCAGCAACCGAGCTGGGGATCGAGGAACGTGCATGACGGCCTCCGAAGGCGAGCGCGACCGCCTTGGCCGTGCCCGTCCCCTGAGCGTAGACCCATCCCGCCTGACCACCTAGCCGCGTTGTGGGACGCCGCCACGCCGGGCTGGAGGCCGAGCGTCGCCCACTGTGGCCGTGGGGAGTCTCGCGCTGGCGTGAGGGCGCTGCGGGGCGTTGTGGTGCGCGACCACCAGCACAACGACCACCCCCGCGAACGAAGGTGGTCGCTGTTGACAGACGGTCAGGCGCGGTTAGCGCAGCACTGCCACCCGCGCTGTGCGCGTGTTCGCGCCCTGCGTCAGGCGCACCAGATAGAGCCCCGGCGCGAGGTGCTGGCCTGCGCCGAGATCGAGCGTGTGCTGGCCCGCACCGAGCGAGCCGACTTCACGTTCTACGACCCTCCGTCCGCTCACGTCGAGCAACTCCAGCCGCGCAGGGGCGTCGGTCGGCAGCGAGAAGCGCACCTTCAGCGCACCGCCGCGCGTGGGATTCGGACGCACCCCCTCCAGCGCGAATGCAAATGAGGCTTCACCAGGGACGCCCGCTGTGGCCCGGAACACCTCGATCCGGTGGTTGTCCGTGTCCGACACGTAGACGTTGCCCGCTGCATCCGTGGCGACTCCGAAGGGGTAGTAGAACTGCCCGTCGCCAGTGCCGGAGCTCCCCCACTGGGTGATGTATGCGCCCGCGCTCGTGAATTTCTGGATCAGGTCGTTGTACGTATCCGCCACGTAGACGTTGCCTGCTGCATCCGTGGCGACT
>Ga0315286_10002615_pt1 | contig 16827 bp, 11 predicted proteins | sample YL17G10_0_MG_FD_205038 | JGI IMG/M metagenome (GOLD analysis project Ga0315286, IMG submission 205038) | Sediment microbial communities from Yellowstone Lake, YNP, Wyoming, USA - YL17G10_0 | ecosystem: Environmental > Aquatic > Freshwater > Lake > Sediment | place: USA: Wyoming | collected...
GGATTTCACAGTGCTTCCAACAAGCCGACTGCGGGCTCGTCGCCAAACGCCTCCAGCTTTGACAATATCGGTGCCCCGATCCATAATCCTGGCGATTCCTTTGGCTATGTCCTTCCCTCTGATACAACCTGGAGACTCGGCGGTGCACAATTTGTCGGCAATGCTCATATTCACGCTGACAAGTCGCCTACGGATCCAACCGACGATCCGGCACAGCCCTCGACCACAAACTATGTTGCGTCTGACGACCCTGCATTGACCAACGCCCAAGCCAGCCAGTTCAACAAGGCGCGGATGACTGCAGAATATGCCAAGATGACGCAAGGACACACCGCCCGGCATGCCTGGCTTGTAGATGCAACGGGCAACTTCAGCGCACAGACCGTCATGGCGAATATCAACCGCTTGGAAATAGGTGACGGCCGCCCCGGCGGCTTTTCAAACGCCACAGGATATGGCCCCTACACGCTCGCACCGGGTCAAAAGGTGTCGATCGTCTTCACCGAAGCTGCGAATGGATTGACGCGTGAGGAATGCATCCGTATCGGCAAGCTGTACAAGTATGGCATTATTACCACCAAGGCGAAAAACGATTCTGTGATGCTCGGGAAAGATCGTTTGTTCTCGACGTTCCGTCGCGCGATCGCAAATTACAACGCGGGCTACAACATTCCCCAGCCTCCGTTTCCGCCCAGCACGTTCACCGTCAGTTCTGGTGGAAACAGAATCAACTTGTCCTGGACGCCCAATCCGAACGAGTCGGCGAACGGCTTTGCGGGATACAGGATCTATCGAGCGACCGCAAGAACCGACAGCAACTACACGAAGATCTTTGAATGTGGCCCGGGGACCTCAAATCCTGCGATCGTCTATACATATGACGATGTGGACCTCACACGAGGGGTGGACTACTACTATTACATGACGACATTTGGCAATGCATCCGCCAACACGGGGGCCGGATCGACTCCTGCCGGTTCACTCGAGAGCAGCAGGTTCTATACGCAAACATACACTCCAGCAAATCTGAAGAGGCCGGCCGGAACGAGTGCGAGCGAAATCCGAATTGCCCCCAATCCGTATAATATTTCCGCGAATGAGAATTCGCTGCGGTTTCCCAACGTGCCGGACAGAATCGCTTTCTTCAACATCCCGGGCAACTGCGAAATCAAAATCTATACGGAATTGGGAGAATTGATCAAGACCATCGACCACAGCAATGGGACCGGTGACGAGTACTGGAATTCGATCACGTCCTCCAACCAGGTCATCGTCAGCGGCGTCTATGTCGTGGTCTTTGACAACAGAGATACCGGCGAGCGCACCATCAAGAAACTCGTTGTCATCCGATAATCGATCGTGCAACTTCTCATATGGATATTGCCATGACAAAATTCCAGAATCAGTTCAAGCTCCTTCTTGTCGTCCTCGTCCTTCTTGGCCTGCTCGGCGCCGTCGCGGTGGCCCAAAAGACCGTTGAGACGAAGAAACTGGCTCAAACGGGCATGAAGTTCCTTCAAGTTGGCTCCAGCGGACGGCAGACAGCAATGGCGGACGCATTTACAGCGGCTGAAGGGTATTCGGCTTCCATGTTCTACAACCCTGCTGGGATGGCGCGTCTGAATGCCACTGCCGACCTTTCCTTCGGTCAGACCAAGTGGATCGCGGACATCAAGCATCTCTGTGGAAGCATGGCCTACAATCTCGGCGATTTGGGGGTCTTTGGCTTCTCTGCTCAATATGTTGATTACGGAGACATCGAGCAGACAATTCTTGTCGACAAAACAATCAGTTCTCAAGGCTTCATTGATCTCGGCACGTTCAAGCCATGGGCGGCAGCTCTGGGTGTCGGGTATGCCCGCGCCCTGAGCGACAAATTCTCGGTCGGCGGCAGTGTAAAGTGGGTGAAGCAGGATTTAGGAGACAGCTATGTCCAAGTTGCTACTATTGTGAAGGATGTGAATCAGGCGGATTCGGTCACTGGCACGACGCAGAAAAATGCCCAGAGCGTGCTCGCATTCGATTTCGGCGTCATGTACAAGACCGGCTTCAAGAGCCTCGTGTTCGGTATGGCCGTTCGCAATTTCTCCAAGGAAGTTACGTACCAGAAAGAGAGCTTCCAGCTGCCGCTGACCTTCAAGATGGGGCTTTCCATGAACATTCTGGACATCGCTGAGATCGACCCTGCCTCACAATCCCTGCTGCTCGTCGTGGATGCAGAACATCCGCGTGACTATCCTGAACAAATACGGGTCGGTGCGGAATATCTCTTTGCGCAGATGGTTGCCCTACGGATCGGATACGTCTCTCCGTCCGACGAGCACAATCTCTCGTACGGTCTTGGCTTGCAGCAAGCCTGGTTCGGGACTCAGTTGGCAGTTGATTATTCGTACACGCCGTTTGGCGTGTTCGACGCGGTACAGCGGATTTCACTCCGTTTCGGCTTCTAGCTATGCGTTTCCAATGAAAAAATCACGAGAACATCATACATCTTTGTTTGACAAAATCTTTTCCATACTCCTATGAAGAAATACTCTCAACAGACACGATCACGGATGAATGCGGTTCTGTTCATCGCCATGGCCATGGTTGCTCTCTTTGCCGTCAGCTGTGAGGAAAACCCTTCAACCCCAAGCCTTTATGACCCGAATTACACAGGAGGACCGACACCCACGCTCGCATCGGTGACTCCTGCCGACAGCGCACAGACAGGGGTTGACACCCTCACTCTGACCGGTCAGAATTATTCGACTGTGCTGACGGACAATATCGTGTACCTAAATTCATCGGTTGCCAATGTAGTCAGCGCAACGACGACGCAACTCAGGATTCTGACCCCTCTCATTTTTGGCGACAGCATCAGCACTGTGGTTGCTGTCCAGAGAGCACCGAAGTTTAGCAATCCGATTGTATATAAGTTGAGGGCAGCGATTGTCAAATTTGGCGGACAGGTGGCAACAGAAGCGATGTTTGGAATTACGACAGATACAGCTGGCAACGTGTATGTCTCGTATACCGATGTAGCACAGGAAAAGGGTATATTGAAATTTACTCCCTCGGGAGTTCGATCGGCGTATGCACCAGCGACAATAGGAGCACCGCAGTGGAATTCGCTGAAGATGGGTCCGTCGAATGTGCTCTATGCGACAAGAGGCATACGTGCGTTGTACGCGTTCCCTGCTAATGGAGGAGGATCGGCAACGGTGTTTGTAGCATTTGCTTCAGGTGTGACGATTGCAGACTTCGATTTCGACGCAGACAAAAACATATGGGCAGGCGGCGACAATTCCAATATCTACCGCGTGCAGCCCAACAAAACGATAACGGCATATCCCTTTGTCGGAACAGTGCGAAGTTTACGCGTGTATAGCGGTTATCTCTACTTCTCGGCAAAAACCACCACTGCAGGTGAACAGATCTGGCGAGCGCCAATTAGTGGCGGCGTTCTTGGGACTCCTCAAGTTTACTTCGATTTCGGCGCATACTATCCGGGCGCAAAAGCATTCGGTATTACTTTTGCTTCCGACGGAACGCTCTACATTGGAACGGACCATCCGGGCAGGATCGTGGTGGTACAACCAAGCCTTTCTCGTGGTATGCCGTACGCAGTGTACACTGCGCTTGTGAGTCCGGCGTGCAATACATTCGCCTGGGGTAGCGGAAACAGCCTGTATGCAACATCGTCTGGTGGCGGATTCGTGCAAATCATAGTGTGGAGGAGTCAGGGTGCTCCGTATTACGGGGTTCTATAGGCCGTTGAAAACATGCAAACCGTTTACTTGTTGAAGAACTAATTCATCTCAGATATCATTCAAGCAAAAACAATTTGCCTCTCGATAAGGAGGTGATACCCGTTCGAATTTGTTGGACAGCATGTCAGATAAGAAGTTCAACTCGAGCTTCATGAACGAGGAGTTTTGACTTCTTGTTATTTCACACACAATCAAGTTTAGGAGGTTGCAAATGAAAAAATGGTCTTCTCTTTTGGCGGCTTTAATCGTTATTTTCCTGTGCTTCAGCTTCACGAGTGTGCACGCGCAGGGCTGGAACTATGTCAAACTCTTCCCATCGAATACGTTTCAAACCTTCAACGGAAGCGGTATCAATAACGGTATCGCAGTGGACCCTATGGGAAGACTTTGGATCTCGTCATATAGTACTGTTCTTAGAACGCAGGATAGCATTCTGTCTGATGGGGCTTACATTTCTGTTGGCAAGGTCTGGGTTTTCAATCCGAATGGAACACAAGCATCGTTCTCTCCCATGAAGGTTCTGAATGGTGTGGATCAGAACGGCGCTGCAGTCCACGATACGCTGAACGGCAATCTTCTAGCCCGGGGGACCAAAGCCAATGGTTATTCTAGTACGACGGGCTTCAAACGAGCTCCGGACGGGAACATGTACTTAACAAGAGGATCCGCTATAATCTGGAAACTTAAATACACCGATGGCACAGTGATGCAGCGGATCGTGAATCCTATCCCAGGCGTCGACACAACCCAAAGTGGCGGTAACGGCTCTTCCTTCTGCGACATAGCTGCTGACGGAGAGATTTTTATTTCAACAGTTTATGGGGGCAACAATATTGTTGCTCGTTCAGCAGATTTCAAAGGCGTTGATGCGGTGGTTGCCGTATCTGGTGGATTTGGAAGAGCAATGTCTGTTACCCCTGACGGTTCTCATATTTATCGCCCGAGCTATACATTACTTGGTACGTTGCACTATCAAGGCGACCCGTTAAGTGGGTATGTCTTCAAAGACACGCTCTTTAAAGGGCTAACGGGTACTTGTACAGCGTGGAATCCCAAAAATAATTATCTCTGGTTGACTTCGGGAGGCAGTGCCGGCGCGTCAAGTTCACCCCCCTGGCGCCCCAGCAGAGTATATGGTTTTGATATGACGAACCGTTCTGCACCCGTGCTCAAGGATAGCATCGTGTGGAATCTTGCGGCGACATTTCCGGGGGCAATAGATTCTGCTTTGCTGGAAGTGCGGGGCATGGCTTTCAGCCCAACGGGTGACACTGCATACTTGGGTCTGTTTAGCCGTGACACTGCAAGTATTCAGATGTTTACGAGGAAAACGACTTCTGTCGAGCGTCAGCCCGACGGGGTTGTGAACACCTACGAATTGTCGCAGAACTATCCGAACCCGTTCAATCCTTCGACACAGATCAAGTTCTCGTTGGCAAAATCCGGATTCACAACACTACGTGTATTCGACATTCTTGGGAGGCAAATTGCAGAACTTGTCTCCGAGGAATTGACGCCAGGTACGTATAAGGCAACGTTTGATGCTGAGAAGTTCAGAACTGGAACATATATCTATGAACTTCGATCGGGCGATACGCGCCTCGTGAAGAAGATGCTGCTTGTGAAGTAATCAATCATCGTCGGACAGGTTTTCAATCTGTCCGAATGGGCAGCTCAAAGGGCATCCGGTGCAAAACTGGATGCCCTTTGCTTTATTGTCTCTTGTCGGACGGGATGTCATCCCGTCCAAAGGAGTTTCTTCCAGATCACTGCGTCGTGTAGTTCCGCGCTAACCTCGTCGGACTGAATGTGATTCGGTCCAACAGAGCCTTCTTAGCAAGGCCAAATTTGTCCCCCACTTGCATGCGACGCGACTTCTGGATATTTTGTTGTAGTTGTACTGCCCGATGAACTCTCTCCTCTGCCGAATATTTCCCCTGTTCCTTCTCCTCGCACTCATCTTACCAATGCGTTCAACGGCCCAGGGAAAAGTCTATCTTGTCCTTGGATCTGATACAGCGATCTGGGATGGCATGGATGTCGGACGCTACAATTGCCGCTACAAGCTCGACCTGTTCACGCTACCTCAGAACAACGCCTACAAAGTGATGGATCCGGCGTTCCGCAGCAGGTTCGTTGACTCCTTCGGCCAACCGGTCAAGATGACCTGGTGGATGATGGCGGGAAATATCTTCCGCTACGCCGTGAATACGGATGTCCCTCTCGCCAACACGATGACGATGTACCTGATGCAGAAATACCACGGAGAGTCGGTCAAGCTGCTTGGCGATGAACTGTCGCTCCACTATCACACCTTCGTCTGGACCGACTACAACGGCGACGGCAAATACTATTGGAATCAGGCTCACGGTTTTCCCGAGTCCCGAGACGACTTTGACGTCACGATGGCCCAGTATCTGCTCGAAGAAAACGTTTATCCTGTTTCCTATCGAAGCGGGTGGCACTACATGGACAACGACTGGCAGCGATATCTCGACGAACTTCTTCCGTACAGTATGCACAACGATTATCCCAACGTGCGCGTCACGGCCGTCGAACCGATCGACAACGTATTCGATTGGTCAAAGGCGTCGAAAGAATTCGTTCCCTATCGTCCTTCTCCGGACAACTATCAGTTGCCGGGGAACGGGCCGGGATGGAATGTCCGGTCGAAGCACATGGGAAACGTGAATCAGGCGCTCATGAATGACATATTCGCCAAAGCCGCTGCGGGAGTCGACCAGGTGGCATGTCTGTGGGCACATCTGCCAGAAGCAGATTTCCTTGCGAATATTCAGAAAATCGACTCGCTCGCCCACGCTGCCGCCAACAGTTACCGCACTGTTCAATTCCGCTACTGTACCGGCGTCGAAGCCATGCAACGGTGGCTCGGATCGACGGACCGGCAATCTCCCCAGGTAACACTTGAAGAAAGCATAGAAGGGGAGAATGTCTCCTTCACGATCACTGCAAGCGAACCAATTTTTCAGCGCCAGCCATTTATCGCCGTCAAAGATGTGTACGAGCAATACTCACTCCTTCCCGCAATCCGCCTGGGCCTAACTACATGGAAGACACTGCTACCGATCAATCGGGCCAGGCTGGCGAAGGTAGGAGTTGCCGTGACGGATACAGTCGGTAATCTGACCACGGTATTCAAACGGTATTTGCCGGATGATGCGTTTGTCGATAACAAGGATGCCCAATACTCCGAGCTCAGCGGCAATTGGACGAACGCACTGTCGGCAAGCTGGGGGACAGATGCCCGTGTCGCCTTGTTGGCAAACGACAACGTCGCGCAGGCGCGATGGACACTTCCGGTGTCCCAGTCCGGGCGGTACAATCTCTTCGTCCAGGTCCCAGCGGTGAGCAATGCGGCAGGCAGCATTTCGTTCAGAATTTTCAAGGGAGGCAGTATAGTCGATTCTGTATTCTTCAAGAATCCACTCTCAACCGGAAGCTGGATTTATCTCAGTTCGCCGATGCTCGACCAGGGCACGTCGAATGTTCTCGAAATGGTCGTTTCCGGAAATGGGCAGGCGGGGAAGAATGTCGCGGCGGATGTCGTTAGGTTTTCGCCGCTCGTGAAAGACCGGGAATTATTCGTTCCAGCAACGGTCGTCGACCTGGGCTCGGTCAGTCAGCATGATACGGTCATGACGGGGATCTCGATCGTCAATAGGGGAACCGGCAACCTCACGATACTCGGAGTCGACAAACTGGGAACACGGATGAGGAGCCTTGTTTCCTTTCCACAGATCGTGCTGCCGATGAAGACATACGTTCTTCCACTCGCGTATAGCTCGTCGGACACGGGCAAGTTCGCGGATTCACTCAGCATTCTCAGCGATGATCCGATCAGACCGCACTATCGAGTTGCGTTCACGGCATCGGTCGAAACCTATTTCGAAATTGCCGACAACGAAGATTCTCTTGCTTACAGGGAAACAGGAGTCTGGAGCACGAGCAATGCTCAGGCGTATGGACTATCAAGCCGGTATTGCTATGTCACGAACAGTCAAGGAGCTTCTGTCGTGTTCACGGTTTCGGTGCGTGTTTCCGGCACGTTCGACCTCCAGGAAATCGTCCCAAAAACGGTAAACGCGGCGGAGAGGGCATTGTATGTCGTTTCGAATGGCACTCAGACAATCGATTCAGTGTATCTCAACCAGAATAACGGGAGCGGCGGCTGGGTCGTCGTTGGACGTTACTATTTCGCGGCCGGCAGCGTGGTTTCGGTGAAAGTTGTCAACGCAGGATCGACGACATCGGGACTCGTTCTCCGCGCAGACGCAATCAAACTGGCTCTTGTCCAGAGCCCGACGCATGTTGAATCGTCTTCCGGCACGGACATTCCTTCCCGATATGAGCTCTCACAAAATTTCCCCAATCCATTCAATCCGTCGACGACGATTTCATTCAATCTTCCGACGAAATCCTTTGTTTCATTGAAGATCATTGATGCATTGGGAAGAGAAATCTCCGATCTTGTCTCCGAAGAGTTGCCCGCTGGAACGCACTCAAAGCGATGGATCGCCGCTGGTTTACCAAGCGGCGTCTATTTCTATCGCCTGCAGGCCAGACCTATCTTCTTCGGACAGGTTGGTTCATTTACCGAGACCAGGAAGCTTCTTTTGCTCAGATGACGTGGCAACTGTAGTAGTAAACTGTGAAGGGACGCCAGCTCCAGTGCGTCCAACCAGACGAATGAGTAAATTACACATGGCCTGTCGCAAGGGGGGCCTATCTTGAATGTCACAGGGACATCGGCTTATTTGATGTCTCTGTTGAACATGATCTTCCTCAGGAGACCCGTAATGAAATCATTCTCGCGACGCAGAACACTCGCTTGGCTGACTCTCACCTGCCTCATTGGCGGAAACCTCCACGGACAAGACTCTCCATTTCCCGATCACAGCCAACTGACTGGTACGAAGATAGGCACCATCGTCTTGAAGAGCGGTCGCATGTATGAGCACAGCGCCGATTTTGGGGTTGTGCAGGTGCCAGAGAACAGGAACGACCCGCAGTCACGCCTCAGACCAATACCATTCATCCGGCATCATGCCAGGAAGGGCTCTGCCGCCGAACCAATCTTCATTCTAGGCGGCGGCCCGGGCAAGAGCAATCTCTGGAGAGAGATGCCCGAGGTGTTCTATACTCACAATGACGTCATCGATGTCGGCTACAGGGGTGTGGACGGAGAAGTCAAACTCAAGTGCCCGGAGATCGGTACAGCGATCACAAAAGATAACTCCCTCTCTCACGACGCCCTTCTGGAATTCCGAAAAACACTGCGCCGAACGTACGACCGGCTCATGCAGGAAGGGGTAGACCTCAATGGCTATACCATACTGGAAGTTGTAGAGGACCTTGAAGCAGTTCGGCGAGCGCTTGGATATGAGAAGATCAACTTGTTTTCCACGAGCTACGGGACTCAGGTTGCATACCTTTATTGTGTCCGGTACCCAAATGCTGTCAGACGCAATTTCATGGTGGGGGCGAGCAGTCGAGGGCGTCGTTTCGACTCGCTCTGGGAGCCCGCTGTCATCGACAAGATGCTCCGGGAATACAATTTGCTTTGGAAAGCTGACCGGGAAGCTTCTGCGAACAGCCCTGATATCATCAAGACCATTGAGTCGGTTCTGAGCGGTCTGCCCACAACCTGGAACGAGATCCATATCGATGCTGACAAAGTGCGACTCGCCACGTTCTTCAGTCTCTATGAAACAGAATCTGCGGCTGCTGTGTTTGATGCCTTTGTTGCAGCAGAGAATGGCGATCCAAGCGGGTTGGCGCTGCTCGTTCTCGGATATGACGAGGCGATCCGGGACACATCGCGGCAGTATTGGGGAGACTTCCTCACAAAGCTCGTGAGTGGCGGCATGGACAGTACGCAAGACTATGAAAACGAAATGGATCCGCCTGGTTCGATTCTCGGTTCTCCCTCTGCAAAATTGTGGTGGACAGCAGTGTCCCGCGGTGGATGGCCGGTCGCACAGATCCCCCCTGAGTACCAGAGACTCGACACGATTCACGTCCGGACACTTATCCTCAATGGGCAGTTTGACTTTTCGAGTCCGCCCAGCAATATGATGGAAGCCAAACCGTATTTCACAAATGGTGATGTTGTCGTTGTTCCCGCGATGGGACACATGGATGTGTTCAAGCTTCAGCGGGGTGCTATCGACCACCTCGCGGAGCGGTTCTTCTTGGAAGGCGTTGTCGACACGTCGAAGTATCATTCGCACACGATCGATTTCACTCCAGCCGAAACGCTTCAGGAGGAAGCCAAATTGTTATTTGGAGGAGGAAGAAAATGACCGCGAACATGAAAACTCTAAAGGTATCACAATATGTCGCAGTCGGATTCATAATGGTAGAGGCTCTTCTACGGCCACGCGAAATGACGTGTACATGACGGGTAAAAGCCGGGACAAAGTGATTGACAAGACCCCTCGGGGAAGTTATATTTCCGGCAACTCCAGAAAGGGCCTATTCATGAGACAACCAGAATTGGGGAAAAAGATACTCGAACTGCGGAAAGGAAAAGGGCTGACGCAGGAAGAACTCGTCGAGAAATGCAACATTAGCGTCAGGACTCTCCAGAGGATCGAAACGGGAGAAGTGACCCCCAGGATTTTCACTATCAAGACGATCCTCGCTGCCCTCGACTACGATCTCAGCACGATCGCCGTGGAGGAAGATGGCGGCACCCTTGCAACGGCGCATACGGTGCGAAAATACCTCCTCCTCGAAACAGACAATATCGACTTCCTCACGAGCCAGCTCACGGTCGCGTGGATCTCAGGAATCCTCTATTTCATGCTGGGCATGTTTGAGGGAGCAGCCGATATCGTTAGACTCCAGGAAGACAGATTGGCCGTCGGCGAAGCGTACTACGTTGTCATGAAGCTCGCGGTGTTGGTAACATTTGTGCTCTTTCAACGAGGATTTGTTGCACTGGGAGCGCTCTTTTCGAACTACCTGCTCAGGATCGCCTCCTTTGTGCTGATCATCGGCAATGTCATTGTTATCGGATACGATATCGTATCGGTCTTCATCGGTCCGACAAGAGACGAATTCATCCTGTGGGGGGAGGCGTTCACCTATGGTGGTATCTTGATCGCGTATGGAGTGGCGCTCCTGCGACTTCGCCCGGTCGTTGGCAGCATCGCCAAATACGCCGGTCTGTTCGAGATCATTGCCGGCTGCCTGTTTCTGACGGTAGTGTTGTCGTTCATCGGGTTCTTCGTGCTGATGCCGGCGGAGCTCCTGGAGATCATTATCCTTTACAAAAGCATCGGCATTGTCACCGCGGCGCGTGCAACAGAGAACAGCGGAGCCGTGAAACAGGCGGCGGGATAGCATCCGCGACCTGATCAACGAAGTGTCTTCGTGCAAGCGGCTGTCCACTGAGAACAATGTGGGAGCAACTGGACCATGATCATAAAGACCACTCGTGCATCGAACTACATTGCCGTCGGGCTCATTCTGCTCTTTTGGTTATCTGCCTTCAGCAACTACTTCGCGAACCTTGGGCACGCTCCCAAGATCGACCTGAATCCCTCGCTTCTGCTCCAGCTCGCGCTCTCGAATACGTTCGTCACGATCGCGTTCGTCATCGTGTTCATGCTTCTGGGCAGGGAACAACCGCGGGACATCGGATTTCGAAGCGAACAGCTCGTGCGTCAACTTGTGATCGGCTCAGGATTTGGATTAGCCCTGGCCCTCGTCGACCACCTCGCGATCGGCAGCATCTTGAAAGCCATGCGTCCCGACGTCTTCGATGAAGGAATACGACTGCTCAAGGAATTCATGGGAAAGATCAACATTGTCATTTGGTTTTTGGCCGCGGTTTTCATGGGAGGGTTCATCGAAGAGCTGCAGCGGCTGTTTATTATCACCAGGTTCGAGAGGTGTTTCGGGACGGTCGGCATTGTCGTCGCACTCGTGATGGAGTCGCTTCTGCAAGGCGCCGGTCATGCGTATCAAGGGCCCGAACGGTCTTTCATATACATTTTCATCGGTCTCGCGTTTGGCCTGGTGTATTTGCGCAAGAGATCTGCCACAGAGGCCATGGCATGTCATGCGGTGTATGATGTCTTTGGATTGCTGTGGTTCACCTACCATTTGAGATGACATGGTTCCTGCGTCTTGTCGTTTGTTCGAAGGACTATCGTTATGAAGACATGGAATGCGCTTCTTGTGATCATTGGCGCACTGGTGCAGATCGGCTTTGGACAATCGCGACTTCAACCCTCTGACGTTGCCGGCGTCTGGGAGGGGACTCTCCACTCTTTCGGCCAGGACAGCCGACTGATCTACAAGATCTTCATCAATGACGACGGCTCGCTTTCCGCTTCCCACGACGCCCCTGACTTCAGCCTCAACGACATCCCCGTCATCGAAGCAAAACTCGAAGGGAATCGTCTCGTCATGAAGATGGCCTTCAGCGGGCTTCTCTTCGAAGGAACGGTCGGGAATGATATCCTCAGGGGGCGCCACGGAACGCCCGAACTCTGGATCCCGCTCACGCTCAGACGGAGGAGCCGCGATCCTCATTTCCTGCTGGAGAACATGGTCCCGCGCCTCGGCAGTAGAGGCGAGAGAATCCTCGGCTATCGCTACACGACTCCTGAGGAGGGCGATGACGGATGGGAGGTTGCGGATGCGACGACCGAAGGAGTGGACACAAGCAAGATCGGGGTCGTGATGCGACGTATCCTCGCTGGCGGCTTCCCTAACCTGCACAGCATGGTGGTGGTGAAAGACGGCAAGCTCATCCTCGACGAGTACTTCCATGGTTTCCATCGCGACAAACCCCACAGAATATCGTCCATAGCCAAAATCGTGCCTGCCGCGTCTATCGGGCTTGCCATCGAGCGGGGCCTGATTAAAAGTCTGCAGACACCCTTGTGTGAGCTCTTCCCGGAATACAGCGACCTCCTGTGCACGGAGGAAAAGCGAGCGATCACGCTCTATCATCTGCTGACAATGACGACAGGGCTGCGGTGGGACGAGAGTTCCGTCTCGTATTTCGATACGTTGAACGATCTCAGTGTGATCAAAAGGAGTCCCGACCCGGTCCGCAGTCTCTTCGAGCGACCTCTGGCGTATCGGCCGGGAGAGCGGTTCGTGTATAACTCGGGGTGTGTCATTGCGATGGAAGCGCTCATCCAGAGGGTCACGAAGGCGCATTACCTTCTGATTGCGCAGAATGGACTGTTCACTCCCATGGGAATCTCTAACTACCGGTGGGACTATTCTGAGGGGCTGTATATGCTCCCACGTGACATGGCAAAACTCGGGTGGCTTTTTCTCAAGAGCGGGGAATTCAATGGATCAAGGGTACTACCTGCGGCTTGGGCTGACAGCGCGACGCGGCGGTTCGAACGCCAGTATCCGAGGTATTTCAATCACTGGGAACCGTTTGTCTTCTTCGTCGACGGTACGCCGATACGGGCACTGCGGGCAGGCGGTTGGGGCGGACAGAGCATCACTATCTTTCCGGCTATGAACACGGTGATCGTCTGCACCGCAGCCAATCAGCTCCAGCCCGCCGACTATGATGTGTGCACGCGGGACTACCTCCTGCCCGCAATCCTGACACCGCAGTACCTGGCCAGGCATCCCGAGGTTCGCTACAACGGCATACATCGCGCGAGAGACTTTGAATGGGAGCCGCATGTCAACACGGAGATGGCGTGCCTGAAGGCCTGCGCGAAGAGCTTCGGTATTCCGCTGTCCGACGCGCGGCTCTACGGCGCCACCGGAGTGGGCTTCGTGATCAACATCGATGAGAGAGCTGAGCCGAAGAGCGTCGCCGTGTGGAACTGGCGGGGTGCATATGAACTCTGCAGGAATCTGGGCTTCTCGGTCGAAAGCATATGGATGCACAAGTCGCACAAGGAGTTCCCAGCAACACAGAAGCTTGTCTGGGATCGGGTGCGGGGGGCAATCGACAGCGGCTATGCCTGCTATGGATTTGACCTTCACAACGGAACACGGTCTCTTATCATCGGCTACGACAGTATTGGATATTATGACATGGGCATGGATGCCGAGAAGGGGAAGGGGCCCACCTACTGGTACGAACTCGGACAGACGAGTATCGGGTTGCTGGGGATGCACTATGTGCGGCCGGTTTCGTCGAACGTCACTTCTCGGGAGATCGTCAAGAAGTCATTACAATTTGTCCTCGAATTCTCAGCCAACTCTCCGAAATGGGTTCCGGCCGACTGCAAGGCGGGTCCTGACGGATATGCACGGTGGATCTCGCTTCTTGAGTCAGGAAAAGCAGATGAGAACGGGATCTCCATCAACGCGGCGGTGCTCGCAGAAGCTCGAAGGTTCGCCGTGGAGTTTCTGGAAGAAGCGAAAACGCAGCTTGGTGCTGAGCTGAATCCGTTGTTCGATGAAGCTATCAGGCAATACCGGGTCGCGGCCAAGAACCTGGCATTGATGTCGAAGCTGTTTCCCCTCGATGTACCTGCGGCGCAGAAGGCCGCACATCTGAGAGACAAGCAGCGGCGTCAGTCCGCCATTCAGTATTTGCGTGCGGCCATGGATGCGGAGGTTGAAGGTCTGAAGGCGCTGGCGAGTATCGTAAAACGGCTGGAGGAACCATGACATACCGACACACGCAGGCAGGAACAGTCATCATCGGCGCGGTGGTGGGTATGGCGTTCATCGCGCTGCTCGTTCTCGTTCCGGCAACCGGACCGCTCTCGCTGCCGGCACTTGCCCTTCTGGCAATCGCAGGGGCTGTGCTTGCTACCTTCTCTTCCCTCACCATAGAGATTGAGAAGAACATACTCACCTGTCGCTTCGGCGTGGGTCTCATCCAGAGGAGCATTCCCTTGTCTGAGGTTGACCATGTGAGCGCGGTGGTGAATCCCTGGTTCGTGGGATGGGGAATTCGTTGGATCCCGGGAAGCTACTGGGTGTGGAATGTCTCGGGCTTTCAGGCAGTAGAACTCACCCTGAAGGATGGAAGACGGTTTCGCATCGGCACGGATGAGCCGGAAGCGCTCGTGCGCGCCGTTGAGGTGGCGAAGAACACGGGCTCTTGAAACGTGTCTAAATCCGACCAGCTCTCAAAGGACAGTTGGACATGCACATCAAACAGAACGACATGAAAATGACATTCACGTTTCCCGTCGGATACCACAGGTTCCATAAGAAACAGCTCTTCAATTTTCAGTTGAACCGATGGTATTCCCTCGGATATGTCCGATTTGATGATATGCGTGAGGCGGGATCGCATGTGACGTCATTCGTGGATTGGAAACGGGAAATGCTCAGGCTTGCAGATCGAGCCCTTGCTGAAAATCGACTGATGAATGCGGCCTTCTACTACCGCGCTGCAGAGTTCTACACGATGTCGAACGACCCTGACAAGGAGATCCTTTACGACAGATTCATCGACCTCTTTTATCGAGCCTTCGAACGCGACCGCATCGCACGACATCTTGTCCCCTACCAGGGAGCGTTTCTCCCGGCGATCACCGTCCCGGCGTCGTCAGAGAAGAAAGGAACGATCCTTCTCCACGGCGGATTCGATTCATTCATTGAAGAATGGTATTCCATGATGCGGTACTTCGCGGATCATGGATATGACGTCATCGGATTCGAGGGTCCCGGCCAGGGCGCGGCATTGAGGAAGTATCAACTCCCCATCACGTATGAATGGGAGAAGCCGACGAAAGCTGTTCTCGACTTCTTCAACCTGACGGATGTGACCCTGATCGGCATGTCGATGGGGGGCTGGTTCGCTCTGAGGACTGCGGCCTTCGAACCGCGGGTGCAGCGAGTGATCGCATCAGGTCACGCGATCGACTACATGAAGAGCATGAATGCCGTGCTCCGGGCGATCCATCTCTGGTTCATGGAGCATTTCAGAACGTGGACGGAGCGGATGGCGGAGCAAAAGTTCCGCGGGGAGGGACAGGCAGCGTGGGTCGTGGACCATCTCAAGTACATCACAAAGAAGGCCAAGGCGCTGGATGCGCTCGATTTCTATCTTGTGCTGAATGAGGAGAATATCCATTCCGAGCTCCTCACGCAGGATGTTCTGGTTCTGAGCGGCAGAGAAGATCACTTCATCCCCCGGAAGATGCACAAGATGCAGATTGCGGCCCTTGTCCGCGCGCGATCCGTAACCGGGCGAGTGTTCACCAGACAAGAGCATGCCCAGAATCATTGTCAGACAGGGAATATCGGACTCTCACTGGAAGTCATGAGGACATGGATCGAAGAACGAACACACTGCTAGCGGTCACAGACTGGATCACTCGCGCCAGTTCATGGCTCATTCTGGCCCTGATCCTCTCCTGCTCGCCACCGCAACCGCAGGGGTTGGTGAACGCAATGAAGAGCAACAGCAACTGTCCGCTGGATTCCGCCAAGGTCCGATCGGTCTTCAACTCCATGCAATACTTCCCCAATGGGACCGAGATATCCCTTGCCATTCTCATGGGTGATTCAACGGCGTTCGCCGGATTCAGGAGATACACCGATTCATTGACCTCCGTCGACAACAGGGACGGTGTGTTCGAGATCGGCTCTGTCACGAAAACGGTGACGGCCACGATGCTCGCCAAGTTGGTGCGCGATGGCATCGTTGATCTGAATACGCCGATCAAGACCTTTTTACCGATCGCGCTCAAGCAAAGCTCTCTCAACGGAAAGGAAGTGACACTTCTCCACCTGGCCAATCACACGTCAGGTCTTCCCAAGGAGCCCGACAACATCAGTACCGACTTCGCGATCCCCGGAAGTCCTTACCAGTCCTACGACACGACGAGACTCTACGACTTTCTCTCCAAGCGGATGACTCTGCAATCCACACCGGGTGAGCAGCGCTCGTACTCCAATCTCGGCGGCGGACTACTGGGTCATCTTCTGACACTCATCACCGGCAAGTCGTACGAAGCCCTTTTGCGCGAGTCAATCTGCAAACCGCTAGGATTGCGCAACACGTTCATCCTGTTTGATTCCAGTCGAACCGCACATCTTGTTCGAGGACGTGATCCCAAGGGACATGTGGTACCTAATTGGGAATTGAATGTGC
>Ga0315286_10002619_pt1 | contig 16817 bp, 13 predicted proteins | sample YL17G10_0_MG_FD_205038 | JGI IMG/M metagenome (GOLD analysis project Ga0315286, IMG submission 205038) | Sediment microbial communities from Yellowstone Lake, YNP, Wyoming, USA - YL17G10_0 | ecosystem: Environmental > Aquatic > Freshwater > Lake > Sediment | place: USA: Wyoming | collected...
TTTCCCTTTATGCGACAAGCAATATGGGGACGAGAAGGAATCTGGTCGCGTGGCTACTGTGTTTCAACCGTTGGACTAAGCGAGAAAGAAATTTTAGCATATGTCGAATACCAAGGGAAAGAGGATAAAGGGCAATTGAAACTCGATCTTGAATAATATGGTTCAGAAACCGCCGACTCCTGTCGGCGGAGTTTTATTTGCAATTCCATTCTTCGACCGTTTTAATGAAACGCGTATCAAAAAAACAAGCGACGTTTTCTGGCAACTAAATCTAAAGATTTGGCTGTTGTCAAGAATCAGTATATAATTCCCTTGTGGTTCAGCAAGATATTTTCATTATTCCCAAATGTGAAACTCTCTTCATGTTTCGGTCAATTATTGCTAACTGAAGTGCGACTAATGCTGAAGGGACTCCATTGGATGTGGTATATTGTTGCTATAGCATTGATTGTAACATCACTCGCCTTACCTATCGATGCAGTTAAGAATTATATTCTACCTTGTTCTTGGATATGGCCCATTCTCTTATGGTCAAAAATGGGAGTGAGGGAATCGTATTATCATACAAACCAGCTTTTGTTTTCAGCGCCATATTTCCGCTCTCGTCAGCTTGTTGCAATATGGATAGCCGGCGTTCTCCTCGCACTGCTTATCGGGATAGGTGCCGGCATACATTTGATTCTCGCTGGTGAAGGGCAATCATTTTATGGTTTTTTTGCCGGAGTGTCATTTATTCCTTCGTTTTCGCTTGTATTGGGTGTATGGAGCGGCAGCAGTAAACTTTTCGAAGCAATATATTCAATTTGGTGGTATATCGGTCCGCTGAATCAGGTATCGCAATTGGATTTTACAGGTGCATCATCCTCAGCTGGTATAGCCAGCATTTATATTGTTCTCTCAATCGTCTGCTTATGCCTAGCATATCTTGGTAGGCAGCGTCAGGTAGAAGTATAAAAGCCAATAAAAAAAGGCAAGCGATCAGCTTGCCCTTTAATAAAAAATAGAATAGAGAGATGATTTTATATAACTTCCATCGTCCAGCCAAACTCATCTTTTAATCTGCCGTACTGGATGCCTGTGAGTGTATCATAAAGTTTATGCGCCACTTCACCGGTTCTGCCATTGTTGATCACCATCCGATGATCATTCCAATTCAATTCGCCTATTGGAGAAATAACGGCGGCAGTTCCAGTGCCGAATGCTTCTTCCAACTCTCCCCGCTGGTATGCTTCGTGAAGTTCTTGAATAGATATTTTTCTCTCGATGACTTTCATACCCCAATGCTTTAAAAGGAATATTGCAGATTCGCGAGTGACACCGGGAAGAATACTCCCACTGAGATTTGGTGTTATAACTTCACCTTTAACTTTGAAGAAGACATTCATCGCCCCTACTTCTTCGATGTACTTTCTCTCAATACCATCGAGCCAAAGAACTTGAACGTATCCTTTCTTTGCTGCTATTGTTTGAGCTTTCATTCCGCCAGCGTAGTTACCAGCGGCTTTTGCGTAACCAGTTCCTCCACGTACCGCGCGTACATATTCCGGCTCCACGTAAATATTTACCGGTGCGATTCCCTGGGGGTAATACACACCGACCGGTGAAAGAATTATTATGAATTTGTATGCGTTCGATGCTCTTACACCAAGGAATGGATCGGTTGAGATGATGAAAGGTCTGATATATAGCGAGGTCTCGTCCACTGCGGGTATCCATTCTCTATCTTGCTTTATAAGTGTTTTAATTGCTTCGACACCGAAGTCAATATCTATTGGCGGGATACACAGACGGTCGTTGCTGCTGTTGATGCGTTCCATATTCTTTCGGGGTCTGAAGAGAAGCACCCTGCCATCGAGAGAGCGATATGCTTTCATACCTTCGAATATCGCCTGCCCGTAATGCAGAACCGATGTTGCGGGATCAAGTGCGAGCGGCTGATAAGGAATAATACGGGGATCATACCATCCTTTTTCTTCAGTATAATCCATCAGGAACATATGGTCGGTGAAATATTTACCGAAGCCAAGGTTTTTCTGATCTGGCTTTGGTTTCGGGTGCTTAGTTGTTTCAATTCTAATTTGTGTAGACATTTTTCAGAATTTTTTTTTGATGGGGAATAATATGAAAAACAGCTTACATGTGATAGTTTGAATATGATAATTATAATACTTTTTTATTGAGATTACAAATAAAGTTACATTGTCGGGGTGATGAAATATTTGCTAAAAGTTACTAAGATAGTGAGAGCATTCAAAATTTGAGGATAGGAATTTATCCCTTAACCCAAGTTTTCCTTGCAACTACACGAAGTCTTTCTTATATTAAATCTACAACGATTTTTCCCTTAACCAGATTTTTACTTATGGAACAAATCCTTCAATACATAAAAACCAACCAAAACCATTATCTTAAAGAATTAAAAGCATTACTTGCCATCCCAAGTGTAAGCACGAATCCGGAAAACAAACACGATATGGAAAAATGTGCTTACTGGCTCATAGAGCATCTAAAGAACATCGGCATGAACAACGTTCAAGTGTTTCCCACTAAAGGTCATTCGGTTGTATACGCTGATTGGATTAACGCTCCCGGTAAACCAACGATATTGATCTATGGTCATTACGACGTGCAACCTGCAGAGCCACTGGAGCTATGGACTTCACCGCCATTCGAAGCAACAATTCGTGATGGAAATTTATTTGCGCGTGGTGCGTCTGACGATAAAGGGCAGGTATTTGTTCATATCAAAAGCATCGAAGCATATTTGAAAAACGAAGGAAAGCTGCCGATTAATATCAAGATGATAATCGAAGGTGAGGAAGAAATAGGCAGCGAAAATCTTGGAACTTTCTTAGAAAAGCATAAGGATTTATTGAAAGCAGATCTGGTCTTAATTTCCGATACGTCGATGTTTGCTAAAGGTGTTCCATCGTTATGTTATGGTTTACGAGGACTATCTTATATGCAGATCGATTTAATTGGGCCCAATAGAGATTTGCATTCGGGATCATTCGGGGGAGCAGTACATAATCCCATCCAGGCACTTGCCGAGATTATTGCTAAACTTCACGATAAGGATGGCCGCATTACTATTCCCGGATTTTACAATGATGTTAGAAAATTAACCAAAGAGGAGCGAAGCGCATTTAAAAAACTTCCTTGGAACGATAAAAATTATGCAAAGAAATTAGGCGTGAAAAATCTTCACGGTGAAAAAGGATTCACCACGCTTGAACGATTGTGGGCGCGACCTACTTTAGAATGTAACGGCATATGGGGTGGCTTCACAGGCGATGGTGCAAAGACGGTTCTTCCTTCAAAAGCATCTGCAAAAATTTCGATGCGCTTAGTTCCGAGCCAGAAACCTGATAAGATTGCAAAGCTTTTTGAGAAGCAGATACAAAAAATTGCTCCTAAAACTGTTCAGGTAATAGTAAAAAATCTGCATGGCGGTGAACCGGCAATTACGCCCATAGACAGCCCGGGTGTAAGAGCGGCAATTGCAGCTTTGGAGAAAGGTTTTGGAAAAAATCCTCTTTATCAGCGTGAGGGCGGCTCGATACCAATCGTCGTAAAGTTTAAACAATTGCTTGGCATCGATACAGTCCTGCTTGGTTTTGGTTTGCCGGAAGAAAACGCCCACGCACCAAATGAGTTTCTCCATCTGGAAAATTTTTATGGCGGCATACGTACCGTAACACATTTCTATAATGAATTACCGAACTACATGAAGAAGAAATAAATTCTTCCTTTTTCATTTTGAATACAAATTGATTTGAAGATTTATACGAAAACGGGCGATAAAGGTGAAACCTCCTTTTTCGGAGGAAAGCGTGTTCCGAAAGATTCTTTACGGATTGAAGCGTACGGTACAGTTGATGAATTAAATAGTGTAATCGGTGTTTGTCGATCTGTTAATACCGTGAACGAAGTAGATGTAATCCTCGGTGAGATCCAGAACGATCTATTCACGCTTGGTGCCGATCTTGCCGCACCTCAATCTTCCGAGAATAAGAATAAAAGAATTCAGTCATCAGATATTTCCCGGTTAGAGCATCACATCGATAAGATAGAATTATTATTGGAACCGTTGAGAAATTTTATTCTTCCGGGTGGGAATCGAGCTGCAGCGATGCTTCATCTGGCTCGCACCGTTTGCCGGCGGGCTGAACGACTCGTGGTGAAACTCGCGCATGAAGAGTCTATCAATGAATCTTCTATTGTTTATCTCAATCGTTTATCAGATTTATTTTTTGTTTTAGGGCGCTGGGTAAATACGCTCAGCAACACACCTGAAATAAAGTGGAACCCACGTTAACAAACTTCGCATTACATTCGAATTAGTAATTATTGTTTTACTTCTTAAGATAGAATGAACCGATGCTATTGATAGGAGATAGAATAAAAAGAGCATTGGTAGGTGGGCATTCCAACTTGGGAGGCGAAGTCAGAAACCGTGGATCCTACCTAATGCTCGTTGGTATTATACGACAGTTTAAATTAAAAAGCAACAAAAATATTTTACGAAAATGCGTTTTTGATTTACGCAATTATTTATAAATATTGTTTTTTTGCTCTATCATTCATATCTTTACTTTTACACTAAGGGTTTATTAATGGTAAACGGAAAATGAAGAAACATGTAGATTATTTAGCCAAAGTATAAGTGAGCATTCTGGTATGATAATGCAACTATGATAAAACTATCCAGTTGCAAAAAGAAGTTGGATATAAAGTTATTCGCTTGAAAAAGGTTGGGAGCGGCATTACATCAAATGAAAACTCAACCTAAATGAAATTAATGAAACAGATTATTCCTCAAGAAATTATCGAGAAACGTTTCCTTCCCAAGGTACGACTCAATTTCGAGTCAGATTCAAGGTTGGAAATAGGTCGCATTTAATAAGTCACACATTTTAATAATAGGAATATATAAACCATGAAACTCTTATCTGGCATCTGCGTCCTCGATCTAACAAACGTCTTATCAGGACCTTTTGCAACATTACATCTCTCTCTTTTAGGTGCGGAGGTGATAAAAATTGAAAATCCAACCGGCGGTGACCTTGCTCGTGCTTTAGGATGTCTGCCAGAATTGAACAAGAAGCAAATGGGGACAAGCTTCCTCGCACAGAATGCGAATAAGAAATCTGTTACGCTTAATCTAAAAGATCCTCAAGGGAAGGATATTTTTAAGAAACTTGTTAAGATTGCCGATGTGGTTGTGGAAAATTTCCGTCCTGATGTAATGGGTCGACTTGGTTTAGGGTATAAAGTCCTTAGCGAAATCAATCCGAAACTAGTTTACTGTGCCATCTCCGGCTTTGGTGTCGATGGACCAGATGCGATGAAACCCGCGTACGATCAAATCATACAAGGACTAAGCGGTGAAATGGCAATCAACGGTGATGAACGGCTGAATCCTTTGCGTGCAGGTTTCCCTATCTGCGATACGGTTGGCGGATTAAATGCCGCGTTTGCAATTATGAGTGCATTATATTATCGTGAGAAAACGGGTGAAGGTCAGTTCATCGATGTTGCGCTTCTCGATTCGATTATGCCGCTGATGGGTTGGGTTGCAGCTAATTTATTAATTGGAGGTCAACAACCGGTTTTAATGGGAAACGATAATTTCACAGCCGCTCCATCCGGTGTTTTCAAAACAAAAGACGGTTACATTAACATCGCTGCCAACAAACAAGAGCAGTGGGAATCGGTTGCCGATGTTCTCGGTGTTCCCGAGTTGAAAACCGATTCGCGTTTTCAGGAGAGAGATACACGAAAAAAGAATCGAAAACTTCTCACACCATTACTTGAAGAAAAGTTCGCTCAACGAGAAACAAAATATTGGGTTGATATTCTAAATAAGAATGATGTCCCTTCCGGAGATATATTGAGTTTGGAAGACGCACTCAAGCAAGAGCAAATTACACATCGTGAGACAATCAAATCTATCTACTGCGAAGGAATCGGCGACTTGAAGCTGTTTAACTTGACTGCAAAGTTTAACAAGACACCCGGCAGCATCGATGCACCCCCGCCAAAATTATCGGAACACACAGTCGAGGTGTTGAAAAGCGTTGGATACATAGACGAAGAAATAAAAAGTTTTAAAGAAAAGAAAATTATATAGCCCTCACCCCGTAACCCCGCTCCAAAACTTGTCCTAAGCGAAGGCGAAGGATTGGGAGAGGGGTGTTCCGTTCCAATATATCGGAATCGGAACGGGGAGAGATTCAAACGCAGACAATTATTAATTTCAAGGAGAAACTGAAAAAATATGGGAAAGACATTAGTTGAAAAAATTCTTGCAAAGGCAACTGGCCAAACATCGGTGAAAGCCGGTGATGTGCTTGAGCCGAAGGTTGATCTTGCTATGTCGCACGAGAATGCGGCACTCGTTATAAATCAATTCATGGAGATTTACAAAGATACCGGCATCCCACTCAAGGTTTGGGATTCATCAAAGATTGCAATTATCTTCGATCATCGTGTGCCGGCAGAAAGCTCTAAGACGGCAACAAATCAGAAAAAGATCCGTGACTTTGTAGGTAAACAAGGAATTACAAAATTCCACGACATTCGCGGCGATGAAGGCGGTATATGTCATCAGGTATTACCAGAGAATGGTTATGTAATCCCGGGTTCCGTTATTGTCGGAACTGACAGCCACACAACAAGTCATGGTGCGCTGGGTACGTTTGCTTTCGGTATCGGTGCAACCGAAATGGCGAGCGTGTGGACGCTTGGAACTGTTCTCAATGTAGAAGTGCCGGGAACTATCAAAATAAACGTGAATGGAAAATTCCCTGCCGGTGTTTATCCAAAAGATTTAATTCTTTATTTGATTGGAAAGCTTACTGCCGAAGGTGCTAACTTTAAAGTTCTCGAGTTTCATGGTGAGACAATCAAAAACATGAGCACATCGGGCCGCTTAACGCTTTCTAATATGTCGGTTGAAGCAGGTGCCACATCTGGACTTGTGCCGCCGGATGAAGAGACGCTTCGTTACTTGAGAGAAGAAGCTGGTGTTGATTTCAAAGGTGAACTCTTAAAACCCGATCCCGATGCAAAGTATGACGTGGTAATTGAAATCGATGCAGCATCACTTACACCGCAAATTGCTTGTCCTCATACAGTCGATAATGTAAAGCCAATTTCAGAAGTGAAGAATGTAAAAGTAAATCAAATTGTCATTGGTTCTTGCACGAACGGTCGCCTGGATGATTTAGAGGCAGCGGCGAAAATTCTTAAGGGGAAGAAAGTGACGAAAAGCGTTCGAATGTTGGTCTTCCCAGCGTCGTGGAGGATTTACAAAGAAGCGCTCAAGCGTGGTTACATCGCCGATCTGATGGATGCAGGCGCTGTCATCATGAATTCCAATTGCGGCTGCTGCCTCGGTGTTCATCAAGGCGCGCTAGCAGACGGAGACGTCTCGCTCTCAACAACTAATCGAAACTTCAAAGGCAGGATGGGAAATCCTAATTCAGAAGTCTATCTTTGCTCGGCTGCAGTTGCCGCCGCAAGTGCAATCACAGGTGTAATCACAGATCCGAGAGGAGTAAAATAATATGTCACAACAGAAATCAAAAGTTGTTGCGTTAATGCCAAACGATATTTCAACGGATATCATTTATCCGGGTAGGTTTATGGCAACCGTTCTTCCAACAGAAACACCGCAATATTGTTTCGCAGATATGGTTGAACTAAATAAACGATTGAAGAACAAAGAAATCCCTCCTAACAGTGCAATAGTTGCAGGTGCGAATTTCGGCTGCGGCTCTTCACGCGAGCAGGCAGTTTCAACGATTAAGGGCCACGAACTTGTAATAGTGGCAAAGGGATTTGCCCGGATTTTCCTCCAGAATTCGGTAAACCTTGGATTGAAAACAGTTATCTGTCCATCACTCGAAACCGCAGAAGGAGATGAGTTGGAAATTCTTCTAGATAAGGTTGTGAATCATACAAAAGGCAAATCATTTTCGATTGAACCGTTGCCAAAAGCACAGCAAGCGATCGTAGATGCAGGTGGATTGATTGCATTTACACGTAAACGTTTGCTTGATAAAAGGGGTAAGGACTAATTCATCTGCTCTCACCCTTCAAAAATAATCTTATCGAAGGAAAATTCAATAGAATGATAAAACAGTTTATCATAATTGTGGTTCTCCTTTTAAATTCACAACTCTACTCTCAACATCCCACATCATTATTCGATCAAGAGGAAAAGAAATTAATTCATGCTGAAATGGATCGATATTCTTTTCGTCTTGATCCTCAAAGTCTAAAAAGCGTTGCAAGCGAATGGTTTGATGTTTCGTATTATGGATTGAATCTGGCTATTACCACATATCCACAATATCTTAGCGGTGTTGTAACTATCAAGGGAGTATGTAGGGAACCAGTCTCTCCAATGTTAGTATTCGATTTAATGAACTCGATGCACGTTGATTCTGTAAAGGTCGATGGGGTGTTATATCCTTTTGTACAGGAACAAGCATCCTTAAATATTAATCTTGATTTCATTTTCCCCTCAGGGCAGTGGTTTACTGTCGATATTTATTACCGGGGTTTACCATTAAGCACCGGCTTTGGAAGTTTTATGTTCGGAACACATGCAGATGTTCCCTGGGTTTGGTCACTAAGTGAGCCGTATGGTGCGCGTGATTGGTTCCCCTGTAAAGATCATCCATCTGATAAAGCAGATTCGGCAGATATTATCGTTACCTGTGATTCTGCATTCAAAGTTGGATCAAACGGTAAACTTGATTCGGTAATAAATAACGGAGATGGAACGCAAACACACTATTGGCAAGAGCGATATCCAATTGCATCATATCTCATTTCAGTCGCTATAACAAATTATGTGCAATTTTCAAATTGGTTTCGTTACTCTCCAATGGATTCGATGGAGGTGTTGAACTATGTGCTTCCCGAAAATTTATCCTCGGCAAAAGAAAATCTTTCTCGAACAGTGGATATGCTTGAGATTTTTTCCGACATGTTTGGATTATATCCCTTTATCAAAGAAAAATATGGACATGCCGATTTTGGCAGAGGCGGTGCGATGGAGCATCAAACAATGACATCAACAACAACTTATGATGAGAACACGATTGCTCACGAGCTTGCGCATCAATGGTTCGGAGATATGATCACTTGCCAGACCTGGTCGGATTTGTGGCTGAATGAAGGATTTGCTCAGTACTCTACAGCTCTTTATCTTGAAAAACGATACGGCAATTCTGCTTATTGGAAATACATGAAAGAGCAGTTGGGCAACGCGCGATTCGCTGTCGGCAGTATCTATATGAACGACACTTCCGTTGTCCGAGATTTGTTTGATGGCTCGCGCGTATACTCAAAAGGTGCTGCAGTACTCCATATGCTTCGTCATGTTTTGGGTGATAGTGTATTTTTTCGTTCGCTATACAATTATGCAAATCAACCAACACTTAAATACAAAACAACTTCAACGCACGACTTTCAATCCGTTTGTGAATCGACGAGCGGCACAGACCTTACCTATTTCTTTAATGAATGGATATACGGTGAAAATTACCCATACTATTCATTACAATGGAGTGAACAATACTCTACAGGAAATTATATAATCACTATCGAAATCAATCAAGCTATTCACACATCACACCCTTCAATCTTTATGATGCCTCTGGATATCAAACTTGTCGGCGAAGGGTGGGATACTACCATTGCCGTATTCAACAATGTCCAGAGGCAAATTTTATCATTTGCAGTTACACATTCCATCAAAGCAGTCCAGCTTGATCTTGAGGAGTGGGTGCTTAAAAATGTTTTTGAAGATTTGCAATCATCGTTATTACTAAAACAAAATTACCCCAATCCATTCAATCAAATGACCCGAATAGATTACCATGTCCCTAAAAAGATTAAAGTTAAATTGGAAGTTTTTAATCTGCTCGGGCAAAAGGTCGAAACTCTTGTAGATGACATTAAAACAATGGGGGATTATCGGGTTTTCTGGAATGCGGGTGATCTGCCGTCTGGCGTCTATTTTTATCGATTACAAACATCTGAGGGGCATTCTGTCAAAAAAATGATTTTGGTCGGCGAGCGTTGAATAGTTATCACGTCTGAGATTTAATACCCATCAAGATTTTCACGCATGAGAAGGATTAATCTATTAATAGTTTATAATGATAAGTGTATCCATTTTTATAAAGAAATATCATAGTCAATTAATCCTTTTCTCAAAATAATACGTTGTTGTGCTGGCACACCAATTGATGTTACTATATGGGCTAAATAAGAGTTGATCAGCCAATAACGAAGATGAAAGAGAAAATTCGGGTAGTAAATAAGAGATCGGTAACGGAGGAATCCCGGACGCGATTCGATGACCCAATCGAAGTATTGGTGAAAGAGCACAATAAAGTGCTGGAAAAGCTTTTGGTTGTTGCGGATTCGGGGGAGTCAATTCAATCGTATGGATTTTCGGGGCGAGCATTTCAAAACCTGACAAATGCCGCATCGTTAATGTCGTTTGAATTGCGTAAACATACCGATAAAGAAGAAAAATTCCTTTTCCCTTTATTAGAAAAACATGTTTTTGAATCTCCCAATGTTCTGAGGCATGAACGCCGTGAAATTTGGCAGGCATTCAATGAGCTGATGACTTCTATTCAAGATGTTGAAGATGGTCGGATACATGGAACGACAATTCGTGAGTTGATCCGATCCTCGCAGGAGGTTGTCGAAAAGATTAGGAAACACATCATCAAAGAAAATACAGTTATCTTCCCTATGGTGAAGCGTGTTCTGCAATACGATGAGTATGAACAGCTTCGAAAAGATATTAATTCGGTAAATTAATTCTAACTGATAAAACCGCCAATAATTTTAGGTAAGTTTTAAAAAAATTGGTATATTATATTGTAATAACTTCGGAATAATAATGTTTTCAATTATAGAAAAAGAAATTCTTTCATCTACAATAACAAAGTATGTGATTAAAGCCCCATTCATTGCCAGGAAGCGTAAAGCGGGAAACTTTATAATGCTTCGGGTTGTTGAAAATGGTGAACGCATCCCAATTACAATTGTCGATAGCGATGTGTCTGCAGGTACTATCACGATAATCGTTCAAGCAATCGGAAAAACAACCAAGTTGCTCGCAACGAAGCAGGTTGGTGATGCAATTCTTGACGTTGTGGGACCACTCGGAATGCCCACGCCGATTGAGAATCATGGTGCTGTTGTATGTATCGGCGGTGGTGTTGGAACTGCAGAAGTTTTTCCAATTGCGCGCGCGTTAAAAGATGCCGGGAATACAATTTACAGCATCGTCGGTGCGCGATCTAAAGATTTAATCATTCTTGAAAAGGAAATGGCAGCGCTTTCTAAAGAAAGTTTTGTAACAACCGATGACGGCTCTTATGGTCGGAAGGGGATTGTCACCGATCCTTTGAAAGATCTGCTTGACACGAACAAGGATATCCATGCTGTGTATGCAATCGGTCCGCTTCCCATGATGAAAGCGGTTTCAAATCTGACAAAAAAATATGGAACGAAAACGCTTGTAAGTTTAAATGCAATCATGGTTGATGGAACCGGAATGTGTGGCGGGTGTCGCGTATCGATAGGCGGGCAAATGAAATTCGCATGTGTTGATGGACCGGAATTTGACGCACATCTTGTAGATTTTGATGAATTGATTATGAGAAATAGAACATACGTTGATCTTGAAAAAATATCTGAAGAGCGGTGCAAGCTATTAGAGCTTGCAGATGTAGCGGGAGTTGGGCGATGAATAACGTTAATCCCATGAAGCCCTCAGAGAGGATGAAGCTTACTCGTCAAGCATCTATCGAACAAACTCCGGAAGATCGAAATAAAAATTTTCTTGAAGTTTCCTCAGGTTTGGATGAAGAGCGAGCGCTAATAGAAGCAAAGCGCTGTCTTGAATGTAAAAATCCAGTTTGCATCGAAGGATGCCCGGTTACTATCGATATTCGTACCTTCATTCAGCTGATACTACAGAAAGATTACATTGGTGCAGTTAATAAAATCCGTGAAGCGAATTACTTACCCGCAATTTGTGGACGTGTTTGCCCACAAGAAAGTCAATGCGAGATTGTATGCACTCTTGGGAAGAAACATGATCCGGTTGCCATTGGTAAGTTGGAACGGTTCGTTGCCGATTATGAGTTGGCTCATAATCTTTTCGTAGCACCGGTTATTACAGAACATCGTGATCAGAAAGTTGCAATCGTTGGTTCGGGACCAGCGGGTTTGACTTGCGCGGCTGAGCTTGCCAAGCTTGGTTATAAAGTAACTATATTCGAGGCACTCCATGCCGTGGGTGGTGTATTGAGGTATGGTATCCCGGAGTTTCGTTTACCACGTACTATTCTTGATCTTGAAACTGATCGAATCAAATCTCTGGGTGTTGAGATATATCCTAACTTTGTCATCGGCCGTACAGCTACGGTTGATGAGTTGTTTAATGAGTGGGGATTCGGTGCGATATTTTTAGGAACTGGTGCCGGAACTCCGACATTTATGGGGATTCCGGGTGAAAGTTTAAGCGGTGTATACTCGGCGAATGAATATCTAACTCGCATTAATTTGATGAAGGCGTATCAATTTCCTGATTCGGATACTCCAATAAAAGTTGGAAAAGAAATTGCTGTAATCGGTGGTGGAAATACAGCAATGGATGCAGTACGTACCTCACTCCGACTCGGTGCGAAGAAAGCGTATCTCATCTATCGTCGATCTCGAAAAGAAATGCCTGCACGTGAAGAAGAAGTTCATCATGCTGAAGAAGAAGGGGTCGAGTTTGTAATGCTAACCAATCCGATTCGTATAATTGGTGATGCCAACGGATGGGTTACCGGAATCGAATGTCAAAAAATGGAGCTGGGTGAACCCGATGAATCGGGACGACGGAAACCGATACCGGTGAAAGGATCGGAATATGTAATTCCCGTTCAGACCGTAATCGAAGCTGTCGGTCAAAAACCGAATCCAATAATTCAATCGACAACATCTGGCTTGGAAGTGAGTAAACGCAGTACAGTAGTTGTGAACGATATTCAACTTACGAGCCGCGAAGGTATTTTTGCAGGCGGCGATCTTACCCGTGGCGGGGCTACCGTTATCCTCGCAATGCGAGATGGTAAAATTGCAGCGGAGAACATCCATAAATATTTACTATCAAAACTCGATGGTAAGGGAAATATTGATCATATTGAAAGTACTGTGCAGGAACAAAAATTGCAATGATTGTTAATGCAAGAGCATTTTACAATACTTGCTGTTAATCCGGGTTCTACTTCTACCAAAATCGCACTTTGTGAAAATGGTTCCGTCAAAGAGCGCGATGTTATAAATCATTCTGCTGAAGAAATCCAAAAGTACAAAAACATTTGGGAGCAATTTCCGTATCGACTTGAGTTATGCAATCATTGGGCTTCAAAACGTTTAAATGAATGTTCCGCCGTCGTTTCGATGGGCGGTCTCTTACGATCATTAGAAGGCGGTACTTACCGTGTGAGTGAAAAAATGCTCAAAGATTCCCGTGAGAATCTACAGGGAGAACATGCATCAAATATTGGATGTGCTCTCGCTTATGAGCTCGCTGCTAAGTACAATTGTCCCTCGTTCGTTGTCGACCCCGTTTCGGTAGATGAGTTTGAACCGTTGGCATATTACTCAGGACATCCCAAGATCAAACGACGAAGTCTTTCTCATGCACTTAACATCCATGCGGCAGCGCGTCGTGCTGCCGAAGAGTTAAGATTAGGATTGGAAGATTCATCATTCATTGTTGCTCATTTGGGAGGCGGTATTTCAATTGCTCCGGTTCGTTCGGGAAAAATTATTGATGTCAATGATGCTTCAAGCGATGGTCCATTTTCGCCGGAGCGTGCCGGTGGACTTCCTCTTCAGCCGTTCATCTCACTGTGTTTTTCTGGTGAATACAAAGAAAATGATATCCGCCAATTAGTCATGGGGAAAGGTGGGCTTGTTGCATACCTCGGTACAAATTCCGTCGTAGAAATCGAAAAAAGGGTTGCATCCGGAGATAAAATAGCATCAGAAATCTATCAAGCGATGGCGTACCAGATTGCAAAAGAAATCGGTGCAATGGCAACAGTACTAAAAGGCAACATCAATGCGATTATTATTGCAGGAGGAATGGCAAACTCGAAAGTGCTGCTCTCATGGGTCGAGGAAAGAGTTCGATTTATCGCTCCGATATTGATTTATCCCGGTGAAGATGAAATGCTGGCGCTTGCTCAGGGTGCATTTCGCGTTCTTAATGGACAAGAGATAGCAATGGAGTATTGATAAATGATCCAAAATTTCAATCAACTTCTTGAGGCGGCGGCAAAGATACACGGGAAACGTGTCGTAGTCGTTTATCCAACCAATGAAGAAACATTATCAGCAGTTACCCAAGCAAGAAAGATAGGTTTAGCGGATTTCATTCTCGTTGGAGACGAAAATATCATTCGTAAAAAATTGGCAGGAGAAATCTCTTCGGGCATCGAAATCATTCACGAGCCAGAGGTAAACCGTGCGCTTCAAAAGTCGATCGATCTGATTCGCGAGGGTAGGGGAGCCATCTTGATGAAAGGCGGTATCGATACAGGTACGATGATGAAGGTAGTGCTTCAGGAGGAATCTGGAATTCGGACTGGAAGATTACTCTCGGATGTTTTTATTTTTGAATATCCTGCAAGAACTGGAAACAAACTTGTTATGATTACGGATGGAGGATTAACGCTCGCTCCCGACCTGAATGATAAAGTAGCATTGATAGAAAATTCGATTGAGGTGGCTCATGCTTTGGGAAATATGAATCCTAAGGTTGCAGTTCTTTCTGCTACGGAATTTGTTAATCCCAAGCTTCAGTCATCGGTCGATGCCGCTGAATTGACGAAGATGAACGAGCGTGGTGAGATAAAAGGATGCACAGTATTCGGACCGCTTGCGCTCGATAATGCGATATCGCAGGAAGCCGCAAATGAAAAAGGAATCAAATCACCGGTTGCCGGTAATGCCGAGATTTTAATACTTCCATCGATTGAAGCGGCAAATATTTTTGCCAAAGGAACAACCTACCTTGCAGGTTTTCGTTTAGCACATGTGATTGTGGGCGGTAAAATTCCCATTCTCATTCCTTCACGAGCAGATAAGAGCGATGCAAAAATTCTTTCGATTGCTCTTGGGATTATTATGAGAGATCATCAGGCAAAATCAAAAATAAATTGAAAAGGTCAGTGGAAAGCATGTCCACCACGAATGTGGCCTGCATTAACACTTCGTACTACTACAAACTCTATTATTAAATTTCAAATCAAGGTTCAGATGCCCTATCGAGGATATAAATTAATATTTAATCATGTAATACAGTTTTTAAAACTCTTAGAAGCCTTTCTGTTGCAAATGGCTTTGTGATAAATGCCTTGACGTTAGTGCTTTTGATTTCTGAGATGTTTTCAATATCTGCCAACCCGCTTGCTGCAATAATTTTGATGGATGGATTAAGCACCTGAAGAGTTCGAATGACAGCTGCACCATCCATAATCGGCATCATCATATCTGTAATAACGGCTTTGACATCATCCTTATAAGATTGGTATAACGAGATCGCCTCGGATCCATCTTGTGCTACAATAACTCGATATCCATAGTCTTCAAGTATACTTTTTGAGATCTCCCGTATGGGGGCTTCGTCATCAACTAAAAGGATAAGTTCTCCATTTCCGACGGGAAGATCTTTCTCCGCATCTTTTGTAGTTTGAATCGTTATTGTTTCTGAAGCTGGTAAGTAAATTTTGAATGTTGTTCCAGTTCCAATTTCACTTTGTACTGCCACAAATCCACCATGGTTTTTTACGATTGCCATGACCGTTGATAATCCTAACCCGGTGCCTTTACCAATATCTTTCGTAGTAAAAAACGGATCAAAGATTTTGTCGATTATCTTTTCGGGTATTCCCATGCCATTATCTTCTACCGAAAGAACAATATACGGTCCGGGGATTGCCTCGATGTGCTGATGGGTAGCTCCTTCGTCCAGTGTGACATTTTCTGCCCTCAGCGTTAGTGTGCCGCCGTTTGGCATTGCATCTCGCGCATTTACACAGAGGTTCATAATTACCTGATGCAGTTGAGTAGTGTCACCCGAAATAGTCCAGAGATTTTTAGGTATGTAGGAGTGAATTTGGATATTGCGGGGGAAAGTTTCACTAACGATTGTCTCAATCTCGCGTAAAAGATGTTTTATCTGTAAAACAATTCGTTCACCTTCGATGCCGCGGGCAAATGTTAGCACTTGCTTGACGATATCCGCACCGCGTTTAGCGGTTGATTCTATTGTCGTTAACCATCCCTTACTCTTTTCATCAGTAGCTTTCCCCTGCAACAGCTGGATTGCCATGAGTATAGGTGCCAGAACATTGTTCAGGTCATGGGCTATGCCGCCGGCTAACGTGCCAAGACTTTCCATCCGCTGTGAGCGAAGGAATTGTTTTTCAAGCTTCTTCTTTTCAGTTGTATCCTCTTTCACTGCAACGAAATGTGTTATCACACCATCTGAATTTATTATGCCAGAGATGGTGACATCTTCCCAAAACAAATCACCATTCTTTTTCTTATTGCGAAATTCTCCCCGCCATTCTCCACCAGCCATTATTGTTTCCCATAATTTCCTATACTCCTCAGGTGGAGTTTCTCCTGATTTGACCTGCCCCCCGAAAAGTGATCCAAAGATAAGTTAGTATATTGAGATCATAGAAAGGGTAAAAGAAGATGAGTAAGAA
>Ga0315286_10002622_pt1 | contig 16810 bp, 10 predicted proteins | sample YL17G10_0_MG_FD_205038 | JGI IMG/M metagenome (GOLD analysis project Ga0315286, IMG submission 205038) | Sediment microbial communities from Yellowstone Lake, YNP, Wyoming, USA - YL17G10_0 | ecosystem: Environmental > Aquatic > Freshwater > Lake > Sediment | place: USA: Wyoming | collected...
ATTTTGACCCAGAACCTGGGCTGGCGGAGCATCTTCTGGATCAACGGCGCCTTGGGCCTCGTCGTTTTCGGCCTTGTGCTCGCCTATCTCCCGGAGGAATGGGCTGAAGCGCGCGGAGAAAAATTCGACGCCGCGGGCTCCTTGCTCCTCGGATCGACGCTCATCGCCGTCATGCTCGGCCTGTCCAGGCTCCCGAAGCCCATCGGCGGGATCTTGATTCTCGCCGGGCTCATCGCCGCCGTATTTTTTGTCCGGTGGGAAATGCGGAGCTCGAATCCAGTCCTCAACATGAACCTGTTCCGTCAGAACACCGTCTTCGCTTTTTCCAATCTGGCCGCCTTGATCAATTATTGCGCGACCTTCGCCGTGGGATTCCTGGTCAGTCTTTATCTGCAATACTGCAAAGGCCTGAGCCCGCAGAAGGCCGGCCTGGTCCTCATCGCTCAACCGGTCATGATGGCGGTCTTCTCGCCCTTGACCGGACGGCTCTCGGACCGGATCGAGCCTCGTCTCCTGGCTTCGGCCGGAATGGCCGTTTCGGTTCTGGGGCTCCTGTTGCTGTCGTTCCTCGGCCCGGCGACCGGTCTCGGATTCATCTTCGCGGCCCTCCTCGTCCTCGGCTTCGGTTTCGCCCTCTTTTCCTCACCCAACACCAACGCCGTGATGAGTTCGGTCGAGAGACGATTTTACGGCGTCGCTTCGGCCACGCTGGGGACGATGCGGATGACCGGCCAGATGCTGAGCATGGGCACGGCCATGCTCATCTTCGCCCTTTTCCTCGGGGCCTCCCGGATCACGCCGGACGTCTTCCCCCAGTTCCTGACCGCGGTCAGAACCGCTTTTTGGTTTTTCGCCGCGCTCTGCCTGGGAGGAGTTTTCGCCTCTCTGAGCCGGGGCAAACTCAGATAAAGGTGGACATGTTCAGAATTCCTTTATTCGGACCGTGTCCGCGAATTCGATAAACGTTTTTGTCGGGATGTGACCATGAAAAACGCCGCTTATTGGATTAAGACCCTCGAGCTCATCGAACACCCCGAAGGGGGATATTTTCGCGAGATCTATCGGGCGGGAGAATCGATCCCCGCCAAAGCGCTTCCGTCCCGATACGGCGGCCCCAGAGCCTTCTCGACGTCGATCTATTTTCTGCTTAAGTCCGGCCAGGTATCGCACCTCCACCGCCTCCGGTCCGATGAAATCTGGCATTTTTATGAGGGAGGTCCTCTTCTGTTCCACGTGTTCGATGAAAGCTCCTATCGCCGGCTCCGCCTGGGCCGCGATCCGGGAGCCGGCCAGGTCTTGCAGGCCGTCCTTCCGCGAGGCGTCCTGTTCGGGGCGGAGCCGCTGAGAGCCGCTTCGTTCGCCCTCTGCGGGTGCACGGTCGCCCCCGGCTTCGATTTCGCCGACTTCGAGTTCGGCCGCCGCGAGGATCTTCTGGCCCGCTTCCCCCGGCGCCGGGCCCTGATCGGCCGCCTGACCGTCCGCTGACTTGAAAAAATCGCCCCGTTCCCATATAGTATTTTTTAAGCTTTTTCCACGGACCGACGAAAGGAAAAACCAATGAGACCACGCCAGATCAAGGACCGCATATACGCGGTCGGCGCCGTCGACTGGGACCGCCGGCTTTTTGACGGATTGATCCCGCTCCCGGACGGAACGAGCTACAATTCGTATCTCGTCCGGGGGAGCGAAAAGACGGCCCTGCTCGATACGGTCGACCCCTCGAAACGCGATATCTTATTCGAGAATCTCCGGGAGGTCGCCTCCATCGATTACCTGATCGCCCATCACGGCGAGCAGGATCATTCGGGCCTGATCCCGGAGATTCTGGCCAAATATCCCCAGGCTAAGGTCGTCTGCTCGCCCAAGGCCAAGGGAATCCTCATGGACCACCTCGGCTTGTCGGAAGACAGGATCCTGACCGTCGACGACGGCCAGACGCTCTCGCTGGGCGACCGGACCTTCGAGTTCGTCCATACGCCGTGGGTCCATTGGCCCGAGACCATGGTTACGTATCTCCGCGAAGACAAGGTCCTTTTCAGCTGTGATTTCTTCGGCTCTCACATCTCCCAGTCGGATCTTTTCGTGGCCGATGAGGCTCCTGTTTATGAAGCGGCCAAACGCTACTTCGCCGAGATCATGATGCCGTTCCGGACGGCGATCCAGAAGAACCTGGAGCGGCTGAAGACGCTCGAGATCGGGATCATCGCCCCGTCGCACGGGCCTCTCTACGGGCGGCCGGAATTCATCCTCGAAGCCTACCGCGAATGGACCTCGGACCGGTTGAGGAACGAAGCCGTCGTGGCCTACATCTCCATGCACGGCAGCACGGCTTCGATGGTCGATCATTTCGTCGCCGCCCTGGCCGAACGGGGCGTCCGGGTCCACCAGTTCAACCTGGCCGAGACCGATATCGGCAAACTGGCCGTCGCCCTCGTGGACGCGGCGACAATCGTCCTGGGGACGCCGGCGGTCCATATCGGACCTCATCCCCGGCTTGCTCATGCCGTCTTCCTGGCGAACGCTTTGCGGCCGAAGCTGAAATTCGCCTCGATCATCGGCTCCTACGGCTGGGGTCACAAGATCGTCGACCAGATCGCGGCCATGATCCCCAACCTCAAGGTCGAGGTCCTGGCGCCCGTGATCTGCCGCGGAAAGCCCCGCGAAGGGGACTTTGCCGCTTTGGAAAAGCTGGCCGAGACGATCGCCCGGAAACACGCGGAGCTCGGGTTTAAATACGGGAGAATTCCACTCGACTCTAAGGAGAGCTAATGAAAAGAATACGCTTCCTGCTGATCGTCATGCTTTTCGGGTCGGTCCTGTATGCCCAAGCCGTGCCCAAAGGCTATCTGTTCATCATCGGGGGCGGGAACCGCTCTGAAAACATGATGAAGAAGTTCGTCGAGCTCGCCAGCGGGGTCAAGAGCGGCCGGATCGTCGTCCTGCCCATGGCGGGAGCGACTCCTGACGAATCGGGCAAGTCGATGGTCGATGAGTTCAAGAAGCTGGGCGCCAAGGACTCCGCTTACTTCAACCTGACCCGGGATCAAGCCCTCAAGCCCGAAACCTCCGCGATTCTGGACGACGCGGGCGGCGTGTATTTTACCGGGGGCGACCAGGCGCGCGTGACCAAGGCTCTCCTCGATACGCCCGTTCACCGCAAGCTCCTCGAGATCTATGAAAACGGCGCGGTCATCGGCGGAACGAGCGCCGGCGCGGCGATCATGAGCGGGATCATGATCACGGGGGACGAAAAGCGTCCGCCCGCGGCCGGCCGCGAATTCGAGACCCTCGAAGCGGGCATGGTCATCACCACCCCCGGCCTGGGGTTCATCAGGACGGCGATCGTCGACCAGCATTTCGCGACTCGCAAGCGGCACAACCGGCTGATCAGCCTGGTCGCGGAGAACCCGAAGCTTTTGGGGATCGGCATCGACGAGGCGACGGCCGTGATCATGAACCCCGACGGGACGTTCGACGTGATCGGGGACAAGGACGTCATCGTCTATGACCCGGCCTCGGCCCGGGTTTCGGCCGTGCCGGGGACGATCATCGGCTTTACGGGCATGATCATGCATGTCCTGCGGCCCGGGGCCAAATTTGACCTGAAAACAAGAAAAGTCTTGATTCCCTGAGGGCGAAGGAGAATTTTATGCGCATCGACCGGATCGAGATCCGTCATACGAAAATGGAGCTGGTGACCTCGTTCGAGACATCCATGGGCCTCGAGACCCAGGAGGAACACATCATGGTCCGGGTCGACGGCGACGGGGTGACGGGCTGGGGAGAGTGCGTCGTCGAAGAGCTGCCGCTCTATTCTTCCGAAACGGTCCAGACCGCCTGGTCAGTGCTGAGGGATTGCCTGATCCCGGCCGTCCTGGGCAAGACCATCTTCAAGGTCGAGGAGGCCATCGCCCTATGGACGAAGTTCCGGGGCCACCGCATGGCCAAGGCGGGGCTGGAATCAGCCCTCTGGGACGCTCTGGCCAAGGCGAAAGGCGTTTCGCTGGCCAAAATGCTGGGCGGTACGCGCGACCGGGTGGACGTAGGGGTCAGCGTCGGCCTTCAGGCGTCTCCGGAAGCTTTGGTCAGGAAAGTGGGAGCGCATCTGGACGAAGGATACCGCCGGATCAAGATCAAGATCGCGCCCGGCCGCGACGTCGAACTGGTCAAGGCACTCCGCAAGGAGTATCCGAAGGTCCTCCTCCAGGTGGACGCCAATTCCGCCTATGAGCTGAGCGACATAGATGTTTTCCGGGCGATGGACGACGTCGGCCTGATCCTGATCGAACAGCCCTTAAGTTACGAGGACATCTACGATCATTCCAAATTACAGCGCGAGCTCAAAACGGCCATTTGTCTCGACGAGAGCATTCACAGCCTGGCCGACGCGCGCGCGGCGCTGGAATTGAACAGCTGCCGCGTGATCAACATCAAGCCCGGCCGCGTCGGGGGCTTCACGGAATCGGCGGCCATTCATGATTATTGCGCTTCGAAAAAGATCCCCGTTTGGCACGGCGGGATGCTGGAGTCCGGGATCGGGCGCGCCGGGAACGTCGCCCTGGCCTCGCTGGCGAACTTCACCCTGCCCGGCGACATCTCGGCCAGCCGGCGCTATTACCGGGAAGACATCGTCGAGCCCGAATTCGTCCTCAATCCCGATTCGACCTTGACCGTGCCGACCGGGCCGGGCATCGGAGTCACGGTGTTGATGGACAGACTGGATCGGGTCACGGTCCGCCGCGAGGAGTTCAGGCCGGGCTGAGGTTTCGGCGCGTCATTTCTTCCGTTTGATCTCGTCGACCAGCTTTAGGATGGAATCCTGCTTGGGATTGATCTCCAGAGATCTTTCCCAGGCGGCCAGGGCTTCTTTCAAGTTCCCCTGCCGATAATAACAGTCTCCGAGCGAATTGAGGACCGGCAGGCTCGTGCCGGCCTGGGCCAGATATTTCGTATAGGAGGAGATCGCTTCCTCATAATCGCCCAGGGCCTGGCAGGCCGCGCCGATGAGGGAGAGAAGACGGTCGGAGGCCTCCGGCTTCTCCATGAAAGGACTCAGGATCTCTTTCACCTTCAGATAATCCTTCATTTTCAACAGGACCTGAGCGTGGCCTAAAGCATATTTCAGGGAAGCGGGGTTGCCGCGGGAGGCGGTCCCCATCCGGCGCTCCGCGTCTTCCAATCGATTGATGTTCATCCACTGCGATCCGAGAATGTATTGGTATTCGAGATCGCTCGAGGAAGGCATGACCTTGGAGACGATCCACGGCCGGGGCAGAGCGGCCAGCGGCGAAACGCCGAAGTTCTCCTGGGCCGCAAGGAGTTCCTTTCGTCCTCCGTCGACCAGCGTCACTTTGAGCCGGTAATTCCCCGGAGGAAGGCCGCTCAGAGGCAGATCTTCGAGGATGTTGAGCCGGTCCGCGTCCTTAAGGTCCTTGGTCTTCGTCGACACCTCACGCTCCTCTTTCAAGACCGTGTATCGCACTTGAGCCGCTTGAGCCAGTTCCGGCTTCAGACCGAAGAGCTGAAAGGCCACGGTCAAGGTTTCCTTGGGATGAAAGATGTTTTCCGGTTGGCAGGCGATCTGGTCGCGGCCGATCTTGAACGGCTTATTGAAACCGGCCGCCGCAGCGACGGGTTTTCTCTGGTATCCCAGAAGAAGGGGACCCATCCGCAGAGCCGCTTCCACGTCGGGCGGGATCGAGATCGAGGCTTCGAACGAAGTGAACTCTTTCGAGGCCGTGTTTTTCAAGAGCAGGCTGAACCGGTAGTCGCCCTCGATGAGAGGGACCATGTCCTGCACGGCGAGCGATGTCTTTCCGATGGCCTCGATCTGGTCTTTGCCGAAATCCAGGGGAATGTTCTTTTCATATTGAAAAACGACGCGGTTCTGCGGATCGGTGACAATCCCGTTGAGGAGGAAATTCAGGCTATATGAGCCCTTCCCGGTCAGAACCGAGAGTCGTTTTGGCTCGATCGCGTAGTGGAGAAAGAACAGGCCCGATTCGTCTTGGAAGACCTTCAACATCGCTTCGCTGTTGATGTAGTTCGCGCTATATTCGACATCGACCAGACCCTTGAACTTGAGCAGGGCTTCGGCATAGGTCGAGTTGACCATCTTTTCCGGAAGGGAGTTGATCCGAGCCAGGAGCTGCCCGGACGACAGGCTCGGCCGGCCGAGGATCGAGATCTCGTCCGGAAGGTAGGAGAGCGAAGCCTGGGCCAGCCGGGCGTCATATTTCCGCAGCTTGAGATAGGCGTCCTCCATATTGAACGGATCGCCCTGGTAGTTGATGAGGAGCCGGCCGGGACCGTCCTGCATCGGACTGTAGAGGACATATTCGCCCAAACCGTCGCGGCGGAAGAAGACAAGCTGGAAGTTATCCGGCAGTCCGGGCTTGGATTCCCCTTCATACGACCAGATATAGGCCGGGAAAACCGTCCCCTCGCCCTGAATGCTGGAGATGTCCCGGGGCGGTCCGAGCAGGATATGATAATGCCCGCGGTCGGTCATCCAGCCCGGACGCGTCGTGTCGCGTCCGTAGTTGGCGTTGGCGTAGTTCAGGCGGCGGTAATGCTCATCCTTGAACTCGTTCTCGGGCGTCCCCGGCGTCGGATCGCGCTGCCGCCAAAAGGCCTCGATGAAAAGATCGTGCTCGCGGTCGGTCGCGAGCTTGAGGAAGACGTCGCGCTCGACGGCGGTGATGATATAGACGACCTCGGTGTTCAGCCAGCGCAAGTGGGCCGGAGAGAGCGGGTCCGCCGTCCGGTCCTGGGAGAATGCCGCCGGGACCGCGGCCGGGATCATGGCGAGGAAAACGAAACATCCGATGAACGTCCTGTTCATGCGTGCGCGCCCTCTCCGATCTCTTTTTTCAGCTTCTCGATCACGGACTTCACCTCGGCGATATCCTTGGCGTAATTCCGGGCCGGGGCGAAGCGGACGAAATCCTCGAAACAGCGAAGAGCGTCCTTTTTCCGGTCCAGCCGGAGATACGCCCGGCCCAGATTGTACAGGGTATCCGGGAGCCGCGGCTCGATGGCGATTGCCTGCTCCCATAATCCGACGGCTTTCTCCATCTCGCCGCGCCGGTAAGCGACGGCGCCCAAGCCGTTGAAGGCCGAAGCCAGCTTGGAGTCGTAAGCGATGGCCTTCGCGTAGGCCGCCCCGGCCTCCTCGTAGGATTCGAGGCCGAGATGGGCGTTCCCCAGGTTGTTGTAGGCCATGGCGTTGCTCGGATCGAGCTCGATCGAGCGCTGGAATTCCCGGATGGCCCGGGCGGCGTCGCCGTTCTTGAATAGACTGACTCCCAGGTCGTTATGGACCTCGGCGTCGTCGGGGCCGAGCCCGGCCGCCTGCTCCAGCACCGCGACCGATTCCTCGGTCCGGCCGGTCTCCTGCAGATAGAGCCCCAGCCGGGAGAGGAGGGGCGCCGTTCGGAAGTCCAAGGTCAGGGCTTTCCGGAGGAGGGCGATCGCTTCCTCGATCCGGCCCATCTTGTAGAGATTATAAGCCCCGTATTCGTAGGCTTGAACGAACTCGGGATGCCGGTCCAGGATCGACGCGAACTGCGCCTCCGCGGCCTCCAGCCGGCCGGCTTCGGAGGCCAGGGCGGCGTCGTTGAAGAGGTTGTCGACGGCCATCATCGTCTTGGGATCGGGCGGCCGGACCGAGGCCGGGGCGGCATCTCCACTAAGATACCCGAGGGAACGGAGCTTCTGCCGCGTCTCCGCGCTCATCGGCCTGGATGCGGCGGACGACGCGGGAGAGGCGCGGACGATCCGGGACAGCGCCTCGCTCAGCCGACGGGCTTCGGCCGGGTGGGCGGACAGGATGTTCTTCGTCTCGCCCGGGTCGGCCCTCAGGTCATAGAGCTCGGCTTGGGGCGCTTCGATGTATTTCCACCCTCCGGCGCGGATTCCCCGCAGGGGAGCCCATCGTCTGTCCATCCAGCCGGCCAGGCATTCGACATAGATCTCCCGTTTTTCGAGCTTCGGCCGCGCGCTTCCCGGGCCGCCTTTCAAGACCGGGGCCGCCGAGACACCCTCCATCCCGGCCGGTACCGGGAGGCCCAGGAGATCCAAGATCGTCGGGGCGAGATCGGCTAGACAGACCGGACTGCGGACCGTCCGGCCGGCCGGAACGAGCGTCGGATGGGCCAGGATGAGCGGGACGCGCAGGGACGAGTCGTAGACGAAGATGCCGTGGGTCGCCTCTCCATGCTCGCCGAGCGATTCGCCGTGGTCCGAGGTCAGGACGATCAGAGTGTTCTCCATGAGACCGGACTTCTCGAGATCGGCCAGTAGCCTGCCGAGCGCGGCGTCGGCGTAAGCGATCTCGCCGTCATATTCGCGGCCGCGGTATCCGGCCGCGTACGGCGGAGGCGGTTCGTAGGGTGCGTGGGGGTCGAAATAGTGGACCCAGGCGAAGAACGGCTCGCCGCGCCGGGCGGAAATCCAGGCGGCGGCGGGCGCGTTGACGTCATCGGCTTTTCGTTCGACGAAGGTCAGATCGCGCGAAGCGTTCCGGCTTCCGTAATGATCATCGTAGGTTTCGAAGCCGCGGTCGAGCCCGAAACGGGAATCGAGGGGGAACGCGCCGACGAAAGCGCCTGTCCGATACCATTTTCCCTTCAGGATCGCGGCCAGCGTGGCCGGAGCGGGTCCCAGCCGTTGGCCGTTATTGCGCGTCCCGTTCGCCGGCGGATTCATCCCTGTCATGATCGCGGCATGGGCAGGGAGGGTCAGGGGGACCGGAGAGACGGCCTGGGCGAAGAGAACACCGCGTCGGGCCAGGCGGTCGATGTTCGGCGTCTCGACGCGCCCATATCCATAAACGCCGATATGGTCCGCCCGGAGCGTATCAATGGTGATGAGGAGAACATTGGCCGGACTGGGAAGGACCGCAGCCGGGAGGAGGGACGCGGCGGCCGCCAGGCAAAGTCCGGCCCTGCCGAGGACGCTTCGAAGAATAGGGCTGGGGAATCGCACGGGAAACATCTTATCAGAAATGGCAGGGAATGGGGGTAAAAAAAAGGGCTCACCCAGAGCGGGGGAGCCCCGAAAATTCGAAGAAACTCAGTCCCTGACGATCAGATCGCCCACTTCACGCCGAGCCGAAGGATGCGCGGCGACAGGATCGAGGTGATCGAATGGAAGGTGCTGCCCGACTGGTTGTTCCAGCCGAGCGTCGTATAGGAGTTGAACAGATTGAACCCGTCGAACATCACCTCGAGCTTCCCGTATTTGCCGATGTCGAAGACCTTGCTGAGCCGGAGATCGAACATGATGAGGTCCGGATAGCGGCTGTCGCCGACCTTCTGGGTCTGGACGCTGATCCGGCCCTGGTTGAGGAGGGTGGTCGACGTGTTGAAATACCTCTGGTTCGGATACCCTGACCGGTAGTTGAAGAACGCGCCGAGGTAGAATCCCCAAGGCAGATCGTAGCTGCCGCTGGCCTTGATGATCCAGGTCGCGTCGTTCGTATCGACCGTGCCGTCCTGCATGACCCGGTTGTTCGGGTCGTCAACGGCCTCGAGGGGGATCGTGACCTTCGTCTTTCCGTACGTCACGGAGCCCATGAACTGCCAGCGGTCGGCGTATCGTTTGTTGAGGACGAACTCGAAGCCGCTGAATCCAGTTTTATAGCCCGGCTGCTGGGTGATGTAAATCTGGGAGACGCCGACCTTCGCTTTGTCCAGGTTGTAGGCTGTCAGCTGGCCGCCGTCGTCGGACGTCCCGACCGTCCCGTCCGGGCCCGGATCCTGGACCGTGACCGCGGTGTAGTCCGTCGTCGGATTGACGGCCTGGTTGTCCGACCACCAGAACCGCGACGTTTCGCGCCAGATGTAGTTCAGGCTGATCCCGAAGTTGCGGGCCAGCTTCATTTCATACCCGCCCACGAATTCGTTTGTGTAAGGCGACTTGATATCGGGGTCGATCTTGGTTTCCTGGGCGATGCTCGTGTATCGGATCGAGCCGAGCTCGTTCGTCTGGGCCTGTTTGTCGCCATTGGCGTCCGTCCAGCTGTAGTCGATCTCCCAGGTCCCGGTCACGATGGCCCGATAGACGGGTTCATAACTCACCAGGTATGAATAACGGGCAAAATGGGCCTTGATGACGCTTTTTCCGTCGTCGAAGAGGTCATACGTGACGCCGATCCGCGGCGAGAGGGTCAGGAAGGAGCAGACGTCCTTCTGGGCATTCTGATGGCGAAGCTGGGTCGCCGTCGTCCGGTTGGCGTAGTAATAATCGACCCACTGGTTGCTTGAGACATCCGCCTCGTTGATGTTCATATGCGTGCTGTCGAGCCTCAGGCCGAGGCTGAATGTCCAGTGCTTCTTCAGGCTGAAGACGTCGTTGAGGTAGCCGGAATAAACGATGTCGGACTGGTCCCAGATAACATCGCGAAAGGTCCAAACCTGGTAGGCTCCCGTCCGGTCGGGATTGTCGAAATACAGGAGGTGGTTGCCCGGAAATTTTCGCGTCGTATGGAAGGGCGAATTCTGGTATTCGAACCCGACCTTGATCTCATGCTGTCCGCCCAGGAAGTCGTCGGCAAAGTAGTTGGCATAGGCGTTGGCCTGGTAGCGGTCGGAGTAATACCAGCTGTATTGGTAGTAGGCCGTATTGTACCCGCCCGTGAGCGGTGTCGTGTAGTAGATCCGGATGGACGGGCTGTTCATGTCCACGCCGTCCTGGGGCCCGGTCTGCCACCACATCTTGTTGATGCCCAGCTTGAAGTTGAGGAGAAGATTGGAGCTCAAGGTCCAGGTGTCCTCGAGGTGATAGAACCACGACGGCGAGTCCTGAAGGAAGGTCGTTTCGGGCGGGCGGGTATAGCTCCCGCCGCGGTGGGGCATATACTTGTTGTCATAATAGACCCAGCCCATGAACTTGTTGTTATCGGCGATCTGATAAGTCAGCTTGAATGTGCCGTGGATCAGGGCCGCGTACTCTGACTGGGGCGCCCCGTTCAGGGTGAAACCGATGAGGAAGCGGTTGATGGCTGTCTTACGGAACGAGCCGTAGAACCACAGCTTGTCCTTGATGATCGGACCACCGAGTTCGCCGCCGTACTCATAGTAATAATCGAGCGGATTGCCCGTTCCGACGTTGGCGTACTGGGGATTGGCCGTTTTGTCGGGAATATTGTTCGATTGCAGCTTGTCGTTCTCCCCGTAGAGACTGAAACCGCCGCCGAACTTGTTGCCGCCCGACTTGGTGATCATGTTCAGGACGACGCCCCCGCTCTGGACGTCGGACGTGTGGGCGCCCGTCGCAACCTGGATCTCCTCGAAGGCGTCGAAGTCGAAGTACATGGCCGAGGCCCCGCTCATGGCCGTGTCGGTCATGTTGACGCCGTCGATGTTGTAACCGGTCTGGCTGCGCAGAGTGCCGTGGGCGTAGCCGCTGGTCTGACTGCCGGACGTGCTGCCGCCGACGTTCTCCGCGCTCATGACCATGCCGGGAGCCATTTGCATGATGACCCAGGGGTCGCGGGCCGTCGGCAGCTTCTGGAGCATGGACTGGGTGAAGTTGGCCCCGATCGTCGAGTTCTTGACGTCGACGACGGGCGATTCACCGATGACCGTCACGTTTTCCTGGATCGACGAGACGTCCAGCACGACGCGCAGCGTGCTCGTGCGGCGGAGAAGGACGGTGATGCCCTTTTCGGTCAGCGTCTGGAACCCGGCCAAGGTGAAAATCACGTCATAGCGTCCGACCGGGACGAGGACGAAGCGGAACGTGCCGGTGCCCGTCGTCGTCGAGGCCATGGGCCGGAGCAGGGCCGAACCGGTCAGGGCGACGGCGACGCCGGGGAGGGCGTTCCCCTCTTTGTCCACGACCGTCCCTGCGACCGTCCCCGTCTGCATGATGTCTTGAGCTGCGGCGACCCCGCTGAGAAGAACGACAAGGAGAAGGATCAAACTCCATTGGATTCTAGACACGGCATCCCTCCTTATTCAATTAGATGATGAAATAAAAGTTTCATCGCAAATAAATATGCAATCATATTTTCATTCAGAAAAACACAATTCCAGGCCTTTGTCAAGCGTTCGGCTGCTGTTCACGCGACTCTCTAATAAGAATCCTCAGAACGGGCCCCAATGGCTGAGGACGGGAGGGATGAGGGCTATCAAACTGAACAGGATGAGGACGATCATCAGCGGGACGAACCACTTGGCCCACTTCTCCCAGGGGATCTTGGCCACGCCGAGAACTCCCATCGTGACGGCCGAGGTCGGCAGGATCGGATTGATGACTTCGCAGAGCTGAAAGGCGAGGACCATCGTTTGGCGGGTGATCCCGACGAGATCGCTCAACGGAGCCATGATCGGCATGGTCAGCGCCGCCTGGGCCGTTCCGGAGTGGATGAAGAAATTGATGATGCCCTGGGTGACAAACATCATCTGGGCCGTGACCAACCCGGGCACGACCGAGATGACGCCCGCCGTGAATTGAAGGACGGTGTCGAGCACGACCGCTTCTTTGAGGATGATCAGGATGGCCCGGCCGCCGGCGATGATGAGGGTGACGTTCATGACGTCTTTGGCCCCGGCGATGAACGTCACCGCGATCTCCGAAGGCCGGATCCGGGCGATGAGACCCGAGATCAGGCCGATGCCGAGAAATAGGGCGGCGATCTCCTCCATATACCAGCCCTTGGCCAGGATCCCATAGACGAGGAGCGCGATGCCCAAGCCGAGGACAAGGAGGATGAGCTTCTGCGAGGCGCCCCACGGGAGGCGCTTCTCGGGGTCGAGCGAAGGCGCATAGCCGCGGCTACGATCGATTTCGAAGACAGGGCTCCTGGTCGGGTCCTTGGCGATCCTTGCGGCATAGATCATCACGAAGGTGATAGCGATGGCCGTCGCGATCACCCACAGGATCAGCCGATAGGGCAGGCCGGAATAAAGCGGGAGGTCCGACAATCCCTGGGCGATCCCGACGGTAAAGGGATTGAAGAAAGCCGCCGAAAAGCCGACCGCTGAACCGAGGAAAGGAATGGCGACGCCGACGATGGAGTCGTACCCGAGCGACAGAGCCAGCGGGATGAAGATCAGGACGAAGGGGATCGATTCCTCGGCCATGCCGTAGATCCCTCCGGCCAGGGAAAAAACGATCATCAGAACGGGAATGACGAATTTTTTGGAGCGGGGATTTCGGGAGAAGAACAGGGCTAATTTTTGAATGCCGGCTTCGATGGCCCCCGTCCTCCCCAGGATGGCGAACGCTCCGCCGAAGATGAAGATCAGGAAGATAATGAGGGCGCCGTCTTGAAAACCGCGGATCGGCGCGATCAAGAGCCAGTGCGGTCCTAACGGCTTCTTGTCCAACGTTTGATACGTGCCCGGAAGGGTGACCATCCGCGTCTGGCCCTGGACCGTCTTTTCGAGGCGTTTGAATTCTCCGGAGGGGACAACCAGACTGAGGAAATAGACCGCGATCACCAGCAGATAGATCAGCACTAGAGTGTGCGGGAGCTGAAAAGCTTTTTTTCTCTTCATCTGAGGTTTGCGTCGGGATCGGCTCTTTATTCTAACCTATGTGACTCGGATTCCGCGAACTAATCGATAAACTTGCCGCGGCCGGGCCGGTTCCCGCGCCCTATTCCGGTTTGACGATCCGGCCGTCTCCAAAGGCCAGGAGGGCGTCCAGAACCTCCGCGGGATTCAGCAAGGTGCCGTCCCGCGGCGAATCGATGATGCGATAATCAAAGAAGGCGTTGTCGCCTGAATACCAGGGCGGTCCCGCGGGGCGGCCCGCGGCGGTCCTTTTTTCGAGCTCTTTGAGGTTGAGACGCGGCCCCAGACCCTTCAAGTGGATCCCGCGGTCCGGGTCCACCCCGAGAATAAAGCGGTCCTCCCCGAACGTCGACATTAGAAAGCCGAATCCCCGGCGGTCCGGAGGATGTTCGCGGTCGCGTCGGGCCCATTCCTTGAGCAGGAAACTGCGCGGATTGGCCACGGTCAAGCCGTCCACGTCTACGACGGACTGGCTATCGATCGCCGGAAGCCGGAGGCGCAGGATCCGGCCCCGGTCGAGGTCGGCCAGGTAGGTCGAATAATCCCCTTCCACCTTGTGGACGGCCCGCTCGTAGCGGTCGATGCCGGCGAAGAGCTTTCGGTTCTCGATGATATCGTCGCCTTCCGCCGCGCGGGCATAAAGAAAGCGCATGAACCTGAGGCCTTCGTCGGTCCTCTGCCGGTTGATCTCGTCCTCGCTCTTTTTTGATCCCGAAAAAAGAGCCCGGAGAACGGCATAGGGCGTCGCGGCCAGGTCGAGAGAGTTGGGCAGGGCCGCCGAATCCACCATTTTGGCATAAGCCGCGATCCTCTCCATGGCCGGATCGACGCGGCCTGTCTCGAGCAGCTTCAAGGTGAGAAAGATCGAGGCCAGGGCGTCGAAGTCCGGAAGCCGATGGGTGATGAATGTCAGCGGGGGGGCATCCGCTCCGCCCGTCCCCGCCTGCGACGGGCGAATATGGTCGAGAACGAGACGAGGGTGTTTAATGATGAGCGAGGTCGTGCATTCAGGCTCGGCGTCGGGGTGATGATGGTCGATGACGCCGGGGACGGTCTTCATCCCCACGTCCAGGACGATCGTCCCGGGCGTGGGCTCGAAGCGCTCGCCGTAGTTGACGAATTTGAAGGAAATGTCCATGGGAGATCATTCACAAGAAGGACACAGTATTGTGTCCCCTTAAAGATTTATTTTCAAGGAATCGAATGATCTTGACGCTGCCCGAAGGAAACGGATATTTGTGGAGATCTTTCAAAGCGATCCATTTCCGCCGCCCCGCCTTCAATTCCGGTTCGCGTTTAAGCCGGCAAGCGAACGCGTGCAGGTCGACCCGGAACTGGGTATAGGAATGCTCGACCTTGACCAGGAATTTCGTCCGCGAGACTTCGGCTCCGAGCTCTTCCTTGATCTCGCGGGCGAGGGCCTTCTCCCGGCTCTCCCCGCGTCTCATCTTGCCTCCCGGGAATTCCCACAGCCCGGCCAGGAGTCCGGCGGCCGGTCTTTTTTGGATCAAGATCCTTCCGTCCTTTTCGATGATGCCGACGACTGCGGTGATATGCCGGGACCTTCTTTTTTTCGGCTTTGGGATGATCTCCTGCTCGCCGGCATCGTAAGCCCGGCAGGCGGACTGGACCGGGCAGAGGAGGCAGAGCGGGTTCCGGGATCGGCAGATGAGCGCCCCCAGTTCCATGAGGGCTTGATTGAAATCTCCCGGGGAACGGTGAGGGATCTCATCATGAAGCCGCTCGAGGATCGTCTTGTCGGGCCGGTTGTCCGCTTGTCCGTGAATCCCCATGATCCTCATCATGACCCTCCGAACGTTCGCGTCCAGGACGGGTTCCGGCCGGTTGAAAGCCAGGCTAAGGACGGCCGCGGTGGTATAAGGCCCGAAGCCGGGGACGGCGAGCAATGTCTCCGGGTCGGCCGGAATTCGGCCGCGATGATCGCGGACGAAGATCTTGGCGGCGGTATGAAGGTTCCGGGCCCGCTGATAGTAGCCCAGCCCCTGCCAGGCGCGAAGGACTTTTTGAAGGGGAGCCCGGGCCAATCCCTCGAGATCCGGAAAAAGCGTCAGCCACTTTTCATAATAAGGGATGACGGCGCCGACCGTCGTCTGCTGGAGCATGATTTCCGAAATCCAGATCCGGTAGGGGTCCCGGGTTCGACGCCAGGGCAAATCCCGCCGGCGGGCCCGGTACCACTTGAGAATCGGCCTGGTGAGTCGGTCCGGGCCGGGCGTCCGGCTATTTTTTTTCAGGTTCTTTCTTCTCCGGCTCCGGGGCCTTCCAATCCTTAGCCTCCTTGGGGAATTCGGTCAGAAAAGCCGAATCGACCTTGAAAAAATAATCGAGCTTGGCGTTCTTGACCACGGCCTGCTTTTTGTCCTTGTCCTCCTTGCCGACGAGGACGGAGAACGATTTTTCCACGGGTTTTTCCCCGGCTTCCTTGGTCCAAATCGTTACCTCGGCTTGAGGTTTGTCGAGGCCGTATTCGGCCGGGCTTTTAGGCGCGTCGATATATTCGACCGCCTCGAGGCTCTCGATCTTGCGGACGAACGTGTCGACCTTGGAGGCGTCGGCTTCTTCTTTTTGAGCGGCGTCGGAATACCATTTGTCGTTAGGGGCCTTGGTCAGAGTCACGTTCAGTCCGCCCTTTTTGATGGCGACCTTGCTCGCCTGCCACGTATTGAAGGGGATGACCTTGTTCTCCCTGAGATCGGCCGGCTTCTTGTCGAGATCGGCCGAGAGATCGATCTCGGGAACGATGATCTTCGTCGATTGCGAGGTCGTGACGTAGGTCTTGTCATCGGCCTTGTGGACAGCGAACGTCAGCTCCTTATTGTCCTTCGGCAGAGACAGGACGACCTGGTATTCGGGCTTGTCCAGCCCGGATTTTTTCAAGTCTTCGGCTTTCTTGATCTCGGCCGTAAATTCCTTGGCTCTCTGGTTGGACAGGGAATCGAGAAGCGTCGTGATCTTGTCGTCCTTGCCCCGGGCCTTGAACGGAGCCTGGAAGAACCACTCGCCGTCCTTCTTGCGCGCTTCCCATGAAGCCTCTTTGGCCTGGAGCTTGATGCCGGCCACGTCCGCGGTCTCGAATTTGAAGATGTCCTTCTGGCGGAAATCGAACAGCTTTTTCTCGAGCGGCGTCTTGAGCGTGCTGGGGAGAAGGACGACCCGCTTGTCGCCTTCTTTTTGGGCGTAGAATGTGTTGCCGAGCGGATTTTCCTGGCCGATCAAGACCTTGACGGGGTTGTCTTGTCCTTTGACCCACAGTGAAATCTCTT